>Ga0194132_10001177_pt1 | contig 52984 bp, 91 predicted proteins | sample TA2KigOf80mmetaG_FD_148612 | JGI IMG/M metagenome (GOLD analysis project Ga0194132, IMG submission 148612) | Freshwater microbial communities from Lake Tanganyika, Tanzania - TA2015054 Kigoma Offshore 80m | ecosystem: Environmental > Aquatic > Freshwater > Lake | place: Tanzania: Lake... | reverse complement strand
TGCCAACAATCTCATCTTTCCTTAAATCCCAGTACTCTAATAGACTCCGTAAACTTTCTATTTCATACTGCAGGACAACCTTTTCGTTGATAAGATTATCTATAATCATTTCATAATTAACATTATTCATTTGCGCCTCCACCAGGAATCGAACCTGGAACATGGGATTAGAAGTCCCGCGTTATATCCTTTTAACTATAGAGGCAAGAATAAATTTGAAACTCTTTTTGTCTCAGGATAAGAATATCCTACTTGAGTAAAATCATCAACAAAAAGTTTCAACTGCTTCAAATCACCTTTATCCATGACTCTATAGAAAAAACCATTACTCCAATAACCACCTTCTACAATATAACCTATAAATTTATTCATATAACCTATCTCACTCCAACCATTTTCCTTGGTCATTCTATAACGAAAATGACCCAAGGGCTTTGGAGACCAAGACATAAGCTTTGATTCTCTCTCGGAAGAAACCTGAACCTTCCCATGCAAAGAACAAAACAAAGAACAAATCATAATCAAATTACCTAAGTCAAAACTATCGGAATCGTAAACATTCCAGTTTTTATAGAATTGATATGAACGCAAAAAGTTATAAGACGACTCGGCATCAATGGTCGATTCCTGTTCAAAGCAGTCGTACAGTGAATCAACTAGCGAAGACATCTTTACACTTCACTTTTTATGATCATCTTGACATATAACATCCTGTGCTCTATGGCTGTCAAAAATCTTACGGCACCCATTCGCCACTTGCTTTGACGAATGACATACTCCCTAAGTTCAGAGTCATTCTCCGAATTGCTGGACTCAAAACTTTTTATTTTATCTTTTGACTTTTGAGAAGACAATTGAAACTCAACATCTTTTCTCAAAACCCTTAATTGAAACAACCATAATTCACGATTAGAAGACAAGACAGATAAATCCTGATCATCTGCTTCTCCCCTAATGTCTTTTAGTACTAGACTATTGAAAGTCTGAACTTCTTGCTCTGAAAGATCCTTAAAAGGTATTTTCTGCTCTTGTGTCATACGAAATTTTCTCTTCCTTATTTAAAAAGGTGAATGCGGTTTTTATATCACTTGAAAATTGATCAACATAATTATTCCCCATTTTTAGGGCATAAACAGGGGAATAAACAGAAAGTATAGGCCAATGACCCAACCAAACGACGTTGCCCCTGTACTCCTTGAGTTTCACTTCACAACCAAGCAAAGAAACCAGGGGCAATAATCCCATCGCAACAATCAAAGAAGGATTAAGTAGTTGAATCTCCGAGTGTAGAAACGGCAAACAATTTGCAATCTCGCTCTCAGTGAACTTTTTTTTGGCTGGGCACCTGTTTACATAAGTCAGACAAATTCTACTGGCTTGAAATCCAGCAGCTTTGAGAGACTTAAGAAAAAGTTCTACTGCATCAGGGGAGAAACTCGGAGACTCAACTACAAACAAAACGTCCGGGTTCACAACATTCCACTTTGGAAGTTCTGGCACTAATCCAGAAAATTGACATTTGTTACAATTTTTTGTCATAGTATGAAGATCAAGAATAGAACCGCTTCTCTTACGAGAAACTATTTCTTTCCTGACATCTCTAAAAACTTCTACCAAAATGGAATCTGGCAAATGACCAGACAATCTTTTGTATACATCTTCTAATATCTCAGTCTCCATAAAACCGACATAGGAAGACGAACCACTCTGCCTAAAAAGACCAGCATTGGCGTCACCGCTCAAGGCTTCCTTTATCAGGCCCTGAAGGTCCTCTTCACTGAACTCGCTTGTGTCGGTCATCTGAAGAACTAAAACTCGTCTGGAACCGTTGACTCACTAGCGTTACTCGAGTCAGACGACTGTTTCGTCCCAGACTTCTGAGTTGAAACCGCATACGATATGGATTCCGCAACTATAACAACCTTGCTGCGATTCTGATCGTCCTGCTTCCAACGCTCTTGAACGAGCCTGCCAACGATCTGTATCGGAGAACCCTTCTTAAAGTTCTTTGCAACAATCTGAGAATGAACAAAGCTGGCGTTCTTGCTAGCAAATTCATTCCCGTCTTTAAGATAGTAGGTAACATCGAAGTATCCAGAATTGTTTTGGCTACCTTTTTCCGAACCAGCATAATCAACTGCCACTCTAAACTTGGCAATCTTTTCTGCAATGATCTCTGGATCGGAAACAATTCCGCCAGTCATGGTTATTACATTCTTTGGGTCTATCATTTTTTTTCTCCAATAGTTGGTTAGTTATTCTGTCTGTTGTTTGTTATTATCTTCACTCTCAATAGTTTTTTGAAAGTGATCTATTATCTCCTGCAAATATAATATGCAGTATTTCATAGACTCTTTTGATCCCACCCTGAGAGACACATGCGTGTACATGTTGACAAACAGGTTGAATATTCCCGATTTTATATCTTGAACTATATCGGTTGAAACGTGTTCGTCAACATTTTCAACAAGGGTTTTTTCCTCGTCATTTTCATGAAAACCATCAGACATCATTGTTGTTCCTTCTAGAAAGCACTTTATCTATCATTTCACCCAAAAATTTTGTATCTTTATATCCTTTGTCATACAAGATAGATATAACTGGCCTAGGATCAATATGATTGTAGGTAATTAACTGTAAGTTAAAAACGTCGTTCAACGTATAAACCCTATAATTATTCATGTCCCTTTTGGGATTTGGATACTTTTTTCTTTTTTCTCTATTAACAACAGTCAATGTTGTAATATTTAAAATCAAAGCAACTTCCGACCTAGTAAAAATAGGTTCGGTACTCTTTTTTCTTAGCATTTTAATACCTTTTTAAAACTTTATATAAGTATATAGTATCACAAAAAGCAGGAAAAATCAATAGACCTTGTTGACAACTTACTAATTAAAAGACTTTTGATACTTGGTAAATCTCCCAGCATGACCGAGGTACATTTTACCCATCTGCTGTCTATAAATTTCACTATACCCTAAAATCGAACTTATCATTAAGGAATAAGTTTTCTTTATGGTATAAGGATTCGGAAAATTTTCTTCAAAATAACATTTAGATTCTTCTCCGTCTTCGTCATCTGGAAGGTCTGAAGGATCCATCACATATTCAAGGTTATTTTGCCAAAACCATTCACAATCTCCACTAAAATTATTCGTAACAGCTGGGTTAGGCCAAGTAATATTCAAAACATTATTCAAATTATAATCTTCCCATTTCTTAAGCACATGGTTAATGTTTTTAGGATGAAGATGACGGTGAAGTGTACTTATAGTCGGAACTCTTTGATAGTTTGGATCATTAAATGTAAGTCCACTATCCTGGAATATTGATAGCGGGCCATCTACCAGATCGTGGTTAAAGCCACTATTCCAAATCCAATCATATGCTGAAGCCATGATACCAGAAAGATCTTTTGGATACCTTTCAACATCTTCCATGTTAGGCAAATATGGTCTACAAAGAGACGCATTAGCATAAAAATTAGGAAGCGGAGGAAGATACACATACGATTCACTAGACTGAAAACAAGAATTTGAAAAGAACATTGTAACCTTGTTTAAAATCATAGTATTTGTATCGTACTCTGCAACATAAATCTGCCAAGGAAGTGGAAGATTATAAACATATTCAACAACACTTTCATGTTCCACATATTCCATCGGCTTATCTAAGTATTCAACTCGTTTGAAACAGGGAGGTCTTTCAAACACTAAAAATCCAGGAACGTTAAAAAGGACAGCAGGATACAAAAATCCTGATCTTATACTTTCTGCCCTGGAGCTGTCCAGAGAAGTAAAAAACTCTTTCTGAAAAGTTTTATCACCAGGACGGTACTTCCTAGAAAACTCACTAGGAACATTGGCGAAAAGACTTTTTACATACACATACTTATCTTCCAAATACCCTTGACTGGTTTCACCAAAACCAGTGCGTGGAGAAATTGAAGTATAACTCAAGTAACTATAATCGTTACTCACGCCGAAACCTCCTTCACTGCATTATCAGAATACAGAATCAGCCCACACGCAGACGCATCAATCTCGACCACATGCTTGTAGCTACTACTTGCACCATTTTCATAATAATAATTTCTTATATCAATAAGAGATTTATTAATCGCTTCAAAAAGAGCTTCTTTTTTAGAAGTCTTGTGAAAAAGAGCGTCCCTGTAGGATCTAATAAGACCTTTCAAATTCCATTCGTTAATCAAATGCCATTGAACTGGTTCATTACTTGCAACATCTAAGATCTCACGCACTTTTTCAGTTACGTAATAATCAAGTGAACTAGAGGCGATTCGATTTTTAAGAAACTGTCTAAAATCTTTCACGCTATACTCTATGTTTATCGCCCAAGTATGAGAACTCAATTGATTGCTGGCGGCGCTAGTAGCTTTTGCAAACATTCGAGAAAAGTAAGTATGCTCGATATCTTCTAGCATAGTAGCCCTGTTATAACCATTAACAACTTCATGATCAGAAGGATCAATACTTGACAAAACTTTACCAAGCGTAGTTATGTTTCTAGCTTTAAGTGCCTGAGATCGACTAGCAAGACTGTCTACATAAGATAAAGTCTGCCCTAGACTCAAATGAGAAAGTACATTAATAAATAATTTAACATGGACTCTATCTGGGATATAGTTATCAAACTTCAAACTTTTACCATCTCCAAATATACTCTCGCCATACTTTGGAAATAAAACTCTCTTTAAGTAAGAATTATCTATATCCTTAACAAATTCTTTAATTTTTATAAAACTATCTAAAAGCTTCAAATACTGTTCGGATTGCGCATGACCAACCAGGTCTAAATTCCAACCACCAGAAAAATACTCATTCATCCAGTAGTTATATATATCGGTGACAGACCCAGGGTTAAGTTCTCCCTGCCGTATACGTTCGAACGCATCAGACGCAGTTCTACCCATGCAAATTACTCCATCAGCGTACACATTCGGGGTATAGGGAGCTACCATAACATCATCCAAAGACGTCAAAGCAGAAGACCTGAAAAACATATATACAGGTCGTGAACTGCCGCTCCTGAACTCTCCGTTGTTCGTTGAATTCAAATAGTTTCTATCTATTATGGCTACAGTCCATGGAATCCATATCTCATTCTCGTAAGAAATCTTATCAGAACGAGCTCCTCTCGACATGGAATGACCGTATTTCATTCTTACGGGAACCCTAAAAGGAGGACGCTCTACAACCACATAGTTCGCAGAAACATACCTGACACAAACAGGATATTTCTGTAAGGTCAAAGAGTCTCTAGTTTCTCCAGGATTCTGATCATTGGTACAAATCGAATGAAACAAACTTGGAGGTATGACGGCAGCACCGCCTGTAAAGATTGACCTTATAGACATGTCACTTTTTGCACTACAGTAGTAATTCATGTCCTGATTTGAATGACGAATATTGGACATTATTACAACTTTTCGATTTGCAGAGTCGGTGTTGTCATACAAATGACGAACATCCAAAGAATTTAACTGCATAAAATCTCCCTTAGAAAATATTTTACAATAAAGAATTAGAATATATTTTTTCAATATAAGAAACGTTCACGATGCCTTCTGAAACAGAAAGAAGTTGATCTGATCTTTCGACAATTTTGTTTATTCTGTGGGCATATTCCTGTTGATAATCTAAAAGAACAGTAGAAACTTGAGTATGCACTTCTTCAATCAACTTGTCTCTTTCAAGAGAAGAAGAAAAATCGTTGAGAGCATCAGTATAGTCAAACCTCTTTATTAAACTTGTAACTGAAGACTTTAGGTCTTTAATATAAATTTCAACCACGTACGAGTCACATTCTAACTTTCTTGAAAGAATAGCGTAAATAGCTTTCTCTGGATTCAACGAATCTCTATAAGACTCCTTAGATATCAAATCAACCGTTGTTATCAAATGAGCATCTTTTTGGTAATAAGAACAAGTAGTTATTTCAGAAACATTACCACGATTACAGTAACTTAAAGAACCGATCCGTTTAGCCACCGTCATTAAAATAGAGTTGCCACAAGTTACACTGTTGACAGGAATGGCATACGGATAATGCAAAGACGGTGTCTTAGACAACCGTTCAGTTCGATATACGCAATTGCAAACATGGGAGTTATCCACAGAAAACTCCATGCAAAGTGCAGAATCAATCGCATACATCTGCTGCTCAGGATCAAATGAGAGCCACGTCGGAATATCTAACGTCTCTAGATTTGGAACAATATTCAAAAGTTTATTCGGATGCAAACCCTTTTCTAGGGCTGCATTGATCGAATAATACATCTTAAAAATATTGGCAAGATTTGAATTGAACTTCTGTATAGATATGTTCTGTGCGAAATTATAGTAAGCATTTAGGCTCAAAACCATTGTGCCGTACGAATCATGCGCTGGATTAACGGCAAAAGTGTCGAAATAAATCTTATGCTTAGGAACAAAAGAACCATTGAATAAAAATATATTCAACTTAACCGCGCTATAATTTTTTTCCGAATAAGACAAACTGCTAACCAAAGCCTGCGATGGCCCGTTAAAACGAGGATTATAGACCTTGACAAGTGAAATCTCATCAGAATGAAATTTTTTGCTCAAGTCTATATCTTCGTTAACACTCTCGCTGCTCAAGGTATACTCAAGCATTAGCTGTTGGCCAAAATCGGTAAGGTCGATTTGCTTAACGTCGTTACTCATACTATCTCCAAGTTGTTATAGAAGTACTAATTAATACCTCATTTAATCTGGCTATTTCCTGCACCAGGTCTTTCTCGTTCTTTTCATATTCAGAAATCTTTTGTAACAAATAGTCAATATCCGTATTCTGTTTTGCGATTTGCTCACTAACTACCATCATCAACTGAACGGTGTCTTTATACTGCATTATTTCAAGATCTTTTAACTCCTGCTTAGTAAAAGATTCTATAGAAATAATAAATGCCCTGCCTGCACCTGTCCCAATTTGATACAACCGTTCGGTACGCTTCATCAAATTAAAATACACATGAAACAAAGAGGGCAACAAATCTGGATAAATAGACTTATATAAATTAGTTCTAGAAAACGGATAAACTACGTAATTGACAGAATCCCGCTTAGAAATACTAAAACCATTAAAAGCATAAGTATCTATGCTTTCTATGTTTCCAAAAGCTTCTTGATATTGCCGTGAAAAATCTGCATAATCTAGATTTATAGCATCGCGCATAAACTGAACATGATCACCTGTCAAAGCATGGTGGGTATATTCATCCAAGTCGTAAAACAAAGGAATGTCACTTTTTAATCTTCCAATTATTATCTCATTGGCCAATTCTATACTATCAATCTTTGATATCATGTACTAACCTCCATTGAATGAAATTCAATTATGTCGTTTTTTATGAAAAAAGCTAACGAAAAAGATAAAAGATGAATAGATGAAACTTCTGAATACTTTTCCTTTACCAAAGAATATATCTTTGATAAACAATACGGAGTATTAAGTAAGTCTAACGAAAGCGGATCTACAAAAATTACGCAAACATTATTCTGAGGGGGTACCAGAAGACTTTGCATCAACCACGTCCTCAATGGCTGAGGCAAGTCTTGGGTTATCGTTAGAAACGATTCCACTTGCACCCTCTTTCATTATTTCAAACATTTTCTTCCTGGCTTCAGCAACGGAATCATGAAACGCTTGACGTTCTTCAACAGAAGAAAATCCTATCTGAGCAATTAACGCCTCTATAAAAACAGCCTGCTCAGCAAAACCAGTTGCGAGTACGGCCAACTGTTTTTCGTAAGCTTCCATGGTTTTATCTAAGGCTTCAAGCTTGCCATCAAACTGCGCCGCAAGAGCTATGATAACCTCATTAAAACCTTTGGTTAATCTTTCAATCTCTGTTTCGGGAATATAAGTCGTGTCTTGAGTCATGTCTTATATTATATCACACTTCGTACCAAGAAGACTTATTAGCGACATGCGATATTAAAGAAAGATCTATCAAATAAGACATAGAATGTAATTCCTGCCTTGTAACTTTAATGCTGTCTACGGAAATTGGAGCCTTCATATTAGGAAGAAAGGCACCTGTATCGGACTTACGGGCTTCAAAATGACCTGCTTTAAATACAAAAGCAGAAGGATCATAGTTTTCACCATTCTGCCAATAATGTACTTTAAGAATCCTACTCACAGGCTTATGGTTTATTTCCGTACCGCCATACGAAACAAAACCTTCGTTGGTAACAACTCCGGTCCTTTCGTTTGCTGCAAAATCCCTCTCTGCATATCCCTGAACTACTGCTCGAAGCCATGCAGCAAAATCTGCTGCGTCTACAAAAACATTCGTGCTAGACGCAAGCTTTCCATCTTGACCTATCTTTCCAATATCAATTTTAAATTTCATTCCAGCAAACCAAGGTCGTATGGACAAAAAGCCACTTTGAGTTTTGGAACGAAACCATTTCTTATAAAGATCTTTTTCGTAATTCTTCTCTGCAACAACATCTTCCAATGAAAGACTATCATTTTCTTCGGTTATTGACATATTTTACCTCCGTTTTGAACTCCAACTAAAGTCGGATTTTGACCCTGTGTTTGCTGTATTACCATTGCTTAAAACTCCCCCCACTATGGAAGAAGCCTCTTCAAACTGCTCTGTAGAGGCCCAATCCCACTGCTCTAAGGCCATAGAATACAGGTCTTGTACCATCTGCCTGTTTTTGTTCCATAGAATGTTGCGCGTCTTCGGAACATGCTGCACAATGTCACGAGTTGTTGCGACCCTCTCCTCGTTCAGAGCCACATTAAATTTTACTTCCTTTATCAAAGATTTAATTTCTGCACCAGTCATATACTTGGTTGCGTCAGCAATCTCTTCATAACTATAAAAGTTTTCAGATGCGACATCAGACAAGTAAATTTTAACAATGGCAATGCGTTCTTCCAATGTTGGTAAACCAACAAACATAATTTTATCGAAACGCTCTGCACGGAGCATCTCTGGACGAAGATTTTCAATCTGGTTAGCCGCACACATCAAAAACACATTAGAAGGCAGTTCCTGCAAACCAGTAAGAAACTCACCATGCACACGATCTGTTGTGCCAGCGTCAACATGTGAAGAACTTGAACCACCGGACAAATCACGACCAAACTCGTCAATCCAAACGCACAAAGGCGCCATAACCTTAATTTGCTGAAAGACTGCACGCATGTTGGCTTCTGATTGACCAATAAAAGAATTCATCACCTGACTGATACCAGTTCTTGCTAAATCAATATTCAAGGCACTTGCAGTCGCCTCGCATATAGCAGACTTACCAGTGCCAGGAACACCAACCATAAGTATTCTAGATATTGGTCGAATACCATAGGTCTTGGCTTTTTGGGGATCACGCCACAAAGCAGCATTTTTCAATATCAAATTCTTTGCATTGTCGAGACCGCCAATATCATCAAAGGTAATCTTGGGCTTGATGATTTCAAGAATACCTTTCTGCTTAATCTCTTTCATCTTTTCGGAATATATATAATCAGAATCAATGAAACCACGGTCATTTACCGACAACATGCACAAATTTATGAACGCTGTCTCACTCAAGCCAAGACCAGATTCAACAACCTGCTTTTCCTGATTGGGCGTGACTTTAGCACTCAAAGAAGAACTAGAATTATATATATGGCGGAAAATCATCAGAAGTTCATGCCTGTCTGGAACATCAACGGCACAATTATAAAAAGCGTTCTCATATCCTTCTGGAACATCAAAAGAAGATATAAATATAAACTGTATTGGAAAAGCAGATGAACCATTATTCCAAAAACCATCACGATACTTCTTGTGGCCAGAATACACCAATTGACCAAAAACCATCATAAGTTGATCAGGTTTTGTATTAACTACCTGCAGAAAAGAAACAGAACGATTAAACTTATCTACTTGCTCTTCAAGATAAGGAAACGCAAGCGAAAGATCATAAACTATTCTCTCACAAAGTTCTTCTGGGTTCAGAGGATTTGGCGCCAACACTGGAACAGATTTCCAAGCGTTATCTTTATACATACTGAAACCCGTATCGGGAAGCAGAGAATAAAAATCTTTGTTTTCAAAACTAAGAACTATTTCCTGTGCCCTATAGACATCTGGGGTTTTCAGCCAAATCGCTGGAACACCCAACTGAACTTGAGAATGTAACATATGAATCCTTTACGAAAGTAATAAAAACTACGGTAGTTCTATTTGCGGGGGAGAAATTGCTTCCTCCCCCGCAGATCTTAGAAATTAACCTTTTTCGCCAGCGCGACGGTGGAACTCAACGTTGTCACCTGGTTGAATGACATAATTTTCATCCAACTTGTCCTTACCCTTGTAGGCAACGGCATCGTTTGGAATACCCCAAAGCTTACCAAACTGCTCTCGGGCTTCCTTGACGCTTTTACCGCCAACATTAGAAGGTTGACTGTAAACGCCGAACCTTACGTTAGCCACTCCGCCAGAAGGCTGAGTGGAAGCGTTATTGACTTCGTTCATACTCATGTTTTTTCCTTTGTTAGTTTATTGATATTATACTAAAGCAGTGGCAGGAACCGACATCCTGTTGTAGGGTTCAGCTCTGCCAATGCCCAGATCAAAATAAATCTCTGTTGCTTCTGGAGATCTTTTATTGACGATTATGTGATCAAGCCTACCCAATATGTAGGCTGCAACCGCCATATTGGTGGCAAGAAGTTGAGTACCGCCATCTATCTCAGCCCTTTCTTGGCAAGAAAGTTCTCCGGGGTTTTTATCTGGCGGACTCTGATATTCTGGATGATAATGGACTGGATGCTCGGTTATATCTTCAGAATTTCGTCTTTGATAGTGATATATCGACCCAAACAAAGCATCATCATTGCCACCAGTAAAAACATCTATGTTAGAAATATTTGATGCAGCATCGAAAATAATCTTTCTTGCTGCAAAATTATCAACCACGGCCAAAACTACATCGTTCTCGACCAAAAGATCAGAAGCTTTGATTTTTGGAGAATCTTGGTCGGACACGCCCTCAAAGTCATCACCTACTACCCATTTTGGAACGGGTATAAAAGAAGTTCGGTCAAACTTCTCAGTGAGTTCTAAGGCTTTTACCGAAGCCTTGTTACCCATCTTCGTGAAGTTTTGTCTTTCCATGTTCTTAGCTTCGTAATTGTCTCCATCTACAATTATCAACGCTGAACCAGGAAACCGCCAATCCAAAAGTCTGGCAACACCCTCGGCTAACCAAGTGCCTACTCCGCCTGCCCCAACAAGGACAATCCTTATAGGATTTTCAGTGGACATTGTCATAAAAACCATCTTCCATATCTTGTAAAACACTACTATCGTCATGCTGCTCGTACTTTTCCCATTTCGAGCAACCATCTATATTCATTTTATCTCGCAAGATTTCTACTAAATTTTGTCTATCATTGATAGATCGGTTTTCCATTTGATCACCGTCGTTGTAAACAAATTCAGATACTGCCTGTCTATAACTAGGACAAGCACCCGTATACCACCAAACGCATACTTCGCAATCAGAATGCTCCTTATAAACTGAAAGTTTATTTTCACCAGCGAATATGTCAAACTCAGTTGCGAACTCCTCTGTCACCATCACTTTACAGTCGCAAGTAACTGCGGCCATAAGATCACGCTCGCAACACCATGTTCTCGTGGCCCAAAACTCGAGCTCAAAATTATAGGCACTGGAGTCAGCCATGTTATCTTCAGAAGACAGAAGATGCTTTATCTTATCAGTTTCTTCTTCGTCTTCTTTATCATAAGTAGCCACTTTTAAACCATTGTCCGCCTCTATGGTCTTGGGGGTGGTAACGGTGAGTGCTTCTTCGGTACGGGATTTTATGCACATGACAACATGAAGATCGGGAGTTGAACCGTTATTTGTATTCCACAAATAATATGGTAAAGATTTAGAGCGTTTGCGTTTTTCCTGATAATAGTTTACCGTTCTAAAAATCTCTTCTATCGGTTTATTCATAGGAACCAAAGGCAAGTCACACGAAGGGCAAGACGCACCTCGCTTTTCGACTTCGTTCTTGAACAAAGCCAAACCACAAGATGGACACATCGCCCTACCAGTTTCGGTCGTGTTTACTTCTCCAATTATAACAGCATCAAACGGAACGCTTGATGTCACTTTGTCTGGGATGTTGATCTGTCTCTTCTGCGTAAACCTATTGTATTCGCCGTGATTGTAATAGCTACCATCACTGGTAATACCATGAGTGTGTTTGCCCTGCGTAGGCGTCGTCCCATGTTGACCCTGCCCGTGGGAGCCCCACTGTTGTGCCGTGTTGTAAGCCCCCGACACTGGGGCCTGCCATTTTTTTACTTTCTCACTCCATTCGATAACCTGTGGGTCAGGCTCTTTGGAGATAGCAAAAGACTCAAACACATCAGATATGTCAAGAACATAATTCTGTCCACCAAGCTGAAGTTCTGCATGGTATTGAGTGGCTCCGTTCTGAACGGTCTTTTGCCAACCGAAGGTAATATGAACACCATCAAAGTCCGCTTGATCCTCATGGTCTGTACCAGAAGCGTATGCAGACATCTCTGGATGCGAATGTACAGACCCGACAACTATAACATGCTCTTCTTTCAAGTTAACTATGGAATCTGGATCATACTTACAATGGGCCGCAGTATTGGTCTGTTCTGGAACCAATATACCCCAACCTTCAGAACCGCCCAATATGGGATCGTAAGTAAGGATAACTATGGATTCCGTCCCGTGCTGAGCATGTATCAGTCGGAAAAACTCATCCATCTTTTCGACAAGCCGAAAAGGAATTGGTGGCATTGAATACTCAGCTTCGTCCTCAAAAGAGACAAACTGCTTGCCCAAATCTTCATCCGTTTCGCACACCGCCCTACCAACTATGCTTTTAACAACCTTGAAAACCCCAGCAGCATACTTGGTCTGCTGATAGGTATAGGTCGGTTGAGATATAGAATACGGATTGCTTACAGCGTTGTTTTTAGATTGATTATTATTCGCACTGCTTTGTGAGGTAGTTGTTTTGCTATTGGCAATCAGATAATATATCTGAAAGCCAAGCCCTTCTACCTGATCGCATATATCATCTCTATCTGCCACAAAACACGGCGCACCGTTTGGAAGCCAAAAGTAAGTCAAACCCTCCAATGGCAACTGAGTATATTCGCTTTGTTCAACCATAAATTATATCTCCTATTCATACCGTTAATTTGTACTAAAATCATCGCTTTCTATTTTGTTTGAACTATTCCGTTTCTAACAAATCAGGTGTTAAAACACTGAAATACTTAGAATCCTTTGTTATCCCTGCAGAAAAAGCATAATCGAACCGATCTTCGGCGCGATTGACAATACAAAACAGACTACTAAGTTTTAAAACCTGTTTTTCACTGATTGCAATGCCACCTTGCCAAATCTCAGGATTAGCGCATGTTGGGCAAATATGGGTTATATGCGCAGTAGCATCTTCAATTATTGTATCGGTTCCATTATTAGAAACTTTGTGAACAATTGGAACAGGAAGCTCAATCAACGGTAAGAAAACAGTATGACCAGTAGGACACTGCACTGCTAAGTTTGAACACTTTTTACACATATGCATCGTCATTTGTATTATTTCATTTTCACCGTTTATGAATACATCCTTAACTGTCTCAACAGTGTGGCTCCAATTTTGAAGCGGAATATTTGTACTTGGATCTACCGGCAAACTAGTGCCACAATTAAAGCAAAGAGCTGTATGATTGGGATAATTATTCTTTAGATAACTAGGCATGCAATCGATACAAAGCATATCATAGTCATTTGTATCATAGAATACTAAATCACTTATTTTAACAGCGGGATCGCCTTGAGAAACCCAATGAAAAGAATTACAATTATCACATTTTGCGTGATCTATATTGCGAGTATCTATATACTCTCCGCTAGAATCATCATAATATATATGGGGAGAATTGTGCGGAAGAGTAGAATCACTATTTTCACAATATATGGTGTTTTCTTCATAACAAGGACTGCAATAAGTATTATCTAAAGAATCAACATATACATCATGTTGTGGTGTGCTACATGAATTCCCAGTTATTGGACAAATAAAGGTCGAAATAATTTCTTCTTCTTCTTCTTCCTCATTTTCTTCATCGTTATCAATTGAAACCTGATGTGTAGTAGAAACAATCTTTTCTCGGTGTTCTTGAGAAGATTGTAAAGGATTGAACGGAACATATGCAATCTTTGAAGAATTATGCGATCTAACGAACCAAGACGCAATCATGTCTGGAGTTAAAGAATTCATTAAATCAGACCGAGTCAAAGCGTTGATTGGCTTGGGAATAAGCGTATCAGTATAATACGCCCTATAATTACCCAACATAGCCATGGCGAGGGTTAGCGGTTCTCCACTGTGATCGTGCCGATCTTGATCATCGATACCTCCGACCCTAATCGGAATCCAAAGATCTTCATTTAAAACCCAGGAAAGACCTTCCTTAGAAGTTTTTTGCTGCCAAAGATTAGGATACCAAAGATACGAAAAAGAATCATCATCATCGTACTCTTTCCGATAAAAGCGTGGCCCATCGGTTTCGATCATGTTCCTATCATTAAATGTCTCAACCCCAGAACACCGCTCAGCAAAACGAATGATCTTTTCATTAAAGGGAAGACCAACCCAACTATCAGTATGATACAGACACTGCCAACCAACACCATTGCCACGGTAACCTTCACAGTTAGTGTTTGGAAGATTTAGATGATAAAGAACTTGACTTGCACTGGTAATGGGATGAGGACTATAAAACATTCTGACACCATACATATCACCGTTTACAATATCACCAATCCAAATGCGATAAGGCTGAGCCACAAGATAGGTTTTTGCGTTTCGGTCTCCCTCATGATCGCCCCAATTAATATAACTAATTTGTGGCTCATGCTGAAAAGTCACCTGAGTATGATTACCAGCAGAACGAATCGCCAAAACACCAGTTCCTGATACCGGCATAATGCCAGTATCAACCATTGCAAATTGTGAAAATTGAGAATAAAAAGAAACTAAATCCTTATCAACAACATGCTCAATGTTATAGGACTTAGTATTAGAACGCGCAATGAAAGACTGGGAATCCTTATTTTTCTCCAAAGTAATCTTCACTTGAGAATTAAGATTATTAAAACTAGTCATAGAACATATCAGCCTTTCAAAATTTAATCAAATATATTTTTTATATCTTCATCAATCTCATCCTGAAAATCACCAAAAGCAAGAGCAAACCAAGAAGGATCGCGTTCTGCTGTCTGAATTATTTTCTGCTTGACCTCGAGCTGATCTGCAAGCTCGATAAGATCAGCAATACGATCAATAGCCTTGGCAAGCTTCTTAAGGTCTTTTTTGTCGTGAGAATGCTGTAATATAAAGTTTATTATCGGTAAACCGTCAAGAGTGACGGTATTCGATATCTTTGATATACGCTCTTCCAAACTAGATATCTGAGATTCAATCTCAGACTTGACTAAAGAGTTTGCTTTGTTATGAAAGACAAAACGATCAAAACTCTTTATTTTATCGGGTATCTTATCAGGACTATTTGTTTCAGTCATTATCATTCTCCTCCAACGGCTTTCCTTATATTATAAATATTTCTTAACTCAAGCAGTGACCACCATACAGTAACTGCACCAACTGCTATTTTAGTTAACAAACGCGCTACGTGATATTCACTGATCTTTGAAACATCTATACCAGCTATATCAAAATAAACATTTTCTAAACAAATTTGAGATTTTCTATCATTTTGACTGGATAACGTATTATCTCTTTCCATAAACTCTCCTTTGAGGAACTGGCCTCAATATATTGGTGTGGTTCCGATTTTTGTTTTAGCAAAGTACTACGATATCTCTTACCATCTGGACCAAAATAATTAAAAATAATTTCTACAAATATTAAAATAATTAAGTATATATTTGGAACAAAATTATAATATATATTAATAAAAATAATAATTAATGTAACCAAAGAAGCAAGTAGTGGACCAGCCACACTGATAACTCTGGTTTGTTTTGCAGTAGATTGATTCGTTAAAGTAACACCCATAGAAAATAAGGGTATTGGTATAAAGAACGGATACATGAAATCTACGTCATAATATCTAGCTGCGATATAATGCCCAATCTCATGCATGAACAACACAAACAAACCTATTATTACAATCGGACTATGTAAGATTGAATAATTTACCGCAGCAGTAGCGGCTAAAGTTCCAACCATAAGCAGAAAACTAAGAATTTTTCTAGTCTTTTGATTCATTTTTTCTTAATCCTTTCATAAAAACACCGGTGCTATCAGCAACCTTTTGTGCTATCCTAACACGCAAATCGCTACCCAAACACGAGCTAAACTTCGTATTCATGTAACGATCTGCGGACAACAAGTCTAAATCAACTTCTTTGCCGTCAATAATGTCTTGATTCAAAGGCAAAGAAAGCTCTTCGCCCAAAGCAGCATAAACGCCATTGTTTTGTGCGATAGTGAAATTATTTATTTCGTACAAACTAGCATAAAAAGTATTGACATACCGACTATCAAAGTTGATGTCAAGTGCCTTAGCAAAAACCGCCTTGCCTACACTTTCGTTTTCAGACAAAAACGTATTTTCCAAAAAATTAGATACGACTATCCGCTTAGCATTTTCTAATTCAATATTAAAGAACTTATTCAACATACTAAACTTATTCTCTGTTAGAACATCCAAGGCATAAACCACAGACCTTGGAATGTCAAACTCTTGAAATTTATTTACCCAACTACCGGCTCCATCCAATATGGTAACCGCAAGCTTTATTCTAAAACCAGCGGTAAAACTCCGTAAGTCTATCCCGTGTTCTGCTTTTATATGATCTACAAGCTTATTAACTTCTTCTACATCAATCTCTTCACGCTGTATAATCTGATTTAAAAGGTCAACAACACTGTCAATAGCCATGTCTACATGCTTAGAAGATGGTTTTGAAGTACTTTCTGAAGATGATGAACTTTTAGATGATATATCAGCAAGAGTAGTTGAATCGTCAAAAATATCGTCATCGCTTGAAAAAATATTTGAACCCATATTAACCCTCCGAAATTCAAAACATTTTGGACATTTTTTCACACTGTTGCATTGTTAAATTTGATATGTCGTTTTTATAAATGTGCTTGACGACATATACTCTTTCTTCCTCCGTCGTACCACCCCAAATCCCCTGATATTGATATGTCAAGCCGCTGTAAAGACATTCTGCAGAAACAGGACAGGATCTGCATATTTTCTTAGCTGCTTGAACATCGTTGGATTTAGGGGGAGAAAAAAACAAAGAAGTCTCTTTATTTCTACAGGCAGCTTTTAATCTCCAGGTAACCTCAGCACTGGACAAAAAATCATACTCATCAAAAGATTTAACTCCCGTTACCTTCTTGGGCATAAGTTTTAGATACTCCTAACTTTACGGCGTCAGAAAGCTCCTTGAGCTGAACAACAACCTTATCAATAGAGTATACAACATCTGATACCATATTTACTGCAGTCTCGTAATCTTTTCTTCGTATGCACGTGGTGACATCATGCAAAAAAGTATTGACATCAAATCCAAACCTGGAAACGATGGCAAAAGACTGTTGAAGAGCACTTACGTACTCTATAAGAATATTGTGATCATTTATTTCTTGAAGAAACAACTTATCTACGTCAGGATAATCCATGTTATTTACCCTTTCTTGGTTCACTTAATATATATTAAAACCACCACAATTATCAAGAAATTCTTGCCACTCCTTTAAGTTTTCTAAACTAAATGGATAATTCTTCATCCAAGGCTCTCGCATTCCCTTTTCGTCGCAATTATTACAAATACGTTCTTCTTCAATTTCTAAACCGTCATTTACAGACTTATATTTATGAATCTTAGTGCCCTGGCAAATGCTGCAAACTTCTTTGGGCAGAGTGCCCAGATACTTAAGATACATGTCATGATACAGTTGAGCCTCGCCATTCTCTAAATCTTTTTTAATTACATTGGCAAGACGCTTTGCATCATTTGCATTCAATCCGTCTCCAGAATTCGAATGCCCATCTTTGCACTTTTCGGCAATCTTTGGGTGCATTTTCAAACAGTAATCCCAAAGAGGATGCCAATACCAAACGCTGTTACGAAAATACTCACCCTTTTCGTTTTTGGGCTTGCGACCATAAACATCCATTCCCATATGTATCCTCCATTGTGCGCTCTGTGGGGATCGAACCCACGACCAGCGGATTAAAAGTCCGTTACTCTACCAACTGAGCTAAGAGCGCAGTTTATTCGGCTGGGACTTAATCAATCAGCTCGACTGATTGTTGTCTTCAGAGTAGCGGATCTTGGTTATCGGCGGAGAACCAGTGGAGATGACAACCGCCTTTTTCATCCCGGCTTTTTTCTTACCACGAGCAACCCTGCTCAAATGAGCAGCATCCTTTGCCTGTTCGACCGTCCCAAGACCAACCATACGAACCACACTCTCAGGCGAAATCAAAACGGACGACTGTTTGTCACCATCAACGAAACTGATAACCCTGCCCCTTTTGAGTGCATTCGGCTTGACAGCACTGTTGTCAATCGAAATTTCACAACCAGCATTCACGGAACGCTGCAACACCTCGTGACAAAGACTGTTATCACACCCACTCTTCTTTGCCAAATTACGAATAGAGTACGCCTTGCTTGTGGCAAGTATCATGAAAGCATTCGAAGAACCGCCGAACTTGGGCTTATAATGATAGAGTGCTTGCACAAACTCGGTAGTACCGGGGAGATAAGTCTCCATGACCTCTGCAAGAACCTTCGTTGCACCGTTCAAGAGACGCTCTGCAGGGAAGTTCTTTTTCTGTAGGCTAGACGATTTTATCAAACGACCACTAAACTCTTTTTTAGTCTCGTTTTTGACCACGCGGGTGTCGCTTGAGATCAAGGGCTCTCCAGCAATGAGCTTCATGAACTCTTCGGGAGTACCCTCGATTTCAATTCCGTTGATAATTGCCTTCATTCTTTTAACCTCCTTAGGGTTAACTTCGTTAGAACGGCATTTCTTTATATGAAATTAAAACAAATAATTTTTTAACTTACTTTTTAATTCAAACAAGACCGATAATGAGAATAGTTAATTCTAGTCATCCTGTGGCAAAGCAGCACCGACTTGTCAGTATGCACTTCGTAAGAATTCAATCCGTTGTCGTAAACAATATTTTCAACGGATTCTTCCTGTACATTTCTGTCGGAGCCGATAAACAGGATATAACCTATCTCAAGATCTTCTATGGTTGTGGACCAACCATAGGAATTTGCAGGATTAACGGGAAGAATTATTCTAGGCTTCTCTAGATCGTTCATTTATTAACTCTCTTTTCCTCAAAGTTCTTATTCTTCGTACTTGACTTGCCTTAGATCCAGCAGGAAGAGGAGATCCTTTCTTATAACGCTCTTCTTCGCTTTCTCCACCCCACACACCATATTCTGGATTGTTTGTTGCGTACTCTCTGCACTGCAAAATAACCGGGCACTTGGCGCAAATAGCCTTTGCTACCTTCTCCCTTCTTGCTTTCCGTTCAGGGCGCTCAGAATAACTACCATAAAATATATATTTTGGCATTCCCTTACACAAGGCTTTGTCAAACCAAAAATCATTGGCCACGACTATGAAAACCTTAACTCAATCAAGGCAACCAAAATAGATGCAATAGCAGTAATAACTGCAGCTATAATTACGGCCATATCCATACTTGCCCTTTCTCCTACCATTTAGATTGTACTATTTGTTCTAATTCCTTAGAAATAAAATCTTTATGAAAAGGATCGTGTATAGTCGATCTTAGTGACTCGGCTATAGCAGGTCTACAGTTGGAAAGAACATTATAATAAGTTTGACCCAATCTCCAAGCACCATTCATTCTTTCATGGAGTGCATGTACCTTTTCTGTAAACTCTTTGTAAGAAATGTCTTTCTGCACGTTCGTCCTAAGCAACAAACGCTTTTTGAAATTTTATCTCAAGAATATGAAAAATCTTCACAAGATTCTCTACGCTTGGAGAAAAGTGCTCATTTTCAATTCGGTTGATAGTCTTACGATCAACTCCAATTAATTCAGCAAGTCGAGTTTGACTATATCCTTTTTGTTTCCTTGACTGTCTAATCAACTGGGCAATATTAGCTTTTACAAGCTTTGCCATTTTCTGAGCATTGCGTTTTTTGTTGTTTATTTTTTTGGACATAAATCCTCCTTGTAATTTTTTAGTGCCCAAGACGGGAATTGAACCCGTACGACTACTTCTAGTCGAGGGGGTTTAAGCCCCTTGCGTCTGCCTGTTCCGCCACCTGGGCAAAAACTAGACAAGTAACTCGTCATTAGTACTATTATACATACTATTCATTGCACTAAATATACCCAAATACCAATAAAATAAATCTTCTATATCGGACATCTCACTTTCTAAACCAGACAGTCTAGCAGAATCTATCTGATTTATTTCAATAATATTTTTAAGAATATTTATCGTTCTTTTGATTTTGTCAATGTCACGATAATCTTCTCCTATCATAACAGCAATCATAGGTTACCTTTTCTCCTTGTATAACCCCATTTCTTTATATATATTACATTTATAACAAAAACATTCATTCAAAAAATTAAACTCCTTCTAATGACTCTCTACGTAAATTTCTTTCGAAAGAAACCTGTAACTGAGCATGCCATCGACTAATGTCAAGCATTCTGTCTCTAATTACCATCAAGTGCTGCGGCATTCGATAAGGAACAACCGCAGGTTGACTCTTGTTGGCAAACAAACAGGGTTCAGACTCCATCATTAGTTTAACCATCAGGGCTGGTTGGACATTGGTGCTCCGTTGTTCGCGTTGGTATTCTTCTATATCATGCGTATCTCTGCTTGTCATGACATGACCTTTCATTCGGCAAAATATTCTGCTCGATAATTCTGCATGCTTAATTGTTTTCTCAGTAGATCATTTACGACCTTTTGGCCCTCTAAAGCTTGGGCTAGACCCTCTAAAGCTTGGGCTATAAGTTCTAGTTGGCGAACCTTATGATGCTCCAAAGAATAGGCAGAGGCAACTCTTTCATTCTTCTTTGTACTTGGACCACTGTATGATTCACTCTTGTAAACATAAGCGCCAAGCTGGTGATCCCAAACTACTGGATGATTAGTATGATTGTTCATTTGTAATCTCCTTCATCTTTCTCGTCTTGAACATATGATTTTACAGCCATGGAAAGCATTAGTCCAAGAAGAACAAGAATTATCAAACCAAAAACGGATTCAACGACCATTGTTCTGTCTCCTTATCTATTAACCGTTTGACATAAAATGCTACTATAGCACACACTGCAATAACTGTCACAGAAAATATATCTAATTCCGTGGTATCTAGTATATTATGGTGATCAGCTATCACTGCCGTCTTCTTCTAACATTTTATTTATAGCTTTATCCAAATCAAGAATCTCTTTATCAACCAATTCGTTTTCCCATTCGTCTACCGCGTATGTGATATGTGGTTCTAAAATTTGTTGGACTTGAGTCAACCAATTTATTTCTAATTCTTTTTCAGATAAAACTCCATCCCCTATCCAATCAGCTATCCGAGCGGATATTGCCTTGGATATTTCCCACATCTGCTGGTATGTCAGAATTATTGATGCTTTATAATCCGAAGGATCGTGTATCATAAGTTATTTCCTATGCAAGAACTAAAGAAAGCACCCATAAATGTAAAGTACAATATTGCACCACCTACTAACAAATACTTGCCAAATGTGCGATACTTTCTAACGTATTTGTACTCGTTTTTCATCGGCATTTCCATGGTACTCCTTGTAATCTGATGAATTATGTATCAAACATACTCATTTGCTGTCTTTTAAGAAACGTCACGAACCAGGCCAGTATTGAACGCCATCTTTCCAAGCCATCTCCGACTCATCATCAAACAACACATAGTTGTCATTTCCGTCGTCCATCAAACCCGTGTAGACAACAATTTGCCCATCGCCATCTTCGTCAATCAAATAGTTCTTGCAAAGCGCAGCGATTTTGGCGCGGAACCGCTCCCCACTCGTCGTCTTTGCGCGTTTAGCGCGGGGTTTTGCTTTGGCTTTGCGCTTTTTTGCTTTCGCCATTATTCGCACTCCTTGTCTAATATTGAACACTACCGTTTCGGGATACTTAACGCTACTGTTTCAGGATAATTAACACTACTTTTTACTAAATTTGACTTTTGCTTCAGTGACATCATCAGCATCAAGAATGCTATTAGATGAAAAAGCTTTGATTTCAGCCATCTTTAACTCATGAGCGTCCCTACCCTGCATTATTGGCATCACATAATTCAAAACCTGCTCCGTGTTTTGAGCAGCAATTTTCTGCTGATCTAAAGAATACTGACGTTCATCTTTTAACTGTCTTTCAGAATGTTCAAATCTTTCAGTAAGAGTGTCATGATCAATCTTTTTCATATTTTGTTCATGTTCATTTTGAATTTTTGTTTTAGAAAGTTCTTTAAGTTCATATTCAGATCGCTGATGTTGAAGAACAATTTCTTTTTCGCGCAAGTCATCGTTTCTTAACATACGATTTTGTTCAAACTTTAATTTTTCAACTTCAATTTCTTTATCTTTTAACTTCATTTCATAATCACGTTCTTCTCTTAATTCTTGTTGTTGACGAGCATAACGAGAATCAGAAGTTCTTACGTAATAAATAATAGCTGCTGCAAGAATTAAAGAAAGAAAAATAAAAACAAATTCATAATCATTCATTCCAAACATAGTTGTTTCTCCTTTGATGATTGTTGGTTGTTCAATAATTGTCGGTTTATTAACTGGCTTTGTTACGCTTGCAACAAGAGTTGTCTTAGTCATTGTGATGATCTTAGGCGTTTGCGAAGTGGTGAATTGTGACAGACTGTTCCAAGATCTGCCTGATGTTGTAGTCGCCGCAACGGTTGTTTTAGGTGCCTTATTTGTAGTCTCTTTGTTAGTAAAATTAGACTTTTCATTTTTAGGCTTACAATTACCATAACACTCATACACACCATCAGGTTCTTGTATATATGGATCAACCCAATTATTTGTATAAACAACTACAGGACTATTATCCCACTTTAAACCAAATGAATTAGGTCGATCATCGGTCCAAGTCCATCTTGTAGCATTTGGTTGCATAACAGCATGCACCCAATAACTACTTGTTGTTCCAAGAGGTTGATTAAAAACATGATAAGTTTGTGGTGGTAAAATTGTAGTCCAAATCTTGGAGCTATCAGGGCCGCTGCATTCTGAATTGCGGCATATTCTATACTCCTGTACATCAGACACAGTATTCCAAGATACTTTTACCTGTGAACCAGACAATGCTTCTACAGAAACAACGAACGATGTAGTCATTCCAGTAGAACCAGCGCTTGCTTGAACAGGAAGAAAAGATAACGAACAAACAAATGCAACAAATGCCAATAATTTTTTCATATAATCTCCTTCCTTATAGTGGGCCGTGTAGGGATCGAACCTACGACCAAGGCATTATGAGTGCCACGCTCTAACCACTGAGCTAACGGCCCCATAAAATCATTTCTTCCTATCTTTATAATACGAACCATTAAGCAATTCATAAAGCGCTTCTAAGTACCCGTTAACCCACGCGCTCGTGTCTGGGTCATCATAATCTTCGTCATCAAGAACATAAGCATACTTTTTTTCTGCTCGTTTGATTTGTTTTAAAAGATTGGCTTTTGAAATCATCAATCTAGTCCATATCCATATTGTATATTGGTACCAATTCGTCCAGCAAGGCTTTTGGCAGCAGCTTCCCTTCGAGAACGGAGCATAGCCAACTTATAAATGCACTCAATGCCAGCCTGCGTAATATAATATTGCCGATTTTTGTCAAGGCCATTACTTCTTATAAGCCCCATTTTAATCATCCTTGCCAAAGCCTTTTCCAAATTATCCATCTTTTTATACTTGGCAGGATTCATTTCCCAAAGATCACGAGAGGTAGGACTTTGGTAAACATTTGTTTTACTGTACATGTATAAAAAATGAAGAATAACATCACTCATAGAACCAGACTCAATGGGCGCTCTCGATGCCTGTGATTTAGTTGACACCTGCAGTCTCCTTGCCATGCAAATAACCCTTGACTAAATCTATCACCTTTGTCCAGTTAGGATCGTACAAATCGGAAAATGTAGTTAAGTCTTTCAAAATCTTTTCCTTCATTCCTTTTTGACTGAGTTGCCACACCATTTCTAGAAACTGTTCTCCATCGGTTTTTAGGTGATGATCTTTGCCGGTTACTGGATTGCGAACAGTTACATAGTCAGCATACAAATGCGGAATCATGCAGTAACTATTAGAATTTACTGCAGATTGTATCTTTTGTTCTTCGGTCGTTTTTTCTTCTTTTACAACCTTGTTCTTGTTCTTTAATGGTGGCATTGTCGTATTCCTTTCTTGATCACTGTGTAATTGACTTTATAAAACGCTTTACTGGCCATTTTTCGATAGTTTCGATATCGCCGCCAGAAACAAAAATGATTGCTTCTTCCAGCCCGCAATAACTACATATTTCGGTCTTATTATCGACTCTAGATATAGCACCAGGATAAGCGCCAGGTGAAGTATTGTTGGGTATCTTCTCTGTTATGCACCTAGGGCATTGTTTAATATCCATATTGTTTCTTGGAAGCTATCTTTCTTTGAAGCCAAACAGGCTTTGGATTGTCTTCATAATATTTTGAAATGATTTGACTGGCCATCCCCTTGGTTATTTCCGAAGTGATTGGCACACCAATTCTTTTCAAAAGCTTAATTTGCTTGTCGGTGGGAGAGTCTTTCCTCCACAAAGCACTTGCATCTATGAGACTTAGTGTCATGGGTCTGTTCTTGGTAATCCACTCGTCAGTCCTAGCAAACACAGTACGCAAAGTAGATGCATGAGCGATTGGCGTGTAAAGATACTTGTCGCCTGATCGTTGCTTTACTTGGGAAACCCACCTACCCAAAGCATCATAATATATCTGCATACAATCAGTGCCGCTCAAATTAAGTTGAAATTGGTTTGAGCCAATCTCTGCCCAAACAAATTTTGAATACTCGATAACGGCTTGATTTGGCGGAGGCGGCATAAAAAGATTTATTTCACTGTAGGAATTTTGTATGTCTTCAGGAGTCAAAACTTTAGTTGCCATACCAGGACAGAAGTCTTTTAACTTCTCGAATTCCTTAGCAACTTCGGTAAAAGATTGACCCTGTAGATCAAAATCAGGTGGGAGACCCAGTAGCGTCGGCAGACTGACTGGTTTTTTATTCACCGCGGCATCAGCAACGTCTATGATAAGACAGTTTTGCTTGCCATCATTTAATCTCGTACCACGGCCAACTATTTGGGTATACAAAAGAGTAGACCTAGTGGGCTTGGCTAATATAATGGCTTCTATGCCAGGTTCGTCGAAACCCTCGGTAAGGACTCCGACATTTACAATCACCTGAATCTTGCCCAATTTAAAAGATTGGAAGATTTCCTTGCGTTCTTCGTCCTCAGTCTCTCCAAGGATTATTCGTACAACGGTCCCGTTTTCTTCAAATCTTTTTGCCAGTGACTTAGCGTGATCGACTCCAGCGGCGAAAACAATGGTTTTCTTGACTGAAGCAAGATCGTTATAAGCATTAACGATACAGGTATTCCTAGAATAATTATCGATAACTTCAGCCAATTGCTCTTGTTTATAATCTCCATTTACTATCTCCACTTCTGATATATCGGTTTGCGTTTTAACTCTGTAACCAATTAAAGGACATAACCATCCGTCCTCTATCAGATTTTCTATGGTCTTGTAGTAGACAATCTCTTCGAAAACATCCACAAGCCTGACAGAGTCAGATCTTTGTGGAGTAGCGGTTACACCTAATACATAGTCCGCCTTAAAATAATCTAAAATCTTTTTGTAAGAAGGAGCCGCAGAATGATGCGCCTCATCAACAACAATAGTTTTAAAATAATCTTCGGAAAAACCTTCTATTCTAGAAGAATTAGATCTCCCTAAGGTCTGAACAGAAGCAAGGACTACATCAACCATCCCAGACTTGTCCTCTGCTTTTTCAATACCCAAAGAAAGACTGGGATTCATAAAGTGAATCTTTTCTTTGGCTTGGTTCAAAAGCTCTGCTCGGTGAGCTAGAACCAACATGGGAAGAGAGTTAGCCCTGACGATAGGCAAATGAGCAAAAATGACGGTTTTACCAGCGCCAGTGGGAAGTACAACGAGTTGCCTTTTAATCCCATTAGCTTCAGCTTTTGCCATTGCATCTAGGGCTTCTTGCTGATAAGGTCTAAGTTGCACAAAAGTCCTTTTAACTTGAATTTTTAATAATCAAAATTATATTCATAATAATCGTAAAAATTCTCTTCTCTCATGTCGGGCAGAAGTTTCTTGTAAGGATTTTCTTCAGAAACTATTTTTATTCCAACAAAACCATCTGAATTTACATATCTAAAATCAGAAGAAACAGATTTTGCTCTTTTTTGTTGCTCTTCGACCAGTTTATCATAATAATCTAATGCTTGTGTAATTGTTTTAGTCATTGTAATTTACTTTCATTTCTATTTTATCTAATATTGCTTTATCATTAACTTTACATTCAAAACCCCAATGACTATAAAAATTAAGAAGTTGTGGAAAAGTGAACGGAGAAGACTTTATTTGACTCATAACATACAAAAGCTCAACTATATCACCTTGATAGACTTCCGTCGGATCGTGTTTGGTAAGAGAGGTTATCTCGGCTTGATCAAAAGACCATTGAACGGACTCTTTGCTGGCATTGGAAAAATTCTCAACGATTGTATAAGGAATCTTCAAACTCGCAGAAGCATCATTGGAGACAAAGATTAGCATAAGCGCTTCCAGCGGATCAGCATTCTTTGACTCAGGCTTTTGAGTGTCATAAATAGACGCTCTTACATCACTTGCAAAAATGAAAAACTTAGAATTGAGAGCAGGATACGCAAAAAGCATTTGACACAGATGGCTGTACATCTGATTTTTGTTCTCGCTTGGTTTGGCAACAATAACAAAAGAACAAGAATCATTATCGTTAAAATAAGATATCATGCTGGAATAACTGTCTTTCCCATTCTGGCTAACCTGCATGGAAAAAGAATCTACAAAATTTTTTACTTCCAGTTCTATATTATCAGAAAATTCTTTCAGTTTTGAATAATCTATCATACTTATATACCTCTGTTCTTTTGAATTACACTAACTTCGGTTAACGGACAAACTAACCGTTGCAGACAGAACAGACCCAGAAAATCCGATACTCTGAAGATAACAAGATTTTGCAGAGTGTGAAAACGAACCTATTTCATGAGTCTGACTCCCTACAAATCCACTTAGAGGAACGTCATAAGCACTACCTTCGTTGCATACCAACCTGTAGCCACTTAGGTTTTGTTTACCATACAGCACGTCCGCATACACTACGATTAAGGACTTGTTTCTTATAGAGTAAGAAAGTCTTGTAAGCCTGGGTTTACCAACCTGGGTATTATAGACAACGGTTGTGGTAGTGGTCGGCACTGTCCCTACCACCGTAGTGGTGGTGGAAACGGGCAGTGTGGTAGTGGTTGTGGTGGTGGGCGCAACTGGCGCAGTTTGACCGCTTGCTATATATGTAAAATCCAATCTACAAACCTGAAGGTTGGTAGGATCATCATAAGCCTTTGGACAATTTGTCTGTAAATTCGCAACACGTTCTGCAACAGTCAATTTAGAATTTAAAGAAAAATATGCGGCAAACGCACCGGCTACATGTGGTGCAGCCATTGATGTACCAGAGGAAGTTTTATAACCAGATCCTTCGTTGGTGGATGAAAGTATTTGATAACCCGGGGCTGCAAAAGCAGTATAGCGTGATATGTTACTAAAATCAGTTATTGTATCATTGGTACTGTATGATGCTGCAACACCAACAACAGAATTGATACAAGCAGGATTGGACATACCGTGAGAAAAAGAGTTACCAGCTGCTGCAACGACTGCAACGTTTGCGGCAGTAAGCCTTTTTATTACGTCGGTGAGCTGAGGAACAACATCATCGCAATAGTTAAGCCAAACCCTGGAAGTTCCAAGGCTTAGATTAACAGCAACGATATTGTATGTAGATTTAACAGACAGAACATGTTCCAAGCTCTGGATCAAGGAATCTTCGTAAGAAATGCCTGATTTCTCGAAAATATTTACTGCAACGATATTGGCTGCAGAAGCAACGCCAAAAACATTCGGCGAGTTTCCGGCAATGATTCCAGCAACATGCGTACCATGCCAGTGGACTGGTTTAGCAGCTCCTGAGCCAGTCATCGTATTGGAATTATTCGGACATGACCTCTGGAAGGTAAAACATGCCTCATATACCACGCGCCCACCCAAAAACGGATGAGACGCGTCAACACCAGTGTCGACTACGGCAACAGAATATCCCGCACCCATTGCGTTTTTAGAACGCATATAAGAAAGATTTATGCGAGAAACGCTTGATACAAGTGAGGGCGAATAATCGTTGATCCTGTAGATTACTTGATTATTTTTAATTTCAAGAGGAACTCTGATGTACCGTTTGTCTTCGGAATCTTGTGCGTTCGCATTTGAAATTACAGTAAGAAACAAATAACATATGAGGGCTATAAACGAAATTGTAAAATATTTTTTCATGAACCTTTTCTATTAATAATAATTACACCTGGTTTCAACTCTTCACTAACACTTTCTTTCTTTTCATTAACACGCTTTTTGACGAAAAGAGTGTTTCCGAGTGCAACGAAAATATTCGTTGAAGATCTACGAACAGTCATCAAAAAATTATCACCAAAGTTTACGGTTGTTTTACTCTTAGGAAGCGGAACACCCATAGAATACAATAATTCAATCTTTTGTCCACCAAGAACTGCAATAGCCATGTGCGTTGCGTCACTTGGAACTCGAGAGCCATAACGAGAAGAACGCATACCGTAAAAGTCGGTACCACGCTTGCTAACTTTTTTCTCAATAGGATAAAAAGCTTTTACGGGGCGAATATCTTCTGTCGTCTTTGTCGAGACTAACGTTTGCTTGCTTTCTTGCGCGGCCTGAAGCAAATCGTAAAACACAACATATAGATTCTTGCCATCGATAGACAAAATAGAATCTCTGACTTTAGAAGATCCTTCCAGAGAAACATAAGTATAATGTATATCCTCATAGGTCTTTTCAGAAGTATCAGAAACCTTCTTGTTTTTCTTTTGTGTCATGGTTATGTCTCCTAAATAATATTATAAGTCATATACAGATGATAACTAATCCACTGATTCTCAAATTCAGCAAGATCGTAAAAGAAATGAGGCTCTGCTTCAGTAGAGCCTTCAAACTCACTGACAATATCACACCAAGTGCAATGAGAAGTTTCTCCATAACGAATGAGCATCTTTATAAATAGCTCAAATTCATCAGTGGAATTAAGCAATTGACTCGAAAACCAGCTTACAGACAAATCATTCCAAGCATTTTCGGCAAGAACTGTTTCACAAACCGTACGCATTGAAAGAATCATCTTCTTAACGACTCGTTCATCCAAAGATATACTTGCCAAAGGTTTGAGTATATCAAAGCCCTTGGTCTTGCAAGGAGCAAAGCCAAGGTCAGTTTCGTTCTTGGCTTTTTCTTCACAATACACACAAGGACAGGGCATGAATGCAAACTTGAGATAGTCATGCTCTTCGGAAGGAGCAGCAATGGATGTCCTAGGACAATAACATCCATAAACTGGTTTTACCATACTAAATTGCTTTACAATTTCAGAAGAAGCTTTCTCGTCCATCCCCATTTCAGTTAATTCCAAATAGGTTTGAAATTTCTTTTCAATGTCCCAGGATGAATTCTCGACTATCTTATACGATTCCGTTTCGGGATCCCACTCGATATTCTGATGAGGAAATCCATCCTTTTCAACCATTGTTGTTCTCCCTTTGATTAATTAAACTTTAAATTATATGCCTGTAAAACATCGCGACCAGATAACTGATAGTCTCGGTCTTCTCGGGCCTGCGGTTTAATATTCCACATGTTAAAAGCCCATCGTTCAGGGTCAGCATTGATTGCACGATGCTCATTTTTTGAATTAAACTGAAACACTTCACCGCCAGTCATTTCAAAAGTTACTAATTTAGGCGGACGAATACGAAATTCATCAGATACCCAACTGTACTCAGGGTATGACTGTCTATACTCCCATGTTACCCTACCAAGATTAATTGCGAATGCTTTGAACTGAGCGTAGGCGGCGTCTCGATGGAATTCAATTTGACCGCCCTTAGATACCAACCCAAGCTCTGGAACAACACCATAAGGCGCCATAGTAGTCAACACAAAGTCCCAAAGATATTGGTCTTTGTCACCTTGTTTCCATCGTTGACTTGGGCTAAGTGGCGCTTCGTACTGAAGCCATGTGCGACGACGCCCTTTGGCATAGTTGCTTACATCAACACCAAGATTCGGCTCTGTGTTTTGATTAAGATAACTGATTACTTCTTGTACCTTTTCCTGTGGAATAGTGCCCAAGATCTCTATCATGATTACTTACTCCTTACTTTAATTATTAGAACTTACTTCCCATCCTTCGAGTGAGTTGTAAAACAATTCTTCTGCAATTGCTAAACGGTCATCTCTATGGCAAACTATATACAGTTCTTTCACAGACTGTGTTTTTTCGTTGGTGTTATAGTTTTTATACATGAGATCAATTAAAACTTGCTTTGCTCGTTTTGCGTCAGAATAAGACAAATTGTAATATACAATTGCACTATCCAAATCGTGCGCAGTAAGATCAAGCACCATAAAACTGTTTGCTTTATCAGTTAGGTATTTATCTTCTGTCAATGAAAGGTATTTCATGATTAGTTATTCTCCTTGTTCTTCTTCAACGGTACTAATTTGAGATATAATACTATTTACCATGGACTTGGTATTAGAGAAGTGATTATATTTCTTGGTTGACCAGGCTTTGTTAACAGAAAGATGAACTTGCCAAATAGCATCAGTTATTTGCTTGGCAAAACCAATGCGTACTAGGTCGTCGTTAACATTATCATCGGTCAGAGCGGACAATATCCTGTTGTAGATGTAGGTATATCCGTCCGCAACGACAGGATCGGTAGGAACTGTGTTGACCATATTTGTTTCCTCCTTTGTGGGGTAATTCTCATTTTCATCACTATTTCTCAGAAAATAGTTCGTTGTTTTTGGATTAAAACATTTTTTTTAAAAAGTAATATATACTTTTTTTGTGTCTCTCGGAAAGGTAGAAGGAGAAAGAAAAATAGGGTCTCCTCTATAGACCTTTATAATTCTTCTCTAGGGACTGGATAACAACACGGCCATTCACTAATGACAGAGCCATATCTACAATCGCATACCATACAAATATAACCATCTTCTTCTGCGGTCCACTTGTGAGTTTTGGTATTGAGATCTATTTGAACTTTATTTCCTGGAAACCGACAAGGCACATTTACCATTTCAAAACCTCCCCGTTTTTTTATGAAAAACCTTTTAAATCTTTTTTAGATCTTCTATTATGCGACTTGTAAAACACGAAACGCAAAGATAGTCGTCGGCATATTTTCTTCTTGCGTCAACAGACAGCGAATAATCCTTACAGTCTATGCAACGATGAGGACTATCCTTTGCTTTTCTTAATAGGTTTGACAACTTCTGGTTGTTCAACTTGTTGTTCTGGTTCGTCATGAATTTGATGGTCCCAAAGGCGTTTCTTTAAAGCGTCTAATCTTTTTATTTTCAATTGTGATGCGCTTCTAAGTATAGCATCATTCAAAGACTCTACGATATCAAGAACATCTTGACGATTTAAATTAACTCTAGGCATGACAAATCTCCTAAATACTGTCGGCGTGCCCGCCACTGGTTGGTTCAGCTGCGAGCACGCCAAGACTAGTACGAACGAGTTTGATATTACGAATTTAACATGACCCAAAGGTCGTGCAGTTTTGTTCGGTCGTTATAATGTGACCTAGTGCTCAAGGTGAGATTATCTTTCTGAGCACGATTATACAAACCGACGCTAAGACTCGCCTTCTGCTTCAGGTTGGTAATCGGAATATTGACATGCGCCCAACGACCACGGTTAGTTATCAGTTTGGCGTATATTTCGGTAATGACCGGGTTGGCGCGGCGTCCACGACCAGATACGGCTGGGGGTTCACCAGCTATGAAGGTGACAACACTCGTCTCTTCATTCAAGGCAAACTTACCAGGGTTTTTTATTATAACTGTCTCATCACTAGACAATATTCGTGTTGCGGTGGGCATAATGCTCCTTTGTTGGTTAATGTATCTGTGAGAACCCAGGTAAAACACCTGAAAGGTTCGTAGTTTCGTATTAACACAGATTATTTACCTAGGAACAGGAATAATATTTTTATTTTCAGTCAAGTACTCAGTATTGTACAACTCTTTGTATTCCAAAGTATACCAATGAACCAAGAAAATCTTGATTGCATAACGCTGGGCTTGAGAACGAATCCTATCCAAAGACAACCTTTCGGAAGAAAAGCCGTTTGATTCGTCTTTGGCAAGTTCGTGATAAGCACCCTGGTCATTCAACTGCACACGACGTTCGTACTCTTTCAAATATAAACCTCCGTAGAAACAAGAAGGATTAGCAGAGTGCTTCACAAAAGAGCGTCCAAGATCCAAACAAGCTTCTTTTAGCGTGCCATTGTAAGGATTTTTACTGCCACTTTTAGGGGCAAACCCAGCATACGCCCAAAGATTCTCGTGTGTTCTTGCTTTAGAAACATCTATGTGCTGAAGAAGCTTTACGGTAGTAAGAGGGCCTACTCCAAACTGAGAAAGAGCCCACCGACCTACCGCAAAGCTATTGCAATAAGGTACAATAGTAGCACTAAGTGACTTTTCAGCATCAACCAGAAGAGACTTTATGTGCAGTAATGCAGCCAAATTTTGTTGCTCTGATTCAGAATATGAACGAAGATCAGAAACTGATGAAACATCAACAGTGATTTTTTCTATATGCTTTTGAATGACTTTTCTGTGTGACCTGATATCCCAATAGGCGTCAGAAAAGACTTCGGCAGTAGTATCCGTAAGCAAATGCAGTTTATTCAAAGAGGGCAATTCATTATTTTGTAAATTTATATTAGTCATCTATGCCTTTGTATAATATTAAAGTATAACAATTGGCCGTGTACCTTAGGTTGACCTACCGACAACGCAATAAGGCTTTACAATCAAGTTCAGAAAGGAGGTGAACGATGATTGAGGGGCACAGCCACTCCCTATTAATCAGCTCGGGTTTGGAGTTGGGCTCACTAGCCAGCTGATTAACTATTAGTCACCTGGTAAGAAACTTGGGTCACAACGGTGGGCCCATTCTTTACCCCATGTACATGGGTCCCAGGGTCCCCATCCAGACAAATCATGCAGCAGTTTGCCTGCTTTAAGATTTGTCACAGGATCCAGTAAGGGCTTTTGTGTGCAGATATTCATCTTTAAGCACAGTGCAGCCCATTTGTTTCTTTTCAAGTTGTAGTTGATTCCATTGATCTGTAACAGACCAGTGTCTGAACGGTGGTTCCATTCAGATACTCTGATCAGGTTACAGTTCTTATCAACGACATCGCCGCCACGACGGTTGGGGCAACCGCCAGATTCTCTCAAAATGATTTTCTCAAGATTTGGCAGGTGCTTAGTTTCCCAACCGGCTTGAGCGGCTAATACAGGTAACCAAGAAACATCTCCGTGTTTAAATTGGATGTTATGATATGGGGAATTAATTTCGGATTGAATTAATTGAAATCTATCGATTTCTGATTGATCATTTTCAACATTCTTTACAACCGTCGTTTGTACCACAAGGGTACTAGGAGGTTCCGAATGTAAATCATCAATAATAAACAATCCGAAAGTATTAAATATAACTAATGTAATAGCACTTAAATATTTTGCTATCATCGTTGTCGCTCCTATTCGTCTAGTTTGGCAATCAAAACACGATTGCCATTAGTATGGCGCAGGTTGCGAACCCGAAGATGTGCGGACAAAAACGAAATGCCCGTCACAGATGGCAGGTTGCCTATCTCCGACTTCACAGTATTACTCTGTTATGTTAGGGACTTGTTACCCTGCCCGCTGGGAACGGGCACTTGTAAGTATACCACTTACAAAAGGTTATTACGATATTATATATTAAAATTATGATCCCTGTTTTGTAAGACCCATGCACGTTAAAACATTGTGCAAAAGCTTAAAAACTTCTTTATATAGTACCCTCATTGTTTAAAAATGACTGGTTAGTGGCAGCGTTAATTTTAAATATGCCACGCGTCACTTTAGTAAATCGCTGAGGGTTTTTACGAATATACGCATAGACAGACTGAATAGTGCATTCCACTGCTTGCGCAATTTGTTCAGGCTCAACTTGCTGCCCGACTTTTCCGTTAAGGAACTTCTCAATTTGGGTTGGTATTCTTGCTGTTCTCATTGCTATCTCCTTGACATAATGTCATTATTTGGTTGATATAACATATAAAAACTAGTATAAATAAAATAGAGATTCCTAGTGTTTAGTATGCAATTGTTGTATTATTATAGCATAGAGATTACAAATCATATATATATATAGACAAATTCTTTGAAAACCTATATAAATTTGACAGTTCAACAATGTTCTACGTAGAACTATACAAGTTTACTCTTACAGTCGGTCTTTTGACTTATCTGGATAAAAATGATCCGCGTAATAAATTGGCGTTTCAATATTTCTCATTGCCAATAGCTGTTGATAAAATACATGAAGAGCCGTAAGCGCACTAATGTATTGGTGTGTTACAGAGTCTAATCTTACAAGCATGTTTGGATCAGTATCTATAATTGAAAACTTAGTATACAATTCTGTAACTTGTGCAAAATCGGTTTCAATCCTATTTAAAAAGTCAAGCAGCTCTGCTTGACCTGTCATTAAATACCGTTCAAGCTCTCTTGGGTTAGAAAGATTATAACTCTCAGGATTTAAATTAAATTCAGACATAAAACTCCTTGTTAATTGGATAATATCTTTCAAATCTCCAGGAAATTTCAAGCATGTTTCAAAGGACGTGCTAACGCATTGTTACCGTTACGTTCATGAGACAAAGGGGGTTTGAATTCTCATTGTAGATTTCCTGGAGACTTGAAAAGTATTATCACGATTAAATACATTTTTTATCGCCGTTACTTTTAATATGCTCACAGGATAATAAAATCTTGTAGCAACAAAGACTACGTTTTTTTTTATTAAAAATACAATTGATAAATCATAAGTATAATTTTAACCGTTCAGCACAACGTTCGTTCGTTATCTCCTCACACTGTTCACTGACTTTTTTCTGCTTCAATCCCTAAGACAAAAGAGTCTAATTATCAAAGAATTATAAAAGTAAGGCTAAATTTAATATCGCCTAATAACTCCTTCCCCGCAAAACCAGCCATTGGATTAACTGGTCTTGCAGGGTTGGAATTAGGACGCGGATTGTTGTCGCACTGATGAATGGACGATGTTGCTCTTTTGATTCATAAACCTGTGGTATTCAATCGGATCGGTAAATACCGTTGAAACCTTGGTTTCTGGATCAATGTAAGCCCATTCAACCGCACGAGTCTGCTTGAATTTTAGAACGCCGTTTTCCATCTGCGGAAACGCACGCAGAGCTATTCCGTAGAACTCCAGAGCAGCCTGAAGATACGGAAACACCTTGCGATTCATTACAATCTGGTCAGAAACACGATTGGAACTAACTGTCTGATTGTTCAAACTGGCAAGATAAAATCCCAAAACAGCATCGTGTTGGTCTTTCTCCTTGGTACCAGTATAAACGGGATCAGTCCCGCCCCAAACACCATAGTATTTGATGCGCTCAACCAAAAGGTCATAGAGCCTGTCCCAAATGACTCGGTCGATCTTACCACCTTGCTGAACCGCATGGCTATTTGCTTCAGTAACGGCTTTACGCCAGTTGTTGAGATCGTTGAGTCCAAAGAAAGACATACGAGTTCCCAGAGCAACAACCAAAGGATTCGGCTTGATGTGCCTCTGCGCATACTCACGGACGCGCTTTTTGTGGACTTCAAAGTACTTGCTACACAAGGTATTGAGGTTTGTCAATGGCCCGTCAAACTTCTCGACCCATTCTCCTTGAGAGAGATAACGGTCGAAACGACGGTTCCATGCATCCCACAACACCCTGTCTACTTTGAGACCAGAAGCTATAACTTGACGAACCATGAGCTCTGCATCCTCGTCAATCATCTTTCGATCATTGACATCGGTAGTCTGCGTATAGCCGTCAATGGCATCCTCGAGACTACAGATCTGGACGGCTCTATGCTTTTGAAACACAGAAGCATACAGCATAGAAGCATTGACAAACTTGCCAACGGTACCAGAACCCCACCAAGCTTCGAGATCATTCACGACATCTTGTCGCGTATAATCATCCCGCAAATACTCGTCTTTGGGCTTGCACTGGCTAGGCAACTTTGAGTACCGTACTTCTCCGCTGTCAAGAACATCCTTCAGACGCGTAGGCCATCCACGACCTTGAACAGGAAGGAATGACCTGGTTGTTCCATCTGAAAGCTTCCACTCTGGATAGGTATCTCCTTCGTGATACTTGAAAATGCTGTATTCGCCAAAACCATTCGGCGAACGCACAGCAATAACAACTTTTTGACCATCGAGATTTCCGCCATCCATCGTACGATAGAAGAGCTTGAAGAAATCGTCTTGATCACAACCACCATGGGATTGATACATATCAATCCAGTCAATATCATTGACAACATGGACTTCCAATTCGTCACAACGACGAATTTCTCCGGGTTCGACCATGATCTTAACACCGGCCATGTTTGCCATTGATTCTGAAACGACTTGCTCATACAAGGCACAAGGTACTGGAATCTTGTCAGCCAAAGGACGCGCAGAACCTATGGCCAGGGCTTCGAAAAGCCACGGCGAATCGGTAACTTTCATGCCCATGGCGCGCCACCGCCAACCAATAAAACCCATACGGGCCTGAGACTCTTCGTCCTCTGGATCTACGCGATCACGCCAACTACGCTGCCATATATTACGCCAGTTGATCATGTCTCTATCGTTGATTGAGTCATTGTAAATTTTCTCATACTCTTCATAAAGCCATTGATCCATTTCGTCGTACTTAAACAGCATCGGAAAGTTTGAAAGCGTTTGATCGTCAGTATGCACTCTCGTCTTGGCGCACTGTTCTTCTGCTAAGAAACGGACACCGTTAGAATAACTGAGCTCAGACTTAAGGTTAACAGAATCGGTAATTAGGTCAACTTTATTGCCTTCACGGTCAATCGGCTGATCGACGACAAAAGCGTTGCCCTTGTATATACCGTCTGGAGTGATGATACGGACATTGAACACCTTTGCATGGCGAGCCGTTTGAACTAGATCGTTGCGAACAAATGCATTGTAAAAATACTCATTTGGATCTTCTCCGCCTTCGGGCTTGAAGCTGGGTATATTCTTGATCGCAGCTTCAATAACCCTACGAGATATGACCATCGCGCCATCCAAAAGACGCTCTGCATAAACCACAGAGGGCTTGTACTTTCGTTTGATTTCGTCTTTCTCACGACTGTATGTATCGCAGGCGACATGAGAAATCTTGAAATCATCCACTTCGAAATGGGCGTTCAACAGAGTCGGACGATGCAAAGCCTTGAGGCGCTTTGCAGTCTTACCCCCTGCTTTCACTTGGTATCCCAGGGCTTTGAAATTACCAAGCCATTCGACTGGTTCCTTGCTGGATCCATCGACAACCTGAACAAAGACAACCTTTTCTTTGTCAACCATAGCATACTCCAAACGAGGATCTTGAATGAGTTTCTTTACTTGCTCAAGATCCTGCAGATTTGAAATATTCTTACGGTGGATAGAACCAAATCGATAGTAACTCTTACCAGAATGTATGAGGGCTTGACGAAGACCACCAATATCGTAAAAACCATATTGGTCACCGCTACCACTGCGCAGAGGGCCATTGGCATAGGCCCTCATGCGCTCCTCAGGTATAATAGACATTTTTTTACCCCTTTTTATTTTTGTTTTTTATGAACTTATAACCAATAACAAATATCAATTTCTAGGATGTTGTTCTTTTGCGAAATGAAAAAAAAGACACAAAGAAATCGATCATGACTTTATATCCTTTTATTGCGTAACGAACGACAATGATTGGAAAGGTAACAATCTTAACAAGTATAAATATAACACTGAAGAAGTCCTTCAAGGCGGAACGCCATTTATCAATACTAACTTTGAGCGTATCGGTAAAATGAGCGTAACAACTCTTGCCTAAAAGCAGGGCTTTTTCACTATCATAATTGTAATGTAAAAATCTATAGCCGGGAAGTGACAGAATAGTTGATATAACACCAGCGCCCAATGCAACGAGACCGTTTGCACCGAACGCAATGCCAATGATGAATGACAAAAACAAAGAGTTTACAAGATTAAAAAGAGGATACTTATAGCTAAGTTTACGCCAAATTGGCACTCGGGCTGCAATCATAAGCTCAAGAATCGTTGAGGTTATAGCAAGTATAACCATCATAGACAAAAGCATAGAATCTTTTTCCTTCCCTTTCTTTTTATAAACTAATAACGGTAGGACATTGTATTCTCGGACTTCGGGCTTCGGGCAGGGAATCAGGCACTTCTCGTCCCGACTCCCTGCCGTACTACCCGTAGTCTGACTAGGCTGATTAGGCTTCGTCAGTGTTCCAGTTCGCCATGAGATTGGCGACTGTTTCACTTTGCGGTGCGGGCACCCTGCCTGCATCCGAAGTGTTGGAACGAACGCTATTGGTCCAGAGGTCAATAGCGACAATCTCATTGTTGACAACGAGAGAGAAGCGACCACAAGGCGCATGAGTCGGATCAAATGTCGGCTCAAGCTTCTTGATGTTCGGATCCTTTTTGTCAACGGTCGTACGCTGCTGGGCGCCCGACCAAGTGGTTGCCCACTGCTGGCTGAGACGGTTCAAAGCGTCAATGTCCTTCTTGGCACCAGAGATCCGCTCTTGCGACCAGTTCTCACTGATAGCCTTGCTGTTGATGCTCTGACGAATCAGATGTGCTTCCTTGCGCAACTTGAAGATGCGCTTGTAGTTCTCGGTCGTGGAATCCACGAGATCCAAGAAACCCTGCCCTGCCATAGACTGGCTACGGTCAGAGCGTGAAAGCTCAAAGGAAACGACCTCAGGGCCGACACGGTCAACGGTGTTGTCCGACGGCATCTGATAGCATTCCTTGATTCGGTCGGTGCTGGTCCTGAGAAGATGCATTGCATCAATGGCACCAGCAGCCTTAAAGGTATTGACGAGTTTGGCAATGCCTTCTGGATTTGCACCGAACTGTTGCCAGAACAGGTTCATACCAGATGTAAAGCGCATACCCAGGTTCTCCAGAGTTGCAGCAAACTGCTCCTCGGTAGCCTGAAGATTCTCTGGCAAGTTGCGGTTGGCAATCAGGCGCAAGAGATCCTCGAGGGTAATCATTTCGCCATTGAATACCATTTCAACACTCATCTTCACCGGCTTGAAAATACCAGTGACGAGCTTGGAATGGCGGTTTTGCTTAACGGAAAAGTGATCGATAATCGAAACACGATGCAGGTTAGCAGATTGCAGGGTAACATAACCTGGGTACGACATACCCGAGAATGTTGCCTGAAACGGAACACGACGGCCCTTTTGAAGGGTTGTCGTTTTGCCCGTGGTCATGATCGAGGACGGATCAGTGACCAAGAGACTAAAGTCTTCTCCGCCAGCAAAGGCGTCTAAGACATCAATATCATTAGACATTTCTTTCTCCTATTGAGTTAATTGTTGGATGTATTATTGGGCATATTATTTTGGTGTTTTAACGGGTCGAGCGACCCTGTTTTTTGCATGACCTGAAGCAAATTACTTCAGGCCACACAAAGAACATTAGATATCTTGACTGGGAACCAAAGTCTCGACAAACTTACCAGAGGCAAGCTTATCCGCACGATCAAGATTTTCCTGGTATTTCGGGGAATACTTGACCTTGTGAATTTGGTTTCCACGTGCTACTCCGCCGATGGGGGCTTTGAGCAAACCCCACACTGCGGTGGCTGCGGTCTTGATAACCGTAGTGGTAGCAATAACTGCAGCCGTACCAGTGTCGACCAATGCGACTACTGGAACGACAGCCAATTTGCTGCCGAAATATGAAGCACGAGTCTTCGTTTTAAGAAGACTATACTTGGTTTTTGAGGCCATTTCACTTCTCCTTGTGAAATATTGATTTGGATTTATTGTTGTGGCATATAGGGCATTAAAAATGCGCACATATGCCAGATGCGCTAACGCTGTTGTTATTTCCTGTCGAGGTAACTAACAACTGAATTGGTGACGCTAGCAAAGCCAGCAATCGCCAAGCCAGAGCCGACCACGTCAATCCAGTCCTGCGAAGCATCAAGGCCAAAGGTGCCCAAAATGGACACATTGCCCAGCCACGCAAGAAGGATTGCTGCAATGATAAAGAGACGGTCGGGGTTGCCCACGACTGGAATCTTCTCCACTGCAGGAACGATGTCGGTAACGAGAGTGACCACGCTGGAAGTCACAAGTCCCATAAGGACGAGCAGAGCAACGGTGTACACTGTTAACCTAGCCTTTCATGCATTAGGTAATTGCGGTGTATGTTCTTGTCCACTGTTACCGCAATAGCAGCAAACAAGTATTATTTATTCGTCCCTTTGTATGAGCAAACTTTACGAACACCAGTCCAGGTGCCCGCTAGTACAAATGCGAATATGGTTAGATATATTGATATTTTAGCTGGTTTATTCACCGTATTCGTCCAAACTATCGTTTCGACTACGGGTTATACTGTGGTAGCATTCGTTAAGCTCACGCATCTGATTGTCAGTGCAGTTGATTACACGATTATCCGTGAACCAAACTGAACACTTTCTGCCAGATGTGTATGAGCCAGCTATCTCTTTACCATCTTTGTCTGTCCAGTATGACTCAACATCTCCGAAAGCCCAGTCGTGGCAAGCAAACTTGTGCAGCTCACTTAGGATTGACTTGGCTTCATCGAAATTGACAGGTATGGACAGGTTCGTTATATTTTCCATTGTTCTCCCATACGATGGATGATTGTATCGGGTCATTATTTTAACATGACTCTCTTTGATTGAATGGCATTGTCTAGGCAATCATCACATATGATTGCACTATAAGAATGCCCTTCAAAATTCGAGCCATAGGTAGATACTATTGCCAAGTAGCTACCCATGGCTAGAGTCTGCGTTGTGGGCGCGTAGTAAACTACTGCTTTTTCACACAACAAGCAGGGTGTAAGTGCCATTGTTTATGAGTACAATTCATGCTTACGGTACTTCTCCAACATAGTCGAGATACCTTCGCGATAGTTGTCTACAATGGCTTTTGCTTGATCAAAATCTACGCATGACATAGTGTAGTTATGATGATCAGAAGCATCACCAGTAGGCGATTGAACTCCAAACTCAATTTGCGTAATAGGAGCAAATTCTGAGTTAGGCTTGTACCAGCGCGCGTTGAAGGAAGTAATCATACCTTTGGGCATGGAGCGTCCATCCCTGCGGTAGACTATAAATCCATAAACGCTCATTTCGTCTGAGTTATAATCATTATTTTCAATACTGAACATTATTTATTTTCCTTTTTTCTAAGATACACAATTAAAATACATGATATACAAACTGCCATTATGATGGCTTCAACACTGAGTGTTTTACCTACAAAACACATGTCCAGTTGGCTTGGACCTATGTGGTTACATTGCTCAAACTCATACCTTGACTCTTTAGTTATGCATTCAGGCACTGTGAAATGGTCGTTTAGATAACCTGTAGGACGCCATTCTTCCCAATGCCACCGAACATATGCTTGTTGGTCAAAATCCCAGTAGCTGGGCTTGGTATTATTGAATACCTTTTCAAGGCACTTTTCATCATACTCAGCTGGATACCAAACTTCTCGTTGAATTTTCTCATCATGAAACATATCGAAACGATACATAATTAGATTAAAAGTAAAGACAACGAAAACAATACTAAACAAACTTTTGATTTTCGTCATATAGGTTTCCTTATTTCTTCTTCGATTTTATGGATTATTTTACCCAACTCAGAATCAGAATCTATCTCAGAGACAAAGTCATCATAACCAGATTTTACTGATTCTTTGAAGTAAGGCAGGTTGTGGGTTATTAACCTAACCACCGTTAAAATTGCGATGGTGGCTAGGTTAATAAAGCCTAACAAGATCAACATTACATTTTATCCCAGCAACTTGGACAAGTACCAGAAATTAGCTCTTCGCGTTGTTCTGGTGTCCAATCGGGCAAAATGCATTGAAGATTAGGTCGGGTGGGGCTACACAGTAACTCATAGGTTTCTAAAGTTACTGAATGATAGCCGGTTTTGTTACATTGTAAACACTTGGTATTGATATATACCCAGCGTTCGTCGATAGGGCCTTCGACTGATTCGATACCTAGTAGCATTAGATTCTTCCTTTGTCAATTGCGTCGTTGATTTGATAAATCATGTTGGATGTCAGGTCATCGTCTTGTACGATTGACAATCCACCATTTGGGTATGCGGTTTTATGTCCATGGTCGGCTATGTCTTTTGCTTGTTCTAGCGTAGGAATATTGACCGCATAAATACAGTCGTCGATGAAGTCAACGACATGGTAAAAGGGTTTACCTTTCATTGTTCTAAATCTCCTTGAAATTGTTTTTTGATTTCTTCAATATCAAGATTATAAGCAGGATCGGCAAGATCGTGGTTTATCTGCAACAGGGTGCTATCAAACACGTCCAATGCGGATTCGTACGGATCGTTTTCATCGTAGCTTACTTGTACGCCGTTGTTTGACTCAAAGTCAGTTCGAGCTTGGGTGTCCTCGGGCGAGGTCATCATAAGCTCAAGAGACCTAGCAAGTACTTCAACATAGCGTTGCTGTATGATACCGGTGGTCAAATTCAGGCGATCAAGATAATCTTTTGTGGGTTCAGGTGGGCAAAGGGCATACCGACTGGCAGTAAATGCGGTATTCACCATATTGTTAATAAGGGTGTACGCTATTTCCAGATATCGGTATTGTGGGGGTTGTTCAATAAGTGGCATTTTGTCTCCTTATAGACAGTAGATAGTCGAGTGGGCAGGGCTTGCGCCCCACCCACTTTTTCACCTGGTATTCTCCTTATTGGTGTTCGTAAAGTCTGGTTGGTTGCTGACCATAGTTCTTACATTCCTCGAAGAGTTCATCCCAAGCTTTCCTGAGCTCATACTGTACAGCCTGGTGGGCAGTACGGTTAGCGATTTCGTCATCGATATCGCTGTGCTCGAAAATCTGGACTGCTTTCTCGTAGTAAGCCTTGTAGACCTTATCGGATGCTCGATGGTCCGCAAATACTATGTGGAACAATGCTGTGTTGTCATCAGGATACGACATATCCCAATTGTAATGAACTTCTAGAAAGTAGTCTTTCCAGATTTTGGTATAGGTGTCGTAGTAATGATTGTACAGCTGGGTGTAGCGCAGTGAGTTAGTCACAAATACTCCTTTACTTAATCATATTAGTTATCAATAATAACAGTGGGTTTGTTTACTCTGGTAGCATAAGCATAACACTGGGCAGTGCCACGAGTGGTTGGGTTGTACACCCAAACGACATCAGCGTGGTCAACCATCCATTCGTTACGATGGAAGTTTGAATGGCGACCGTCAGATCCGTATAGGCCGGGGCATACATAGACAATCTCTTGTGCTTTAGACAGAATATCTTGTGCTTCAGGGGTTCTGTCACGCTCAAGCATGCTAGCTCTGCCCCAGTAGTACTGGATATAGGTCTTGTTGGGAATAGCCGCAATGAAAGGCACATTGGCCCGAATTGCTGCTAGAGCCAACGCTTCGTCGAAACCTTCCGCCATACCGCTGATAACGGTCAGGCTATCGCCATGTTCGACCTTCGCTTGGGCTAGAAGGTTTACAAGTTGGTTACGAACTTCAATATGCTTATTGCCGTTGAGAACCAGCTGCCGAGAGCCAGTTCCCGCTATACGAAAGTTATTCACCGTATTGGACATAGATCTCTCTCTTTGGTCGACGCAGCGCCCACCACAGGGCTCCAGCGATGCCGTCGCCACAGTAGCGGTTGATGCGATAACGCCTCATAAAACGCCTTATAAATGCTTTCATTGACTGTTCTCCTTGATTAATCAAAATTATGGTCTTGGGGAATAATGCGAACACGACAAGCTTGTTTATTACGGGCTTTCTTTTTGTCAGGAATGGTAGCGGCTCTTAGGCGATTTCCATCCTGGAATGCCTGTCGATCTGCGTCATTCCATCTGTTGGGTGGTTTTACCATTGTTTATCCGCCTTTTACTCTTCGCGAAGTCCGCGATTTTTTAATTTTTTTGCTATTGCTGGGGGAAATTATCATCAATTATTCTATCAAACTGTTCATCAACTTTCCAGTCATAAACTTCAGCTTTACCGGGCTTGGTATGCCTTGGAAGATTGATGTGCTTGACTTTGACGGTATAGTTTGGGTTGTCGGTTAAGATTCCAACAGTATCTTGTAGAATCTTTGTAAACTTATGCGTCATTTTACGAATATGACGTATGTGTAACCAACGACCAATCATACCGGTAATCAAAGCTGTTTGAACAATCGTATAAATATAGGGTAATAGTCTAATCATATATGCTCCTATAGTAGTTGAATAATACTGAGATTGTTGTGACCCTGAGTGTTGTCTTGAAGACGACAACACCCTCCGACATCCTTTGGCCCGGGTCAGGCCAGTTCACAATAAGTTCAGTTACCCCGTACGAGATAACCACGGACAATCTAACCATTCTCCGTCTATCATTTGGGTCTTCATCCCAACGGTCACCCCTGTTATGTGATTACGGTTATACAGAGGTGGACATCTGTATTAAAGTGGGTCAGTTCTTGCGGGGTCATATCCCCACTCACAGCAGACGGTTCCTTCTGCGAGTGAGGGGTGGTTACCCCATTCAGGTTTGACCTTCAAGAACTGGAAGAGTTTGACAGTACAGTCGTGACACAGAAGAACATCAGGGTACTTCCTGATAATCTCTTCTTCTGGTAGGTCTTCGACTATGCGTGGGTTATCGGTGAATTCTTCATATCCACCTAAGTAATAAGGGTTCAACCTGAACCCACGATATGGAACGCCGTTTACAGTTCCTTCGGTGATTGAATCACAGACGGAACACTGAACGGCGCCAAAATCAAACATCTTTTGTTTGAACGACATTTACTGTTTCTCGGCTTTACTTGCGTAATGCTGGTAAATCTCTTCAAAACGACGATGGGTTTCTTGCTGTTCTGGGGTACGAAGGGGCTCAATCAACTCTTCAAGAGATGAGTTACCTTCGTTGAACTCTTTGTCGAGTTTGGTGAGGCTGTTGTTGACAGCGCTGAGTTTCTTGGTTTCCTTGGTGAAGATACGACGAACCATCAAGGTGACGGAAGTCGCGCCAAAGAGAAACGAGGCTATCAAACCACAGATGTAATAGAAAGTCTTCATATGATTATGGGGTATAGTTCCTTTCTGTTTCAGAACTATGGTAGGGATAGGATTATATGGATATGCTCAATGAAACCGAAGTAATGGGCTTACTTCGGTTCTGACTTTAGCGGGTAGTCTGAGTCCGGACATTTCGTCCAGGCTTGAACCCAACGCTTATCGGCGTAAGAGCCGTCGATAGCGTCGATGCGATGTAACACCGACATTCCCATCACCTGGAAACGGTCGGATGCCTTGTCGCAAGTGGTCTTGACCACCCACATCAGTGGGAGTAGTATCTTTTTCACTTGGTATTCTCCTTATCTGGATGTTAACGAGTTAGGTGTTGACCCCGTAGAGATAGATAAAAACCGCAATACGGGCAGAGCCCTGGGACATGCTTTTATAGGCTTCAAGCATGTCGGCATCGGCTTGTTTGCAGGCATACCAGGCAGCATCGCTGGCAGCGCCCGGGTAGATACCGCTGAACTTATCATTGAAAGCATCCCATATCATGTCGGAAGCCTTCAAGTCAGCGGTCACCCAGCTGTCAATGGCATCAGCACGTGCTTGGCGACACTTTGCGTTCTTCCAGTTGTTCAGAACCTCGGCGAAATAGTCCTGCCAAATCTGGGTGTAGACTCGGTGGTAGTGGTTGTACTTCTTGGATGAGTTAGCCACAACATCTCCTTTGGTGAGTTTGGCATTTAGCGGGTGGTGGATTGAGAGGAAGTCAGTTATGTTACCACATTCCATGGCATACACTTACAAAGGAACTGACCAGTACCTTACTGTGGGTTTTAACCCAGTCGATGGTCTTACACAGCGTGTCCATCCTTATAGGATACATATAACCTTTGTTTAGTGACGCGGTATCCGTGGGTACATGTTACGTCAGTATTCGGCATTGGTGTGTGTGTGCGGGGCACCCATAATCTGACAATAGGTAGGCTGAGAGCAAAATGTTCAGCGTCCAGCATATGGGTACCCCCCCGCACGCACCACGCAAATGGTGTTTGTCCAACAATAAATCATTATTTTATAACATAATGACTATAAAATTGACAAGAGATGGTGCTCGTTATAGGTAACGAAGCCGAAACCTGCGATTAGCTGCATATATGGCAGCAAGGTATTACGCACTAAACCTAGACATGTGGGTCGCACTCGCGAATGAGCCGTCTAGCACGAAGGCTTAAGACCGTACGCTCCTGAGATGACTCCCCTATTTTATTTTGCTTGTTACGGTGCCCAGCCGAACAAGACAAATGGTCATTCCTACCGAACAGATGCTAGCCAGTTTTGGTAGTTGGGAAAGGTGTCGATTTGAATGCGACCTTCCTCATCTACCCACTGAACTAGTATGTTCTGGTATGAATTGATATAGCGAGTTGTTGATTCTTGGGCGGCTTGGACAGCCTGTGCTTGGATGTTCGGTTCAGACATACATATGTCCCCTTGAATAAATGAATATGAACTTTGCTCAAACGGGCAGAGCCGGTGCTCGCGGGCAGGGTTCGTTCTCGCGGGCAGAGCCGGGTCTCGCGGGAAGAACTGGTGCCCGGGGCTACAACGGCTAAATACCGTTATAACTCAAATAACGCCCCACAGGGGCAAGCCACTTTCGTGACAAGCCCCCGTGGGTAGTTACTAGGCCTTCTTCAACAGGCGAGCAACAAGGGCGTTGCTGGTTCCCGACGGCTCACGCTTGCGCAAGTCAAGTTGGATGCCACCATTGTTGTCAATGTTGACATTCAGGGTCTGACTGCGCACGCCTTCTGCCGTCGTGTAGACGCCGAACTCGTCGGTCGTCTCGGAAACAGCCATCTTCAGACTGGAAGCCTTGAAGACGAGCACGAGGCGCTTGTCCAGCAAGGCCTTGTCATCTTCGGTGGCTTTTCCGTCAGCAGCGGCTGCGCGAGCGTCGTTGAGGGTCTCAATGACGGCTTGGATGTGCTCGGCCAACGGGAAGTTGACGAGCATCTCGCCTTCAAGGATGAACTGGCTCACGACCTGCGGGATGAAGCAGGCCACGGTCTCTTTGACACCGTCGGCGAACTTGGGACGGACGAGACCACTCTGTACGGAAATCAAGTTTCCGATGAACTTCGTGGTACCCGTCTTCTCAGAGACGACCTTGATGCCTTGTTTGTTGCGTGAGACGGCGTTGACCTGTAGAACCGTCATATCGGTGGGATAGGTGGACATTGGGTGGATGGTTCCTTTGCTGGGTGATGGGTTGATAGGTTAGTCTTTAGCCAGAAATGACTAGAGGCCACGCAAATATTTAGAATAATATCTAAAACTAAAAACATATGAATTAATTAATATGCAATCTAGTAGGCCCCGACCCTCGCGGGCCGGAAACTACTAGCGGGCTACGCGTTTGGGCTGAACAAACGGCCGGGGGGCAGGCTTCGGCAGACCATGGTGTGCACGAGACTGCGCAACCGTTTGACAGACGTCACTCACGTGACGCTCCTTCCGCTGAATCTCTTCCTTGCAACGTCCACAAAGGAACATGCGACCTCCTTAAGTCGTATAGAAATTTATAATAATATGCTTGTTGTAGAGCCCAGCCCTCGCGGGGCCGGTACTCACTAGGCGAAAAGCTCTTGGCCCATCATCTCACGAATCTCAGCCATGGAATAAGCGCTGAAATCCCTGAAAGATGAAGTAACCAAAAAGTTCTCGTAGCAGCGGCGGTTGTGCTCAAAGTCGTCGTGTTGGACGTCTTGACCACAATTGCCGCAATTCCATACGTACATAGTTTCTCCCTGTGGGACATACCACGTATATGAATTTGTAATAATATGACCAAAGAAAAGTCCTGACCTCGCGGTCAAGACTCTTCCATGGGCAGTTCCAACTGTTGGCCGTGATAGCGCTTGCGAATACGCTGAAGCGCTCGCATCTCCATCACTTCCGCGTAGTGCTTGTCGCACAACGCACGACCAAACGGATACTTCTTGGGCTGGTCCTTGAAACAATGACCTTGGCCTGGCTGAAGTAATACCGTACAGGGATTGAACTGGCAATAAGTACGCCTCTTGTTAACGCTCATGAGATCCTCTCTCTGAAGTGAATAAATGGCATATAGATAATTTATAATAATATGAAATCTGAACAAGAAAGACCCTAGCTACCACCGTCGTGGTCATTCGGGTCTTTCTGCGCTCGTAACCTGTCAAGTTCGTGAAGGCTTACCTCGTGAGGATTGGGAATGTTAAGCGCTGCATATATATTTGTAATAATATGCAATCAGGTAACCCAGCCCCTAGCACGTCGGCCAGGGGACTGGGTGGAGGTCGGCGCTATTGTCGCAGCTCGAGCGTCGCACTTAGCGATGCCACCGTTTCGCCGCGTTCTCACGAACCATCGGCGCTCCACATAAATATTTATAATGATATGCAATCTTCGTTCCTAAACCGGCGAAGCCGGTAAGGAACAGGACTCTAGATGCGCTCGGACTTGCGGTCAGATACGATACCGATGCACAAGCCAACAATGGCTCCAACAATCGCTAGCGTAACGTTCGCAAGAAGAGCACCAAAGTAAGATGTCTTCATTGGTCGATACCTCCACAGAAATATTTATAATAATATGCACTAAGGACAGCCCGACCCTCGCGGGCCGGACAATCCTAGACCAACGTAGCGCGAACTCGACGCTTGCGGCGTGAGACTCGTGCTGCGATGATGGTGTCATGATGGGGCTTACAGTGCCAAGAGAATCGGCTGGTGCGCATCCAAGTGAGGCGTGCGCGTCCGGGCCGAAGCTTCTTGTCACAGAAGGCACAATGCTCGTACTTCTGGTTGATAGTCATGGTTCTCCCGCGGGACATACCGCACAGAAAACATTTATAATATAATATGCAAAATGAATAACCTAGCGCTTGGGCGCTAGATCATCCACGAGACTGAGTGTCTCGATGAGCATCCTGCGGAGCTCAAGGCGCTCCTCCGTGCTCATCCGATGACCACCCATGTGAAGACCACGGTAGATCTCGTTGAGCCTCGTGTACCACCACGCTCTCTGTGGAACCATCATTACCTCCTGCGGGACATACCGCATATAATAATTTATAATGTATGCAATCTAATTCCCCAACCGGCGAAGCCGGTAAGGGAACCAAATCAAACCTCTTCTTCTTCGCAACGCAGCTCAATTTCCAACCGATCCATATCGATCAAATCCCACTCGTGATCATACTGATCAAGGCAGAATTGCATCAAAATGGCAAATTGCTCTTCTCTCGTCAATGGTCGCATAAACCCTCCTCAGAAAAAAATTTATAATAATATGAAAACGAGCGAGTCAGACGCCGAAGCGTCTGCTCACCCAAGTTGGATGGCTACCGAACCAAAGTGACGCTTGGCGTGAGGGAGTAGCAGTCGATACGAAATCGCTCTAGACTCCGAACCAAAGGGTTCACTAAGTTCTTGGGTTGCCCAAACCCACATAAATATTTATAATAATATGAAGCTTTTTGTCCCTCACCCCAAGATTCCGGGGTGAAAGACATGGCACTAGGCGAAAGGATCAACGGAACTAGGTTCCGCGTGTGATACATTGAGACGGAACCACGCACGATCAACCATCTGGTTGATGCGTGACAAAATGGCCACGTACTTCAAGACACACACAACGAAACCAGCCGTAAATCCTAGCAGCCAAGCCAGAATAACGACAAGCATCAGCATGATGCCTCCTTTCATATAGATGGTTTATAATAAAATAATATGCAATCTTTGTCCCCAGCCGGCCGCAGGCCGGGGACGTTGGTCAGGCGCTCTTGCGCTTCCCGCGCACGACCCATAGAACGCCAAAGACAGCGGCGTTGACAAGGGCCATGGTCAGAGAAGCAAGCAAAGCACCAAAGTACGATGTCTTCACAAGCGGACCTCCTTTCGCAGATATATTTATAATAATATAAATAATCAGCAACCCAGGCCCTCGCGGGCCGGAGCTACCGAACCACGTCACAGAGCCGGGGGTTTGAGGAACTCACCGATCTTGCGATAGTGAATGCCCAGCTCTTGCGTGACAAACGACTTGAATGCGCTGATCTCTTTTTCCAGCTTCTCAAGCTGATTAGCTGCATCCAGCAACTGATCAAGCGAGTAGAAGTCCGGAACCACGATTTCAGCTTTGATGCCGTTCTTGAAATTCACAAGTCCCCCTTTCTTGGGTACGAGTAAGACAGTACACGGGATTGTGCACTTGTTCTCATATAAATGATTTGTAATAATATGCAAACAAATAACCACAACAACGCTCTGCCTTACTTGCACAGAACGTTGAAGTGGTGACGAGCCGGACAGGGAATCACCCTGGCAAATTCTCATCGGTGTCTCACACACTAATGTGCTCCCTTCAGAGACGACACCGACAGTCATCCACATAAGTATTTATAATAATATGCAAACTTTGTCCCCGACCGGCCGCAGGCCGGGGACCGGGTCACACCCGCTTGCGGATCACGAAGAACCCAATGCCAGCGACGATAGCGCTGACCAAGGTCATCGTGAGCGAAGCGAGAAGCGCACCGAAGTACGAAGTCTTCACAAGCGGACCTCCTTTCACAGAAATATTTATAATAAAACAATATGTCCTTGTATCAATATGACGACTTTGTCCCCAGCCGGCCGCAGGCCGGGGACGTTGGTCAGGCGCTCTCCTTGCGCTTGTCGATCGCGATGCCGATGCCGTAGCAGACGGCAGACAGCAAGCTCATCGTCAAGAACGCGAGAAGCGCACCGAAGTACGATGTCTTCACAGGCGGACCTCCTTTCGCAGAAAGATTTATAATATAAGGGGTATACCTACGTAGGCTAGTTACAAAAAACATCTACGGGTATACAACAATCATTACCCCCTTAAATTTTTTCCTTATATCTTATATATTTGAGTTTTTATAGCTTTATATGGGTTAGGCTTGGTGGAAAATATTTTTCCCCTATTTTTTTACATATTAAGAAAATTCCAAAATATTTCTCTCTAGGAGTTGCAAAACACCATTCGACCTGCTAGCGTTCTGCGCGCCATAACAATCAACTATCCTATAAGGAGGATAAACCAAATGGCCCCCAAGAAAAAAACACACAATACCAACAATAACCAAGAGGAATTGTCATTCTCTGACATAGAGGACCTCTATAGTTCAACCGCCAATAAACTTGGTGTTAGACAAAAAGATGACTGGGCTTATGATTATGACTCAGACAGCTACGGTAACAACGACTGGTGACCAATATTATTCTCCATACGAAACTCCCCCCACCATCACACCAATGCCAAACACACAAAGGAAAGAAATGAAACACACCAGTGAAAAAAAACTATTAATAATATCAGAAGAGCTAGTAAAGTCCCCTAACAAGAATCAATTCCTGTCACTGTTTACAAAAGAACATGACATAATCGTTATAGATTATGATTTTTTAAAGAATGATGATCAGGAAGTAAATTTACGATCTAGGACAAAAAAGATATACATGAGACTACGACCCTATCTGGAGTTCGGATATAGCCATATGGTGTATGTCGGATATAAAGATGATGGATATTATCTCCTAGATCTTTTTATGGACAAAGGTATTCTTTTTGATGGCGCGGTTTTAATTAACTGCAACCTCAATGACTACCCGCATTGGAATAGCCAAAAACTAGCACCATTGTTTGAAAAGACACCAATCTGGAACTTTTATTCCAAGAATCATCCTGGGTGTAGGAAGCAGGGATTGGACAACTTCATGATACCCACTAGGCGCTCACCACAGTTTAGCTCCAGGTATGCATTGGAGACCTATGGTGTGATTACCTACGGTGTCTATGGTAGGTTATCTTTACTGGAACCGTCTGGAAACGTCCAGATGTTGTCTAGTTTAGGTTAAAACCATCGTCATCATTATAGTCCAATAGGTCGTCGTCATCAACTAGTCCATTTTCAATAAAGAATTCGTTCCAATCATCGGAACTAATTTCATGTTGAATGACTTCATCAGAACCCAGTCCACGTATGATATCTTCTGCGGTTATGTCCAGCGACATGGCCGTAGAAGTAATCATGTCCCATTGATCTACTGTAAGTAAACTAATGATCAAGGTATCCTCATTTTTTGCGTGAGCCGTGACA
>Ga0194132_10001173_pt1 | contig 53092 bp, 48 predicted proteins | sample TA2KigOf80mmetaG_FD_148612 | JGI IMG/M metagenome (GOLD analysis project Ga0194132, IMG submission 148612) | Freshwater microbial communities from Lake Tanganyika, Tanzania - TA2015054 Kigoma Offshore 80m | ecosystem: Environmental > Aquatic > Freshwater > Lake | place: Tanzania: Lake... | reverse complement strand
CGTGCCCGGCGTGATGGGGGGGGGCGGGGACCCGCGGCAGGGGTTCGTGGACGTGCTCGACCTGATGGCCGACGGTGGCGGGTTCGAGAGTTGGGAGGAGCGTGCCGCGTACTCGGTCGCGTGCCACAGCGCCATACGAGCGGGGAAGGTGCTCACGATGCAGGAGATGGCGGAGCTGGCGCGTCTGCTAGAGGCGTGCGAGCAGCCGCACACGTGCCCCCACGGCAGGCCGACGATGGTGCACATGAGCGCGTCGCATCTGGAGCGCGAGTTCGGGAGACGGTAGGGATGAGACTGACAACATCTTCGACGAGCGGCTGGTATTGCCGGTGAAGGACGCCCCCAACGGAAAGCGCGCGGTGTTCAACTTCGTGCTGGACGCTGAGTAGGGGGAGGACGACGCGTCCCGCCTGTTGGGGATGAGCGACTGGTCTATCGCTCGCCGCCTGTCCATGGAGGTCCGAAAGGGGGATAACGGAGCCCGAGGACATCCAGGTGCTAGCCAGGAGACTGCGGTGCCAGCAGGCGGGACATCACCGTACCAAGAACGAGTGTACTAGAGAACGGTTGTGCGTGTCAAGGGCTTTCGCACGGTTGTCCTCTGACAGCCGCCGCACTTTACACCGAAGCTGGGTTGCGAATATAATCACACGATTCACAACCGCCGATTCAGGGCGACATCATCGGGAGAAGCGAGTTGGCCGTCCTTCCCATCATCACGTTTCCGAACGCCGTTTTGCGCCAGCGGGCCAGGAAGGTGCGCGAGATAGACAAGCCGCTGCTTCGGCTCGCCCACGACATGATTGACACGATGCACGCCAACTACGGCGTGGGCCTGGCGGCCAACCAGGTGGGCGTGCTCAAGCGCGTCATCGTCATCCAGCTCCCCGAGGAGGAGGAGCCGCGTATCTACATCAACCCGGAGATCGTGGTGCGCGAGGGCGAGCGTGAGGTGGAGGAGGGGTGCCTGAGCGTCCCCGGCTACATCGGCACCATCACCCGCTCCATCTTGGTGAGGTTCCGGGCGCTGGACTCGACCTCCAAGCTGGTGCGGCTGAAGGCCGACGGGCTGCTGGCCCAGGCGCTGGAGCACGAGGTGGACCACCTGAACGGCGTCCTGTACATAGACCATCTGAAAAGCCACGAGGCGCTGCGTGAACTGCCGCCCCCAGGGGCGGAGGACGCCGCTGAGCCGAAAGAGGCCGCTACTGAAGTCCACGCCGTCTAGTCCTCCCCACGCCATGCCCGCCCGTTCCGCTCCGCCGCCCGCCCGCGTCGTGCGCCGCGCCTCGCTGCCCGGCTTGGTGCGGCCCACCGCCGAGTGCTTCGCCGCGCCTGGCGACGAGGCGTACCTGGTGGGCGGGCTAGTGCGCGATGTGCTGCTGGGCCGCACTACCGGCGACATAGACATCGCCGTCGGCGCTTCCGTGGCCGACGCTGGGCCTGCGCTGGCGGCGGCATTGGGCGGCACGTTTGTCGTGCTGGACGCGAAGCGGGACATCGGCCGTGTGGTTGTGCTGGCTGACGGGCGTGCGCAGCATGTTGACCTGACCCCGCTTGGCGGGAGCATCCGCGAGAACCTGGCCCGCCGGGATTTCACGCTCGACGCGATGGCGGTGCCGCTGGGGCAGGCGGCTTCCGGCGTCGATGCCGAGGTGGTGGACCCCTTCGGCGGCGTGGCCGACCTGGAGGCGGGCGTCGTCCGCGCCGTGAGCGATGGGGTGTTCAAGGATGACCCCTGCCGTCTGCTACGTGCACCGCGGCTGGCTGCGCAGCTGGACATGCGGCTGGACGCGCATACAGTGGGTCTTGCCAAGCGGGACGCCCGGCTGGTGCGGAAGGTCGCGCCGGAGCGGGTGCGCGACGAGCTGCTGAAGTTGTTGGCGACCCCTCGCGCGACGCAGGCCCTGAGACTGCTTGACGACCTAGGCCTGCTTTGCGAGATAATGCCAGAGTTTTTGGACGCGAAAGGGGTCGGCCAGCCGCCGGAGCACCACTGGGACGTGTTCCAGCACTGCGTCGAGACGCCCGGCCAGGTGGACAGGGTACTGTCCGGCCCCGGGGCCGGACGCGATGAGGTGGTGTGGGCCGTGCCCCGGTTCGAGGGCATGCAGGGCCACTTCGGCGAGGTGGTGAGCGACGGGCATACGCGGCGGACGGTGCTGAAGCTGGCGGCGCTGCTGCACGATGTGGGCAAGCCCGCGGCCAAGACCGTCGAGCCGTCGGGGCGCATCCGATTCTTGGGGCACCACGATGTGGGGGCGGCTGCGGCGAACGGGATGCTGAAGCGGCTCCGGCTGAGCCGGAGGGGAGTGGAGCTGGTAAGCGTCATGGTGGAGCACCACCTCAGGCCCAGCCAGATGGCGCAGGTGGGGGAGATGCCAACCCGCCGCGCGGTGTATCGTTATTTCAGAGATGTGGGCGACGCCGCGGTGGATACCCTGTATCTGAATATGGCCGACTACCTGGCCGCGAGAGGGCCGAGCCTTGAGCTACGGGACTGGCAGCGGCACTGCGGCGTCATCGAACACGTCCTGAAGACGGGGCTGGTGGCGAGGTCGGAGGAGCGGGAGCACAAGCTCTTGGATGGGCACACGGTGATGACCGCCTTCGGCCTGCCGCCGGGGCCGCATGTGGGCACACTGCTGGAGATGGTGCACGAGGCGCAGGCCGCGGGCGAGGTGACGACAACGGAGGAAGCGATGGAATTGGTGAAGGCAACTCTGGCATCGGGAGAACCGCGTGCGTAGGTACGCCTGGACCATCACCGCCATCGTCGTGCTGGCCGTCATCAGCGGCCTGACGCTTGGCTTTCAGACCATCAACCTTGGCGGCTTCGACCGGGGAGGCGATACGCCCCTCGGCCTGACCCTGGGCCTCGACCTCCAGGGCGGCAGCCATCTCGTCTATCGCGCAAACCTGACCGACCAGGCGACCGGAGAGCCCATCCCGCCGACCGACGAGCAGATGGAGTCGCTGCGGAGCATCGTCGAGCGGCGCGCGAACAGCACGGGCCTGGGCGAGCCCATCATCCAGCGCCTGGGCGACGACCGGCTGCTCATCCAGCTGCCAGGCGTGGAAGACCCCGGCCGGACCAAGTCTATCATCGGTGAGACGGCGCGCTTGGAGTTCAAGCATCGGTCGTTTAGAGTTCCCAAGGTACTGAACTTCACCTCGACGGACGTCGTTTCGGCCCGGGTGGGCGAGTTCCCGACGCTGACCTCGACGGCGACCTCCACGTCCGCGACCTCGACAGACGCCACGGGCACCGAGCCGACGCCGGAGGAGCAGGCGACCTCGACTCCAACGGCTTCGGAGAGCGCCACGTCAACCCTTGGCGGGGCTGAGACGGCCACGTCCACATCCGCGACCTCGACCGAAGCGGTCAACACGAGCACGCCATACCTTTTGGTGACGTTCACCGATGCAGCCGCGGCCGAGTTCCAGACCCTGTCAACCGACCTGTTCAATACCGCGTTGGAGTTCTCCAACGGTCTCCGGCTGTACCCCGACCAGTTGACCATGACCATCCGGGGGAGAGAGGAAGGGAAGGCGTTCAGGACGCTTACTCCGTTCAGCCTGTTCATCACCCAGGTAGGCGATACGAACACCTGGGCCATCCCGCTGGTGGGCTTCGACGGGCAGGCGCTGGCCGCCACGGTTACGGAGGCCGAGGAGCTGTTCGGCGGCGATGTCGAACTGGCCTTCAGCGCCGTCACGGGCCAAGTGGACGAAAACATCGGGCTGTCGGGCGACGACTTGGCGCGGGCATACGCCGGCACGCACAGCGCGACAGGCCAGCCTATCGTGAACCTTGAATTCAACGGCGAAGGCGCCCGCAAGTTCGGCGACCTGACCGCTAGGATCGTGGGCACAGAAGACCGTATCGCCATCTTCCTCGACGAAGACGAACTGATCGCCCCTGTAGTCAGCTCGGTCATCACCGGCGGAACGGCGTTCATCCAGGGCGCCGACTTCACGCCGCAGAGGGTGCGGGACATCGCGAGCCTCCTGGAGGCGGGCAGGCTGCCCATCCCTGTGGAGCTCATCCAGGAGCGGCAAGTGGACGCCATCCTTGGCGCGGACTCTCTGGAGAAGAGCGTCATCGCCGGCCTAGTCGGCCTGGGGCTCGTTGTCATATTCATGGTGACCTATTACAAGGTGCCGGGCATCGTGGCATCGGCGGCCCTGGTCTTTTACACGGCACTCAACCTGGCCATGTTCAAGCTCATCCCGGTCACGCTGACGCTCTCGGGCGTGGCCGCGTCGATCATGGCCATCGGCATGGCCGTGGACGCGAACATCCTGGTGTTCGAGCGTCTGAAGGAGGAACTGCGGGCCGGGCGGACGTTGCAGTCGTCCATCAATATCGGGTTCAACCGCGCGTGGCTGGCGATACGGGACAGCCACGTGGCGACGCTCATCTCCTGCGTCATCCTGTTCTGGTTCGCGGACACGCTGGGCACCACGGTGGTGAAGGGCTTCGCGGCCACGCTGGCCATCGGCACTATCATCAACCTGTTCACGGCGCTGACGGTGTCAAGGGTGCTTTTGAGGGCGGTGACGGCGACGAGGCTCGGAAGGTCGCTGGAAGTGTTCGCGCCGCTGGGCACGGGACTCAAGGAATCGCAGCAGCCGGGCGCGGCAGCGCAGCGGAGGAGTTAGGACAGTGAACTTTGTAGGCAAGAGGACCTGGTTCTTCCTCTTCTCGCTGGCGATGATCCTGCCGGGCATCGTCTTCCTCATCATCGCGCCGGGACTGAAGCCGGGGATCGACTTCTCGGGCGGCAGCACGCTGAGCGTTCGGTTCGTAGAGTCGGTGACGCAGCAGGACCTCCGGGACGCACTGAGCAGGCTCAACATGCCGGAGGCGACGGTCCAGCGGTTGGGCGACGACAGCTACTTCATCCGCACGAAGGAGCTAAACGAAGCTGGCAAAGACCAGATCCTGCTCGACCTCCAGCGTGACCTGGGCGTCAGCGGCGTGGAATTGCTGGCGTTCGACCTGGTGTCCCCTGTCGTCGCGCGAGACATCATCGTCAATGGCTTTTGGGCGGTGCTGGCCGCCACCATCGGCATCTTCATCTACATCTGGTGGGCCTTCCGCAATGTGCCCAGCCCCCTCCGGTACAGCGCGGCGGCCATCGTCGCGCTGCTCCACGACGTCGTCATCACGATAGGCGCATTCGCCATCCTTGGAGTCGTGGCGGACATCGAAGTCAATACGATGTTCCTCATCGCCCTGCTGACCGTCATCGGCTACAGCGTCAACGACACCATCGTGGTCTTCGACCGGCTGAGGGAGAACGTCGTCGCCTACCCGGGCCGGACCCTGGCTTCCAATGTTAACCTCAGCATCTCGGAGACCTTCGCTAGGTCGGTGAACACGAACGCGACCGTTATCATCACCATCCTGGCGCTGCTGCTGTTCGGCGGGCCGACGATACGAGAGTTCCTGCTCGTGCTTCTCATCGGGGTGGCAGTGGGAACGTACAGTTCCATCGCCATCGCCGCCCAGTTCATCTTGGTCTGGGAGGAGCACGGGATGCTGTGGCCGCTCCGCCGCCGCAAGGCGCCGCAACCTGCCGCGCCTGGTGGGAAGGCTGCGGAGGCGGCTGCGAAGCCAGGGTAGGCCTCTCGCCCTTGCCACGCCGCACTGCTGGCCTCCTGGCTTTCTGCGGAGGCGCGCCTCGTCTATAATCCGACGCATGAAAGTCGGAGCTCATGTTTCCACTGCCGGGGGACTCCACACCGCCATAGACCGCGCCCAGGAGATGGGCGCGGAGACTATCCAGATCTTCGCGTCGTCGCCGAGGGCGTGGGCGTTCAAGCCGCCATCGGATGAGGTGGTGAAAGCCTTCCGCGAGAAGGCGGCGGCCAGCGGCATCGGTCCGACGTTCCTCCACGGCATCTACCTGGTGAACCTTGGTGGGCCAGCCCTGCTGGAGCAGTCGGTGGCGTCGCTTACGGCCCATCTCGGCGTGGCCTCGCGCATGGGCGCATCGGGCGTCATCTTCCACGCAGGCAGCCACAAAGGGGTTGGTTTCGATGGCGTGCTGCCCCAGGCGGTGGCTGCTATCACGAAGGTGCTGGTCGGCAGTCCGAAGGATGCCTGGCTCATCATCGAGAACAGCACGGGTATGGGCAACCACATCGGCGCGTCGTTCGAGGAGATCGGGCGCATCATCGTGGCGGTGGGCAGCGAGCGGGTGAAGGTGTGCCTCGACACGCAGCACTCGGTGGCCGCGGGGTACATGCTGCTCGACAAGGATGGCCTAGAGAAGGCGATGACAGAGTTCGACCGGCATATCGGCCTGGAGCGGCTGGTGGCGGTGCACGCGAACGACTCGAAGGTGCCGCCCGGCTCCGGGGTGGACCGGCACGAGAACATCGGCGACGGCTCCATCGGCGAGGAGGGGTTTCTGCGCATCATGTCCCACGCCGCGTTCCGCGATGTGCCATTCCTCCTGGAGGTGCCTGGCATCGAGGGCGGCGGTCCGGACAAGGCGAATCTGGACCGGCTGAAGGCCATCCGCGCGAAGGCGATGGCAGGCAAAGGCTCGAAGAAGGGCAAATAGCAGGTTGGCAGCAGGCGACGGTACCGTCCGGGCGGCGGTCTTGGGAGGGCAAGACGGCTTGGTGTCCAACTTCAGCTTGGTCATGGGCGTGGCGGGCGCCTCGACTAACCCCGACTTCGTGCTGCTAGCGGGGACCGCGGGCCTGTTGGCAGGGGCGTTCTCGATGGCTGCCGGAGAATACATCTCTGTTCGGTCCCAGCGCGACATCTACGAATCCCAGATACAGGCTGAACGCACGAAGCTGGCCGAGTCGGCGGGGAATGAAGAGCAGGAGTTGGTAAGGAGTTATGAGAAGAAAGGCCTGGCGCCAGTCGCTGCCGCGCACGTAGCCCACCATCTCATGTCGAATCCCGAACTTGCGCTAGACGCCATCGTCAGGGAGCGGCTCGGCCTGAGTCCGCGAAACCTCGGTTCGCCGTGGAACGCGGCTATCGTCTCGTTCCTGGCGTTCTGCGCCGGGGCCATCGTGCCCATCATCCCGTACATCGTGGCGAAGTCCGGCGGCGCGACGTTCGCTGTCAGTGCCGGCGTCAGCGGCGGTGCGTTGCTGGTGGTGGGCGGGTCGCTGGCCCTGTTCTCGGGGCGGAACGTGGCATGGGGCGCGCTGCGCATGCTCCTGGCGGGCGGCGCCGCCGCCGCCGTCACCTACGGCGTCGGCAGACTCATCGGCGTAGCGATCAACTAGACCAGTCTAGAGTTTGAAGACGGTCTGCACCTTGTTGCGGGGCTTCAACAGCTCCTTGAAGGCGCCCTGGATCTCCCCCAGCTCCAGGATGTGGGCCTCGGATACCAGCGGGTCAACGTTGACCTCGCCCGTGGACATGAGGTCGAGTGTGGTGCGGAAGTCTATCGGCTCCGCGCCGAAGGAGGCGAGGAACTCGACCTCGCGGCCCGCCCAGGCCACGGGACTCACCGGCGTGGGCTCCCAGGCTAGGGCGATGAGGACGACTTGGCCCTTGCGTCGGACGGCGGTGAGGGACTGCTCCAATGTGTTCGGCCCAGCGGCGCACTCGAAGATGACATCGGGGCCGACGCCCTCGGTGAGGGCTACCATGCGCCCGACGGCATCTTCCCTGAGTGGGTTGATGACCACGTCGGCGCCGAGGGCGGCGGCGGCCTTCGCGCGGGCCGGCGCCGGCTCGGAGACGATGACCTTTCGGGCGCCGGCGACCCGGGCAGCCTGCATGCACAGGAGCCCGATAGGGCCTGCGCCGACGATGGCGACGGAGTCGCCCAGGCGCAACTTGGACTTGCGACGGCGTGGACGCCGACGGCGGTCGGCTCGCAGAGGGCGGCGGCCAGGTCGGGGACGTTCTTCGGGATAGGCGTCGGCTCCCACTCCTCCATGACCATCTTCCCAGCATAGGCGCCCGTGCGTCCCCTGGCGAAGCCGGTCGCGCTGAAGTCGTAGCGGGGGTCGGAGGACCAGAACGGCCCCTTGCCCGGGGGCGGCGTGCCGCCGTAGCCGACGACGCGGTCGCCGGCCTTCCACCTGGTTACACCCTTGCCGACCTGTGCAACGACGCCGCTGAACTCGTGGCCGATGACCGAGCCGGGCGGCACCTTGTCGTACATGAAACCGTGGACATCGGTGCCGCAGACCGCGCTGTACTTGATGTCTATCTGGACCTGGCCCGGCCCTGGCTTGGGGTCGGGCAGGTCTTTGACCTGGAAGCGCTGCTTGCCTTGATAGACGGCTGCTTTCATGTGTGGCCTCCGTGAACCTGATTCTCTTATGTACGGGGCGAGAAATACTATCACCCTCACCCTATGACCCACCCTGGCGGGCCATAGGCCTCTCCCGCAAGGGGAGAGGAGGACGTGGGAAGCTACAGTTTGAAGACCGCCTGGACGCGGTTCCTGGGCTTCATCAGCTCCTCGAAGGTGGTCTGGATGCGATCGAGGGGCTGGATGCTGGCGTCGGTGACCAGCGGCTCCATGGTGATTTTGCGGGAGGCGATGAGGCCGAGGGTGGCTTTGAAGTCCTCGTCCTGCGCCCCCAAGGTGGTGACCAGTTCGACCTCGCGGCAGATCCAGTCCACCGTGAAGACGGAGACTGGCTCCCAAGCGAGGGCGATGAGCACGACGCGGCCGTTGCGCCGCACGCAGTCGAGGGCCTGCTGGAGGCTCTGCGGAGCAGCGGCGCAGTCGAAGGCGATGTGGGGGCCGTTGCCGTCGGTGAGGGCGACGATGCGTTGGACGGCGTCTTCCTTGGTGGGGTCTATGACGGCGTCGGCGCCGAGCTTGGCGGCCGCCGCTGCGCGGGCAGGCGACGGCTCTGAGACGATGACCTTGCCGGCGCCGGAAGCCTTGAGGACCTGAAGAGTGAAGAGGCCGATGGGCCCCGCGCCGAGGACGGCGACCGAGTCGCCGGTGCGGAGGCCCGACCTGCGGACGGCGCGGGCGGCGTTGGCGGCCGGCTCGCAAAGAGCGGCCTCGAGGTCGGAGACGTTGGCCGGGACGGGCAGCGGCTCCCACTCCTCCATGAGGAGCTTTTCGGCGTAGGCGCCGGGCTTGGAGACCTTCCACCCCTCTTTGCTGAAGGTGAAGCGGGGACTGAAGTAGGCCGGGTGGCCTCCGCCGGGCGGTGGCGTGCCGCCTCCGCCGACGACGCGGTCGCCGATCCTCCACCTGGTGACGCCCTTGCCCACGGCGGAGACGACGCCGGCGTACTCGTGGCCGAGGATGGTGCCGGGCGGGACGTTGTCGTACTGGAAGCCGTGGACGTCGGTGCCGCAGACGCCCGCGTAGGTGATGCGGACCTGTATCTGGCCGGGGCCGGGTTGCGGGTCGGGGACGTCCTTCACTTCGAACCGGTGCTTCCCCTGATAGATGGCAGCCTTCATAAGAAGATCCTCCCGCCCTGGCAGGGCGTTGTGATGGCCTGTGATGGCCCTGGATGCTATCCCTGGCATCAGCCGGTGTCAACGGCTTGCCCGATGGGGTTCCAAGGGCGTGCACCCATTTCCGCGAAACAAGCATCAGAATGGCAGGAAACTCGTACGGGAGCCGCGTCAGCCATGCGCGTCGCAGAAGGATGGTGTGCTAGACTCGCATCATGGACAACATGACTACGGGGCCCATCGGCGAGGTGGCGCCGACAGTAGTGAGCTTCAGTGGCTACCTGCCTGACGCGCGGATGGCGGTGGACACGGTGGCGCCGGCCATCCTGGAGGTGGCGAAGGCGGAGAAGGCGCACGCGGCGCTGCTGGTGCCTGCTTGACCGATCTACTGCCAGTCTGTCGGACTGGTTGTAAGGCTGCTGGAGTAGAAAGGCATCGCCACGACGCTGACGAGTTGGAGCGCTGGGAACACGCGGAACGCGACGCCGCCACGGGCGACGTTCACGCGGCTGAAGGGCGGCTCGACGCTGGGGCGGCCGCATGACGAGGCCCAGCAGCGGCGCATCCTGGAGGCGACGCTGGGGCTTCTGGCGAAGGACGCGCCACTGCCGTACATGAAGCTGGACGAGCACTGGCGGAACGATGGCGAGTGACGAAGAGGTCCTGATCGCGCTGAACAGCCTGGCCGAGGTGCAGGCCTGCGAGCGGTGTGGGACGCGCGTGCGCTTCGGCGACTTCGACTGCTCCCACTGCGGCGCCGACCTGGAGGAGGCGCAGCGGGCCTGGGCCGAGCGGCTGGTGGACCGGCTGAAGGGCGATGGCAGATGTCAACCGGCCAAAGGCTAGACTTCCTCAATCAAGCATGCGCGGCTTCATACAGCCGCCCATGAGCGATGGCAGAATGCTTTGTTGCCTTATTCGCTGTGTACTTAATAAAGCAATAAGGCATTCTGTGGAAGCAGACAAAGAGAAATCATAGCCATGAGCAAAGGGGCAAACCTCCAAGACTTGCCAACAAAACAGTCATGGCTTCGTACAGCCATCCAAGGGCTAATTGGAAATGCTTTGTTGGTCTATCAAAGACTAGGCGAATCGAGCAATAAAGCATTTTGCGGTGGGGCGAGAAGCGGCTCTAGGGCATTGCCGGAGTCGTGCTGCTTACGTGTGCGTGCTCCACGAGGCTAGGGCGAGCGGCTGCTGGACCGGCTGAGGGGGAACGGGCAGTGGGATGCTTCGCTGCAGACAGCCCGCTAGGTTTGCCTCAACCCCTCCTCGGGGCCGTTGATTCCGCCACGACCTTGAATGCGCCAGGGGTAGCTTCGGTGCAGAGTTCCCTTAGCCTCCCGATACCTTTTTGAGCGTCAAGGTTGGCGCGCATCGCGCTAATGTCCTCCAGGCTGTGCCAAGGGCCGAAAGAGTAGAAGAGGCCCGTGTCTGCGATGCTCTGGATGAGGGTCCCTTGGCCTGCTGGTGGACGAGGCCACCGGGCAAATACATCGCCCAATGCCTTCCACGCCTGCACGAACGTGGCCTCCTGGCCTGGCCCGACCCGCCACACGCCTAACGTGTAGATACCCTCCGGCATGGGTTCCTCCTTGAGATATCCTACTGAGTCTTGTGCAGCAAACCTTGATCCACTTCCAGATAATCAATCCGTTGACCATGACGCCAGGCCGAGGCGGCGTGAACCAGCCCCCATGATGGCAAGGCCGTCTTCGGACTCGACCAGCAGCTCTTTCATGGCGCGCTGAAGCAGGCGGTCCTTCTCGGTGCCCGGCTGGACGTAGAGGCGGAAGCGCAGGTCGCGCAGGGCGTTGTCCCGGTCGTCGTAGTGCGGCGGCGGCACGCTTTCCAGCATCTCCAGGTCGGGATAGATGCCCATCTCCCAGAGGACCGCCATCAGTTCCTTGAGGGCGGGGAGCACGGCGCGCTGTTCGCGGTGGACGCGCTCCCAGAAGGGCGGGAGGTGGGACTGCGGGCCTTCCATGAACATCGGGAGAAGGACACGCTTCTTGGCGTGGGCCGCCAGCTTGCGGACGAAGGCGTCCACGTCCTCGACGGTGTAGAGGACGTGGGAGCAAAGGACGGCGTCGGCGGGCTTGACGGTGGCCGCCTCCCACGTCGAGGCAACGACGGTGACATTGCGGATGCCTTCTTTGCCCGCGCCGATGCGCAGCTCCTCCATCATGGACTCGGACGGCTCCACGACGGTGACACGGCGGCAGCGCAACGCTAGGGCCAGGGCGAGGCGGCCGGCGCCGCCGCCCACGTCGAGCAGGGTGGAGCCGGGCTGCAGCTCGCGGGCGAGCCGCTCGACCAGAGGGTCGTCGGTGCGGCGCGGGTCGGCGCGGAAGGCAGGGGCCAAGGGCTTCCAGAAGTCGTCTTGGGGCGGCATATCGGCCTGGGCGGCCTCCGACTGGGCATGGTGACGGGACACTCGCTCCTTCCACGCTTGGAGGGCAGGGTTGGGCGAAGCCTGCTTGACGTGACCTGTTTTGTTCACGGGATTATCATTTCACCTCGTATCGCATTCACACCGTCCACACATTTATAGCTGAAAATGGGTGTAATCACCATTGCGGTCTAGACTGCGGCACGGACGGCTGGTCCGGATACGGGCATAGGCATTAGGGCACTAGGAGGTAAGAGCGATGTTCACAAAAGTGCTGGTCCCGCTGGATGGGACGGAGGTGTCTGCGAACATCCTGCCGTACGTGTCGCGGCTGGCGAAGGGGCTGAACATGCCCGTCGTGCTGCTGACGGTCATCAACCCGGAGACGCTGGAGCAGCTGCCGCAGATGGGCGCCCGCGCGCCGATGGCGGAGACGCTCGCGGGCATCGGCAGGCAGCCGTCGAGAACAGGGGGCACCGTCACCGCGCGGACTGGGGTTGAGGGGCCGTACGCCTCCCAGGTCTTCGAGCGGGCGGAGTTCGAGGTGAAGCGCGCCCTGGGCGATGCGGCATCGAAGCTCAAGGCCGACGGGGTCGCGGCCGAGGTGGCCGTCACCCTTGGCAACGCCGCCGGGCAGATCATGGGCATGACGGCCAGGCACAAGTGCGACCTCGTCGCGATGTCCACGCACGGGCGGAACGCGCTGGCCCGCGGGATGCTGGGCAGCGTGACCGACAAGGTCATCCGTAGCTCGCCGGTGCCTGTCCTGGCCATCGCGCCCGAGCGCGCGGCGAAGTATGCGGACAAGGGCCAGCCGATGACCAGGGTCATGGCGCCGCTGGACGGGTCGCCCTTCGCCGAGACGGCGCTGTCCTACGTCAAGCTATTGGCGAAGCGGCTCGGCATGGGGGTCACGCTGGTGCGGGTGATGGACATTGGCGGGTTGTACACTGGGTTCTGGGACGATGCGCGGTTCTACGAGATCGGGATACAGCTCAGGAAAGAGGCCGAGGAGTACCTGAAGGGCCAGTCCCAGAAGCTCACCGCCGAGGGATTGAAGGTGCAGTGGAAGGTGCTGAGCGGGAACCCCGGCTTCAGCCTGGTAGACCTGGCGCGTACGGAGCCGCAGGACTTGGTGGTGCTCACGACGCACGCGCGGGTCGGCCTGAGCCGGCTTATCCTGGGCAGCGTGACCGAGGCGTTGGTGCGGTCGTCGGGCGACCCTGTGCTGGTGGTCCCGTCGAAGGAAGAGGAGAAGTAAGTCGCTCCCCCCAAGAGTGCCAGACCCGCTCTTCCCTTCGACAGGCCAGGGCGAGCGGGTTTGGCGTTTCTGCGGAACTCTACACCGTCTTGCCCCGGCGGAGGGCACGCCCCGCGAGGACGCCTGTGTGCTTGCCGTGGTCCACGACGACCTTGCCGTTGACGATGACGTAGTCTATGCCCGTGGACGGTTGGTGGGGCTTATAGCGGGTGGAATGGGCCTCGATGTGCTCGACGTCGAAGACGACGATGTCGGCCTTCATGCCGTCCTTCAGGAGGCCGCGGTCGGGGATGCCGAGGCGCTGGGCGGGATAGGAAGTCATCTTGCGGATGGCCTCGGGCAGCGACATCTTGCGCTCGCGGCGGACGTGGCGGGCCAGGATGATGGGGAAGGTGCCGTACATCATCGGGTTGGGGAAGTCGCCTAGCAACAGCGCGTCGCTGCCGACCATCTGGAGCGGATGGACGACGAAGTCGGGCAGCGACTCCGGGTCGAGGTTGTCCACAGTCCATGAGATGCGCAGGTCTTCCTCGACGAGCAGGTCGCAGATGGTGTCCGCGATGCTCTGTTTCCGCATCTCGGCGATGTCGGCGACCGAGCGGCCCTCGTACTTCTTGTTCTTGGCGCGCTTGAAGTACATGAGCCAGAGGCGGTCCCACTCGAAGCGGTTGTCTATCTCGTTGTTGATCCGCTTGCGCGTTTCGGGCGACGTGAGCCGCTCGATAAGCTTTTTGGGGCCGCCCTCCTGTGCCCAGTGGGGCAGGAAGACGATGAGCCGGGTGGCGCCGTACTGGTAGGGGAAGCAGTCGAAGGTCACGTCCATGCCCTCGTCGCGCGACGACTCGACCAGGTCGAGGTGGGCCTGGGAGCTCTTGAGTTTCCAGTTGCCCAGCAGGTGGGTGATGTGGATGGGCGAGCCGCTGCGCTTGCCGATGTCGATGGCCTCGCGGAAGGGGTCGAGGTGCTGGTCGCCGAGAAGGTAGCGGACGTGGGTGTGGTAGAAGCCGCCCAGTTTGGTAAGCTCCTTGGACAGCTCAACCAGTTCGGCGGTGTCGGCGTAGGCGCCGGGTGGGTAGTCGAGGCCCGTGGACATGCCGACGGCGCCCTCCTCCATCGCCTCGCGGAGCAGCGCCTTCTGGGTGTCCATCTGCTTGCGGGTGGGCTTTCGGTTGTCCCAACCCATAGCGTTGATGCGGATGGGTGAGTTGCCGACGATATAGGCCATGTTGACGGCAATCTTCCGGTCGTAGGTGTCCATGTACTCGGCGACAGTCGACCAGGAGGCCTCGATATCAGGCCAGCCCTCCAGGCCGGAGTTCATCTGGATGAACCAGTCCAGGTCCTGCTGCTTGCGGAAGGGCGCGTAGGAGTTGCCGTCTATGCCGTAAAGCTCGGTGGTGACGCCCTGGTGGACCTTGGCGTAGTGGAGCGGGTCGGCCAGGATCATGAGCGCCGAGTGGGCGTGGACGTCGATGAAGCCGGGGCAGACCACGCGGCCTGTGGCGTCCAGGACGCGCCGAGCCTTGAGGCCGGAGACATCGCCCCTGTGGATGGAGACAGTGTCGCCCTCGACGCCTACGGCGGCGTGGATGCCGGGATTGGCCGCGCCATCGAGAACCATTCCGCCTTTGATGAGTAAATCCAACATCGGACTCCTCCTCGTCACTTAATGTCTCAATCTCCGAATTGTGAGATGTCCACGGCCCCGTGCCTGCTTGGGCATGATCCCCTTCTCCACAACGACCCGCCAGACCTGCGAGTCATTCGGAACAATGGGCTCCAATACTCGCATGGCCTTGGTCTTGGTTCCTCCAACACGCCCTTGTAGTGCGTCCAGGCAATCCTTCAACCGATTGTCCACGTCGTGGATTTCGGCGGACCGCTCGTCGGTGAAGTACAGCCGGAGAGTCACTTCAAGCTTGTCATCATCCCGGTACTTGACGGACGTAGTGTTCTGAACCTCTACCACGGCTCGGTGAATCGCCTCGCGCAACTTGTTACGGGGATTGCTGTACTCAGGGATTCGGATTTCGAGTTTCAGTGGCCGCTTCGGCATGGTGCATCCTCTGTCTCGACATACTAGCCCTTCACCCTCGAACCCACCTTGTCCATGAACTGCTCGGCGCTGGCGATGAGGGCCTTCACGCTGTTGCCTGGGTAGAGGAAAAAGACGTTGTCCACGCCGGCGTCTTGGAAGGCCCTGATGTCGCCGGCGACCTGGGCGGGTGTGCCGGTGAAGTTCTTGCGCTTGCCGCCCTGCCGGATCGCAACATGCTTGGGGTCGTACATCCCCGCGTGGTAGGTCACCTGGAAGCCCTTGAGGCTACGGCCCACGGCCTTGGCGTGCTTACGCAGCTCCGTGAGGCACTCGCGCATCCTCGTGGGAGTCGTGATGGGGTAGGTCTGGTCGTAGCTGATCGGGTACCAGCCGTTGCCGAGCGTGGCGGCGCGGCGGATGGCGTAGGGGCTTTCGCCGCCGATCCAGATGGGCGGGTGCGGCTTCTGGACGGGCTTGGGCTCGAAGGCGATGTCGGAGAAGCGGACGTGCCTGCCCTTGAAGGAGGGCTTCTTGTCCGTCCACAGCTCCACGAAGGCGCGCAGGTACTCGTCGGTGACGGTGCCGCGCTGCTCGAAGGGCGGAGCGCCCACCGCTTCGAACTCCTCCTTCATCCAGCCGACGCCTGCGCCCAGGACGAGGCGGCCGTTGGAGAGGACGTCTATCGTGGCGAGGCTCTTGGCGGTGAAGACGGCGTCGCGGTAGGGGATGACGGTGACGGAAGTGAGCAGCTTGATGCGGCGGGTGTGTGCTGCGAGGAAGGTGAGAAGGGTGAGCTGCTCCAGGTAGTTGTCGGCGCCGGGGAGCTTGCGCTTGGCGTTGTACGGGTAGGGCGAGCGGATGGTCTTGGGGACGACGATGTGGTCGCTGACGTAGAGGTAGCCAAAGCCCATCGCCTCGCCCGCGCGGGCCAGCTCCGCCGCCGAGTCGGGGTTGGCCATCGGCCCTTGCGCCGGTATGTCGAAGCCGAACTGCACCGCTACTTCTCCAGGATGCCCTTAAGCGTTACCAGTTCTTTGGTGATCCGCTTGCGCATCATCATGCGGACCAGCGGCCACATGAGGATGAATATAAGCGTGGTCATGAAGCTGTCGGAGCCGGCGTAGATGGTGTTGATGCAGCGCGTCCCCTTGCCGGCCTCCTGGAGCTCGAACCATCCCTGGAAGGGGAAGGGTCCCTTCGTGGACTTCATGCTCATGCGGAACGGGGCGGCGACTTCTGTGACGACGTACTCGTAGTCGTAGGTCTTACCCTGATAGGTGTACTTGCTGCTGAACGCCGTGCCGGCCGCGAGAGGTCCCTGCGACGCCAGCTTCACGTCTGAGACGCCATCCACCCACTTCTCCATCGTCCGCAGGTCGGCGATGTAAGCCCAGACCTCTTTGAGCGGCTTGTTGATTTCGATGGTCGCAGACGCTTTCATTTCGGTCTCCTTGTCCAAGATGACGGCGCCCATTGTACTACTGACCTTTGGCCGTGGCATGGAGGCGCCTCAAAAGTCAGATGCAAGCCTTCTTGCACTGTCATTCCGGGATGACATGCCTGGGGTATTCTGACATCTTGAAGCGGGGCCTCTTGGCACGGGCCTGCTTCTTAAGCCATCTCCTGTGCCAGCCGCCTGATTCCCTCTACCGGATCGCCTCCCAAGTCCAAACTAACGACGCGATGCCCACGTTCCTGCAGAGCCTGGGCGTCGCCGCGGGCTTGGGCTTCGGCGAGGACGCGGAACCCGTACGGCTCGCCTGGGATAGAGATGTCTTCGCCCCAGCCGCCGGTTAGGACGAGGTGGAGTCCCTTGTTGGGGCCACCTTTGTGGAGCTGGCCGGTGGAGTGGAGGTAGCGCGGGCCGTACTCGGCGGTCGTGGCGATGCGGAGCTTGCGGGCGACGGCTGCGCGGAGGCTGGCCATCGCCTGGTCGCAGGCGGGCGATTCGGGGAGGCAAGCGAGGAGGGCGAGGTAGTCGCCGGGCCGCGCTGAGGCCAGGAGCGTGGGCAGGGAACCGGCGGGGACGGTGGGCAAGCGGCCTGTCTCTGTGTAGGCCTTGAGCAGGGCCTTGGTACGCGACTTGGCCGATTCGACGTCGGGCTGGTCGAAGGGCTGAACCCCGAGGACGGTGCCCGCGATGGCGGAAGCGAACTCCCATCGGTAGAACTCGGCGCCGAGGTCGCGGGGCAGGTCGCACTTCAGGGTGAGAACAGGGTGGCCGCTGGAGCGGAGGCGCTCGGCAAGGGCGTCCACATCTTGGGCGGCAGCAGTACCTTTGAGGTGGACGAAGGCGCGGTCGCCGCCGTACTGGGACGGGTCGAGGAGCGGCTCGCCGATGATGGGGACGATGCCCTTGCCGTCCTTACCCAGGCCCTCGGCGAGGAGCTGCTCGATAATGGGTATGAACGGCACGGCATCTGGAGATGCGAGCACGGTGAGCTTGTCGCGGCCCTGCTGTGCAAGCGTTGCGATGGCCGCGCCGAGGATAGCACCTGGGTTGGACGCAGCCGCGACTCCCGGGCCGCAGGCCTCGGCCATGCGGATAGCCCCATCCAACACGGCGCGGACGTCCGCGCCCGCCAGCGCCGCGGGCACGAGGCCGAAGTAGGTGAGGATGGAGTAGCGTCCGCCCACGTCGGACGGGTTCAGGAACACATAGCGGAACCGCTTTTCTCGGGCCTGCTCGGCAAGGGGCGTGCCCTCGTCCGTGATGGCGATGAAGTGGCCGCCAGCGGCCTGGCCGGAGCTGGTGGACTCCACCGAGGCCCAGAAATGCTTGAGAAGCGAGGCGGTCTCCAGGGTGTCCCCGGACTTGGATGCGGCGATGAAGAGCGTACGGGATGGGTCTATGGCGTCGGTGATGCGCCGTACCGTCGGCGGCAGGGTGGAGTCGAGGACGAGCAGGCTGGGAGAGCCGGGTGCAGGGCCGATGGCTTGGGCGATGGCCCTGGCTCCGAATACGCTGCCGCCCATGCCGAGAAGGACGACGTGGCGGAGGCTACTGTCGCGCACCTCGCGGACCAGCAGTTCGAGTTGGCCGACGCGGCGGCGCATCTCGACCGGCGCGGTGAGCCAGCCGAGGCGGTCGGCTAGCTCCGTTGGGTCTGGCTTCCAGACGGTGTGGTCGCCGCGCCAGATACGGGCGGCCACCTTGTCACCTTCGAGCCTGCGAAGAGCCGCGTCAACTTGCGACGAGACGTTGCCAAGGCTATCCACGGCTTGCCATGGAGAGGCCGATGCTAACCTCGCAGGAAGTCGGCGACGAGCTTGCTGACCTGCTGCCGCTGCTCAAGCTGGGGCACGTGCGCGGCCTTGTCTATCATCGCTATCTGGGACTTCTTGAGGCGGCTGGCGAACTCCTGGGCGTAGATGGGCGGCACCAGCCTATCGTGCTTTCCCCAGACGATGAGGGCAGGGGCGGTGATGCGGTGCATTCGACGGTTCAGGCCTTTGTCTGGGATGGGCCAGACGAAAGTGCCGGTGGTGGCTAGCGCCCAGGTCATCTTGATGATGGCGTCGTGCTTGGCATCGGTCTCGGTGGGCAAGGCGGTCATCTGCTTGGCCAACGGGCCTTCCGGCTCGTAGAAGACGAGCTTGTAGAGGTTCTCCGGCTTCATGCCCATCCAGTCTTGCACGGGATGGTCGTCCCGCCAGAGGCCGATGGGGCAGAGAAGGACGAGCTTGCTGACGCGGTCGGGATTCGTGGCGGCCAACTCGGCGGCCACCATGCCGCCGAAGGAGTGGCCGACGACGGCGGGGGAGCGCAGGCCGAGCTTGTCGAACAGCTCGTAGTAGTAGAGCACGAGGTCCCATAGGCCGCGGAGCTGGCGGACCGCGTCGGGGTCGCCGGCGGTGCCTGGATGGTAGGGCGCGTACACCGTGAACTTGGCGGCCAGGTCGTCGAGGAAGGGGTCCCAGGTCAGGCCGCCCGCGCCATGGAGGAAGACGACCGGCGGGCCGCTGCCGGCCAAGGCGACGTGGGTCTCGATCAAGTCGTTGAAGGCTTTAACCTTCAGCTCTTTCTGCGTAACGGTTGTGGCCATGCGTCCGCTCCTTCTCGTGTCTCTCCGGGGCTATCGCTTCGCTGCTACCGCAGGCTGCTTGAGCAGCTTCTTGGGCCACCAGTGGTTCTCCCAGCCCTCGTCGTCCCAGATGTCGTGGACCTTTGGGAGCACCTCTTTGGCGAAAAGGTTGATGTTCTTCTTGGTCAGCTCGTGGGACATGGAGCCGATGTGCAGCAGCACCATGAGGTTGCCGATGCGCAGCTTGCGGGTGGCCTCCTCGAGTTGGTCGGCCACAGACTGCGGGCTGCCGCCGATGACGAACTGGTTGTCCACGTAGTCCTTGTACTTCCAGTTCTTCCGCTCCTCGGCCAGCTTGTTGATGGCATCCAGCGTCGTCTTGGTGCTGCGGACGAGGCTCTTGTAGTCGATGTGGCCCGGGGCGAAGAAGAACCACGGGGCGATGTGGAGGGACTTGTCGTAGAAGTACTTGATGTGCTCGGCGTATTCCCGCTCGGCGCTGGCGTCGGTCTCAGAGACGACGACGAGCTGGAGGAAGCCGGTGCGGTAGGGGTTCCTGTCCTTGCCGAGCTGGTCCATACGCTCCCAAAAGCCGTCGAGGACCTTCTTAGCGAGGTTGTTGCCGAAGTAGCTCAGATAGCAGTAGCAGTAGTCGTGCTTGGCGGTGAAGTCCCAGGTGCTGAGGCTGCCGCTGCCTGGCACCCACACAGGCGGGTGCGGAGTCTGGATCGGCTTGGGCCAGGTGTTGACGTAGCGCAGCTGGGAGTACTTGCCGTTGAAGGAGAAGACGTCCTTGCGGGTCCATGCCTGGATGATAAGGTCGTGGGCCTCGCGGAACCGCTCGCGCTGTTCAAGGGGCGGGATGCCGAAGCAGAAGTTGATGTCCGGCGAGGAGCCGAGGGGCATGCCGGCGACCAGGCGGCCGCCGCTGATGCAGTCCAGCATCGCATACTCTTCGGCGACGCGCTGTGGCGGGTTGGTTGCGGGGAGGGTGGAGCCCATCTGAACGAGGGCGGCATTCTTCGTCTGGCGGGCGAGGACGGAGCCCATGAGGTTGGGAGACGGCATGAAGCCATAGGCGTTCTGATGGTGCTCGTTGACGCAGACGCCGTCCATGCCCATCTGGTCGGCGTATACGAGTTCGTCGAGCGTCCAGTTGTAGTACTGGCCCACCCGCCCGGCGTCCGCCAGTTCCGACCAGGGGAGGTCAACCCAGACCGAGTCGTACTTCTTCTCGAAGTCGGCGGGCAACTCACGGTGGGGCATCAAGTGGAACATCGAAATCTTCATCGGGTGCCTCCTTACTTTGCCTCTACTATGCCGCCAACGGCCTTGCGCTATGCCTTCGGTATCACGGGCAATAGGATGTGGGAGGGATGTGCGCGGTCATGGTACACCGTTTGGTTGGCGGTGCGCATCTCTGTCTCGTGACCGAACCTACCGCCGGTGTTGAGGTTGCGGTCGAAGCGGGGGAAGTTGCTGCTGGTGATTTCGACCCGGACCCTGTGGCCCTTCTGGAAGATGTTGCTGGTCGGCCATAGGTCTATGGTGAACTCGTAGGCCTGTCCTGGCGTGAGGAGTCTCTGTTTCGCGGTTGACTCGCGGTATCGGCCACGGATGATGCCGTCGCAGAGGTTGCGGGCATAGCCGTCGGGGTGGACGTCCACGAGCTTGGCGGTGAAGTCGGTGTCGCGGCAGTCGGTGGCGGCATGGAGCTTCACCACGACGGGGCCGGTGACCTCCATGTCCGAGGCCATCGGGTCGGAGGTGTACACGAGCACGTCGTTCCGGTGCTCGACGGAGCGCTGGTCGTAGGCGCCCCAGGCGACGATTTCGGGGTTGCAGCAGTTGCAGCCGCCTCGGGTCGGCACCGGGAAGGCGGGGTTGTAGGAGAACTTGTCGGGATGCTCCTGGCTGGGGGGTTTGATGGAGAGTGTGCCATCGCCCAGCAGAGAGTTAGCCGAGCCTTCGCTATGGAGGTAGTAGGGCGTGAACTTGGTACGGGCAAGGGGCCATTCACTCTCGTCACGCCATTCGTTCGTACCCATGACGAAAATGCGTAGTGGGGGCTCGTTGTCCACACCGTTCTTGACGCCTTTGAGCCATCGGTCCATCCAGCGCAGCTCCCACTGCATGAAGTCCACCATCGAGGCCTTGCCGAAGTCCACTTCCCCTGCGACGGTCATCGGGTTGACGCAGGCGGTATGGACCCATGGGCCGATGAGGAGTTTCTGGTTTCGCCGGGCTGCGGGAGTGCCGCCGCGCTTCTTAATGCCGTTGAGGAACTCGAAGAACCCGGCGGCGTAGAGGTCGTACCAACCGCCGATCTGGAAGGCGGGAACCTTGATGTCCTCAAACCGCTCCTCGATGGCCAAGCTTTTCCAGTAGCCGTCGTAGTCGGGGTGGTCCAGCCAGTCGTTGAACTGCGGCGCCGACTTGCCCGCGATCTTGGTAAGGTCCTTGAGCGGTAGGGTGGAGAAGAGCTGCTGCCATTGGTAACCGTCTATGCGCTGCATGGTCCGGCCCGTGGTGCGGAAGGACCAGGTGGCGTTGACGCCGAGGCCGAACGCGCCACCCTGGTAGTGGGGCGATTCGTGGAGTTGGTGGCCCATGACCCTGGGGACGATGGTCTTGAGATAGCGGCTGCCCATGACAGCGGCCTGCCATTGGACGTAGCCGACGTAGGAAGCGCCTGCCATGCCGACGTTGCCGTCGCACCAGGGCTGTTTGCCTATCCACTCGATGGTGTCATGGCCGTCGTTGAACTCACTCGTCCAGGGGTAGAACTCGCCCTGGGAGTCGTAGCGGCCTCGCACGTCCTCGGCGACCGCGACGTAGCCGTGCTGCGCGTAGAAGATGCAGCTTTCGACGATCCAGTCCATGAGGTTGTCGTAGGGGGTGCGGTACAGGATGACGGGGAGTGGGCCGGACTGGCCACGAGGAGCGTAGATGTCGGCGGAGAGCAGGACCCCGTCGCGCATGGGCACCTTGACGTCGTAGCGGACATCAACGCCTGCGGGCCGGAACACGTCAGCGGCCATCGTGCCTCCTCGTGCGAAGGGTCGAAAGTTGGCGGGATTATAACAGGGCAGGGCGAGAACCTGCACCCATATGAATCGCCCAGACGTCGGGTTGGCCTGTCAGGGAGAGAGCGGCCTGTTTCCAAGTGAGGTTGTACCAGGGCTAAGCGATCCTGGGCTGGCACAAGAGGGTAGCGAGCATGTATATTTAGCGGGAAACCTCGGCTAAGAGCACGAGGGTTTTGATTATGGACCTGCAAGGCATTTTCCAGCGTGGAGGCATGCTTCGGATGGCATTGGCCTTGCTCGCCGGCTTGGCGTCTGTTGCATATCTGGCCGCCTGTGGCGGGTCGCCTGCCGGATCGCAGTCCGGCGCGGAGCCGACCCAGCAGGCGTCGCAAGACCAGTCGGCGCGGCCCACCGCTACCACGGAGCGCGCACAGGCTCCGAGTGGGTCTCCCGGCACCTTCACGAAGGTGGGCGACCTGAAAGAGAGCCGCTCGGCACATACCGCGGTCGTGCTTCAGGACGGCAAGGTCTTCACGGCAGGCGGCAGGGGCGTGGCCTTCAACTTCGGGACAGGCAGGGTGCAGTCGGCGGAGTTCTACGACCCGGCGACAGGGGAGTGGACGCTCACCGACGAGATGAGCCGGGAGCGGAACTCCATCGCGCTGGCGGTGCTGCCGGATGGCAAGGTGCTGGTGGCGGGCGGCAGCGGCGGCGGCAGCGCGCAGTATGCGACGAATTCCGCCGAGGTGTGGGACCCGGCCACGGGGCGTTGGACTCCGACGGGCGACACGACCGTGCCCCGCGAAGAGGCGGCGACGGTGGTACTTAAGGATGGGCGGGTCCTGGTCATCGGCGGCATTGACGACACGTTTATCCCCCTGAAGTCGGTGGAGACCTACGACGTAGCCACGGGCAAGTGGACGCCGGTCGCCTCGATGGAGACCGCTCGCAACAACCACACGGCGACGCTGCTGCAGGACGGACGCGTGCTCGTGGTCGGCGGCGGGAAGCTGGACGGGCCGTGGACCAGCTCGGCAGAGGTGTACGACCCGGCCGCTGATACGTGGTCTTCGGCTGGGACGATGCCCAAGGGGCGCTCGTTCCACACGGCGACGTTGCTCAAGGACGGGCGCGTGCTCGTAGTAGGGGGCAAGGGCAAGCTCAGGACGGCGGAGGTCTGGGACCCCGCGACCAATACCTGGACGCCCGCTGGTGTGACACAGCAGCCGCGCTCCGAGCATGGGGCCGGGCTGTTGTCGGACGGCAGAGTCATCGTCATCGGCGGCATCGGCGGGCTCGCCTCGACGGAGATCTACGACCCGGCGACGAACTCGTGGTCGGGCGGCGCGAATATGGAAGGGCCACGATACCGATTCGGGACGGCGACGCTACAAGACGGACGCACCCTGGTGTTCGGCGGCACGGGCAAAGAGGGCGTACTTGCCACGACCGAGGTCTATTCCCCGTAGTGAGGGGGTATGAGCGGCATCGAGCGGTACGGTTGCTAGCTGTTCCTTGGTCTGGGCGATTACCACCGGCCAGAGCGGCTGCGGCCCAGCTGGACGAGCACATGGGGCCTTGAGGAGTGGCAGTGGCGGCTGGACAGGCTGAAGCGGCTGGGCGCTAACACGCTGTTTGTCTTCATGATGGGCAAGGAGCTCCCGTACCCCAGCAAGGCATGCCCTGACTGTGTGGAGAGGCGCCACCCCAACGTTCGGGAAGAGTTCTTTCAGGTGGAGGATGCCTTGCAGCCATAGCTTGATTGACAAGGCTGCGGGCCGAACAGGATATAATGGTATTTCTACGCTGCGCGAAGGGAACGGAGTCTAAGGGATGGCTGTAGTCCACGAAGGCATTTTGAAGGAGATGGTTCACGTCACCAAGCCCTTCGAAAAGAAGCACATCGAAGGTTTGTTCTCCAGCGGGGACATGCTGATGCAGTCCATCTCCCACGCGCTCATTACCGGCGACCAGCACTCCGTGGGTCAGATGACCAAAGAGGCGTTGGACAAAGGGTATACCGCCAACACCATCCTCGACGATGGGCTTATCGCTGGGATGGCCATTGTGGGCATCAAGTTCCGCGACAACATCATCTTCGTGCCGGAAGTGCTGGTGGCCGCGCGGGCGATGAAGGCCGGCATGGCGCACATTGAGCCCATCCTGTCGGCTTCTGGTGTCCCGCCTGCAGGCACGGTCATCATGGGCACCGTGAAGGGCGACCTGCACGACATCGGAAAGAACCTATGCATAATGATGCTCCGCGGCGCGGGGTTCATCGTCCACGACCTTGGAGTGGACACCAAGCCGGAGCAGTTCATCGAGGCGGTGGAGAAGCACAAGGCCCAGGTGGTCGGGATGTCGGCGCTGCTGACGACCACGATGCCGAACATGGGCAAGACGATACGGGCGTTCGAGGAGGCAGGGCTGCGCGAGCGAGTGAAGATGATGGTGGGCGGGGCATCGGTGACCCAAGAGTTCGCGGAGGACATGGGCGCCGACGGCTATGGCAAGGATGCCATCGCTTGCGTGGACTTGGCCAAGAAGTTCCTCGGAGTGGGCGACAAAGAGGCGCAGCCGGCCGGCTCGCGCTAGGCCTGCCCTGAGCCTGTCGAACGGGGGGGTAGCCCCTTGCGGTTCCTTCAGAGGTGGCCCAATTTCCTCGAACTGGTCTATCGGGCCACGTACTTTTCCCTTCGGCCCTTCCGCCGCTGGCTGAAGCCAGGCGGCCTCATGGAGCGGCTCTTCGTCCGGGTCGAGCGGCTGAGCAAGGGCCTCATCTTCGACTGCCGGATGTGCGGGCAGTGCATCCTCCATAGCACGGGGATGACCTGTCCTATGACTTGCCCCAAGAACCTGCGCAACGGGCCGTGCGGCGGCGTTCGGCCCGACGGCCACTGCGAGGTCGTGCCCGCGATGCCCTGCGTGTGGATGCAGGCGTGGGAGCGGTCAAAGCAGATGTCGATGTATGGGAAGGCTATCCTCCAGGTGCAGCCACCGCTGAACCGCAGCTTGCAGGGCACGTCGGCCTGGGTCAATGACCTGAACGGCGTGGCCCAGAAGACGCCGGCGGGCTGGGAGCAATGACATGCCCGTAAGCCCGATGAGGGGCGGGTCGCGGCTCGAGCGGGTGCTGCGGTCAGGGCGGTTCGCTGTGACGGCCGAACTGAACCCGCCAGACAGCGCCGACCCACAGTCGGTCTATGACCGTGCGCTAGTACTGTCGTCGGTCTGCGACGCCATCAACGCCACGGATGCGTCGGGGGCCAACGTCCACATGTCGAGCATGGGCGTCTGCGCGCTGCTAACGCGGGCTGGCTACGAGCCGGTGATGCAGATGTCGTGCCGCGACCGGAACCGCATCGCCATGCAAGGTGACCTGCTAGGCGCGGCGGCGATGGGTGTGAAGAACGTGCTGTGCCTGACGGGCGACGGAGTGCAGGCGGGCGACCAGCCGGAGGCAAGGCCGGTCTTCGACCTCGACTCCATCACCCTGCTGCGGACGCTACGCACCCTGCGGGACAAGGGGCGGTTCTTGAGCGGGAGGAAACTGGAGGAGCCGCCGAAGGTGTTTCTGGGCGCGGCGGAGAACCCATTCGCGCCGCCATACGACGTGCGGCCCAAGCGGTTGGGTAAGAAGGTCGAAGCGGGCGCGGACTTCATCCAGACCCAGTACTGCTTCGACGTGACGCGCCTGAAACAGTTCATGGCTGCAGCCTGCGACATGGGGCTGGATCAACAGGTGTTTGTCCTGGTGGGTGTCGGGCCGCTACGGTCCGCGAAGGCCGCCGAGTGGATGCGAGATAAGGTGCCGGGCGTGGTCATCCCAGATGTGGTGGTGGACCGGCTTAAGGGCGTGCCCAAGGAGCAGCAGGCGAAGGAAGGGAAGAGTATCTGCATCGAGATCATCCAGCAGGTGCAGGAGATACCGGGTGTCCGTGGGGTGCATGTGATGGCGTACCGACAGGAGGAGTTGGTGGCGGAGATCATCGAGGAGGCGGGCCTGCTGGCGCGACGTCAACGGGAGAGCATGGCGGCCCCAGATGTACCGCGAGTTGGAAGCGCTAGCCCCCGGCCCTAGCGTCGCGCGGCCTTTCCCGCGATACTAGACCTATGAGCCCCCTCATCCACGGCGCCAGCAAGCTCGAGCTGGTGGCTGGCAAAACCCTGTTCGATTACGCGGACGACCTGCGCGTCCGCGTGCCCACCTCCTGCAACCGCACCGGGACCTGCCACGAGTGCATCGTCGAGGTGCGCCGGGGCACGGAGGCGCTGTCGAAGCCGACAGAGGCAGAGAGGTTCCTGCGCGGGAACTACCGGCTGGCATGCCAGGTGGCAGTGGTGGACTCGGCGGCCGAGGTTGAGTTCGCCGTGCTGCGGCGCCAGCCGCGCATCCTGACCCACTCGGTACGGCGGAAGGCGCCGCTGGAGCCGACGGTGGCGCGGCGCGGTGACGGCGTTTATCGCGGCGACACGAGACTCGACCAGTACCGTGGGCGCGTCTTGGGGCTGGCGATAGACGCGGGCACGACGACGGTGGTGCTCAACCTAGCCGACTTGGAGACGGGTGAGCTGGTGTACACCGGCTCGTTCGAGAACCCGCAGCGGTTCGGCGGCAGCGACATCATGCACCGCATCGCCTACGACATGGGGCCGTTCCACGGCGAGCTGCGGAGCGTGATGCTGTCGTCCGTGAACTTCGAGATCGGCGATATGTGCCGCCGGATGGGCGTTCATCGGCGGATGATTTACGACGTCGTCGTGGTCGGCAATGCGACGATGCGGGACATCTTCTTCGGGCTGGACGTGTCCACTATCGGCGAGAAGCCGTACAAATCGGTCACGGAATTGGAGATGGAGCGCGGCCTGCGCGCCACGACGGCCCTGAACGTCAGCGCCAAGGAAACGGGTCTGCGGGTGTGTCCCGCCGCCAATGTGTACAGCCCGCCGCTCATCGGATGCCACGTGGGCGCCGACATCGCAGCGGACCTGCTGGCCGTGGGGATGGACGAGCAGGAAGAGGTCGTGATGCTGGTGGATGTGGGCACGAACACCGAGGTGGTCGTGGGGAACCGGCACCGGCTGATGGCGGCGTCGTGTCCGGCTGGGCCGGCCTTCGAGGGCGGTCATGTGACCTACGGGATGCCAGGGTACGACGGCGCGGTGGAGGCGGTGCGGCTCACGGACGGCAAGGTGGAGTACGAGACCATCGGTGGCAAGGCGCCGGAGGGCATCTGCGGCTCGGGGCTGGTGGATTTGCTGGCGGAACTTCGACGTACGGCCCGGATGGACGAACTGGGTGCCTTCGTCAATGGCGACAAGGAGTTCTCCTTCGTGCCGGAGCGGGGGATGTCGCTGTCGCGCGCGGATATCAGCGCGCTGGCGCAGGCCAAGTCGGCAAACTACTGCGGCCAGTACATCGTGCTGCGACGCTACGGGACGCCCGCCGAGGCGGTCAAACGGCTCTACCTCGCCGGTGGGTTCGCCAACTACATCAACGTGGACAACGCGATTGGCATCGGCTTCATCGCCAACATGCCGCAGGAGCGCATCGCGAAGGTCGGCAACGCCTCGCTGGAGGGCGCGACCATCATGTTGCTGTCGGGCAGGATGCGGCAGGTCGTTGAAGATTTGGTGCGGCGGGTAGAGCACGTGGAGCTGGAGACCACGCCCGACTTCTTCGACATCTTCGTCGAAGGGTGCCAGTTCAAGCCCATGCCCACGCTGTACCGCTAGGGTAGGGGCCTAGTCCTTCACCAACCGGCCGCCCCGGTCGTAGATGGCTTCAAGCTTGGGGCGGCCCTTGCTCAGGCCGGAGACGGTGGCCATGTTGGACGAGCGCGTGCTGAAGACCTGCGGCCGGAAGAAGTACACGGCGCTGTCGCCGGGGATGACTTTCTGGCCGCGTTCGGGCGACAGCCAGGTGTAGTAGTCCATTTTTACGTTGGGATCCTCGGCCTTGACTCGGTTCTCCATGATGGAGTCCGGGTTCGAGCCCACGAAGGCCTCGTGGATAGCCATTTCGGCGAAGGCCACGTCAGGGGCGAAGCCGCCGCCGAGCACGCAGGCGATTTCACCGGCGTAGTGGGAGACCTCGGAGACGTACACGACCGAAGGGACGCCCTCGTCGGGGCCGAAGAGCTGCTGCATCGCCATGCCCCAGAGGGCGCTGCCGGGCTCGGCGTCGGTGCCGCCGTGCTGCTTGACCACCTCCATGGACTTGCAGGACGAGGTGCCCGGGCAGTTTATGTGCTTGATTTCGATGCCCAACTCGTCATGAAGCCGTTGGGCGGCGGCCACGATAGTCTTGATGTTGGGGGCCGGCCCAAGCGAACAAGTCTCGTTGTCGTAGAGGACGCAGGGGAAGCCGGAGACACCGGCAATGCGGACGTTGGGCAGGTCCATCGCCCGCTTGGCGACGTCCATCATCTTTGCAATGGGGATGCCACCTTCCTGGGCGATGTAGGCCTTGTCGTTGGGGCCGATGGTTTTCAGCAGGATGTCCTGCTGTGCTCCAAGCCTTCGGGCGCCCTCGGAGACGAACTTCGCGCGCTCGTAGTCATAGACCGTCCAGATATCGGGCTTCATCTTGAGGACATTCTCAGTGGAGTGGCGTGGGATCTGAGAGAGGTGTCCGACATGGCCAATCTTGAAGCCTTTCTCATGGAGCATGTTGGCACACTGGATGTCCACGGCGACGGCCTTGTCTATGCCTTCCTGGGCGATGACCTTGAGCATGGAAGGGTTGCGGTTGATCTGCTTGGTCATCACATACAGGCGTAGGCCGAGCCGGTCGCCGCAAGCCTTGATCTTGCGAGCGTTCTGGCGGACGCCGTCGAGGTCCACCACGTAAGTATCGGGCGGGATGGCGCCGCCCTGATGGAGCTCGGCTGCAGCCTTGACGAGCTTGGGGTTCTGCTGAGAGATGATGTCCAGCATAGCGGTCTGGACGCTGCGCCCTGTTGGGCGTACAGCTTTCTTGGACGTTCCGGCGTAGATGTCCCTGGGCATGGTCACAACACTCCTGAGGGTGGTCTTGAATCGCCTAGAGTAGCCCTGTGTCCTTATGTAATCTTTCTTTGAACCAACGGACGAGGCCTCGTTGGTGGAACCTCACTCTATCAAGTTCGTGAGAGTTTCGTAAGAACCCCTTCGATAGAGTGAGAACCGGGTGAGTTGGAGGGTGCCGGGCGTGGCACGCGTCCCAGAGCCCTTGGGTTCTCCCCGAGTCTCACACGGTTCGCAAGCGGAAGCGCGGATAGGCTGGGCCAGCCGTTCCTGGGCAGGTGGGCCTTTCCAAGGGACGTCACGAAACACCATCGGTGAGGTTAAAAGCTAAGTGCGGCAGCGGCTCGAGGTCAACCCTGGTGCGAAGGCAGTCAATGCAGCCCCGAAACCCGGTAGGCCTGTCCGGTCAGGCGCGGGCCACGGAGACGGCAAGACAACTTTGTACAAGGCGGACGAGGCCAGGATTGCGGACTGGGCATCGAGCATCGCGTTCACACACTGCCGGGAACAGTCGGATGGCAAGTGCCCTCATCTGGCGACTCGCTCCCAAGGAGCCAGTCATGCTCATACTCAACGCGACCTAGCCGAGGCGAGGAAACTGATGGCCTCGCTCTGGAGCCACGGCATCGAACCCACAGCCACGGAGTTGGGGAAGCTGTCAAAGCTGCTGCAGGCGTTCGGTTGGGCGCCCCCAACGCGAGTGAGGGCCTTCAGCATCCAGTTCTTTCGTAGCTTTCGCGCTTCCTCGGGGGAGGTTAAGTGCTGCTTGACCGACCGCATAAAGGGCGGCGATTTCGACGGCTGTCAGCTCTCTCGGCACCATGAACGGCCCGATGGGGCCGCCGGCAAGCGTGCCATCCAACAGATACGACGGCCCTGACCCGACGTCGCCAAGCTGTGGGTCAGTCCAACAGGGGCGCGGCGGGCTTGGCAGCTTGGGTGGCCGCGCCGCTTTTGGCGAAGCGGGCGGGCAGCAGCGGCGGCAGCCACGCAGCTTGGGCGCCGGTGAGCATCAGGTCGGCGGCAGCACGGCCCATGGCAGGCGACAGGAGGATGCCCTTGCGTCCAGCGCCGGTGGCGACGAATACGCCCTCTTTGCCCGGCACGGGGCCGACGATGGGGAGGCCATCGGCGGAGAGGGGACGCAGGCATGCGGTCTGGTGGACGATCTCGGCCTCCATCAGCGGCGGGAATATGGTGGCGAGGGTGGTGAGGATGCGGTCCCTGGCCTCGGGCGTGGGCCGCTCGTCGAAGCCCGCCTCCTCCTCGGTGGTGCCGGCCCACACCAGGCCGTCGGGCTTGGTGACGGCGTAGTTTCCGCGCCAGCCGAAGTAGGCGTTGAGGGGCTTGCCCTTGAGGCGCAGGCGGACGATCTGGCCCTTGAGGGGCCGCACGGGGATGTCCATGCCGAGCCACTTCCCGAAGGCGGACGTCCACGGCCCGGCCGCCAGGAGGAGTTTGTCGCAGGGGACAGCCTCGCGCCCCATCTCCACCGCAGCGATGCGCCCCTTGTCGAAGCGCAGGCCGGTGACCTCGCCGTGGCGGGCGGTGGCGCCCCCCTTCTCGGCGGCCTGGGCGAGGGCGAGGCAGTAGCGGTAGCTGTCCACCTCGGCGGCCCCCCCGATGCGCAGCGCGCCTAGCAGACCCGGCGCGAGGCGCGGCTCGGCCCGCAGCACGTCGCGCATGTCGAGCCATTCGGCGGGGAACCCCTCAGCTTTCAGCCAGGGCAGCAGGGCCATGAGGCGGGCGCGCTCATCGCCGTCGGCGGCCAGAGAGAGCACCTCGGCCTGGCGGTACTGGGTGTCCACGCCGGTTGCCTCGTGCAGCTCGCGGGCGAGCTGGGCGTGGAGACGCATCCCCTCTTGCGCGACGGGGTACACCGGGCCGGGGATGCCGTGGCCGCTGAAGGGGTTGAGGCCGCCAAAGGCGAAGCCGGAGGCGTGGGCGCCGATGGCGTCGCGCTCGATGATGAGCGGCTTGACGCCCTTCTTGGTCAGCTCGTAGGCAGCGGCGACGCCCGCTGCCCCGGCCCCGACGATGACGATATCTGGCATAGGGCTCCTCGCTACTAGGCTGATGCGGCAGCCCGTTCGAACTCGGACTTTAGCACATCCACCTTCGCTGGGTCGTCCTTCAGCAGCGCCCACTCCCAGACGTTGATGCCCGGGCTCGGCGGCTTCAAGGCTGCTTCGACGTGCCTGCGGAACGTCGCCGGGGCGATGGGTCCCTTGCGGAAGAAAGGGTTGACCTGGACGCAGGGTAGGACAGGGCGGCCTGCCGACCGGGCGTAGTCCACCGCGATGTCGTGTGTCCACTCCGGGCGGCGGCGCATCATGTGGAAGTAGCACATGGGGTGGAAGAAGTCCACCAGCGGGGCAAGCATCCCTATGTCTTGCCCGGCCACGACCCTGCGCGCTCCGTCGTACTCCTCGCTCGTCCACGGGACGCCGTGGATGGCGAGCCCGATGTTGGGCGCCACGGAACGTGCGGCCCCGGCGAGGCGGCTGACGGCGCGGGCGATGATGCCGCACCGCCACGCCGTCCACTCCTCGCGGCGAGATTCGAGCACCCAGGCAGCCTTCGCCCTGCGGTCGCGGGCCGCATGGGGAAAAGCGAAAGCGGGCAGGGCGCGCATGATGGCCAGGCAGTGGTCGCAGAAGCAGAACTTCTCGATGGCCTCCGGCGGATGGTCCGGCACGGTCTGCTCCCGCCGGACGTAGTAGCGGATGAAGTCGAGGCTGAGGCCGTCGGGCCGAAGGAACTCGATATCCAGATGGGTCTTCTCGATGCGGCGGTCCAGGTAGTCGTCGCGGGCGGGGCAGACGAGTTGGTAGAACTCCGAGTCGCGCCACCGGCTCACGCCACCGGCGGAGCCGAGGCTCAGCAGGGTAGGGTCGGCGGCCAGGGCCTTCGGGTCGCGAAAGACGGTGGCGATGAGGTAGAACTGGAGCCCCGCCCTGGCGCACGCCTCGCGGAAGGCCGGGAGCTTCGGGCCGTACTCGTCGCCGCAGAAGACCGTGGTGACTCCCAGTCCCCTCATGCGGGCCGGCATGGACCTGGGGTCGTCATCGGGTAGGTACACCTTCATCCCGAACATGAGCGGCGGCATGGCGCGATTGTGCATCAGGCGGTGCCTTTACGAGACCTTCACGCGCGCTGGCTGCCGTTTCACGTGGATCACACCCTGTCCGAGCTACAGTGGAGGCACGTCGTGACCGGACGGAAGGGGGGTGATATCTATGAGAGTCACCATAAGGCCAACGACGCCCTTAGGCGCGTGGTCGGTGGGGCTGCTCGGCGCGGCCGCGTTGCTGTTCGCGCTGGTCCAGGGCCTGGTGGCCTCTGGCCAAGAGGGAGGGGAAACATTCGCGGATAATCTGGCGCTGTCGGTCCCGATACTCCTCTTCTTCGTCTGCGGCATCCTCGCTCTTCTGACGGGGGTTGTCGGCATCATCCGCAGCAATGAGCAGTCAGTCTTCGTATTCCTGGCTGCCCTCATCGGGCTGGTAGTCCTGGTATTCCTGATTGGCGAGCTTGCTGTCTGGGAATAGGCGGTGCCATCAACGATGTGCTCCAGCGGGGTTGCGGCTGGTGCGAACCGCTACCGCTGCCGCGCAGGCCCCGCTGTGCCCTTGGGTATGATGTCCTTGTCGAAGATGTCCAGCGGCAACGAAAGCGTGACGCAGTAGTTGGGCACGTCCGTGATGCCGCTGATGCGCAACTCGATGGGCGCTACGCTCAGAATCGTGTAGGCTTGCTCCCCTGAGTAGCCGAACTTGGTCAGGTAGTCCACAGCCTGGAGCAGCGCCTCGCGGGCCGCCATGGTGCAGTTGTTGTAGTCCTGGTGCTTGCCGTGGAAGCAGAAGCCGGTGAACGTGAGGTAGCGGTTGCCGAACTGTGGCTCGATAGGCCCTGGCCGGAACATGGGCATGCGGATGTTGTGCTTCTTCGCCGCGCCCTTCAGCAGGCCGACTTTCAGCCATGTCACGCCGTCCATTTCGATGGCGTTCCAGGTGGCCTCGCCGTCGCCCTCGGCGAAGTGCACGTCGCCGACCGACAGCAGCGCCCCTGGGACGAAGACCGGGAAATAGACCACCGACCCGCTGGAGAGGTTCTTGGTGTTCACGTTCCCGCCGTTCTCTCGGGGCGGAACCGTGCGGGCCGCCTCCTTGGCCATCGCCCTGTGCGCCGCGCCACTGACGTTCCGCAGCACGGCGGTCTCCGGCACAGGCCCGTAGGCTTGTCCCTTCTTGGCCAGCGGGGCCTAGCGTTCGTTCCACAGCCGCAGCAGTTCGGGGGAGGGCGCAACGCCCATGACGCCGGGGTGGGGCAGGGCAGGGATGCGCACGCCGGGGATGTGCCTGGACTCGGCATAGACGTTGCCGCGCATGTACCAGACCGACTTGAACGCCTTGGGGAAGACGTCCTTGAGGATGCCACCGATCTCGGGGATGACGCAGGAGTAGCCGATGCCGCTCAGGGGCGAGACCTCCAGCAGGTCCACCACCAGCAGGTCGCCGGGCTCGGCCTCGCGCACCTTCACCGGGCCGGCCAGCAGGTGGACGCGGCTTAGGTCCATCGTCTTGATGTCGTCCACGCCGTCGTTGTCCATGAGCTGGTAGTCGTCGTAGCCGGGGGTCTCCAGGATCACCTGCTCGCCCGGCTCCAGCTCCACCAGCGGCGGGATATCGGGATGCCAGCGGTTGTGGCCCTTGTCTCACTGCTCGGCCAGGGGCTTGCCTACCTGGCAGCGCACCCGTTTCACCCCCATGTCCCGGTCCTCGAACCGCGATACGCCGTATTTGGCGAATCCTGTCTTCGGCATGGCGGCACCTCTCATTGAAATGTGGTCTGCGTTGGCGGGCTTTGCGGAAACAGCGCAACCGTAGGTTGATGTGCTGGGTTTGTCAAGGCTGGCTGCCAGCCTTGCGCTAGAGTGGGGGCTTGACCCAGCCGCCGAACTCTTTTTCGACCCAGGCCACCGCCGCCAGTGCGGCGTCCTCCCTCCACGGCTTCGCCGCCACCTGCACCCCGATGGGCAGGCCCTCATCCGAAGTCCCGCACCGCACGACGGCGCTGGGCCAGCCGGCGAGGTTGAACGCGAAGGCGAAGGCGGGGGTGTAGTCTGACTTGAGGGTGAAGTTGTGGAGAGGGGCGGGAACGCCGTGCGCCGGGCTCACGACGGCGTCGTAGGGCTCGATGTACGAGAGCATCGCGCCGCGGAACCGGTCTATGTCCACAAGCAGCGCCCCGGTCTCGGCCCGCGACATCTTGGCGGCCCGCTGGATGTTGAGGATCATCTGCGTGAACGGATGGGGCCTTCCTGACCCCGTCTCCCGGAGCACCTGCCGCAGGCCCGCGCCGCCGTCCAGGGTCAGCAGCCCGAACCAGAGCTCTCCGGCGCGTTCGAACCCCTGGGGCCGCCGGGTCTGCTCGACCTTGCAGCCCGCGCCGCCGAGGGCCTTGGCCGCGCTCTCGACGGCGGAGGCGATGTCTTTGCGCGTCGTAGAGAGGCCGTTGTCCGTGAAGTAGGCCACCCGAAGCCCGCGCAGCTTCACGCTGCGGTAGTCGCCGAGCGGCATCGGCACCACGTGGGCGTCGCGCCAGTCGGGGCCGGAGATGATGCTCAAGGCGAGGGCCAGGTCTTCCACGTGCCGCGCCATTGGACCGATCTGGGTCGGCAGGGTGAACGCGCCGTCGTAGCGCGGCCAGTGTCCAGTCATAGGGACGCGGCCCGAAGTGGGGTAGATGCCAGCGATGCCGCAGTTGTGGGCCGGTATCCGGACGCTCCCGCCTGCGTCGGAGCCCAATCCGAGCGGCGAGCCGCCCGCCGCGATGATGGCGGCCTCGCCGCCGCTGCTTCCCCCTGGGGTGCGCGACAGGTCGTAGGGGTTGTTGGTGCGCCCATAGACCAGGTTGGCGCTCTCGCCCACGAGGCTGAACTCCGGCACATTGGTCTTCCCCAGCACGATGGCGCCGGCGGCCTTGAGGCGGGCGACGACGGTTGCGTCCTTCGACGGGACGTGGGAGGCCATGCCCTTCGTGCCGCCCGTGGTGATGATGCCCGCAGTCTCGATGGCGTCCTTGATGGTCACGGGGACGCCGTGGAGCGGGCCGGAGAGCTTGCCGCGCGAGAGGGCTTTGTCCGCGGCACGGGCTTCGGCCAGGGCCTCCTCCGCCCGCAGTTGGACGACGGCGTTGAGCTTTGGGTTCACCTGCTCGATGCGCCGCAGGTGGGCCTCCACCACCTCCACGGACGACGCCTTCTTCTCCCGGATGGCGCGGGCCAGCGACGAGGCCGACCGGTAGATGAGTTCGCCCATGCCTTTCGCCGCTAGCTCAGCTGCGTACGTGCTGCTGGTCGCCGCGCTCCAGCGCGGTCGTGATGGCCCGTACCAGTTCCCGGGCCGCGTCTGCCGACAGCTCGACCGCGACCCGCGCATCGAGCCCCAGCTCTGGGTTGACGAAGTCTATGTTCACCGCGTGGTCAAGCGGCGCGTGGAAGGGGTGGTCGTAGGACACGTTGGCCTGCCGCAGGGTGAACCACCCGTCCCGCCCCTTGCCGCTGCCCGACACCTTCGCCTTCTCGACGATCATCGTACACATCGTTTCTCTCCCTCTGCCGTTATCGGCCTACGACGCCTTGTCAAGGTGTTTTTCCAGGAACGTGAACAGCTTCTTCCAGCCGTCCATCGCCTGCTCCTGCCGGTACATCGGCCTGTCGTGGTAGAAGATGCCGTGACCTGCCTTGGGGTACATGTGGAACTCATAGTTCTTGCCGTGTTTCTTCAGCTCCTGCTCGTGCTTCTTCACCTGCTCCGGCGTCGGGCTGCTGTCCTCCTCGCCGAAGAGGCCCAGCAGCGGGCAGGAGAGGTCTTTGGTGTAGTCTATGGGCGCGATCGGCTGCTGTGGCGTCAGTTCCTGAGAGGACATCACCACGCGCCCGCCCCAGCAGTCCACGGCGGCATCGAACCCCTTCGCCCTGCACGCGGCCAGGAAGGCGTGTCGGCCACCTGAGCATGTGCCGAATACGGCGACCTTGCCGGTGGAGTAGGGGAGCGAACGCAGGTAGCGCATCGCGCCCGCCAGGTCGCCCACGACCTGGTCGTCGGAGGCGCCGCCGTCGGCCCGCACTTTCGCGGCCACGTCCTCGGGGACCCCGTGGCCGGCGCGGAAGTAAAGGTTAGGGGAGATTGCCAAATACCCGTGGTGAGCGAACCTGCGGGTTGTTTCCCTGTACCACTCGTCCCAGCCCGGCAGGTGGTGAGCGAGGACGACGCCGGGGAACGGCCCCTTGCCCAGGGGCCGCGCGAAGTAGGCGTTGATGACGTCCCCTTTGTGGCCGGGCATCGTGACCGTCTCGGACAGCATCCCTTCGTACATGTCGGTGCGGTACATGGCGGCCTCCGTGGCGCAGCGTTCGTGGCCACAAGCTTCCGCGAAACCGCGCCGGCCGTCAAGCGGCGGAGGGGACCGGGACGTAGCCGGACTCAGCTCGCCAGCAGTTCCTTGAGCGCGCGGTCTATGAACGCGGTGTCCACCGGGTTGCGTCCCGCGCCGCCGGCGGCATGGCCCCATATCGAGGGGATGACCCGCAGTTCGGCGTTGGGCATGTGGCGCACCTCGTTCTCGTTGTCGGCGACAGGGAAGTACTGGTCGGTCTGCGACGGCATGACGATGGCCTTCGCCTTGATGGCGCCCAGGGCCTTGTGGAAGTCGCCCCTGTACAGCTTGTTCGCGCTGATGTCGGCGTTCTGCCAGCTCCACGCCATCGCCAGGAGGTCGTTGGCGTCGTTCTGGAGAAACCGCTCTTCCCATGCCCGGACGAGGTAGTCCTCAAGGGAGGAGAACCCTAGCTTCAGGTCTATCTCCTCGCGGTAGAACGCCTGGGACGGCCCCCAGCCCGCATACACGCGGGCGCAGGCGCGCAGCCCCTTTTCCGGAGGCGTGTCGTACCAGCCGTCTTTCCACGCGCTGTCGGCTCGCAGCGCCGCCTTCACGCCTTCGAGGAAGACGAAGTTGTGGCGCGAGGTCTTCGCCGAGCCGCACCAGGGCATGATGCGCTCCACCATGCCGGGGAACAGCGCGCCCCAGTGGTAGGTCTGCTGCGCCCCCATCGAGAAGCCGCAGACCAGCGCGACGCGCTCCACGCCGAACTTCTCGGTCACGAGCCTGCGTTGGCACGTCACGTTGTCGAGGAGCGTGATGTTGGGGAAGCCGGCCTTGTTGAAGGGTTTCGGACTGCTGCTGGGGGACGAGGACAGCCCGTTGCCGAACATGTTGGGGACGACGATGAAGTACCTCTTGGGGTCGAGGGCGAGGCCGTCGCCTATGAGCAGCTCGTTGTCCTTGTGCGTGCCGCTGTAATGGGTGGGGAAGACGATGACGTTGTCCTTGCGGTGGTTCAACGTGCCGTAGGTCTTGTACACCAGCTTGGCGCCCTTCAACCCGGCCCCGGACTGCAGCTGAACATCGCCTAACTCGAATACGTTGTAGTCCGGCATCGAGGCTACCTCGTGACTGACAGGCTGTGGCAATAGGCCAGACAGTTAGAAAGCTGAAGCATGAGCGTAGATCCAAATCTGAGGTTCGACCTCAGCTAGTTTATACAGGAAATCTGAAGAGATTCCTGGTTTGTTCCACTCGAAGCTCGTCTTGTATCTCTCGGGAACCGCCCAAATTTCAACCTCGATAGAACTAGTGGTACTGGGAAACTTGCTTTTGTCAGCTACAAAGCATTCCTTTGAGCTGCGGTCAAGTGTTTTGAAGTCGTAGTCTAGCGAATCAATGGGGAAGAACTCCGTGCAAACGCCAATGGCGACACTCAAGTCGCGGAGAGGTGTACGGATGATGCCATTACCGCTAAGCACCTCTGCCTCGCCTCCCATTAGAACTACTGGTGCCTCTATCTGCTCCTCTTCTCTTCGTTCAAATCGGAAATGAGCTTCACCGCTATCATGCACGGAATAGTGCATCCCAAGGCAAGGCGGGACGCAGTAAATGTCGTAGCCACGTCGTTCAACCCTAAGAAGATAACAAAGGTGGGGACCGTCCTTTGTCAGGACGGAGGCCGATATCTTTTTGGGATTGGTCACACCAGACTGCAAACTTCGGTTATGGGCCTGGTGGGTTCTACCCTGAGCATACGCCTCGAGTTTTTCTTAGCGACAAGGTCAGCACGCTGCCCGCACAGGTTAACTGCGGACGAGGAGTCCGGCCCTCTCGCCTCGCGCTGGCATGACAGATACCGCCCCGTATGGATGCTATACTGGGGTGACCGCGCGCGGTGCTTCACCGAGCGCATGAGCAAGCCGTTGGGGGAGGCGAGGAGTGGTCGGAGGGCGTCTCGTCGGAGTCTTATTGCTGGGCCTGCTGTTGGCGGCCGCCTTCTTCTTTGGGCGGGCAGGGGAGTTGGGGGCGCAGCGGGTGGGCTTGCACGTCTCCGCCGAGCCAGGTGTTCAGTGCCTTCAAGGCTTCTGCATAGAGGTCAGTTCCGGGGGAAGGACCTCGTGGACAACCTTCTCGACGGACTTCCTGAGACAGACGGCGTTGGGCCTTGGCCTGGCGCTGGCGGCAGCGGGCGTAACGCAGGCGCTGCTCACCCCGACCGGCAGCCTGGGACGGTTGAGTTGGGCGGGTCTAGGACTCACCTGGCCCCGGTCTGCGAGGGCAGCTTTGCCGGCGCTGCTGCTGGCGGTGTTGTTGGCGGCGCCTATGTTGGGGGCGAACGGTGTGGTGCAGGGGGTCATCGGCGGGCTGGCGATCGCGGCGGTGGCCGCGGGGGCGTTCTGGGCGTGGCTGACCGAGGAAGGCGACGAGGCACGGCCGGGCGCGGCCAAGTGGCTGCGGGGCCTGGTTGTCAGCAGCCTCGGGTACGCGCTTGTGGCCGGGCTGCTGGTCGTGGCGGGAGTGTTTCTCGGCGCACTGGCTTCGTCTGAGGCGCTGCCCGAAAAGATTACCCCCTACCTGGGAAACAGCGCGGGCGGCGTGGCCGTCGGCACGGCGTTGGGGCTGGCCGTGGGGGCGTGGCCCCTGGCAGCCGTGCCCCTCGTGGTGGTCGTCGTAGTGTTGGGCGGGGGCGTTGCCCCGGCAACGGCGCTGCTGGCGGTGGCGGCGGTGTCCGGCCCGCTGGTGTACTCCTGGGGAGGCGAGCGGCGACCGTTGCCTAAGGCCGCATCCCGGGCATGGGTCGTGGGGGCCACCGGCGTCGCGTTGGGCCTGGCGGTATGGGGGCTTGCGGCGCTGACGCCAGAGAGGGAGCCGGCACCGACTGTGGCCGGTAGTGGGCTGGGGCCAAGTGGCGAGGCCGAGCAGGCCGCGTCGGAGGATGCTCGGGCGCTGTTCTCGCGGGTGAACTCGCGGCGTTCCACCGGCGATGGCGTAGGCAACGGGGAGTCGGGCGTGGCGGACGTGCCGTTCAGGGGGACGCCTGCGCGTATTGCTCCTGTGAGCCCATCCCCAAGCCCAACTCCAACGGAAGGCGACACGTGGCTATCGGAGCCAGTGGTGCCGTTCAGGGACGTGACGGCGCTGGTGCTCGACAGGCAGGGGCAGGCGCTGTGGAACGACCGGCCGGGCGTCGGCATCTTCGACTTCGACCGCGACGGCGACCTGGACTTCTATCTGACGCAACAGGGCGGCAAGCCGAACCTGCTTTACCGCAACAACGGCGATGGGACGTTCACCGACGTGGCGAAGGCGGCGGGCGTGGATGCGGTGGAGCAGCATAGCACCGGCGTGGCGGCATGTGACGTCAACAACGACGGCTATCAGGATCTGTACGTGGGTGGTTGGGCCGACCCGGAGCAGAAGCTGGACTTCCGCACGCCGTCCGCGTGGCCTGGGGCAAAAGACCTTTTGTTCCTCAACAACAAGGATGGGACGTTCCGCGATATCACCGGCTCGGCGCTGGGCGATGCGGCCAACATCCGTTCGGCGACGAGCATTGCGTGCGCCGACGTGGACAACGATGGGTGGGTGGATATCTTTGTCGGGAACCTGATGGCGCAGGCCTTTCGCGACTTCGGCTCAGCCAACCATCCGGGCCATTACAGCGTGCTCTACCGCAACAACGGCGACGGCACGTTTGCCGAGATCGCGGAGGAGGCGGGAGTGCGGGGGAGCGAGGTCGTGATGCGCGCGCCGGACGGGAGGGCCTACAAGTTCACGGACCCCGCCACGGGGAAGGAGTACGAAGGGTGGGACCCCACATTCGTGGACCAGGCCGGGAACGTCGTGGGTGAGCCGACCGGGCAGACGCACAGCGCGATGTTCTTCGACTACGACGACGATGGGGACGTGGACCTGTTCATCGCCAAGGACGGCGACCGGTTCCACGTGTACCGGAACGACTCGACGCCGGGGAGGATACGCTTCACGGACGTGGCGGCGGCGATGGGCCTCGACAAGGTGGGGGCGTGGATGGGGTTCGCCGTCGGGGACATAGACTCGGACGCCGACCTGGACGTGTTCGCGACCAACATGGGCTACCATCCATATCTGCGAGCGCCGATGCGGGGGCCGAGCGGGTCGTGCGAGTACCACATGCGCTTCCTGTGGGGGACCTGCGAGCACTTCCTGCTGCGCAACGACGGGGCAGTGGACCTGGCCGGCATCGGCACGGTCGGCGCGTTCCTCAACGTGGCCCCGTCCACGAGAGTGGTGCCCAGCCCCTACATGCCGCCGGACTCGCTCCGGCCCGAGTTGCTCCATCCGCTGGAACAGCTCCCCACGGGGCTGGCGGCCTACGACTTCGGCTATGGGACGACGTTCTTCGACCTCGAGAACGATGGCGACCAGGACCTTTACTGGCTGGGATCGGACATCGCCAGCGGCTCCGGGCCTGGCGGGGACGTGTTCCCTTCGGCAGGCCGCTTGCTACGGGGAGATGGGCGCGGGAACTTCCAGGATGTGACGGTGGAGGCGCAGGTGCTGGACATCGCCTACGCGCGGTACGACGGGCTGGACGATGAGTTGTTCCGCAAGAGGCCCGCTTCTCTTCGCATCAGCCCACGCTTCCACGAGAACGGGAAGGGCGTCGCGCACGGCGACCTGAACGGGGACGGCTACGCGGACCTCATCGCCACAAACGCCAGCGGCCCGGTGTGGGAGGGCCGCGAGTCCACGGTAACGCAGGTGCCTGGGCCGGTGTTCGTCTGGCTGAATGGCGGCGGGCCGGGCCACTGGCTGACACTCCGGCTGGTGGGGCGGATGGCGATAGACGGGACGGGAAGCAATGCGGACGGCATCGGCGCTCGGGTGTATGTCGTCAGCGCGACCGGTGCGGGAGGAGCAGCATTGACGCAGGTGCAAGAGGTGCGGGCCGGGTCGAGCTACCTTTCGATGGACAGCATCGAGTTGGAGTTCGGGCTGGGCACGGCGGCGCAGGCGGACCAGGTCGTTATCTTCTGGCCGAGCGGACGCGTCCAGACACTGACGGATGTGCGTGCTGACCAAGTTCTTCACGTCGAAGAGCCGGAAGGATAGCTGGAGGCCCCGTACACGCCGGCCCGACATTTTCACTTGTCAACCCAGGTGCTATACTTGGATGGCCGCGCCCGGTGCTTCACCGAGCGCATGGACATGCCGTTGGGGGGACTTGAAGAGTGGCTGGAGGACGACTCGCTGGCATCGTGCTCCTGGGCGCGGTGCTGGCCGCTTTCTTCTTCTTCGGGCAGGCCGGAGAGCTAGAGGCACTGCGCGCGGAGCTGCACGCGCCCACGGAGCCGGAGGTAGAGTGTTTCCAAGGCTTCTGCGTGGAGATACCCGCCGGCGAACCGACCTCTTGGGCTGACTTCTCGACCAAGTACTTGCCGCGGCTGGCCGCCGGCTTGGTGCTGGCGCTGCTCGCCGCGGGAATCATCCGGACATTGCTCACTCCCGCCGTGAGCCTGGGCCAACCAGGCTGGATGAGGGCGGGCCTCACGCGGCCCCGCTCCTTGGAGTCGCTCGTACCGGTGGTCGTGGCGGCGGCGCTGCTTGCCACCACGATGCTAGGGGCGGGGAGGGTGGTGCAGGGGGTGGTCGGAGGGCTAGTGTTCGCTTTCGTGGCCGGGACAGCCCACCGGCTGGAGTTGGACGAGAGAAAGAGGAGCGAAGCCGGGCGCCCAGGCGTCGCCAAGTGGCTGCAGGCTACTGCGGCCAGCAGCATCGGGTATGTGGTTGTCGTTGGACTGCTAACGGTAGCTTCGGTGTTCCTCGGCGGGCTGGCGGCGTCGAAGGCCACGCCAGGCGATGTGACGGCTTATCTGGGGAGCAGCGGAGGCGGCGTGGCGGTCGGGGCGGCGTTAGGGCTGGCGCTGGGCGCATGGTCCTTGGCGGCCGCGCCGCTGGCGGTGCTTCTGGCGGTCCTGGGCGCGGGCGTTGCGCCGGTAGCCACCCTGCTGGCGGTGGCCCTGGCATCCGGCCCGATGGTGTATTGGAGGCGCCTTGTCACCTTCGCCCCAGCGCCGGCCGGGACAGCGCAACAACCTCTCAAACAAGCGGGAACCCGTACTTGGTCGGTCGTGGCATCAGTCTGGATGGTGGGAGCAGCGGGGGTTGCACTAGGCCTGGCGGTCTGGGGTCTTGCGGCGGTGGCAGGCGAGCCGGGACCCTCCGACCAGGCAGCGGCGACGTCCAGACTGGACGGCGCGGAGGTTGGGGGTGCCACAGAGACGGAACGTGAGGCTGCTGAACGCGGTCAATCGCTCTTCTCGCAGGGGGACGTAGGCGGCGCAGGCGGAGGTCAGAGGTTAAGGGAGGCGAGTGGGCAGGCTGTCTCGACGGACGCGGTCGTGCAGTTCCGCGGTGCGCCAGTGCGCTATGCGCCTTCCGACGGCGTTGGCGGGACACTTGGCCCGTCGGTGGGCGACGCGTGGCTTGCGGAGCCGGTGGTGCCGTTCAGGGACATGGCCGAAGAGGTGCTTGGCAGTGAGGCGCGGGGGCTGTGGAACGACCGGCCAGGGGTGGCCATCTTCGATTTCGACCGCGACGGCGACCTGGACTTCTACCTGACCCAGCGGGGCCGCCAACCGAACTACCTGTACCGCAACAACGGGGACGGGACCTTCACCGATGTGGCGAAGGCCGCGGGCGTGGACGCAGTGGAGCAGCAGAGCACGGGCGTGGTGGCCTGCGACGTCAACAACGACGGTTACCAGGATCTGTACGTGGGCGGATGGCAGGACCCCGACCAGAAGCTGGACTACCGCACGGAGTCAACGTGGCCGGGGTCGAAGGACCGCCTTTTCGTGAACGGTAAGGACGGGACGTTTCGCGACATCACCGATTCGGCGTTCGGCGACGCCGCCAATATCCGCGCGGCGACGACTGTGTCGTGCGCCGACGTGGACAACGATGGTTGGGTGGACATCTTCGTGGGGAACCTGCTGCCACAGTCGTTCCGCGACTTTGCCTCGGCGAACCATCCCGGCCACTACAGCGTGCTGTATCGCAACAACGGCGACCTGACCTTCACGGAGATCGCGGAGGAGGCGGGGGTGCGGGGGAGCCGGATCGTGATGCGGGCGCCCGACGGGAAGCCCTATATGTTCAAGGACCCCACGACTGGGGTGGAGTACGAGGGATGGGACCCGACGTTCGTTGACCAGGCGGGGAACGTCGTGGGAGACCCGACGGGGCAGACGCACAGCTCGGTGTTCTTTGACTACGACGACGATGGAGATGTTGACCTGTTCGTGGCCAAGGACGGTGACCGGTTCCATGTGTACAGGAACGACTCGACGCCGGGGAGGATACGCTTCACTGACGTGGCGAGGGCGATGGGGTTGGACCTGGTGGGGGCGTGGATGGGGTTCGCCGTCGGAGACATAGACTCGGACGCCGACCTGGACGTGTTCGTCACCGACTTCGGCTACCACTCGTACCTCAGGCCGCCGATGCGCGGGCCGAGTGGGTCATGCGAATACCAGATGCGATTCTTGTGGGGGACGTGCCAGCATCTCCTATTGCGCAACGACGGAGTGATAGACGTCGCCGGCTTCGGCACAGTCGGCAGGTTCCGCAACATCGCTCCGTCCACGAATGTGGAGCCCAGCCCGCACATGCCGCCGGACTCGCTGCGGCCCGAGCTGCTTCCCCAATTGGAGCAGCTGCCGACAGGGTTGGCGGCCTACGACTTCGGGTTCGGCACGACGTTCTTCGACATGGAGAACGACGGTGACCAGGACCTGTACTGGCTCGGTTCGGATATCGCCAGCGGCGAAGGCCCAGGCGGGGACGTGTTCCCCTCGGCGGGCCGGTTGATGCGCGGCGACGGGCGCGGAAATTTCCAGGACGTGACAGTGGAAGCTCGGGTGCTGGACATCGCCAATGTGAACTACGACGGCCTGTCCGATGAGTTGCTTGGGAAGAGACCGGCAGCCCTTCGCATCAGTCCGAAATTCCACGAGAACGGCAAGGGTGTGGCTCACGGCGACCTTAATGGCGATGGGTATGTGGACCTCATCGCTACCAACGGCAGCGGGCCGGTCTGGGAAAACAGCGGGGCCACAAAAGTGGTGCAGAAGCCTGGGCCCGTGTTCGTGTGGCTAAACGGCGGTGGCTCGAGCCACTGGCTGACACTCCGATGGCGATAGACGGGACGGGAAGCAATGCGGACGGCATCGGCGCGCGGGTCTATGTCGTCAGTAGGACGGGCGCGGATGGCGCGGCGTTGACGCAGGTGCAAGAGGTGCACGCCGGGTCGAGCTACCTTTCGATGGACAGCCTCGATTTGGAGTTCGGATTGGGCCAGGCGGCCGAAGCCGACAAGATTGTCATCTTCTGGCCGAGTGGCCGCATACAAACGCTGACCAACGTGTCTGCCGGCCAGGTGCTGAGTATCGAGGAGCCGGCGGGCTAGCGCTCCATCCCGTGGTTCGCGTCGGCCCTTTTCCGATGCGCGGGCGTCTCCTGCGGGCCGCGGAGTTAGCGAAAGGGGTGTTCGATGCTCTCCCGGGCCTGGTAGGCGCGCTGGCCGTCCGTCCATAACGACTTGAGGTAGGTGATGACGGCGCGGATCTGCTCGGGACTCAGTTCGTCACGGAAGGGGAGCATCTCGCTGTCGGCGCCTGTCCTCTCGTCGGCGGGGAGTCCGTCGCGTACCGCTCGGTAAAGCTCCAGGTCGCTATGCATCCAGGTGTGGCCGGTGGAGTTATGCGGCGGCGCGCCGCGTGCGCCGTTGGGGTTGGGAACCTCCCAACCGAGCTGGCCTTCGCCCATGCCCCCGTGGCAGTCGGTGGCGCAGTTCTCTTGATAGAGGAACTTTCCTTCCGCCACTACTTGGGGGTCAAGGACTGGGGCTTGGAGTAGCCCATCGCCTAAGAACGCGCCCAGGAACCCAGCGCCGACGCCCACGCCTGCGGCGATCACCGCCGTCAGCAATGCCCATCGCCAGCGCCGCAATTAGGCCTTGTTCCCCATCACCATGCGGACCCGCTGGTTGTACGTGTCGGCGATGTAGATGCTACCGTCCTTGGCGAGGCAGATGCCATAAGGTCTGTCGAAGAGGGCCTTGGTCGGGTCACCGCCGTCGCCGGAGAACCCCGATGAGCCGCAGACCCCGGCTACGGTGTGGATGATGCCGTCAGCGCCCACCGAGCGGACGCAGTTGTTGTACGTGTCGGCGATGAGGAGCGTGCCATCCGGAGCGATTTCGACATCGTGCGGCCAGTAGAGCTGCGCGCTGGTGGCTGGGCCGCCGTCGCCGCCGAAGCCGCGCCCGCCGTTGCCCGCCACCGTCGTGATGATGCCGTTCGTGTCTATCTTGCGGATGCGGTTGTTGATGGTGTCAGCGAAATAGATGTTGCCCTGAGGGTCTATGGTCATGCCGCCGGCAGGCTGGGCCGACTGGCCGACCTGCTGGCCGATGCGGGCCTGGAGGGCCGGGCCGCCGTCGCCGCCGTAGGTCGCGTTGCAAGCCTTGTTCTTGTCGGCTTCCACCCAGCCGAACTTGTTGGTGCCGGGCAACATCATGGCCGGGGCGTCGGTCCTCTCCTCGCCCACCAGGCACTGGCCCGCGAAGCGGGTGATGACCCCGTTCGTGTCAATCTTACGGATGACCTGGTTGGCCTGGTCCATGATGTAGAGGTTCCAGTCCTTGTCGAAGACGATGGCCGCTGGCAGATCCAGGTCGGCCTTGTCAGCGGGCCCGCCGTCGCCGGTGTAGAAGCGTGTGCCCGTTCCGGCGATGTCCTCCAGCATACCCGTCGTGAGATCCACTCGCTTGATCTTCGAGTTGTGCCATGCCGAGAAGACCATACGGCCCTGCTGGTCGAAGATGATGCGCGTGGGATGGTTGATGGCCGACTCGATAGCGGGGCCCTCCGGACCGTCGCCTACCGCGTTGGACCCGGCCACGGTTTCCAATCTGCCGTTAGGGGTGAACAAGCGAATCCTGTGATTACTCCAGTCCAGAAGGTACAGCTTACCTTCGGGACTGATGGAAACGTCTATGGGCAGATAGAGGTCGGATTCGATCGCCGGGATGTCCTCGGCCGCGCGTCCTACCTTGCCTGTGCCGGCTACGGTGCAGACGGTTCCTGGGTCGCAGTCAACACTGCTGCTCTCGCCGCAGGCCGCCACCAGCAGCGTGGCCAAGGCCGCGACAGCGAGAAGGCCCATTCGTTGCCACTTTCTGGTCATGGGGAATCTCATCGCTCGCGCCCCTATGACGTCGCGCGCAGGATCCGGCTGTTGAAAGTGTCCACGATATACAGGTGACCTTCCTTGTCGAAGGCTATGCCTAGCGGGCGGTTCAGAAACCGCTGGCGCCCCTGGAGGCCCGGTCCCTCGCCTTTGCCATCCCACACCATGGCGATGGTGCCGGTGGTAAGGTCAATGGCCCGGATACAGTGGTTCTGCGTATCCGCGAAGTAGAGCCGGCCATCCGGGCCGAACTCTAGGTCGGTGACTGAACTGAGTTGTGCCTGAAGGGCTGGCTTGCCGTCTCCGGCGAAGCCTCTCTCGCCGGTACCCGCGATAGTCTCGATGACGTTGCGAGCAAAGTCCACCCTGCGGATGCGATAGTTCAGCCCGTCGGCGATGTACAGGTTGCCGTCAGGGCCGACGGCCAAGCTGCCCGATGGGGCTGGGTTCCCCCCTGTGTCAAAGTTGAGCTGTGCGAGTTCCGGTGCGCCGCCATCGCCGCTGAACCCTGCCTCGCCGGTGCCAACGATAGTGCTGACCGTGCCGTCTGGCGAAATCTTACGCACCCGCTGGTTGCGCTGGTCGAGGACGTAGAGGGTGCCGTCGCGGCCGAAGTCCAGGCTCTTTGGGAAGTCAAATCGGGCCTCGTTCCATGTTTCGCCGTCGCCCGCAAACTCCGGTCCCCGGCCTCCCATGGTGCGTACTAGCCCGGTGCGCGGATCGAACCGCCGGACCTTGTGGTTGTGCCAGACGGCCAGGTAGACATTGCCATCCGGGCCGAAGGTGATGTCCGTCGGGTGGTTCAGCTGGATAAGCCTCCGGTCGATTCCAGGCTCCGAAAAGTCATCACCCTCCAACGGCCCGTCACCAGCGAAAAAGCCTATCTCGGTCACGAGGGTTCCGTCCGGATTGACCCTCCGGATGAGGTTGTTGTTCCAGTCCACCACCCAGGCGGTACCGTCTGGTCCGAATGCCAGGTCAATCGGCCAGTAGAAGCGGCTCTCCGTCTTCGGCAAGCCGTCTTCGTCCAAGCCAGCGACGCCCGTTCCGGCCCAAACACATGAACTCCCCGGCTCATCGCTGCACTTGGTCGCGGAGTCCCCGCCGCAGGCGGCGAGCAACCCGATGGACAGCAGCAGGGTCACTAGCGCGAGCCAGGACTTTCTCATCGAAGCACTACGCAAGCCTCGGCCCCCTAATGTCCTTGGCGTCCCCCATCGCGCGTCTCGTGATTCGCAGCCCCAGGCCAGCAAGGCGGGGCGTACTATGTTAGTCGTGTCCAAACAGATACAGAGTAGATTCGAGAATATCCGAGCGGCCTAGGACTGTCAAGCTATGGGGCTTTGTGAATCATCACGCCGTCCACGAGTGGCGGGGCGAGCACCTGGCCACCTACGGCCCAGACCCCACCATCCGAGTCAACCCATACACTGTGGAATGCCTCAATCATCTTGATGCCGGTATCTACTTTCTCCCAAGCTGTGCCGTTGCGACGGAGCACCGCCCCTTCAGCGCCCGCTGCATAGCCGAACCCGCCGCCCGACAGGTAAACGCCGACCATGTGAGGCGTACCCGGGGGAGTCACGTCCTTCCAGCCGGAGCCATCGTTCTCGACGATGACGCCGCTGCCAAAGCCGCCCACGGCGGTGAACCGCTGCCCGTCGCTGTGGACCGTGAACAGGTTGCGCGTCGTGCCGGACGGCGCCTGCTGAAACTTCGTGCCGTCGTAGTGGATGGCGATGCCGCCGGTGCCGATGATCCAGACATCGTTGGCGCCGCGTCCAAACAGCTTGAATATAGAGTAGGAGTCTGCCAGGCCTGCGGGTAAGCCCTCTGGGACCCGCCATTCCGTTCCGTCGTACCTCCACACGAAACCACCCGTTGTAGCGTTGCCGCCCACGGCCCACAGGTTATCGGGCGCAATGCCCCAGATTCCGAACACGGTGTCGGTGCCAGGGGTCTCCATCTTCTGGAACTCGCCGTTCTCGTACCTGAGGATCATTCCGTTGGTGCCGCCCATGAACACCTGGCCGTCTTTGAAGCCGAACGCCCACCAGAGGTCGCCCGAAAAGCCGGTGGTCATCCTCTTCCAGTGCGTGCCATCGAAGTGGAGCACGGTGGTGCCAAGGCCGCTGCCTGCGTCGGCTCCGACAGCCCAGATGTCGGTCGCGCTGGTGCCCCACACCGAGGCCAAGGCGCCGGGTAGCTTGGAGAAGACCAGTTCCCACTCCTCAGCCTGTTCGGGCTGTGCTGTGGGTGTCGCTTGGGCGGCACTGCCTCCGCCGCAGGCCGCAGCGGCCACCAGCAGCAGAAGCGCCGGAACGGCTATGAGCCTCAAGGCAGACCCGTTGCGTGCTCTTTTCATCATCTTTCCCACCGTGACATTGGGTTCCCTGGACCTTCACTACAAGAAGCAGCGGATATGGTGTTCCTTAGTACACACCGCTGATGAGGCTTACGGATGGTGGAGCTGAGGGGATTCGAACCCCTGACTTCCTCCTTGCAAAGGAGGCGCTCTCCCAACTGAGCTACAGCCCCACGCGGTGTGCCTCTAGTGTACAACAGGCGGCAGTTATGAAATAACAAGAGGCCCCGATTTCTCGGGGCCTCTTGCCTTAACCGCTGGATAGTGGAAGGAATGTTGTAGAGCTCGAACCGGCTTTTGATGAAAACCAGTTTTCAGAAAACGGTGAGCTTTTTGCGAAGCCTCCGCACACCGAGCAGGGAGCCCCTTCGCCCGAAAGCGAATCACGCTCAACCTGTGGCCGCATGGTGGCTTCACCCACCGACCGACCTAGTTCTTCCCGTGAGGGAAGAACCAGTCTCCCTAGAAAGGAGGTGATCCAGCCGCACCTTCCGGTACAGCTACCTTGTTACGACTTAGTCCCAGTCACCGACCCCACCCTCGGCGCCTGCCTCCCTTGCGGGTTAGCCTGGCGACTTCAGGTGTTGCCGACTTCCATGACTTGACGGGCGGTGTGTACAAGGCCCGGGAACGTATTCACCGCAGTATGCTGACCTGCGGTTACTAGCAACTCCGCGTTCATGCAGGCGGGTTGCAGCCTGCAATTCCAACTGAGGCCGATTTTTTGGGATTAGCTCCGGATCGCTCCTTAGCAACCATCTGTACCGGCCATTGTAGCGTGTGTGTAGCCCAGGACGTAAGGGCCGTGCTGATTTGACGTCATCCCCACCTTCCTCCCCTTTGTTAAGGGCAGTCTCGCTAGAAAAGACAACTAGCGACAAGGGTTGCGCTCGTTGCGGGACTTAACCCAACACCTCACGGCACGAGCTGACGACAACCATGCAACACCTATATACCTGTCCCGAAGGAGGACCAGCTTTCGCTGGCTTACAAGTACATTTCGAGCCCTGGTAAGGTTCTTCGCTTAGCATCGAATTAAACCACACGCTCCGCTGCTTGTGCGGGCCCCCGTCAATTCCTTTGAGTTTTAGCCTTGCGGCCGTACTCCCCAGGCGGGATGCTTACTGCGTGAGCTGCGGCACGGGAGGGGTCGATACCCCCCATACCTAGCATCCATCGTTTAGGGCTTGGACTACCCGGGTATCTAATCCGGTTCGCTCCCCAAGCTTTCGCGCATTAGCGTCAGGATCGGTCCAGAAAGCCGCTTTCGCCACTGGTGTTCCTCCCGGTATCTACGCATTTCACCACTACTCCGGGAATTCCGCTTTCCTCTACCGCCCTCAAGTCCGCCAGTTTCTCGTGACCGCTCCCAGTTGAGCCGGGAGATTTCACACAAGACTTAACGGACCGCCTACACGCCCTTTACGCCCAGTAAATCCGGACAACGCTCGCTTCCTACGTATTACCGCGGCTGCTGGCACGTAGTTAGCCGAAGCTTATTCCCCAGGTACCGTCCTCTCTCTTCCCTGGGAAAAGGAGTTTACAACCCGAAGGCCGTCTTCCTCCACGCGGTGTCGCTGCGTCAGGCCTTTCAGCCCATTGCGCAAGATTCCCTGCTGCTGCCTCCCGTAGGAGTGGGGGCCGTTTCGTAGTCCCCCTCTGACCGATCGTGCTCTCACACCGGTTACCCGTCTTCGGCTTGGTAGGCCATTACCCCACCAACTACCTGATAGGCCGCAAGCTCCTCCTAGAGCAGACATGGATTGCTCCATGCCCATTTCCTCCCCGAACCGTAGTCCGGGGAACGTACGCGGTATTAGACCGGATTTCTCCGGCTTATCCCCCTCTCCAGGGTAGATCACTTACGTGTTACTCAGCCGTCTGCCACTATCGTGATGAGTTGCCCCATCACAACCGTCCGACTTGCATGCATTAGGCGCACCGCCAGCGTTCGTCCTGAGCCAGGATCAAACTCTATGGAATAAATTCCTTCCACTATCCAGTTGTTAAGGTGCGTGCGTCTAAACCTTCGGTGAACCACTGAGGGGTTAGAAACACCAGAGACCTGGTTAAGAGGGAAAAAGAAACCCACCAGACTCAAGTCCTTGACTATACTAGCTCCCCGCACCTCTCAAGTCAAGGGGTGAAACAGGCATTTCCGCCTTGACAATGCAACTCATTCGCACTAGCGTTGTGCCCGCTCCAAAAAGCTCCACCAAACGCGGAGAAAGAGGTACCAACCGTGGTCAACTCCTACGCCTACCCGATGTCCACCCGCCCCGTCGTCATGGGAGTGAAGGGCATGGTCGCCTCGGCCAATCCCATGGCCTCCCTCGCCGGTCTGCGCATCCTGCACGAGGGCGGCAATGCATTCGACGCCGCCGTCGCCGTCGCGTCCACGCTCGGCGTCGTCGAGCCGTTCATGTCCGGCCCCGGCGGCCTGGGCGTCGCCCTCGCCTACGTCGCCAGGGAGCGCAAGGTCAGGGCGCTGGACTTTTCCGGACGCGCGCCAAAGGCCGGGACTCCTGACAAGTACACACCCGAGTCCAAGGATGTCGGCCCCCGCTCGTCCCTCGTTCCCGGCAACGTCGCCGGATGGCTCGAATTGCACGCGAAGTACGGCTCACTCGACCGCGAGCGGCTGTTCCAGCCCGCCATCGACTACGCCGAGAACGGCTTCGGCGTCACCTATTTCAACTACCGCCACTTCATCAAGCAAGGCCAGCGCTTGCAGAAGCATGCGCCATCGGCCGCCCTGCTGTTCAACCGCGACGGGAAGCTGCCCACGCCCGGACAGAAGCACAAGTTCCCGAAGCTGGCGGAGTCGTTGAAGAAGATAGCCAAGCAGGGCCGCGACGTGATGTACACCGGCGAAATCGCCGAAAAGATAGCCGCGACCCAGAAGGAGCTGGGCGGTCTTATCACCAAAGACGACCTTGCCTCCTACAAGGCCACCTGGACGGAGCCGCTCCGCATCACGTATCGCGGCTACGACATGTACGCCACGCCGCCCAACTCCACCGGCTTCCAGATCCTGGAGACCATGAAGCTCATCGAGACGTACAAGCCCTCGGAGCTGGCCTTCCAGCGGCCCGACACCGTCCACGCCTTCATCGAGTCGGTGAAGCTGGCGATGACCGACCGCATCCAGTTCGGCGGCGACCCCGATTTCGTGAAGGCGCCCATGGCGACCCTCCTGTCCGACGACTACGCCAAGAAGCAACGCAAACGCATCAACGCCAGCGTCCCCAACATCTCGCCCGGCGAGAGCTTCATGCCGAACAAGCCGCTCCGCGCGCTGGTACCCGGCGTCCCCGGCGAGGTGGACGGCGGCATGACCACGCACTTCGCCGTGGCCGACCGCGACGGCAATGTCGTGTCCATCACGCAGACGCTCGGAGGCGGGTTCGGGTCGGCCGTCGCGATGGGCGACACCGGCATCTTCCTGAACAACATGGCGTACTGGTTCGACCTTGCCGAGGGCGCTCCCAACCGCGTCGGCCCCGGCAAGCGCGTCGACTTCTGCGTCTCGCCCGTGCAGGTGTTCAAGGACGGCAACTTCTTCCTGAGCCTGAGCACGCCCGGAAGCTGGGGCATCCTCCAGACGACGCCGCAGATGCTCATGAACGTGCTGGACTTCGGCATGAACGTCCAGCAGGCCATCGACCAGCCGCGCCTGCGCGTGTACGAGAAGACTGTCGTCGAGATGGAGGAGCGGTTCCCCGTGAACATGCGCACCGACCTTGAAAACCGTGGACACGAAATCAGGGTGCTGGAGTCGTGGTCGCTCAACGTCGGCGGCGCGCAGGCCATCCAGTTCGATGCGAAAGAGGGCGTGTTCCAGGGCGGTGCCGACCCGCGGCGCGACGGCGTCGCTGCCGGCTGGTAAGCGGGCCGATGCCCAGGGCAAAGGTCTTCGTCACCC
>Ga0194132_10001168_pt1 | contig 53284 bp, 46 predicted proteins | sample TA2KigOf80mmetaG_FD_148612 | JGI IMG/M metagenome (GOLD analysis project Ga0194132, IMG submission 148612) | Freshwater microbial communities from Lake Tanganyika, Tanzania - TA2015054 Kigoma Offshore 80m | ecosystem: Environmental > Aquatic > Freshwater > Lake | place: Tanzania: Lake... | reverse complement strand
CCGTGTCAGCCGCGTCGTCCCAGGCCTCAGTCGTCATCTTCGTCAGGTCGCCGGGCTGGCCCATCGGGCCGGTGTAGATCTCCGACTGCACGAAGAAGAACTCACGCTCCACCGCCGCGAGGCCGGGCGGGTCGATGATGATCGCACCGAACATGCCGTTGCCGATGTGGTGAAGCGCTGGGGCCGTGCCACAGTGGTACATGTAGATCCCGGAATGCTTCGCCTCGAACTTGTAGACGAGGCTCTCGCCCGGCTTCAGCGTCCGCATCTCGTCGTTCCAGGCGACTTTGCTCGCGTGGAAGTCGATCGAGTGGCCGAGCTTGCCCTTGTTCGTCAGCGTCACCTCGAACGTGTCGCCGACCTTGCCGCGCAGCACCGGGCCCGGCGCCTGGCCGTTGAACGTCCACAACTCCTGCGTCACCCCGGGGGCGACCTCGATCACCGACTCGACAGCGTCGAGGTTGATCTTGTGCGTCACCCCGGTCGTGCCGGTGGAGGCCGCGGGCGCGAGGGGGTCGCGTCGCTTCCAGTTCGCGCCCGGCGTCGCCGCCGCGTCGATCTTCGCGCCGAGGCCGTTGGAGGCTGCTGCCAGCGCGGTCGTGGAGGTCGTGTGCGATCCGGCCGGAGCCGCCACCTTCACGTCCATGGTCATGCCCGCGGCAGCATGGCCCGGCACGTCACAGATCAACTGGACGCTTTTCGTGAACGGACCAAACGTCACCTTCTCGGACTCGCCGGGGGTGAGGAGTTTCGTCCCCGCCGTGCCCTGCTTCAGGTTGTGCGGGAGCGCCCCATTGTTCGTGACGGTCATCTCGAGCGTGGTGTTCGAGGCCACCTCGATCGACTTCGGCTTCACGAACAGGTCGCCGAGCTCGACGTCGATCGCCTTCGTCGTCGGCGGGGGCAGGGTGGCGGCGGCCACATCCTTCGCCTCGCCGGACGTCCCACCTCCGCCATCGCTGACGAGGGCGACCGAGGCGACCAGCAACGCCCCCGCGGCCAGGATGGCGCCGAACGACGCCATCATCTCGTAGCCAGAATCCATAATCGTCTCCCTCGCAACCGGAACGGCCGAACCGGAAGGACGGTGCGTGCCTTCCGGACGACGGAATGTTAAGTCGGTCACTTAGGGACGTTCGGGTACCAAACGTCCCGGTTTCGTGCCGCGAAGGTCACCCTCCCACGCCTTCTTTCGACATAATGCATGAGTCGGATCCGACGAGGCGATCTCCCCCCCGGGAACTGTCAGGCCTGCCTCTGCGTCATGTTGAGGTCGCTGCCGACGCCTCCATCGAGGTCAGGACGGCGTACCTGAGAGGTTCCAGATGTCCCACATGACGGCTCACATGACTTCGATGCGTGGCTGGGCGGTGGCGCTCGTCGTGGCCACGCTGGCTGCCACGCTCCTCCTTCCGAGGCCAATCGAGGCCCAGGAGGCGCCCACGACGTTGCCGCTCCCGGCACCCTTCGAGGGCGTCGCGCCGAAGCCGGGCGAGCTCGCGCTGCTGCGCACCTCGCGCACCGTGACGCCGGCAGACCTCTCCTCCGGGCTGAGGGTGGCGGGCTGCACGCCCGGCGTGATCGCCGTGACGGTGGGCGGGCAGTGGCAGACATTCGTCGCCGCTCCGGCCGCGCCGACCTTCGTGAACACGCCGTTCCTCGCCGCCTACCCGACGCTCACCGCCGGCACCGGCTTCTTCGTGCGCTGCGAACCCGCGCCGCTCCCGACCGGCCTCGCGCTTGCCTCGATCACCACCATCGAGGTCGTGCGCAGCGACTCCCCGGAGCCGTCGTACTGGGCCGTGGTCACCTCCGTCGTGGCCGGTTGCGATAAGTTCGAGCGCATCGACACGAAGCGCACCGGCGACACGTTCGAGGTCACGGTCTACAACCGGGTCCCCCAGACACTCGTGGCCTGCCCCGCGATCATCGGCTGGACGAGCAACCGCATCCAGCTCACCGGCGACTTCGTCCTCGGGCGCACGATCACCGTGAACGTGAACGACACCACGAAGACGTTCATCGCCGGCTCGACGACGATCCCGGTCGGCGGCCCGCCCGCGCCGACGAACGCGCGCCTCTCCGGCTCGATCTCCGACCTGACGATGACCGTCCCGGCCGGCGAGGCCGAGCGAGGGCGCGTGACGGTGTCGTGGGAGTCATCGCTCGCGGTGACGGGGTTCCGCATTTACCAGCGCGACTGCTCCGGCGTGCCTGTCGGGAACGCGATCGAGGTCAAAGCCACCGACCGCCAGTACGGCCCGCTGCAGCCGTGCCGCCCCGGCGGGAACGTCGGCGTGGCCGCGGTGAGCGTTGCGGGGGAGTCGCCGATCACCTGGGCGCGGTAGTCGGACACGCCGGCGCCCGACCCGAAGCCCGGCTCTCGCAAGCAAAGCTAAGCCAGCGCCCCTCCCCGTGAGGGGAGGGGTTAGGGAGTGGAGGTTCTCACTCCCCCGCTCCCGCCATGCGGGAGAGCGGGCAGAGAGTGAGGGCTCCGGCGCGACAGGACCTGCTTCGACTTGAGTTCGAGACCTGAGGAGCGCCCAGAGTCAGGGGACCGGCTGACCCCAGCCCATGCCGCCGAGGCGACGCTGCGAGGGCGCGTCGAGCGCGGGGACGAGTCCCTGCATCAGGATGTGGATGTCCGACCGCCACATGCCGCGCGGCGTGATCTCCAGGTGGGCGTCCTTCAGGTTGCGGGTGGTCGCCGGCGTGATCATGAGGAGATTGCGGTCGCGCGGGTTCTTGCCGTGGTCCGTGTACCACTGCGCGAACTCCGAGGAGTTCAGCGCGAGGACCGCGGTGACCCGGTGCATGTCCACCGGCGTCCGGAGCGCTTCATCATCCCGTCCGCGCTGGATCTCGCGGTCGATTTCTTTCTGGGTCTTGGGCATGGCCTACCTCGCTTCGCTCGGGGGCGTTCCCCAACGTTATGGACAGAGTACGCCCTCGGCTCGCGCTCGCCCGAAGCGCTCCCCGGGCCGTTCCTAGGCGCGGCCGGCCGGACCGGCTGCCGTCGAGGGTGGGGCGGGGGCCTCGGCGGCCGCGCAGATCGCCCGGGCCATCCCCCGGAAGAGGCGGCCGTGGACCGGCCAGAGGACGTACCAGTACAGCAGACCCAGCACCCCCGCCGGGTGGAACCGCGCCGTCACCGTCAGCGCCGACCGCTCCGGCCCCATCGGCTCCACCTCGAGGTCGAGCGAGGCGGCCCCCGGCAGTTTCATCTCCGCCAGCAGCACGAGGCGCTTCCCGGGCTCGACGCCAACCACCCGCCAGAAGTCGATCGCGTCGCCCACCCGGACGGCGAGCGACTGACGCCGCCCGCGCCGCATCCCCACGCCGCCGATCAGCCGATCGAGCAGGCCGCGCAGCTCCCACAGCCAGTCGAGGTAGTACCAGCCGCGCGCTCCGCCGACCGCGGCGACCGCCGTCCACAGCCGCTCCGAGGAGGCCCGCGCCTCGGCATGGGCCGTCGCCCGCTTGCTGTAGAACGCGACGTCGCGACGGTAGCGGCGGAGCACCAGCGATCCCTCCGCCCAGCGCGCGGTGACGGCGTCGTTCGCCTCCGCATCGAGCGCGGCGCGCACGGCGTCCTCGTAGCCGCGCAGCGGGATCGGGATCAGCGTCCGGATCACCGCGTCGTCGGCGAGCAGGTCTTGCCGCAGGCCGTCGATCAGCGGGCGGGCGACGTTCGCAGGCACCGAGGTGACGAGGTCCAGCCAGTACGAGGAGAGTCGCGGTGTCAGCACGGGCAGCGGCAGGATGCGGATGCGGCGTCCCACCACGCGGGCGAAGGTCCGCATCAGGTCGGCGTAGGAGAGCGTCTCCGACCCCGCGACGTCGAAGGTGCGCCCGGCGCTCTCCTCTACGTCGGGCAGGCGCACGAGGTACTCGACCAGGTCGTCGAGGGCGATCGGCTGCGTGCGCGAGCGCACCCAACGCGGCGTCGTCATCACCGGGAGGTGGAAGACGAGGTCGCGGATCACCTCGAAGGCGGCGGAGCCGGCGCCGACGATGATCCCCGCGCGCAGTTCGGTCACCGGGATCGGGCCGGCGCGCAGGTGCTCGCCGGTCTCGCGCCGCGAGGCGAGGTGCTCCGACGCCTCGCCCTCCGCCTGCAGCCCGCCGAGGTAGATGATCCGCCGCACCCCGGCGGCCTCGGCGGCCTTGCGGAAGTTGTCGGCCGCGCGGCGGTCCCGTTCGGCGAAGTCCCGCCCGGCGGCCATCGAGTGCACGAGGTAGTACGCGACGTCGATGTCCTCGAGGGCGGACGCGAGCGTCTCCGGCCGCAGCGCGTCGGCCGCGACCACCTCGCAGCCCCAGCCGCGCGCCGCCAGCACCTCGGCGTCCCGCGCGGAGGCACGGACGCGGAACCCCCGCTCGATCAGCCGGGGGACGAGGTGCGAGCCGACGTAGCCGCTCGCGCCGAGGACCAGGACATGTCGACCATCGTTCGAACCATCGCTCACGGTGCACGCTCCCGGAGTCAGGCTAGTCGTTGTCTCGGTAACCGTACGAGGAGGCCGATGGTGGCACGTCGTGTGCGGCGTCTGCGCTACGCCGGCGCCTCCACGCGCAGGCCCGCCGCGCGGGCGGCTTCGGCCATGCGGACGTCGTACGTGACGAGCGCGTCGAGTTCGGCGCCGAGCGTGAGGGCGGTCGCGAGGTGGATCGCATCGAGTGAGCGCATCTCGGAAGGTGACAGTCCTGCCGCAGTGGTCAGCACCTCGCGGTCGACCTCGATCCGAGTCAGCCCGGCGATCAGTGCGTGTGCGCGAGGCTCGAGGTCGGGCTGCAGGCGTCGCACCGCGCGGACGAGTTCGGTGGTGACCAGCGCCGATGTCACGACGTCGCCTCGACCGTCGAGGTACGCGAGGAGGGCGGCGGATTCGGGCTCCGTCAACACCAGTTTCACAAGCGCCGAGGTGTCGGCGTAGAGCACCTAGAACCGCTCGTCCGCCCGCGCCCTGATGACCTCATCGCTCAGTGCACGCTTGCCCCGCTTCGAGGGGGGCGGCAGCGGCTGCGCGAGAAACGCGGCCAGGTCGGCCTCGGGCAGCCGCGCACGTCCCTCCGCGACCAGCCGGTCGAGGATGCCACCCGCCTGCCTGATTGGTCGGATCTCCGCGAACGCCTCGCCACGGTCGGTCAGCGTGATCGTCTCGCCCGCGCGGACGCGCCGGAGGTAGAGGCTGGCGTTCTGCCGCAGTTCGCGGATGCCGATGCGGATGGCCATGTGTCTACATGTAGCACATCGTCCGGGGCCTCGCCAGTTCAGACGCCGAGGGCTACGACAAAGCCAGCGAGCAAGTCGTGGTGCGCGAGCCGGGCGGGGCGGGCTACTGACCCCTCTCAGCGGCACGCAGACCTACTGCTCTGGCGACTGCCCGCCGGATGGCCGCCCAGTCCTCGGGGCGATTCAGCGGCGTGACCGTCCCGAACCGAGCGAGGAACCCGCTCGGGGGCGGTGTCGGCTGGGATGATTCTTGCTTCATGACAGATCCACGCTCAGGCAGGTCGTGGTGCGCGAGACGCCCGCCACCGTCGCGATCTCTTCCGTGATCGCCTTCCCCAGCCGGTTCAGGTCCTCGGCTTCCAGGGTCACGATGACGTCGTACGGCCCGGTGACGGTGTCCACCCCGATGATCGAGGCGTTCCGCGAGCGGACGGCGCGCATGGCGTCGGCCACCGCTCGGGTGTGCCCGACTCCGGTCTCGACAAGTACGTAGCCTCGGATTGGCATGCGAGGAGTCTAGCCTGAGGTCGCAACGCTACATGACGAGCTCATCGAACCTCGACTTCAGCCACTGGAAGCTATCTGTACCTGACCGCGCAGACTCGACCAGCGTGGCGAGATCGTCGTCGTCCAAAACCAAGATGAAGCCGTGATCATCCTGTGCGTGATCTCTACAGATGGCTGTGACCTTCTCGCGATCCTCGACCTTCCGGCAGACAACGATCCCGAATTTTCCACGACTTGGAGAGAAACGCCCGGCGATCTGATCCAGCTCGGGGTTCTTGGGATCAGATGAGTAGTTCTTACATTCGACGAAGATGTTCGATGCGGGGTGGTTGGCGCGAAGCCACGCGAAGAACCCACGTCCCGCCACGTTCGTGTACGAGATGTCAATGCGCTTACGGCCTCCGTGGATGTGTCGTTCGATCTGAGGAAACGTCAGAACGCTACTGAACACCGTTGAGATTAGTCGCTCGACTGCACGATGAAACTCTGTCGCACCATCGGCTCCGGGCGGAATCTTCTTGATGTCCGCCAGCAGGTCGTCCCACTGAGGGGCCGGAGTTCCGCTGATCTCGGCGAACGAGAGGCTGTCGATGGCTGGCCGCGGCCGGGCTTTCGCCGCTCGGTAACGAGTCAGCACAGACGGATGTTGGAGTGTGAGTTCCACAACTGCATGCTTACCTCGGCCATACCGACTGACGAGATCCTTCTTATAGACGACGCGGCGACCCTTCTTGAGGACAGTGACCAAGCCTGACGCAGGATCTGCCAGTTCCAACTGTTGCAGCTCCTCAAGCAGGTAGTGGTCGTAATACTCGTCCAGGTCGAAGTCCATGCGCCGGCGAACAATTGACTTGGGGACAAGGAGTAGCGGCGCTCCGTCGACGATTGGCATTTCGGTGAAGAACGCGTCCCACGTGGTTGTGACTGGGTTCCAGACCGCCCCAGAGTTGACTCCTTTCGTTAGTGCGATGCCGTAGTACTCCGCCATGCTCTGTGTGTACCGAAGAAGAGGCGCACGAATGACCTTAGTTGCAATGTCCGAAATCAGATCAGGACCCACGCCCTCGGTGGTCAAGATCGTGTCTTCGAGATCCTGTAGCAGTCCGCTGGCCACAGCCTGACTGCGCGCGAGCGCCTCCCAGATATCCTTCGCCGACTCTGGCCCCAAGCCCCGGCCGCGCGGCCGACCGTGCGAGAACCCCAGATGCGTTTCGTTAGGTTCCCTCAACACGGTCAACAACTGGAGGCCACGGGAGCGGTTCCTGTTCTTCGCCGCTGCCAGCACCTCATGGAAGAAGTTCTGAATCAGGTGCTGACATTCGTCGGACCAGTCGCTGTCCAGAAGCAGGAGGGCGCGATGGTCAACGAAGACCGGGATGTCAGTTGCCACATCTACGTCCACGAAGTCGAGTTCGGGTTGGGTACGGGCGAGATTGAAGTAACCGGATACTCGCATGATCCGATTATACGTAATCCCCCTAACCGCCGCCCCCGCTAAACTTCCGTCTCATGAACGCCATCGAGCAGATTGCCGCCATTGAGGCCGAAGCGCGGGCGTTACTCGCCGCCCCGGCAAGTGAAGCCGTCCTCGTCACTTGGCAGAACGGTGTCTTCGGGAAGAACGGCAGGCTCACGGTAATCCTGCGCGGGCTGGGGACCCTTCCGCCCGAGGAGCGGAAGTCCGTGGGGGCCGCCGCCAATGTTCTGAAGCTGTCCCTGGAAGCAGCGCTAGCCCGGCTCCGCGAGAGCCAAAAGGCCGCCTCGCTCGCGGCGTCGGCGGCGGACGCCCTCGACGTCACGCTGCCGGGCCGGCCACTGCGCCGTGGCCGGCTGCACCCGGTGACCCAGGTGCGGCGGGAGATCCTCGACATCTTCGCGCGTCTCGGCTTCGCCACGGTGGAGGGGCCCGAGGTCGAGCTGGACGAGTACAACTTCGGGCGGCTGCGCATCCCGGAGCACCACCCCGCGCGCGACATGTGGGACACCTTCTGGCTGGACGAAGAGGTCGACGGCCGCCAGCCGCTCCTCCTCCGCACCCACACCAGCCCGATGCAGATCAGGCACATCGACACCCACGAGCCGCCGATCCGCGTCGCGGTGCCGGGGCGCTGCTACCGCTACGAGGCGACCGACGCCACGCACGAGTGGATGCTGGAGCAGGTGGAACTCCTCGCGATCGATGAGGGGCTGAGCCTCGCGAACCTCAAGGGGACGCTGCAGGAGTTCGCGCGGCAGATGTTCGGGCCGGAGCGGCGCGTGCTGATGCGCAACTCCTACTTCCCCTTCGTCGAGCCGGGCGTCGAGCTGGCCGTCGACTGTTTCGCCTGCCCGGGCGACAACCCCGCGTGCCCGGTCTGTCGCGGCGCGGGCTGGCTGGAGATCATGGGCGCGGGGATGGTCCACCCGGAGATCATCGCCGCCGCGGGGTACGACCCGGCGCGCTACACCGGCTTCGCCGCCGGCATGGGCGTCGAGCGGATCACGATGCTGAAGTTCGGCATCACCGACATCCGCGACCTCCACGCGAACGACCTCCGCTTCCTGTCACAGTTCTAACCGAGTAGGGACGAAGGACCACCGATGCTCGTCTCCCTCAAGTGGCTGCGCGACTACGTCTCGCTCCCGGCTGACCTCGACATCTACGACCTCGCGCACCGCCTGACGATGGCGAGCGCCGAGGTGGACGGCATCCACCGCGTGGGCGGAGAGTGGGACCGCGCGCTCGTCGTCGTCGGCCACGTCCTCGACGTGCAGCCGCACCCGAACGCGGATCGCCTCCGCCTCGCGACCGTCGACTTCGGCGGGGACGCGCCGCAGCAGGTCGTCTGCGGCGCGCCGAACCTCGCGGTGGGCCAGCACATCGCCTTCGCCCGCGAGGGCGCGAAGGTCATCGACGGCCACTCGGGCAAGCCGTCCGTGCTGAAGAAGGGCGTGATCCGCGGCATCGAGTCGTCCGGGATGGTGCTCTCCGAGATGGAACTCGGCCTCTCCCAGAACCACGAGGGGATCATCGTGCTGCCCGCCGACGCCCCCGTCGGCACGCCGCTCGTCGACTACCTGGGCGACGTGATCCTCGACGTCCACGTCTGGCCGAACCGCGCCGACATGATGAGCATGACCGGCGTCGCCCGCGAGGTCGCCGCGATCGTCGGCGGCACGCTCTCGATGCCGGACTCGGCCTACCGCGAGTCGGGTGGCGCGGCCTCCGAGGCCGTTACGGTCCGCATCGACGACCCTGCCCTCTGCGCGCGCTACATCGCGACGGTGATCGAGGGCGTGACGGTCGGCCCGTCGCCGGAGTGGCTGCAGGCACGGCTGCGCGCCGCAGGCATGCGCCCGATCAACAACGTCGTCGACGTGACGAACTACGTCATGCTCGAACTCGGCCAGCCGCTGCACGCCTTCGACCTCGACAAGGTCGCACCATCAAGCAAGGGCGAAGTCGGCGTCCGCACGGCGAAGCCCGGCGAGACCCTGCGCACCCTCGATGGCGTCGAACGCACGCTGACGGCGGACACGCTGCTGATCACGGACGCCAGTGGGCCGATCGCCCTCGCGGGCGTCATGGGCGGCGAGGCGACCGAGGTCACGGCGGACACGAAGCGGATCCTGCTGGAGTCGGCGCGCTTCGACCCGGTGAGCATCCGCCGCACTGGCACACGCCTCGCACTGCGCTCCGAGGCCTCCGCCCGCTTCGAGCGCGGGCTCTCCCCGGAACTGGCGCTGGCGGCCTCGCAGCGCGCCACGCAACTGCTGGTCGAGGTCGCGGGCGGCACCGCGCGCGTCGGGCGCGTCGACGCCTACCCCGCGCCGCACGTCGCGCCCGAGGTGAGCATCACGCGCGCGCGCCTGGACACCGTGATCGGCTTCCACGTCCCGACCAGCGAGGTCGAAGCGATCCTCACCACGCTCGGCTTCGACCTCGTGCGATCTGACGGGGATCTGGCCGACGGCGGATCGGCGGGAGGCCTCTTCGTCGCGCGCGTCCCGTGGTGGCGCACCGACATCAGCATCCCCGACGACCTCGCGGAAGAGGTGGTGCGCCTCGCCGGCTTCGACCGCCTCCCGGCGACGGGGATGGTCGGCGCGATCCCGGCATGGGAGCCGGCGCCCATCCTCGACCTGCGGAACCGCCTCTCGGACGCCCTCGTGGCCGCGGGGCTGCAGGAGATCATCTCGTACAGCCTGACGACGACCGAGGTGCTGGAGCGCGTGATCCCGCGCGAGGACCTCGCGGTGATCCGCCCGCTGCGGCTGAAGAACACGCAGTCCGCCGACCGCGAACTGATGCGCCCGACGCTGCGCCACTCGCTCCTCGAGACCGTCGCGCGCAACCTCAACGCCGGCGCGGAGCAGGTCGCGATCTTCGAGGCGGCACGCGCCTTCATCCCTGTGCGCGACGGCGGCCACGTCCTCCCCGAGGAGCACGAGCAGGTCACGGGCGCGCTCGCCGGCTTCGAGGTCGACCGCTGGGGCCGCCCGACCACGCGCCGCCTCGACTTCTTCGACGCGAAGGGCGCGCTGGAGGTGGCGCTGGGCGCCCTCGGCGTCACGACCGCATACGTCAGCCACGAGGAGTACGGCCTGCTCCCCGGCCACGTCGCGCGCCTCGAGGCAGGTGGTGACGCGTTCGGCATCCTGGGCGAGGTCCACCCGGACACCCTCGACGCCTTCGGCATCGACGCGCCCGTGCTGCTCTTCGAGATCGACCTCGCGCGGCTGCTCCCGCACCTGCCGAAGCGCCGCGCGACGCGCTCGCTCTCCCGCTTCCCCGCCGTCACGCAGGACCTCGCCGTGGTGGTCGACGACAGCGTCACCGCCGGCGCGCTCCGGGCGATCATCGAGCAGTCCTCGCTGGTGGTCTCCGCCTCAGTGTTCGACGTCTTCAAGGGCGGCCGCCTGCCGGCCGGCAAGAAGTCGGTGGCCCTCTCCATCCGCTACCAGGCCGCCGACCGCACCCTGACCTCGGACGACGCGAACAAGGAACAGGCGCGCATCCTCAAGCGCCTCGAACGCGAATTCGGCGCGGAGCAGCGGACATAGGATATAACTCTTAACGACTATATCCACGAGGTAATACCTTGGCCTGGGAAGTCGAGTTCACGGAACAGTTCGAAGTGTGGTGGGAAGTGATCTCCGTGGCACAGCAGGAAGCCCTCGACGCGCGCGTCTCATTGCTCGCGGAAGCCGGTCCGGCGCTCGGCCGTCCTCTGGTTGATGTGGTCGCCTCGTCCAGGCATCCCAACATGAAGGAGTTGCGGGCTTCGAGCGATGGCGCCCTCCGTGTGCTCTTTGCCTTCGATCCCCGACGCGCGGCGATTCTCCTCATCGGTGGGAACAAGACCGGTCAGTGGGATGAGTGGTATCGCATCGCTGTCCCGATCGCGGACGAACTCATGGATGAACATCTCGCCGCTCTGGAACGAGGGGAGTAACACGATGCCGAAGACCAGGCCCTACCGCTCGCTCCATGAGCAAGTGATCGCCCGCCCCGGTGCGAAGGAGCGCGTTGCAGCCCTTCGTGAGGAGGCCCTCGCCGAGGTCGGGCTCTTCGAACTTCGCCGGTCGCAGGATGTCTCGCAGACAGACCTTGCCGCCAGGCTCGACATCACGCAGGCGGCTGTGTCGAAGTTCGAACACTCCGACGACATGCGGCTCTCCACGCTGCGCCAGTATATCGAGGCGCTCGGTGGACACCTCGAGCTCTCCGCGCGATTCGCGGATCGGACGGTGACACTCGATATCCATCCACGCGACGTCGCGTAGACCCTGCCTCTGCAAGGAGGCGGTATGGCCAACGCTCGATGGTCTTCCGGCGACACGATCGTGCTACGCTTCGTGGGGCACGATGACGGCATCGCGCAAGGCTGGCCACAGATCGTGGTCGAGGACTCCGAAGCGCACCTCGTCCTATTCCAGCCTGCCGGCGTCACGGTCGAGAACCGCCGCTTCACAGAGGTGAACCTCCGTGCCGCCGCGATCCCCCTCGGCCAGTTGGGGAACGAGGGCGTCCTGCCGCCAACGTACACGCCGCGCGCCCCGCCCCTGCGGATCCTCCCGAACGACGCCGAGCACGCCGTCGAGGTCCACTACGCAGGCCTCGATGGTTCTCGCAGCCCGCAGTGGCAGGCGTCCGAGGGCCATCTGCGCGGCTACAAGGTGAACATCCAATCGCGCTACATCCGCACCCCGATCGGCATCGATACCACCGACAACCACCTCGACCTCGTCATGCCCCCGACCCTCGAGTGGTCACGCAAAGACGTCGAGCAACTGGCGGCAGCCGTCGCCTCCGGCCTCACGTACGAGTGGGAGTCCGCGCTCTTCCACGCGGAGGCCGAACGCCTCATCGCCGCCATCGAGTCCCGCGCCCACCCCTTCGATGGTTCGCGGGCCACCTGGCGTCCCGATCCGGCGTGGCCGGATCCGGTGCTGCCGATGAGGTGGCAGGGGTGGAGCTCGACCTCAACCGGGCGCGGCCGGTGGGGGAGCGAGAGACATAACGACACGTCTACCGGGGCATAAGCCGCATTGTATGACCGCTCATCAGAGTTGGACTTCACTCTGTGATTATACTGAGCACCAGAGTCTTACTTCCGTGCGGAGGTCATACCGTGCCAAAGGTCGGGCCGAAGGGCCAGGTCGTCATCAGCAAAGAGATCCGGGATCGCCTCGGGATTGTGCCGGGGTCGATGGCGGTCGAGCGGGTGGTGGACGGGAAGGTGGAGATCACGTTCCTGCCACCCCGGCACCAGCGGTCGCTGTACGGGATCCTGAAGCCGGCTCCGGGAGTCTCCATCCCGGACGACGAGGACTCCTTTCACGAAGCGAAAGAGGCGGCATGGAAGGCCCACGTCCGCGAGCGATTCGGTGAGCCGCCGGATGGGACCGCCGAGTCGTGACCTCGTTCCTGGACACCTCCGTTGTGGTGCGATACCTCACGGGGGAACCGCCTGCGCTGGCCGCGAGCGCTCGAGCCCTCATCGAGGATGGCACCGAGGTGTTGACGCTCTTGCCGGTGGTGCTGGCCGAAACGGCCTTCGTACTGACCTCCCGCTACCTGATGGGGAGGACCGACGTCGTCGACGCACTCTCTGACCTCGTGACCCGGGAGAACGTGACGGTAGAGGGCCTGCCGGTCGACGTGGTCGTCGAGGCACTGGCGCTTGTCCGTCCGTCGGGCCGCGTCTCGTTCCCCGACGCACTCGTGTGGGCCGCGGCCCGCGCGGCCGGACAGGACACCGTCGTCTACTCGCTGGACCGGCGGTTTCCGTCGGGGGAGATCGACCTGCGGCGTCCGTCCTAGACGACGAATCCGTCCATCGGTCGAGGCCATCTGCCTCGACAGGCCGGCCTACTCGGTGAGCCGGCCGTCCACGACCGACAGATACCTCGAGACGCCGAGCGAGGGGCGAGTCGTCATCGGCTCTCCGGGGTTTCGGTCGGCGTAGTTCACGATGACCTTGCCGTCCTTGATGTTCGTGGTCTGCGGGGCGATCCGGTCGCCGAGGAGGATGGCGTTCGTGCCCTTCCAGCCGTCGGCTGTGCGGAGCGCGACCACGGAGTAGTAGAAGGTGCCGCTGCCGCCGGTGCTCTGTGTCAGCAGGAACGCGACGTCGACGAGCCCATCGCCGTTCAGGTCGACCTGCGCCTCGTTGCCGAAGTAGCGCGTCGTGATCTTCGAGGCCGAGCCGGGCGCCGCTTCCACCTCGGAGAGGCCGTTCTTCAGCGTGACGGGCTTCCCGGCGATCTCGTACGTCGCGTCCTTGTAGCCGGTCGGGGAGACCGCGGCGGCCGTGGCTGTGGGCGTCGCGGTGCTGGTCGGGGTGGACGCTGCCGGGGAGGCGGTGGCCGCCGGCGCGGGCGTCGAGGTGCTGGCGGGGGTGTCGGATTCGGAGTCGCAGGCGGCGAGCGAAAGGGCGAGGACGACGGCGGAGGCCACGGCCCAGCGCAGGCGTGTGTTCATGGCGGCGACTCCTCAAGTGCGTTTCAGACAACGAGGCCGCCCGAAGGCGGCCTCGCGTTCACCTCGAGGGTAGGGGGCCTACTGGCCGAGGGCGGCCTTCGCCTGGGCGACGACCTGGGCGAACGCGGCGTCGTCGCGGACGGCGAGGTCGGCGAGGATCTTGCGGTTGAGGTCGACGCCGGCCTTCTTCAGGCCGTCCATCAGCCGGCTGTAGGTGAGGCCGTGCAGGCGGGCGGCGGCGTTGATGCGGACGATCCAGAGCTCGCGGAAGTCGTTCTTCTTGTCGCGGCGGTGGATGGTCGCGTAGCGCAGCGCGTGCATCATCGCCTGGTGGGCGACCTTGATGTTCGAGCGCTTCTTGCCGCGGTGGCCCTTGGTGACCTCGAAGATCTTCCGGTGGCGCTCGCGGGTCTGGACGCGGTTACGGGTTCGGGGCATGGGATCAGTCCTTCGTGCTGGGGGTCAGGGCCGGAGCCGTGCTAGGCGTACGGGAGGTTGCGCTTCAGGGCGCGGACCAGCGTGCTGTCCGCCACGGAGTCACGACGGTTGTCGTACATGTGCGGGCGAGAGCGCTTGGCGCGCTTCGGGTTGGACGTGCGGAGCATCAGCTTGCCGGTAGCAGTGACGCGCACGCGCTTCGCGGTGCCCTTGTGGGTCTTCATCTTCGGCACAGGAACGCTCCCTCAGGGCCTCGAACGACCGCGCCTAGTCGGCGGCGCCAGGAGTGGCCTCGACAGCCACCTTCTTCTCTTCGCGGGCCCGCACGAGCGCGGCCGCGGCCGCCTTCTTGCTCGGGTCCAGCACCATCGTCATGAAGCGCCCTTCAAGGCCGGGGGACTTCTCCAGGTCGGAGACGTCCTTCAGGGCCTCGTGGAACTCCGTCAGGAGCGCCTGGGCGACCTCCGGATGCGTGATCTCTCGCGCCCGGAACATCACGGAGACTTTGACCTTGTCGCCATCAAGCAGGAGCTTGCGGGCGGTGCGGATCTTGAAGTCACGGTCGTGCCGGTCGATCTTCACTTTCATCCGGACTTCGCGCAACTCCACCTGCTTGGAGCCGCGGCGGCCGTCCCGTTCCTTCTTGGCCTGTTCGTACTTGAACTTGCCGTAGTCCATGATTTTGACCACGGGCGGTGAGGCCGTCGGCGCAATCTCAACGAGGTCCATTCCGGATTCCTCGGCGAGGCGCAGGGCGTCCCAGCCAGACATGATCCCGAGCTGTTCGTCCCCCCGGATCACCCGGACCTGGGGGACCCGAATCTGCTCGTTAATCCGCAGTTCCTTCGCGATCGAAGCGCTCCTCATCCCGTGCAGCCCCAAAAGCGGCCGCCACAAGCCCACATTCTACAGTACGAATGTACGAATGCGCGTCAGGGGGCGCCCCGACGGTCCGGGGCGGGCCGGGGACGCTCCGCCGGGGACTACGCGGTCGCGTCCGGCGTGTATTCCACGAGCAGTTCGCCCTTTTCGGCGCGGCCGCCCTGCTGCACCTTCACGGCGGTCACGATGCCGCCGTGGGGCGCCTGCACTTCGTTCTGCATCTTCATCGCCTCGACGACGACGACGACCTGGCGGGGCTCGATCCGGTCGCCCACGTTCACCCGGACGTCGACCACGACGCCGGCGAGCGGGGCGGTGATCTTCCCGGGCGGGTCGGTCAGGCCTCCAGCGGCGCCGCGCTCGCGGCTCCCGGAGCCCGGCGCCAGGTGGAAGGACCGGCCGTCCACGAGGACCCGGAGGTTCTTCCCGTCACGCGCCACGTAGGCGCGGCTGGGCCGGCCGTCTCGCACGATCGAGAACAGCCCGGGGACGCCCTCCGTCGTCGCGTCCACCTCGATGGGGTCGCCGTCGTCGATCCGGACGACGAGGCGGTCGCCCGCGTCGTCGACGGAGACGGTGTGGATGACGCCTGCTACCGAGAAGCGATGCCGCGTCGCCATCCTCGCCCCCCTCCTTCGACACGAATGCCTCGCCTGGCCTGCGCCCGCGATGCCTGCACCCAGCGGTTGGGGCCCTGAGCGGCCGCGGTCGCGCCTCCGCCCGAGGAACCAGCGATCAGCGTGGCCGCCAACGCGCCGGCGATCAGCGCCGTCTCCAGCCGGGGGTCGTCCGCGGGCGGCTCCGGCATCTTGAAGTTCGCCTCCAGCCAGGAGGTGCTGAAGTTGCCGGAGCGGAAGTCGGGCTCGTCGAAGAGCGCGAGGTGGAACGGGACGTTGCTGTCCACGCCGGAGACGATGAGGTCCTTCAGCGCACGCTTCATCCGCTCGATCGCCTGCGGCCGCGTCTCCGCCCACACGATCAGCTTGCCGAGCAGCGAGTCGTAGTAGACCGGGACGTCGAGGCCCTCGAAGAGCATCGAATCGAAGCGCACGCCCGGCCCGGCCGGCACCTGCAGGTAGTCGATGAGCCCCACGGAAGGGGCGAAGTTCGCGTACGGGTTCTCACCGTTGATCCGGCACTCGATCGCCCAGCCCGTCGGCTCCAGCGGGGCATCGAGGTCGGGGAGCACCTCTCCCGCCGCCACCCGCAACTGGAGCGCGACGAGGTCGACACCCCCGTAGACGAGTTCGGTGACCGGGTGCTCGACCTGGAGGCGGGCGTTCACCTCGAGGAAGTAGAAGTTCCCCTCGCGGTCCATGAGGAATTCGACGGTGCCGGCGTTCCGGTAGCCGCAGGACTTCGCCGCCGCGACGGCGGCGTCGCACAGCCGCTTCCGGATCTCCGGCGTCACGGCCACCGAGGGTGCTTCCTCGACGAGTTTCTGGTTCCGCCGCTGGATCGAGCATTCGCGCTCGCCGAAGGCACGCACGTTGCCGTGCGCGTCCGCGATCATCTGCACCTCGATGTGCCGGGCGGGAGAGACGTACTTCTCGAGGAAGATCGTCGCGTCGCCGAACGAGGTGGAGGCCTCCGAACCGGAGGCGCGCATCGCGTTCTCGAGGTCCTCGGCGCGCTGGACGAGGCGGATGCCGCGCCCGCCGCCGCCCGCCGACGCCTTCACGAGGAGCGGGAAGCCGATACGCTCCGCCTCGCGCTTCGCGGTAGCGAAGTCGTCGACGCTGATGTTGTCCGCACCGGGGACGACGGGGACGCCCGCCTCCTGCATCAGGCGGCGGCCGGAGATCTTGCCGCCCAGGGCGCGCATCGCGTCCGCCGGTGGGCCGATGAAGGTGATGCCCGCCTCGGCACAGGCATCCGCGAATCGCGGGTTCTCGGAGAGGAAGCCATAACCCGGGTGGATGGCGTCCGCGCCGGTGGCCTTCGCCGCGGCGATGATCTTGCCGATGACGAGGTACGACTCGAGGGCCGGGCCCGGGCCGATAAGCACGGCGTGATCGGCGTTCCGGACGTGGAGGGCGTTCCGGTCGGGGTCGGAGTAGACCGCGACGGTTTCGATCCCCATCTCGCGGCAGGTGCGCTGGACACGCAACGCGATCTCGCCCCGGTTCGCGATGAGCACTCGACGGAACACGCGCGACCCTTCCCTGGACCGGCTGGCGTGCCGGTCAGCGAGTCAGACTGTCATGGCGCTCCACCGACGGCAAGCGCGGCGGGAGACTCGGCGGCCGGTTAGCCCTCGACCTTCGTGATCTGCCAGCCACCCTCCCCCCTGGCGAGGGTGAGGGTTCGGACGGGACCCACTTTCACCTCGTCGAACGCCTTGGCGGCATCCTCCGGCTGGATCTTCCCCGCCTTGACCATGTTGTTGACCGATTCGACCGAGTACTTGAGTTTGATCTTCACGACGGCACCGGCGTCACCCTGCTTGGCGCTCTCGATGACGTCATACCCGAGGTCCGGCGGGAGCGGCGTCTTCATGATGTCGTTGAAGACCTGCTCCACTGGCTTCTGCCCGGCCGTGCCGCCGGTCCGGATGTTCGCCACCATCGCGCCGAGGTCGCCGCCCAGGAACCGTCGAGTCTGGCCTGCCTCAAATTGATCGGGAGTAGGCCCGGAGGCTTGCGCCCAACCGTCCATGAAGCCATTCACGGCGACATCAGCGTCCGAGCCGCCCTTGTTGATGTCGAACGTCTCATCCTTGTCGCTGCCGCATGCCGCAACCACAGCGAGCGCCATCGCAAACCCTGCCAGCATGGCGAACCGTCCTGCTGTGTTGCGCATGTCTGCCCCCTAACGACCATGTACTGCCAGCCTCGAGCCGCCGCCGAGGACTCTACCGGAGTCCCCGCCCTACGCACCGGTCAGTCGAGAGGCTACAGGCGGTGCGCCTGGATGCTCCGGGAGTCCCGCTCGTCCACGAGACGGTCCGCGATCTGGAAGATCGGCAACGCCCCCAGGTCATCGCCCGTCCGGTCGCGCACCGCCGCCGCCTCGGCCTCTGCCTCACGGTCACCCACGACGAGCATGTACGGGACACGCTGCGTCTGTGCCTTGCGGATCTTGTTGTTCATCCGCTCGGACGCGTCATCCACCTCAACCCGCAACCCGCGACCCCGCAGCGACGAACGCACCCGGTGCGCGTAGTTCGCATGACGATCCGCGATCGGGATCACCACTGCCTGCACCGGCGCCAGCCAGAGCGGGAAGTGCCCGCCCGTGTGTTCGATGTAGACGCCGATGAACCGTTCGAGCGAACCGAGGATCGCGCGATGGATCATCATCGGAGAGTGCTCCGCACCGTCCTCGCCGATGTAGGTGAGGCCGAACGACTGAGGCATGCCGAGGTCCACCTGGACCGTGCCCAGCTGCCAGAACCGGCCGATGGCGTCCTTGAAGTGGAACTCCAATTTCGGGCCGTAGAACGCCCCCTCACCGGGCGCCAGCACGAACTGCTTGCCCGCGCCGGTGACGGCCTCGCCCAGCAGCCGCACGCCCCGCTCCCAGTCCTCGTCGCTCCCGATCGCCTTCGCAGGTCGCGTCGCCAGCCGGATCACCGGATCACCGAGGCCCAGGTCCGAGTAGACCTGCTCCAGCATCCGGAAGACCGAGAAGATCTCCCCGTCGAATTGCTCCGGTGTGCAGTAGATGTGGGAGTCGTCCTGCGAGAACGCCCGCACGCGCGTCAGCCCGTGCAGCACGCCGGACCGCTCGTTGCGATGGAGGCGGGAGAACTCTGCCAGCCGCAGCGGTAGCTCCCGGTACGAGTGGTGGCCGCTGGCGAAGTAGTGGCAGTGGCCCGGGCAGTTCATCGGCTTCACGCCGAGTTCCTCGTCGCCGCTCTGGAAGAGGAACATGTCGTCCGAGAAATTCTGGTAGTGCCCGGATGTCTTCCAGAGGTCGACGCCGAAGATCTGGGGCGTGATCACCTCGCGATAGCCGTACTCCTCGTACAGCTCACGCATGTAGTCGACCAGGCCGTTGTACAGAATCGTGCCCTTCGGGTGCCAGAAGGGCGATCCCGGAGCGATCGGGTCGATGTGGAAGAGGTCCAGTTCACGCCCCAGGCGACGGTGGTCGCGCTTCTCGGCTTCCCCCCGCATCTTCAGGTAGTCATCGAGTTCCTGCTGCGTGGGGAAGAGCGCTCCGTAGACGCGCTGGAGCATCGGGTTCTTCTCATCGCCTCGCCAGTACGCACCCGCGACATGGGTCAGCGTGAACGCCCCGATTTGCCCGGTGGACGCGGTATGCCCGCCGCGGCAGAGGTCCTGGAACCCCGCGTGCTGGAAGTGCCCGACGGTCGCGTCCTCGATGCCGTCGATGAGTTCGAGTTTGTACGGCTGGTCACGGAAGATCTCGCGGGCGCGGTCCTTCGAGATCTGCTCACCCTGGATCGGGTGGTCCTTTGCGACGGACTCCTTCATCCGCGCCTCCAGCCGGGGGAGATCCTCCGGCGTGAGCGGACGGGGGAGGTCAAAGTCGTAGTAGAAGCCGTTCTCCACCGGGGGGCCGATGGCGTACTTCGCCTCCGGGAACATCTCCAGGACGGCCTCCGCCAGGACATGGGCGGCGGAGTGGCGCATCCGGAACAGCCGCTCCTCCGGTGGCAACTGGGCGAAGGGGACATCGTGGCCAGACTGGTGAGTCGTCATGCCTGGAGCTCCTCGACTGCCCGGGATCCCCGGGTACAACAACGCGCCTCCGTCCTGCGGGACGAGAGGCGCGCTCGTGGTTCCACCCGGCTTCCCCCGGCCGCGGGCATGCGCGGTCGAGGCTCAAGCGCCCGTAACGAGGGCGTGACCGCCGCGGGTTCGCCCGCGGGCTCCGGGGTGGTATCCCGCCGCCTCGACACCCCGGGACTTCCAGCCACTGGCCCCGGTCTCTGACGGTGCGAGCGATGCGGGGGACGTGTCCCCTTCGACGCTCATCTTTCGCGCCTTCCGGCGCGGATCCCTCGCATCATAACGCGCAACACGCCCCAGACCGCCAGTCCGGCGGGCATGAGACACTGCGAAGGCAAGTGGTGGGCGGTACTGGATTCGAACCAGTGACCTCAGCGATGTCAACGCTGCGCTCTAACCAACTGAGCTAACCACCCGGCCGATGATCGAGGGACGCATGCGCGTCGCTCGGAGGCACTCTCGCAGGCTATGTCAGCCTTGCGCAGAGGGTCAATCGGGCGGGGCGCTCGGATGGCGCGCGCGGCGGAGACGAGACCGTGATTGGCCCCGCGCAACGCGTCTACGGACTAATCACCCGTACGTGCGGCAATCACATCCGTTTCGGATTCGTTGACACGGGATCGGGCCATTGCTACCGTCCTGCTGCTGCGCGGGCCTCTAGCTCAATGGCAGAGCAGCTGACTCTTAATCAGCCGGTTCTGGGTTCGAATCCCAGGGGGCTCACCAACTACATCAATCCGGCCTTCGTGCCGGGGCGGATGGCGGAGAGTCGGAGATTCGGAGGGGCGCGGTTCCAGGCACCGGGGAAGTGTCGGAATCGGCAGACGAGCGCGGCTTAGAACCGCGTGCCGCAAGGCGTAGGAGTTCGAGTCTCCTCTTCCCCACCAACCGGACCGCTCGTGGGGGAGTGGTTCGGGAACCAGTCAGGGACTACCGAGAGGGGTCGCGCCCTCGGGGCGTGAAGGTGATCCATGGCAAGATTGCTTGAGGTGACGAATCTCAAAACCTACTTCTTCACCGACGATGGAGTGGTCCGGGCGGTAAACGGCGTGACCTGGCACCTGGACGAGGGCGAGACACTCGGCCTCGTCGGTGAGTCAGGCTGCGGCAAATCCGTCACGGCGATGTCGATCCTGCGGTTGATTCCGAACCCTCCGGGGCGGATCGTCGACGGCTCGATCATGTTCGAGGGCCGCGACCTGTTGAAGATCACCGACGCGGAGATGCGCTCCGTCCGGGGCAACCGCATCGGAATGATCTTCCAGGAGCCGATGACATCGCTGAACCCGGTGCTCACGATTGGCGCGCAGATTCGCGAGTCGATCACGCTGCACCTTGGCCTGGGCGAGGAGGAGGCCAACGCTCGCGCGGTCGAGCTGCTCGAACTGGTCGGTATCCCGGAGGCCCCACAGCGGCTGAAGGAATACCCACACCAGTTCTCCGGCGGAATGCGCCAGCGCGTGATGATCGCGATGGCGCTCTCTTGCAACCCGAAACTGCTTATCGCGGACGAACCCACGACCGCCCTCGACGTGACCATCCAGGCACAGGTCCTGGAGATCATGGCGCGTTTGGCGCGAGAGTTCGGGACCGCCGTCCTGGTGATCACGCACAACCTGGGCGTAGTCGCTCGCTACGCGGACCGCGTCAACGTGATGTACGCCGGCGAGATCGTCGAGAGCGGTTCGGCCGTCGACATCTTCAAGAACCCGCGTCACCCGTACACAGTCGGCCTGATGGCCTCCGTACCGCGCCTGGACGAGACTGAACACGTCCGCCTGACCACCATCGAGGGGCAGCCGCCGCTGCTGATCGCCCCGATTCCGGGCTGCCCGTTCCAGCCGCGTTGCGACTGGGCGGTCGACCAGTGTGGGACGACCCACCCGGAGCTGGAGACCAGAGAACCCGGCCACACGGCGCGCTGCTTCCGTGACCCGCGCACCGACCAGAAGACCAAGACGCCGGCCGGCGCCGGCGTCGCGTAGTCCGGAGGGGGGACAGCCATGACAACTCAAACCGCTCCGAGTGCCGGCTCCAGCAAATCTGGCGAGACGCTGGTCAAAATCAGCGGATTGAAGATGTACTTCCCGGTGACGTCCGGGCTCTTCATCCAGAGAAAGATCGCGGATGTCCGCGCCGTTGACGGTCTGGACTTCGAGGTCAGGCGCGGCGAAACGCTGGGCCTCGTTGGCGAGTCAGGGTGTGGCAAGTCCACCACTGGCCGCGCAGTGCTCCAGCTCTACCGTCCGACTGCCGGGAAGATCAACTTCGACGGCACCGAGCTGACCGAGCTCAAGGGCGCCGCCCTTCGTCGGTTCCGCCGCCGGATGCAGATGATCTTTCAGGACCCCTATTCCTCGCTGAACCCGCGCATGAGCGTCGGCCAGATCATCGGGGAGCCGATGGCGATCCACGGCCTGTACAAGGGCGCGGAGCGCACGGAGCGGGTTCAGTACATCATGCAGGCCATCGGCCTGAACCCGTTGTTCGTGAAGCGGTACCCGCATGAGTTCTCGGGCGGGCAGCGCCAGCGTATCGGCATCGGCCGCGCGCTCGCGGTCGAGCCCGACTTCATCGCCTGCGACGAGCCGGTCTCGGCGTTGGACGTGTCAATCCAGGCGCAGGTCATCAACCTGCTGGAGGACCTCCAGTCGCAGTTCAGCCTGACCTACCTCTTCATTGCCCACGACCTCGCCGTCGTCAAGCACATCTCCGACCGCGTGGCGGTGATGTACCTGGGTAAGATGATGGAGCTCGCCGATTCCATCGAGCTCTACGAGAACCCGCTGCACCCGTACACGAAGGCACTGCTATCCGCCGTGCCGATCACCGACCCGGAGGTCGAACGGAAGCGCGAGCGGATCATCCTGACCGGCGATGTGCCGTCGCCGCTGCGGCCCCCTCCGGGCTGTGTGTTCAACACCCGGTGCCCGATCGCGGTCGACGAGTGCCGCGAGCGCGTTCCGGAGTGGCGCGAGGCCGTCCCGAACCACTGGATCGCCTGCCACCGCGTCTAGGCTCGCGCCCCCGAGACGAACGCGAAGCCCCGCCATCGGCGGGGCTTCGTCTTGTCCGGACGCGCCTACCTCCACCGCCCGGTAGGATGGGACGGTGGAACAGTCACGCATCCGTAACTTCTCGATCATCGCCCACATCGACCACGGCAAATCCACGCTCGCCGACCGGATGCTTGAGATCACGGGCGCGGTCGACCCGCGCGACATGCGCGATCAGATGCTCGACTCCATGGACCTGGAGCGCGAGAAGGGGATCACGATCAAGGCGCAGGCCGTGCGGATGGACTTCGCCGCCGCCGACGGCCAGCACTACGAACTGAACCTGATCGACACCCCCGGCCACGTCGACTTCACGTACGAAGTCTCGCGCGCCCTGGCCGCCTGCGAGGGAGCGGTCCTGGTCGTCGACGCCACGCAGGGGATCCAGGCGCAGACGCTCGCCAACGTCTACCTCGCGATGAACCTGAACCTGCGATTGATCCCCGTGGTGAACAAGGTGGATCTGCCGTCCGCCGAGCCGGAGCGGGTGGCGAAGCAGCTCACCGACATCATCGGCTTCGACCTGGACGAGGTCCTCTACGCCTCTGGCAAGTCCGGCATCGGCGTCAGGGACGTGCTCCAGGCCGTCGTCGAACGAGTCCCGCCACCCGCGGGCGACCGGGACGCCCCGCTGCGGGCGATGATCTTCGATGCGAAGTACGACACGTTCAAAGGCGTGATGGCGTACGTGCGCGTCGTGGATGGCCGGGTCGACATGAGCCGTCGCCTCCGCCTGATCCAGCACGGTTCGCGGTTCGAACCGGTCGAGGTCGGCTACTTCCACCCGGCGCTCACGACCACCGGATTTCTGGACGCCGGTGAGGTCGGCTACATCGCCACCGGCCTGAAGGGTGTCCAGCAGACCCGAGTCGGCGACACGATCACCTTCGACGTGGACGGCGCGACCGACCCGCTGGCCGGATACCAGCCCGCGAAAGCGATGGTGTTCGCCGGCATATATCCCACCGATCCGGACCAGTACAGCGCCTTCCGCGAGGCCCTCGAGAAACTGTCACTGAACGATGCGGCACTCCAGTGGGAGCCGGAGACCAGCACCGCGCTCGGCTTCGGCTTCCGGTGCGGCTTCCTCGGACTCCTCCACATGGAGATCGTCCAGGAGCGACTGGAGCGAGAATTCAGCCTCGACCTGATCGCGACGGCTCCGTCCGTCGAGTACCAGGTGACGAGGACGAACGGCACGGAGATCGAGATCGACTCGCCCGCGGAACTGCCGCCGACCACGGAGATCGAGGAGGTCCGCGAGCCGTGGGTGAAGGTCTCCGTCACCGTCCCCGCGCGCTACATCGGCAGCGTCATGGGGCTGGTGGCGGAACGCCGCGGCGAGTTCGACCACACCGAGTACCTCGACCACGCTGAGGACGAGGGCGAGTCGCGCGTGCTGACGACGTACCACTTGCCACTGGCCGAAATCCTCACGGAGTTCTACGACCAGCTGAAGTCGCGCACCGCCGGCTACGCGGCGATGGACTACCAGCTGGAAGCGTACCGGGCCGCCCGTGTCTCCAAGCTGGAGATCCTCGTAAACGGGGAGCCGGTGGACGCGCTCTCCTCCATCGTGCCGACGGAGAACGCGGCCCACCAGGGACGCAAGCTCGTCAGCGCGCTGAAAGAACTGATCCCGCGCCAGATGTTCGACGTCCCCCTTCAGGCCGTCATTGGCGGCCGTATCGTGGCGCGCGAGACGGTGAAGGCGATGCGGAAGAACGTCCTGGCAAAGTGCTACGGCGGCGACATCACGCGGAAACGGAAGCTGCTGGAGAAGCAGAAGGCCGGCAAGAAGCGGATGAAGATGCTCGGCTCCGTGGAAGTGCCTCAGGAGGCGTTCATGGCCGTCCTGAAGATGCACGAGTAGAGGGCGTCCACGCGGGCCTCACGGTGCGTTAGCATCCGTGCGCGAGGCCGGGAACGAGGGTACGGATATGCCACAGGTCGTCGTGGAGCCGCGCGTCCGCGGGTTCATCTCGCTCACGGCCCACCCCGAGGGCTGTGCCGCGAACGTGCGCGAGCAGGTGGCCGTCGCGCGCGCGGGCATCGCGGGACATGCCGCCGGCCATATCAACTCCGTCCTCGTCCTCGGCTCCTCCACTGGCTATGGCCTGGCGAGCGCGATCGTCGCCTGCTTTGGCTACGGCGCGAAGACGCTCGGTGTCTGTTTCGAGAAGCCACCCGAGGGCGACAAGACCGCCTCCGCAGGCTGGTACAACCTCGCGGAGGCGCATCGCCTCGCGAGGGAGCAGGGGCTCACCTTCCGGACGATCAATGGGGACGCGTTCTCCCCGGAGGTGAAGGCCGAAACCGTACGAGCACTGCGCGACCAGATCGGGCCTGTCGACCTTGTGATCTACTCCCTGGCTGCACCGCGCCGGAAGGATGCGCAGGGGAACGTGTGGAACTCCACACTGAAGCCGATCGGCGCCCCGTATCGCGGCAAGGGGTTCGACCTCCGCAACGAGGCGGTCACGGAATCATCGATCGAGGCGGCCACGGACGAAGAGATCGCGGGCACCATCAAGGTGATGGGGGGCGAGGACTGGGCCGAGTGGATCATGCTGCTCCGCGAGGAGGGGCTCCTCGCGCCCAGCGCACGCGCCGTTGCCTACTCCTACATCGGCCCGGAAGTCTCCTCCGCGATCTACCGCCGTGGCACCATCGGGCGCGCAAAAGAAGATCTGGAGCGCACCGCGCACGCCCTGCACCGGCTCCTCGACGACGGCAAGGGTGGCGGCGCCTGGGTCAGCGTGAACAAGGGGCTGGTGACGCAGGCATCGAGCGCGATCCCGGCAGTCCCGCTGTATCTCAGCATTCTGTACAAGGTGATGAAAACGCAGGGGAGCCACGAGGGCACGATCGAGCAAATGGTGAGGCTCTTCCGCGACCAGATCAGTCCTGGCCACACGCCCGAAGTGGATAGGGAGGGACGCATCCGCCTCGACGACTGGGAGATGGCGGCACCGGTGCAGACCGTGGTTGAGGAATTGTGGAGCGCCACCACGACCGCGAACCTGGCATTGACCACGGACTACGCTGGGTTCAAGGCCGACTTCCTGCGCCTCTTCGGCTTCGGCGTGGACGGCGTCGACTACTCCGCGCCGACCGAGGTCGACCGCCCGCTGGTCTAGGCGCCCTCGCCCAGCAGGTCGTCGAGTTCCACCAGGCCGTCGGTTGAGGCGATGCGCGCGCGCATCGCCTCCAGTCGTTTCTGCGGCGCGCCTTCGAGGGCGGCAAGCGCGCAACGGTAGAGCAACCGCGATGGCAACAGCGCGTATCCGACAGACTCCGCTGCCACACGCAGCGCGTCGCTCACTTCGCGCGAACGCTCGTCCGGCCGGGTGAGTCGCTGTCCGTTGACCACGACCACACCACGTGGGGCGACGGCGCGCGCCGCGATGATCGCCTCCAGCCGCTGGCGCAGTCGATAGTGCGGGCTCATCTCCACGGCACCGTCGCTGGCAGCGACCACCACCTCCACCGAGCGGTCGCCGTCGAGCCAGACCGGATCCCCGTCTTCGGACTTCGCGACTTCAAACCCAAGTGTCAGGGCACAGGCGGCGGCTGCCTCGGTCAGGGCACTCTCGCTCCCAGCCCACAGGACCTGACGCACGCGGGAGAGGCTCTTGGCGATACGCGCCGCCTGGGCCCGCGCGTCCTCCGCCTGCTCGACCGCAAACGCCAGTTCCCGCACACGGGCCTCCTGCGCCTCCAGGCCCGGGACCTTCATCTCGCCGTGCCAGTACGGTGGATCCTCGTCCGCGATCGCCAGCGCATCCGCGAACGCGTCGAGCATCGCTTGCGCCTCGATCGGGGGCAGCCACTCCGATTCGAGGTGCTGAGGCGACGGCAGGAAGATCAGCCGCCCCCGCGACACGCGGACGTCCACACCGATCGCGGAACCGCCGGCAGAACGTAGGAAAACGTGCGCGTGATCGCCGAAACCAGGTGCGCGGTCGTCCAGCACGGCGCGGTAGAGCATCTGCTGAGCGAAGGTCTCGTAGACGCGGACAAACGGGTGTGCGTGGTCCACCACCGCCCCGCGCGACCCCTCCGACGCCCGCACGGTCGAGGCGTCCCACGCCATCCCAAGTGGGGCCGGGAGCAGGAAGTAGCGGTCCAGCCCCTGCTTCTCCACCACCCCGGTGATCCGTGACTGCGGCGCGAGGAACACGGCGACGATCGCCCCGCGCTCGAGGGCGCGCGCGAATTCCTCGCGACGGCGGTCCAGCAGGGCGGCAAGCGGTGCCTGGCCGTCCGCCCCATCCCCGTTCACGACGGGGGCATCCGCGTGGGTGAACAGGTGCCCCTCACCCTGCGCGGCGAGCCGGATGACCTCCGCCGTCCCTGCGATATCCATGACGATGGCGTCATAGTCAGCGATATTGGGCGCATTCAGGATGGTGTGGTTGTCCACCTGACGATGCTGCAGGCGGTGACTCAGCGACAGGACGCGCACGCGCTCCTCCGTCCGTGGACGTCAGGTGACAGCAGAAGGCGAGTGTATCGCCGGAACGGCGGAGCGGCCCGCGTGCTCGCTGCCGCCAAGGTGGACGGCTGCTACGCTGGACACGGTCGTGCTAGGCGGGGAGTTAGCGGCGCCCTGTACCCGCAATCCGCTTGAGCGGGGCTGAATGCCCGCCATAGAACGGTGGCGAAGGGACTGCGAGCGCCGGGCAGTGTTGAGAGCCTGGTCCCGTGCGGCGGCGCGCGGCGAACCCCGCCAGGGCCGGAAGGCAGCAACGGTAAGTCGATGACGTCGGGTGCCACGGGATCGCCGGGCTTGAGCCAGCCAGCAGGAGCAAGCCGGCGCAACCGAGCGAAGGCGGGGCACGGCCACCCCCGAATTTCCGCGGCGATCTGCCACCGAGGCCGGGCATGAGCCCGCGTAAACGCTCCTCGGTGGCTTCGCGGCGGCGCCCCTCGGTGCCGAAGGCGAAGCGGCCGAAGCCGCCGATCCCGGATCCGCCGGAATATCTCCGGCGCCTCGGTGTCCAGCCAAGGAAATCGCTAGGCCAGCATTTCCTGATCGACCAATTCATCCTGGCGGACATCGCCCGCGCCTGCTGCCCGCAGGGCGGCGAGACCGTGCTGGAGATCGGCGCGGGGCCGGGGGGGCTGACAGAAGAACTCGCGCGCCTCGCGGGACGCGTTGTCGCCGTCGAACTGGATGAAGATCTGGCTGCCTCCACGCGGGAGCGACTGAAGGAGTTCGAGCACCTGCAGATCATCGCGGCTGACGTCATGGACTATGAACCGGACGAGTTGCTGGCGGAAGGCGGCGCGGAACCACCGTACACCGCCTGCGGCAACCTCCCGTACTACATCACGCAGCCGATCGTCCGACGGCTGCTCGAGGCTCAGCCAGGGCCGGAGCGGGTCGTCGTCCTCGTCCAACGCGAGGTCGCTCAGCGGATTGTGGGCGGGCCTGGACACGAGTCGCTGCTCTCGATCTCGGTGAAGGTGTACGGCGCACCGAAACTGCTGTTCGAAGTGCCGCATACGGCGTTTTGGCCACCGCCCAAGGTGCAGTCCGCAGTCGTCGCGATCGAGAAATTGCCCGCGCCCGCCCTCGACATTCCGGCCGAGGAGATCGAGCCGTTCCTCCACCTCGTCCGCGCGGGGTTCGCGCAGCCGCGGAAGCAACTGCACAACGTGCTCACGGACGAATTCACGCTGGAGCGTGCCCCGGTCCTCGCGCTCCTCGCGGAGGCGGGCATCGAAGCGACCGCGCGTGCCCAGCATCTGCAGGTCGAGGACTGGGAGCGCCTCTATGGCTTGATCAAAAGCCGCCATCCTGCACTCCTCGAGGCCCGGGATGCGGGTGTCGTCGAGGATGACGAGCCTGACGACGATTTCGATGAAGACCTCGACGATGAGTAACGGCGACGGACTGCGCCTGCTTGCCCCGGCGAAGATCAACCTCGCACTGGAGATCCTCCGTCGCCGCCCGGACGGCTTCCACGAGATCGCCACCGTCATGACGACGCTCGACCTCGCCGACCGGGTCTCCCTATGGCCCCGCCCGGCAGGGGCAGGACTCGAAGTCATCCTCACGGGGACCTACGCCGCGGGCATCGATCCCGCCGGCGACCTGGCCCGCCGCGCCGCCGTCCGAATGGCCGAGACGCTGGGCCGTTCGCCCGACGTGCGGGTCGAGGTCGAGAAGCGGATCCCGTCGCCGGGGGGGCTCGGCGGCGGTTCGTCGGACGCTGCGGCGGTGCTCCGTGGACTATCGCGACTCTGGGCGGTCGACTGGCAACCGGGACGCCTGGAAGCGCTCGCCGCGACCATCGGCTCCGACGTCCCATTCTTCCTCTACGGCGGCACCGCGTTTTGCTCCGGCCGCGGAGAGGTGGTGGAGCCGCTGAAGGATCTGCGTCCGATGCGGATGCTGCTACTGATCCCGCCCGTGCCGCAACGTGTGTCCAAGACCGCGTTCCGCTACGCTGCCCTCCACCCACACGACTTCACGGACGGCCACCGGACTCGGCGTCTTGCCCAGCGCATCGCCCGAAATGCGCCGCCGCCGTCCGCTGATCTGATCAACACGTTCGAGGCGGTCGTCGAGCGCAGTGAGCCCGAACTGATCGCGCACTATGCGAGGTACCACGCCGCCGGTGCGCCCCGGCTTCACCTCTGTGGATCCGGGCCCGCTGTGTTCATGCTGGTCCTTGAGGGCGCGAAGCTGCAAGAGTTGCGACGCACGTTCCGTACCGAAGGTGCAACGGTGATTGAGGCGAACACGCTTCCCCGCGCCGCCGCGCTCGCCGTCGAGGTCCTGCCCGCCGAGGGTGGCGTGTGACCGCCCTCATCGAAGCGGAACCGTCGCTCTTCGCGGCCGTCCTTGCCGGTTGGGTTTGCGGGTTCGCGATGGCGCTCGCCAGCACCGCGTATGTGATGTTCGGCCTCTCACGGACGCGGTTCCGCCCGCTCCCGAATTTGAATGTCTCACTCCCCATCTTCGGAATCGTGGCGATCAATGCGCTGGTCATCGCCTGGACGCTGGCCGGGATCGGCGCGGGCGTCGCCCTCCACGTCGCCGGGCCGGAGAGGTCCGCCGCCGGGATCGCCGCACTCCACCTGCTGGCGACCCTGGCCTACGTGATCGCGCGAGGACGGCCCGGCAGCGGCGAGGCGCGCGTCGTCTGGGCCACCCTGCTCACGTCACTCGGGGTGTTCCTCGGTCTTCTCCCGTTCCTTGCCGCCCGCGCCTGAGGCCCTCGACGGCGACCGTGACGGGAAGACGGGTGGTCGGTATCCTCCGGGCGAACCCCGCCGCTACCCGACTCGGGCGCGGACGGATGAGGAGGCTCTGCTGGAACTCCACGACGGACTGCGCGGCTCAATCATTGAGATGCACGTCCACACCAAACCGACCTCGTCCGATTCGATGCTCGACCCACACGAGCTCGTGCAGATCGCCCAGGGCATCGGGCTGTCCGGCGTCAACATGACCGAGCACGACAACGTGCATGAGTTCCACGTCCAGAAGGCGTTCCGCGAACAGCACCCGAGCTTCTTCGTGAACTTCGGCATGGAAGTCTCCACGGACATGGGCCATATGATCGCCGTGGGGCTGAAGACCTATCTGCCTGGCATCCGCAGGGCCGCCAAGTTGCGCGAGGAACTGGACAAGGTCGGCGGCTTCCTCGTCGTCGCCCACCCGTTCCGCCGCCTGTTCGACCCGGTGACGGCGATGCGCACAGGTGTGAAGTTCGAGATGACCCCGGCCGAGGCAGCCGAACGGATGCCCGTTTTCAAACTCGTCCACGCCGTGGAGGTCGCCAACGGCGCGAACACTCCGCAGGAGAATGAGTTCGCGCTGGAGGTGGCCCGCCTGCTGGGGATCCGCGGCACCGGTGGCTCGGACGCCCACTCCACCAGCGGCATCGGCACCTTCGCCACCGGGTTCGAGAAGCAGATCGCGACGCCGGAGGAGTTCCTCGAAGAACTGCACGCCGGCCGGTTCGAGGCCGTCCACAAGACGAAGGGCGGACGCTGGGTGCGGTTCGCCGAGGGTTCCAGCGAGGCGGTCTCGGCCCGCCAGGAGTAACCTCCGTCCAGTTCGTGTAACCGCGGCCACGTCGCCGCCTGGGAAGCCGGGCATCATGCCCGAGTCATATGTCGCACTTGACCTCGAAACCACGGGGTTGAGCCTCGACTCCGACGTCATCATCGAGGTCGGAGCCACGCGCTTCGACCGGCAGGGTGCTGCCGAGACGTTCACGACCTTCATCAATCCTGGCCGCCCGATCCCGCCCGAGATCCGTGCGCTCACCGGCATCTCCGACGCCGACGTGGCGAGCGCGCCGCGTTTCCACGAGGTCGCTGTCCGACTCCAGGAGTTCATCGGGGACCGTGCGATCGTCGGCCAGAACATCGCGTTCGACCTCGCGTTTCTCGCGGCGGAACGGATCGTCCCGAGCGGGCCGTCATACGACACCTGGGAGCTCGCCTCGGTCCTGCTCCCGACCGCGCACCGGCTGAACCTCGGCTCGCTCGCGGAGGCCGTGGGCGTCAAGATGTCGGTCGCGCACCGCGCGCTCTCAGACGCCGAGGCGACACGCGACATCTTCCTGGCCCTCCTCGACCGGCTCGAGGCGATGCCACGCTCCGTGCTCCTGGAGGTCCGCATCTTCGCCGAGCGAGCCGGGTGGCGCGTCACACGGCTGATCGACGACGCCCTGGAGCGCCGCCACGACGCCCCACCGACCGAGACCGAAGTACGCGAGATCCTCGCGCGGATGCCGCTCCCGCCCTCGGCTGCTGCCCCCGCGACGCTCACCCCGAACATCGAGCGCGCCCCGGTCACCGCGCTGGACGTGGACGCGCTGTTCGCGGCAGCAGCAGCGCGGACCGACCTCTTCCCAGGGTATGAACGCCGCCCCGGCCAGGAGGAGATGTCGCGCGCTGTCGCAGGAAACCTCGGCGAGGGAGGCCACCTGGCGGTCGAGGCAGGGACCGGCACCGGAAAATCGCTCGCCTACCTGCTCCCCGCCCTGCTCCATGCGTTGCGCAACAACGACCGCGTCGTCGTCTCCACGCACACCCTCAACCTGCAGGACCAGCTCGCCACAAAGGACCTCCCGCTCGCCTCGGCGATCGTGGAGGGGTATGCGGGCGTACCGGAGGCGACGTTGCGCACCGCACTCCTGAAGGGACGCGCGAACTATCTCTGCCTGGAACGCTGGGCAGCCATCCGCCTTGACCCGTCGCCCTGCACGGAGCCGGAGGCGCGCCTCTTCGCGCGCATCGCGGCATGGCTGCCAGAGACCGAGACAGGCGAGCGGGGCGAGCTGTACATGACCTCGCCGGAACAGCCGGCCTGGGATCAGGTGTCCGCCGGCGACACCGACTGCCTCGCCGGCCGCTGTGCCTACGTGCGCGACGGCTCCTGCTTCCTGCTGCGTGCGCGGCAGCGTGCCGCCGCCGCGCACGTCGTAGTCGCCAACCACTCGCTGCTGCTCGCCAACGCCGCCCGAGGCGACCAGGTGCTGCCGCCGTTCCGTCATCTGATCCTGGACGAGGCGCACCGCCTCGAGGACGTGGCGACGCAGCACTACGGCGCGACGCTGTCGCTGCGTGAGCTACGCGACCGCCTGGACGCACTCGGCGCGCAGGACCGGCATGGCGCACCGGGCCTCGCGCGGCGGGTGCAGGGGTTGGCGCGCGGCCCGGTGCAGGCACTCGCGCCCACCGCCGGCCTCGCGCCTGCGGCGGCGAACCTCGACACCGCGACGACCGGCGCACGCGAGCACGTCCGCGAGCTGGTAGAGGCCGTGCGGCGCTTCATCGACGACCAGGAGGAGACGCGGGCGGGCAGCCGCGGAGGACGGTCGGAGGTCTCCCTCACCTCGGCGCGTCGTACCCAGCCCGCGTGGGAAGACGTGGAAGGTGTCGCCGTGACCGCTGACATGGGCCTTGCCGTGACGCTTGAACGCCTCGGCGCCATCCGCGACGGGCTCGCCGCCATCGAGGATGCCCCGGAGGTCGAGGTGCTCCGTGGCGAAGTCGCGCATGCGGCCGAGGCCCTGGCCGGCGCTCGCGACTCGCTCCGCCGCACCGTGCTGCGTCCCGACCGCGACGACATCGCGTGGGTCACCTCGGGCGACGGGGATGTGCGGTTGAACCTCGCGCCGCTGGAGGTCTCGGGACGGCTTGCGGTCGACCTGTACGGTGGACGCGATTCCGTCATGGTCACCTCGGCCACGCTGACGGCGGCCGGGTCGTTCGAATTCGCCGTGCAGCGCCTTGGCCTGGGCGAGCCTCGGACGCTGGAGGTGCCGTCGCCGTACGACTACCGGCGGGCCGTCCTCGTCCTTGTCGCCACCGACCTGCCGGAGCCCGGTATGCCGGGATACGACCGCGCGGTGCAGGAGACGCTGGCGGCGCTCGCACGGGCGGCGCAGGGACGCACGCTCGGCCTGTTCACCTCGCATCAGGCTGTCCGATCGACGGCGAACGCACTGCGCGAACCGCTCCAGGCGGACGACCTCACCGTCCTCGCGCAGGGAGTCGATGGCTCCCCCGCGCGCCTGCTGCGGCTGTTGATGGAGCGTCCCCGGACGTTGCTGCTCGGGACCGCGGCGTTCTGGGAGGGGATCGACGTACAGGGCGAGGCGCTGTCGCAGATCGCCGTGGCGCGGCTGCCCTTCCCCGTACCCAGCGACCCGGTCTACGCCGGACGCGCCGAGCAATTCGACAGCCCGTTCGACGAGTTCGCGTTGCCGCAGTCCGTCCTGCGCTTCCGTCAGGGCTTCGGCCGTCTGATCCGCGGATCGAAGGATCGCGGTGTGTTCGTCGTCCTCGACAGCCGGATCACGCGCCGAGAGTACGGGCCGACCTTCCTCGACGCCCTCCCGGACTGCGAGGTCCGCCGATTGCGCGCGGACGACATGCCCGCCGCCGTCGCCCGCTGGCTCGAGCCGCGCTAGTGGCCGCGACGCGACCGTGGGCGAGTGGCCTCGGCGTCACGCTGGTCGAGGTGCGCGGCGCGGAACGGGACACGCTCATGACCGACGCCAGGGTCCGACAGGCGCTCCTCGACGGCGTGGACCGTGGTCTCACCGGTGACCCGCCCGCGATCCCCGAGGCCGCCTCTGTCTACGCGCTACGCGACGGGCGCCGCACGGCGGGGGCGGCGGACGGACTCGTCGCAGTCGCGCGCGGCTGGCCAATGCCCGGCGAGGCTGCGCTGCTGGCCGTCGTCGTCGCACCTGCCTCGCGTGGGCACGCGTTGGCCACGAAGGCGCTGCTGCTGGTCGAGCGACGGCTGATCGAGGAGGGCGTGACGCGCGTGTGGGCGCGCGTGCCCCGCACCAATGGGCGCGGACTTTACTGCATGCTCCGTTGCGGCTTCGTCCCCGTCACCGGCGACGGCGCTCCCGCCGAGACAGGCGACGCCACTTGGTTCGCACGGCGCGCCCGCGCGTCCTGACGGGCTACGGCTGCTTCGAGCCCCGCGCACGCTCGCGACGCTGCTGTTGCTCCAGCCGTCGCTGCTCCATCGCACGCCGCGCCCAGCGCCGCCACATCGTCGTGACAGAGACGGCGACGAGCACCGCGATCAGGAGATCGACAAGGCCGCGCGGCCATTCCGGAAGCTGTGAAGCCATGCGGCCCAGCAGCAAGCCCAGCGCGAGGATGAGCAGGGGCGAAACGATCCGCCGCGGACGCACCGTGGGCGCCTCGCTCACCGGTCGATCCGGCGGAACCGGCGTCGCGGGCGGTCATCGTCCACGGGTTTCGCGGGGGGACGGACCGGAGGGGGCGGAGGGGTGGATGCCGACGGCTGCGGCCGTGGAGCGGGCTGAGCACGCTGGGGCGGCGCGGAGTTGGGCAACTCGAGCCGGCCCTCGGTCATCGCCGCGAACATCGACAGCATGTCCTCGTCCGGATCCGCTCCGGCGCGCTGGAGGTCAATGCAGCCGTTGCAGATCATTTCGATGCCCATGGACTCGCCCATGATCGCATCGCCGCAGTCCCGGCCGGGGAGGTCGTCCCGTAGACGGAGGTGAAACGGAGTCCGGCACTGGATGCACTTCACGATCGGCGATGGATCGCTGGCGTCGCCGCAGATACCGCAGACCGTCGCATCGTCCATCGCTACTCCTCGCGCTCCAGGGCGCGCCGCACGAACTCGCGCTCGGCGGCCTTTGCGGTCAGGGTGCGCTCGAAGCGGGCGCGACGCAACTCGCGCAGGATGCGCCCCAGCGCCGGACCGCGCGGCGCCCCCAGCGCAACGATTTCCTCCGCACTCAACGCCGGCTTCGTCCGTCCCCACCGGTCGAGCGCTCGCCAGTCCGCGCCCCGATCGGGCACCAACCAGCGGGCCGCCAGGCGGGCGTCCGCACCGGCACGCTCCAGCGTGGCCAGCACCTCCGGCGCGGGCGCCGGCGGCGACGCGAGCAGGCGTGCCGTGTCACGCACCGCCTCGCGCGTCTCGCCCGAGGCGTCCAGCCGCGCCAGCACCGCGACCGCTTCCGGCAGCGGCGCGAGCACCAGCGCCGCGAGCCTCGCTGCGGGCATCGGCTCCGGGTGGCGTGCGAGCGCGCGGCTGCTGCGAGGGTCGAGCGCCCACGCTGGATGGATGGAGCGCAGGACGCCCCACCGGTTCAGCAGTCGCATCACACCGGCGCCGTGACCCCGACGCGCAGTCAGGTCAAGTTCACCGGACCACCGGTCACCGGAGACCGTGGAGGCCCACTGACCGCCCTGCACGATCAGGAAGGCGGTCTCCGCATCAGGGCGGAGCTGCCGCTCGGACGCGACCCGGGCGCCACGCCAAAGCCGGGTCGCGTCGTCTTCGAACGACCGGGCATGGAGCACACGCAATCGCCGGGCGGCGATATCCGCGAGGCCATCGAAAGGGTCGACCACGCGATTCCGCTGTGTCCCCGTGAGGCCGAGGGCGACCGCGTTGACGGTGAAGTCGCGCCGCGCAAGGTCTCGCTCGACGGATCGCGTCCACCGCACCTCCGGCAACGCTCCCGGACACCGGTACGTCTCGGCACGGAGCCGAGAGAGGTCGAGACGCGCCGTGCCCGCCGGGGTCGTGAGCGTGACACTCGCTGTCCCGAACACCGTCACCGAACTCGTCGTCGCGGCCGGCAGGCGCGAGGCGAGGTCGCGCAGAAAGCGCCCCGTGTCGCCGTCGATGGCGAGGTCGAGGTCGTTGATCGGCACGCCGAGTGCCAGGTCGCGCGGCGCGCCGCCAACCGCCCACAGGGTGATCCGACGATCCGTCGCGGTGGCCTCGGCGGCGGTCAGAAGGCTTCGGAGGTGGGAGGGGAGCGAGCGGCGCAGCGCCGCAGCGGAGATTCGTGCGGTAATCTGGGAGTTGACAGAAGTCGATGCCTTGCGGCTATCCCGTGTATACGCGTGAACAATTCTTGACACTGTTCAACGGTCTCCCTAGGATTCGCAGACCCGGCTGACTCTCCCCAGTGTCAGGCCGTTTGCTGGGCTTTCAAGGCGCACAGCGTCGACATCGTACGCGCGGCGGGGCGTGTCCGATGGGAAAGGCTCAGGCGTGGTGCTCGTGACCGCAGAACCCGCCTCGACCTCCCACGCTCCGGACTTCCTGACCTCGCTCGAGGCGCGGCTTGGCGTGACATTCCGTAACCGATCGCTGCTCCTCGCGGCACTCACACACCCGTCCTACGCGAACGAACACCCGTCCGATCCCATCCCGACCAACGAACGGCTCGAGTTCCTCGGTGACGCGACGCTGTCCCTCGTCGTCGCGGAGGCGCTCTACGAGCGGTTCCCGGGCGTACAGGAGGGGCGTCTGACCGAGTGGCGCTCCCATGTCGTGCAGGGCCCCACGCTCGCGCGCGTCGCGAACGAGCAGGTGAACCTCGGCCCCGCGCTGCGCCTCGGCCGCGGCGAAGAGCTGACCGGCGGGCGCGAGCGCGACGGGAACCTAGAACGGGCCTACGAGGCGATCATCGGGGCGCTGTACCTCGACCAGGGGCTTGAGGCGGCACGCAGCTTCGTCACACGCACCCTCAGCGGTGAATTCGACCGCCTTGCCGATGAGGCTGCGGTCTTGAATGCGAAGGGTCTGCTGCAGGAGCTGGCGCAGGACGGCCGCGGCCGTCCGGAGTACGTGGTGATCTCGCAGGAAGGGCCGGATCACAGCCGGCGGTTCGAGGTGGAGGTACGCGTGGGCGGTGAGGCGCTCGGCCGGGGCACCGGCAACAGTCGCCAGGAGGCGGAGAAACAGGCGGCCCTCCAGGCGCTGCCGCTGCTCCGCGCGCGCCTCGCACAGACCACCGAGAACAGAACGACGGACGACACAGGCGCCACCGGCGCTGGAATCGGGGCCTAGGTGTACCTCAGGCGACTGGAAGTCCACGGGTTCAAGGCGTTCGCCGAGCGCCAGCGGTTCGAGTTCGGCCCGGGCATGACCGTGATCGCCGGGCCGAACGGCTCCGGCAAGTCGAACGTGGCGGACGCGCTGCGCTGGGCGCTGGGCGAGACCTCCGCACGGCAGATCCGCGCGCGCAAGACGGAGGACATCATCTTCTCCGGTTCGGAGAAGCGTCGCCCCATGGGCATGGCGGAGGTCACGCTCACCCTCGACAACACGGACGGTTGGATGCCGATCGACTACTCCGAGGTCGCGGTCACCCGGCGTGCCCACCGGTCCGGCGAGAACGAATACGCGATCAACGGCACCTCGTGCCGGCTCGCGGACGTGCTCGACCTCTTCCGGCAGGCGCAGGTCGGCCAGAACTCCTACGCCCACATGTCGCAGGGTCTCGTCGACGAGGTCCTCGCGCTCCGTCCTCAAGAACGACGCGAACTGATAGAGGAGGCCGCTGACCTCCGCCGTCACCGCCACCAGCTGACGCTCTCGGAGCGGCGCCTCGTCGAGACGCGGGACAACCTGGGCCACGTGCGGATGTTGATCCGCGAGGTGGAACCGCGCATCAAGGCGCTGCAGCGCCAGTCGCGGCGCGCCGCCCGCTACCGCGAGCTCGCCCGCGAACTGGCAGACGCCCTCGAGGTCTACTTCGAAGCGGAACTCCGCGCGGCACGTGAAGCGCAGACCTCCACGCAGGCACGACACGACCAGCGGGCGCAGGCATTCAACGTCGCACGCGAGGCGATGGCCGCCGTCGAGACGCGGCTCCGCGAGGTCGAGACCGTGCTGCGTGAACGGCGTACGGCGCTGGAGACGGCGCAGGGGCGCGAGCGTGAACTCTCCGAGGAAGGACTGCGGCTGGAGCAGGCGGTCGCCCTCGCGGAGCAGCGGCTAGAACTGCTCGCCGAGCGGCGCGCAGAGCTCGAGGCCGCGGTCGCGGCGACCGACCTGCCCGCGGACGACGCGGACGCGATCGACGCGACCATCTCGGCGTTCGACGCACGGGTCACCGAGTCTCAGACGGCGCTCGCCCGCGCCCGCGAGGCGCTGGCCTCCGCGGACGAGGCGACCCGCGGTGTCCTCCGTGAACTCTCCGAGGCCGAAGCGCGGCGCGCCCGCCTGGAGGCGGAGGCGGAGGACGCTCAGCGCCGGATCGTGGAGGCACAGCGGCGCGCCAAGCAGCGCGCCCAGGACCGTGCCGCGGCCGGTGAACAGCGCACGACGCTCCTCGCGTCCGCCGCAGAGCAGGAGGCGGCGCTCGCCCGGCACCAGCAGGAGGCGCAGGCGCTGGACGATGCGCTGCGGCTCGCGCGGGACCGCCGCGAGGCCGCGGAACGCCGGATGGAGGAAGACCAGCGCGCGCAGCAGGCCGCGCAGGAAGCCCTCCTGGCGATGGAATCCCACCTCGCGCAACTGGAAGACCGCCTCCGCCTGATCGAGATGCTGCGCGACTCCGTCCCGGCGGGAAGCGCCGGCACTGAAGCGCTGATCGAGGCTGGCCGCACGAAGATGCTGAATCCGGAAGAAGGCCTCGCTGGCATCGTCGACGCCGTCTCGCGGCTGATCCGTGTGCCGGATGGGCTGGAGGCTGCGATTGAGTCCGCGCTCGCCGAGCACCTCGGCGCGGTCGTGGTGGAGTCGTACGACGATGCGATCGCCGCCGTGGCCTACCTGCGCGAGCAGGGCGCGGGCGTCGCGACCGTCCTGCCACTCCAGGGGATGGACCCGAAGTACCCGCTCAACCTGTTCAACGAACGCGGCGTCGTCGGCATCGCGTCGCGCCTGGTGCGATGCGACCAGAAGGTGCGACCGCTGATCGACACGCTGCTCGGGCGGGTGATCGTGGTGGAGGACCTGCGCGTCGCGGAGCAGATGATCACGCGCGGCCTCGGCGCGGTCGTCACGCGTGACGGCATCCTGCTGCGGCCGGGTGGCGGCGTCTACGGCGGCCGCGCGGGCGGCAGCGCGGAACGGTTCTCCCTGCAGCGTGAACTGGATGCGCTCCCCGCGCAGATCGCCGAGGCCCGTGCGGCCCTCGACCCCGCGACGGGACGCCTAGCCCACGCCGCCGAAGTCGTGGCGGACGCGAGGGATGGCGTCACTCAGACCCGTCGCGCCGTAGACGAGGCGACCGAACGGCGACGTCACCACGATGCAGCACGGGCCGCCATCGAGCGCCGCCAGACCGAGATCAGCGGCGAACTCCGCGCGGTCGAGTTGCGGCTGCAGCCGCTGCCGGACGAGGCAGAGGGCGGGCTCGCGGAGCGGCTGAACGCTGCCCGCGCGGCCATCGCGGAGGTCGCCGCACGGATCGCCGCCCTCCGGGACCGCTCCGAGGCGGTGGGCGCTGAACGAGACGCCGCGGCCGAACGGTCCACGATCGCCACGCAGTCGCTGGCAGGCGTGGAGGCGGAACGCCGCGCCCTCGCCGCGCAGCGGGACGAGCGGGTCGCCGCACGCCGGAACGCCCTCGAACTCCTCACGAAGCAGCGCGAGTCGCTGGACGCGATCCGACGCGAGCAGGAGGACCTGACACTCTCGCTCCGTGACCGCCGCGAGCGCCAGGCCAACAACCGCGCGCTCCGCACCGAGGCGCAGGCCGCCGTCGGCCCTGCGCACGCCGCCGTTGCGGAACTGGCCGAGGAGGAGCGCACCCTCGCCGCCGCCCGTGGCGACCAGCAGCGCACGCTCCTCGCCACTGAACGGGAGCTGATGGAGAGCGAGCACGCCCTGCGGCAGGCGGCCGAGCGGGTCACCAGACTCCTCGAGGAGATCGAGACGGAGGGGATGGTGGTGCAGCCGGACGGGACGGTCCGTCCGCTCAACCCGCTGCCCGCGCCCGTCGCCGCCGTCGCCGGCGACGAGGACGGCGTCGAGTCAGAACTTGAACTACCGGCACCGGTGCGCGGCGGCGCCGAACTGGTGCTCGAAGACGTGCGCACGAGGATCAACGACCTGCGCGCCGAGATCCGGTCGCTCGGGCCGGTGAACGTCGAGGCCGTTGAAGACCTCGCTTCCGAGGAAGAGCGGCACACCTTCCTCTCCACCCAGGTTGCCGATCTGGAGGCCGCGGAGGTCGAACTGCGCGAGGCGATCCGCGACCTGAAGAAACTGATCCGCGTCCGCTTCGTCGAGACCTTCGAGGTCGTCAATGAGCGGTTCGGCGAGTACTTCCGCCGCTTCTTCGGCGGCGGCCAGGCCGAGCTTCGTCTGATCGTCCCCGAGGAAGTCGAGGGCGAGGAGCAGGAGCGTGAGGCAGGCGTCGAGATCGTGGCGCAGCCGCCTGGCAAGCGGATCAGCAACCTCGCGGTGCTCTCGGGCGGTGAGCGCTCGATGACCTCGGTGGCGCTGCTGTTCGCGCTGCTCTCCGTCAACCCCGCACCGGTGGTCGTGCTGGACGAGGTAGACGCCGCGATGGACGAGGCGAACGTCGGGCGGTTCGTGGACACGCTCCTCGAACTGCGCGAGCGCACGCAGTTCGTCTTGATCTCGCACAACCGCCGAACGATCGAGGCCGCTGACGCGATCTACGGGATCTCGATGGGGGACGACTCCACGAGCCAGGTGCTCTCGCTCCGCCTCGCCGACCTCCCGAAAGCGGGGTAGCCCTCCGGACACATGGACGGACGGCGGAGGGCCGCTCAGGTACGATCCCTGCGCGGCCCTCACCACCTGTTGCGAGCGCGCCCCGGCCACACGGAGGTCAGATGCGGCTGTTCGGACAACGAGACAAGGATGGCGCACGCGAGGACGACCGCGAGGCGAAGCAGGCGACCGAGCAGGCGCTGGAACGCACCCGCTCGTCGATCTTCGGCAAGGTCGTCGGGTTGTTCGGCGGATCGGACGTCACCGAGGAACTCTACGAGTCGCTCGAAGAGGTGTTGATCGGCGCGGATGCCGGTGTGCAGACCGCGCTCGAGGTCATCGGCAAGGTGCGGGCCCGCAACCCCCGCCGCGCCGAGGAGGTGCGCGCCGCGCTGGCCGCGGAACTGACGGCGATCCTCGAGCGCGCCGATGCCCCACGTGGACGGCTGTGGGGCCTGCCGCCGGACGCACCGCTCCCGGAGCGGCCGTGGGTGGTACTCGTCGTCGGCGTGAACGGCAGCGGCAAGACGACCGCGATCGGCCGGCTCGCGTATGCCTACCAGCAGGAGGGACGCCGCGTGATCGCCGCAGCGGGCGACACCTTCCGCGCTGCAGCCATCGAGCAGATCCAGGCCTGGGGCGATCGGCTCGGCTTCGACGTCGTCGCGCAGGGGTCGGGCGCCGATCCGGCCGCCGTGGCGTTCGACACGATCGAGGCGGCCCGTGCGCGTGGCCACGACGTCGTGCTGATCGACACCGCGGGGCGGCTGCAGAACAAGCAGAACCTGATGGACGAGCTGTCGAAGGTACGCCGCGTAATCGAGCGCCACGTCGAGCGTGGCCCGGATGAGGTGCTGCTCGTCCTTGACGCCTCCACCGGACAGAACGGCCTCTCGCAGGCGCGGCACTTCGCGGAGTCCGCTCAGGTGACTAGTGTCATGCTCACAAAACTGGACGGTACCGCGAAGGGCGGCATCGTCTTCGCCATCGCGCGCGAGTTCGGGCTGCCGGTGCGCTTCGTCGGCGTCGGCCAGCATGAGGGCGACCTGGCCCCCTTCGACCCTCGCGCGTTCGTGGAGTCACTCCTCGCCGACCCCGCGGCGGCGGGGGCCTAGCAGGCCGCGCATGGCGGCGTTCCAGTCCGCCGCCGCCTGGTATCTCGCCTCGCTGGCGGTCATGTCCGCCGGCCTGATCCCGTCCGCCTACCTCTTCGACCGTCTGCCGCTGCGCGCCGTGCTGTCCGCGCGCGCCCTCGGCCTGCTGCTCACGACGTGGCTCGCCTGGACAGCCGCACGGTTCGGCCTCGCGCCATGGGGGACGCCGCTCGTCGGCCTCGCACTCGCCGTGTCGCTCACGCTCGGGGGTGTCCTCGTGTGGCGGCGGCCCGAGACGCTGCGCGCCATCCAGGCGCAGCGCGGCGCTCTGCTCGCGGGAGAGGCGGCATTCCTCGCGCTCTTCGCGCTCCTCGTGCTCCTGCGCGCGCAGACCCCCGCCTCGTCGGGCACCGAGAAACCAATGGACCTGATGCTGATTACGGCCGTGCATGAGGCGACGACGATGCCGCCGCCCGACCCGTGGCTCGCCGGCTATGCCGTCTCCTACTACCACCTCGGACACGCGGGTGCGGACGTGCTCGCGCGTCTCGCGCATCAGCAACCAGGCGTCGCGTTCAACCTCGTTGCCGCGTCCACGGGCGCCGCCGCCGCCGTCGCCGTCGCAGGCCTCGCGGTCGATGTGGCGCTCCTCGGGGGACTGCGACGGCGCGCCTCGCGCTGGGTGGCGGGTGGCTTGGCCATCGCATCGCTGCTGCTCGTCGCGCCCCTCGTCGGCCTCGCGAGCGTCGCCGGCGCGCACGGCATCGCGCGCGACGCGATCAGCGCGCTCGGCGTCGAGGGCGTCCCGCCACCAGCCGAGACAGTGGGGTTCGTGCCGGAGCAATTCTGGTGGTGGTGGTGGACGACGCGGATCCTGCCCGGGACCATCACCGAGTACCCCGCATTCACGTTCCTGCTCGGCGACGTCCACGCGCACCTGCTCGGGATGCCGCTCGCCGTCCTCGCGCTCGCGCTCGCCGCGCAGGTGTTCGAGGGGGGGCGGCCGCTCACCTGGCGTGGCTGGCTGCGCGACCCGGCGCGACTTCTGCTGACAGGGCTGATCTTCGCCGGCATCGCGATGACCAACGCGTGGGATGTGGTGACGCTGGGGCTCATCTGGGCGGCCGCCGCCCTGCTCGCCGCGGCGCGCGCGGGCTGGAGGCCGCCGGCATCACTGATCCTGGTGGCGCGCTGGGGCGCGATCCCCACGGGCGCCGCGATCGCCCTCGCGTGGCCGCTGCTGGGCCAGATCGACCCGCCCCCGACCGGCCTTGCCCTCGTCACCGGCGAACACTCCGACCCCGCGCGCTGGCTCGCCTTCTGGCTCGCCCCGGCGCTTCCGCTCGCGGCCGCGGTGTCCATCCTCCGTCCGCGACTGGACCGCGCCGCCGCCGCGATCGGCGGGGGCGTCGCCGTCGTCGCCGTCCTCGGGTGGGCGATCGGCGTCGCGGGGCGCGTGCCCGCCGAACTGGGCACACGCGGCAGTGGCTGGATGGTCATTGGCGGCATTGGATGCGTGATCGCGCTCCTCGCCGGCTGGGCGCGCGCGGCGGATCAGCAGCGCGACCGAGGGCTCTCGACCGCGCTCTTCCTCGCCGGGGCGGCGGCAACGCTCGTCCTCCTCACGGAGCTCGTGCGGGTGGACGACTCCTTCGGCTACCGGCTCAACACCGTCTTTAAGCTCTGGCTGCTCGCCTGGATCGCCCTCGCGATCGCCGCGGGTGCGCTCGCCGGGCTGGCGGTCGAACGTGCCCGGGCCTCCATGCTCCGGCCATGGCGCATTGGGCTGGCGACCGCGTGCGTCGTGGTGGCGATCGCGTCGACGGTGACGCCGGTGGCGATCGCGATCAGCCGGACGCAGGAGGGGCAGACGCCCGGGCTCGATGCCACGGCCTACCTCGATGCCGACCTCCCCGGGATCCGCCCCGCGGCCGCCCGGGCGCGCGCCACGCTCGACCCCCGGAAGGCCGTCGTGCTGCAGGCGATCGGAGATTCCTACAGCGAGGCGGGCCAGCTCTCGGCCGTGAGCGGCGTCCCGACGCTCCTCGGCTGGCCGGGGCATGAACGACAGTGGCGTGCCGACCCCCCGGTCGTCGAACGGCGCGACCAGACCGACCGGATCTATGCCGGCGAAGACGATCCGACGGTGGCTGCCCGTGCGGCCGGGGTGACCCATGTCTATGTGGGCATCCTCGAACGGGGCGAGTACGGTTTCGGGGTCGTCAGCCGCTTCGCCGGATGGCGCGTGGCATACGCCGACGAGCACGGGACGATCTTCGAGGTACCGGAGGGTTCGCGATGACGGACGAGGCCACCGCGGACACCTCAGAGATCCCCGTGCTCGACCGTGTGACGCGCTGGCGGCCTGACCGCATCGAGGGCACCGTCATCGCGATCGCCCTCGTCGCGTTGATCACGCGGATCGTCGGACTCGACGTGCGCGCGTTACACCACGACGAATCGCTGCACGCGACGTTCTCCTGGTACCTGGTGGAGGGACGAGGGTACGCGCACGACCCGCTGACGCACGGCCCGTTCCAGTTCCACATCATGGCGCTCTCGTTCCTCCTGTTCGGTGACTCGGACGCCACCGCGCGGATCCCTGCGGCGCTCTTCGGCACGGCCCTCGTCCTCACGCCGCTGCTGCTGCGGCGCACCTTCGGCCCCGTGGGGACGATCGCCGCAGCCACGTTACTCGCGGTCTCGCCGTCGCTCATGTACTACTCCCGCTTCGCGCGCGAGGACTCGTACGTCGCGCTGTTCCTCACCGTGGCCTCGATCGCCGTCTGGCGTTACATCCACGAGGGACGGCTGCGCTGGGCCGTCACGCTCTCCGCTGCCCTCGCGTTCGCCTTCTCAACAAAGGAGACGGCGTATATCTACGTGGCGATGCTGCTGCTCTACCTCAACGGCGCGACGGCGCACCGGCTGTTCTGGGACGCCCACGAGGGCCAGCCGGTCACGCGGGCGCAGTGGCTCCGGGGCCTGTTCACGATCCCCTTCGCCTGGCTGGTCGTGGCGTTCTGGGATCCACTGGCCCGCGTCCGCGCACGCTTCGGATGGGAGCGACTCCCACGTGAGGGTGGACTGCTGATCCTCGTCGGCACGATCACGCTGCCGCTGCTGGCCGCGCTCGTGAGCGTCCCGGCGGAGCGGCTGAACGGCGGGCCGCTCACCGGCGACCTCGAGTGGCGGGTCCGCGTGGTGACGGTCGGGGTATCGATGATCGCCGCGGCGTGGGTGGGGACCGGATGGCGACCCGGCTGGTGGGCGATCGCGGTCGGGGTGTTCCTCGTCATCACCGTCCCGCTGTTCACCACCTTCGGGACGAACCCGCGAGGGATCTGGGGGCTGCCCTGGAACTCGCTCGACTACTGGCTCGAGCAGCACTCGGTCCAACGCGGCGAGCAGCCACCCTTCTACTACCTGATGATGCTGCCCGCATACGAAATGATGGTGTTGATCCCCGCCGCCGTCGCAGCCGCATGGCTCATCGCGCGGCGGCGCGACGCGTTCGCGATCTTCGTCGGATGGTGGTTCCTCGGTTCGCTCGTGGCCTTCTCGTACGCGGGCGAGAAGATGCCGTGGCTCACTGTCCACCTGGCGATCCCGCTCGCGATCCTCGCCGCGTATGGCCTCGGCCGCGCGGTCCCCGCGGCGGCGAAGGCGGCGCGGACGAGGCACGGGCATCCGCTCGCGTGGGCGGGCACCGGGCTCGCCGCCGCCGCGATGCTCCTGCTGGCCGCGTACACCGTGGACGCGGACATCGGACTGAACCACCGCCACCCTGACACTGCCGTCGAGCCGTTGATCTACGTGCAGACCACGCCGCAGTTGCCGCCCCTCGCCACCAAGATCCGCGCGCGGATGGCGGACAGGCGAGCGACCGTGGTCTACGTCGACAACACCGATTCACTGACGTGGCCATGGGCGTGGTACCTGCGCGACCTCAACGTCCGGTATGCCGACGGCGACTTCTTCCGCCAGGCTGACCTCGAACCGGGCGCGATCTACGTCCTGGCGCGCGGCACGCTCCATGACCTCGCGCCGTCGAGGAAGCAAGCGGAGCCGCCGGTCTACTACCTGCACCGCTGGTGGTTCGTCGAGGACGGTTACCGCGCGACGACGTGGGCGAGCCTCGGCGCCGGCCTCCGCGACGGCTCACTCCCGCGCCGCTGGCTGGAGTTCGCACGCCACCGCACGTCGCCAGACACCCTCGGCGCGCTGGAGGGCGAGGTGCTCTTCCCGCTGACGAACACCGCCCCCTGACCGCTGAAGGCCGCCTGCAGCGTGACGAGTGCCGCGCGATGCCGGACACTGGTGACGCGCCCGCGGCGGGCGGAGGAGCGCCATGCGCCACGCTCGCACCTGGATCGGCCTCGGCGTCAGCGCGCTCTGCATCGCCCTGCTCCTCATCCGCGTCGACCGGCACGAACTCCTCGACGCGTTGCGCGAGGTGCGGCCCGGCTGGTTGATCCCGGCGCTGATCCTGCTCGCCGCCGCGCTCTGGGTGCGCGCCGCACGCTGGGCGGTGATCCTGCGGCCGGTGCGCGCGGTCCGCACGACGGACGCCGCCTCGCTCCTGGTGATCGGCTACGCCGCGAACAACGTCCTGCCGGCTCGCGCCGGCGAGGTGGTGCGCAGCGTCCTCTTCCAGCGTCGCCACGGCGGCTCCGCGCTGACCGCGCTCGCGACGATTGTGGTCGAGCGCGTGTTCGACGGCGCGGTGCTCGCCGTCTTCCTCGCGGCGGTGATCGCGGACGGCACGACGAGCGGGCCGCTGCGCGCCCTCGCGCTCGTCGCGGGGGCGGGGTTCACGGGGCTGCTCGTCGGGCTTGCGGCGCTCTCGGCGTGGCCGCGCGGCGTCTGGCGACTGATCGACCGCGTCCTTCGGATCGCACCGGGCCGCCTGCACGCGCGGCTCGACGCGCTCGCGGCGAAGTTCCTCGACGGCCTCGTGCTGGTGCGCGGCCTCCGGACGTGGACGCTCGTCCTCGCGCTGACGGCGACCTCATGGGCACTGGAGGCGGCGTGCTACTGGGCGGTGGGTGAGGCGTTCGGGATGGGGCTCAGCGCGTGGGCGTACCTCGGCATCTGCGCCGCCGCGAACCTCGCGATCGCCGCACCGAGCACATCGGGCGGCATCGGCCCCTACGAGTTCTTCGCGCGCGAGGTCGCGGTCGCACTCGGCGTCGCGGGCGCGCTGGCGACGGCGTACGCGCTCGTGCTGCACGCCGTGGTGCTGGTCCCGGTGGCGCTGGCCGGGGTCGTGCTGCTGTGGCGCGAGCAACTCGGGCTGCGCACGCTGGCGACGACCGAACTGCCGCCGGAACCCGCGGGGAGCGCATCGTGAAGATCGTGATCATCGGCGCGGGCGTCGCGGGCCTGGCGGCGGCTTATGACCTCGCGGGGCGCGGACACGAGGTCGATGTCGTGGAGGCGGGCCCGGTGCTCGGCGGCCAGGTGCGCACCTTCGAGGTCGGCGGGGGGCGGCTGGAGTCGTTCTACCACCACCTCTTCCTCTCGGACACCGAGATCGGGACGCTCCTCGGAGAGCTGGGCCTCGGCGACGACCTCCAGTGGATCGACTCGAACGTCGGGCTGCACGCGGACGGGAAGTCCTACCCGTTCGTCGGGCCGGTGGACCTGCTGAAGTTCGACCGCGTCTCGCTGCTCACGCGCGTGCGGCTCGGCCTCGCCGCGCTCTTGCTGCGCCGGCAGGCGGACTGGACGAAGTACGAGGGCCAGCGCGCGGCGACGTGGATCCGGCGCGCCGTCGGCAGACAGGGCTACGACAAGGTGTGGGGGCCGCTGCTGCGCGCGAAGTTCGGTGAGCATGCAGAAGACGTCTCCCTCGTCTGGTTCTGGGGGAAGATCTACCTGCGCTTCGCCAGCCGTCAGGGCGGGCTCTTCGCGAAGGAGCAGCTCGGCTACCTGCGCGGATCGTTCGGCCGGATGGTCGACGCGCTGGCCACACAGATCGAGGCGCGCGGCGGACGTCTGCACCTCAACGCACCCGTGGAGCGCGTGGTCGTGGCAGACGGCCGCGTCGCCGGCGTGCGCCTCGGCGGCGCGCGCAGCGGCGAGGTGATCGCCGCGGGCGCCGTGATCGCGACGGTGCCCAGCGGCTTGTTCGCGCAGATCGCGCCCGAGGTCGGCGAGGCGTCGCCGGAGTACGCGCGGATGCTCGGCGCGGTGCGATACCAGTGGGCGACGGTGCTGGTGCTCGCCCTCGACCGGCCGCTCTCGCCGATCTACTGGCTCACGATGACGGAGCACGACTGCCCGTTCGTCGTCGCCGTGGAGCAGACGAACCTAGTGCCGCCCTCGACCTACGGCGGGCTGCACCCGGTCTACTTCTCGAACTACGTCGACCCCGGCGACCCGATCATCGAAGAGGACGCCGCCGCGGTCCTCGACCGGTACGAGGCGCACATCCGTCGGATCAACCCGGCGTTCGACCGCTCGTGGATCAAGGGCCAGTGGCTCTTCAAGGACCGCGCCGGGCAGCCGATCGTCCACTCCCGCTACCACGAGAACATCCCGCCGCACCGCACCCCTGTGGCCGGCCTCTACCTGGCGAACACGACGCAGATCTACCCGGAGGACCGGGGACAGAACTACTCGATCCGCCTCGGACGCCGCGTGGCGCAGTTGCTCGAGGCTGACCGTGGCGGCGAGGGGTAGCTTCCACTCAGATTCGGCCGGTTTGAGGCCGCCCCCGGCCCGCCATATAGTGCGCGGGGACACCTCGCCAGAGCGTCCCGGGGCTAGGAGTGCTGCATGCCGCTGGAGACCGAGGCACGCGCCCAGATTCGCGCGCTCGTCGCCGAATTCCGCCCCGAACACGGCGACCTGCTCGCCGCCATGCACAGCGTCCAGCACCATCTCGGCTACCTCTCCAGCGAGGCGATGGAGGTCATCGCCGAACAGCTGGGCCTCTTCCCCGCGGAGGTGTACGGCGCGGCCTCGTTCTACGAGGAGTTCCGCTTCACCCCGCCCGCGCAGACGAACATCCGCTGGTGCTCCGGCCCCGCCTGCCGGCTGAAGAACGGCGGCGGCATCCGCGATGCCATCCTCGCCACGCTCGGCCTGCACGACATCCCGGGCGACACCGAGGACGGGCGTGCCGGCGTGATCCTCGGCCAGTGCAACGGCGCGTGCGAGCTCGCGCCGATGGTCTGGCTGGAACAGCCGAGCACGCACCGCATCGAGTTCGTCGGCAACCTGAACGCCGCGCGTGCCGTGCGCATGGCGCGCGCGCTGCGCGACGGCGCGACCATCGAGGCGAGCATCGAGGAGACCAAGCGTGCCTGATGCCATCGAACGGTACGAAGCCCTCCGCACGACCGCCGACGCGGAGTACGCCGCCTGGCGGAACCCGCTCCGCCCGCGCATCGACGTCGCGATCGATCAATCGTCGATCTCGAACGGCGCGCTGAAGACCCGCGCCGCCCTCGAACGCGTCGCCGCCGAGCGCAACGCCGCCGTCGACTTCGGCCGTGTGCACGGCTATGGCATGCAGTGGGTGCATCCCAGCGTGCAGGTCACCTTCCCTGACGGCGCGACCGTCCTCTACGGCCCGGTGCGCGAGGCGGACGCCGCCGCGATCGTCGACGAGGCGACCGGGCGCTGGGGCGCGGCTGCCACGCTGCGCCTCGGCACGATCACCGGCAAGCGGGAGGGGGTGCCGTCGATCCGGCAGCACCCGTTCTTCGCGCTTGAGCCGGAGCGCCGGCTGCTGCGCAACCTCGGCCTGACGGACCCCGAGTCGCTCAACCACTACCTGGCGCGCGACGGCTACCGCGCCTCCGCCCGCATCTTCGGCCGGCATGTCTCCGAGGAGGTCGTGCGCAACACGCTGAACGACGCCGGCCTGACCGGCCGCGGCGGCGCGAACTTCCCCGCGGGCACGAAGTGGGGCTTCCTCTTCGGCGCGCCAGGCGAGGAGCACTACCTGGTCTGCAACGCGGACGAGGGCGACCCCGGCGCGTGGGTGAACCGCGTGGTGATGGAAGGCGACCCGCACCTCCTGCTCGAGGGCATGCTGATCGGCGCCTACGGCACCAAGTCGAAGGCCGGCTTCATCTACCTGCGCGACGAGTACCCGCTCGCGATCGCGCGGATGGAAGCCGCGATCCGCGACGCGGAGGCGGCGGGGATCCTCGGCGACGACATCTTCGGCACGGGGATGCCGTTCCACCTGCGCGTGATCCGCGGCGCGGGCGCCTACGTCTGCGGCGACGAGACAGGGCTGCTCGCCTCGATCTCGGACGAGCGCGGGATGCCGCGCGTGAAGCCGCCGTTCCCGGCGGCGCGCGGCGCGCTGAACAAACCGTCCAACGTGAACAACGTGGAGACCTTCGCCAACGTCCCGCTGATCGCGGCGCACGGCTCCGAGTGGTACCGCGAGATGGGCACGAAGGCGCAGAGCGGCACGAAGATCTTCTCCTTCTCCGGCGACATCGTGCGCACCGGCTTCATGGAGGTCCCGTTCGGCGCCTCGCTCGCGAAGATCCTCGAGGCGTGCGGCGGCATCGAGGGCGGACGGGCGCTGCACGCGATCCAGCCGGGCGGCCCGCTGGGCTCGCTCGTCCCGGCGAGCGCGCTGCCGAAGCTGACGCTTGAGCCGGCCTCGTTCACGCCGTACGACGCGATGCTCGGGGGCGGCGGGATCGTCTTTGCCTCCGACCGCAACAGCGTGCTGGTGCTGGCGGAGATGTTCGCGCAGTTCGTGGAAGAGGAGTCGTGCGGCCGCTGCACGACCTGCCACGGCGGCAACCAGCGCAAGACGGAGATCATCCGCCGCGTGATGGACGGGAACGGCCGCCGCGACGACGAGCCGAACCTGATGATGATCGACCGCACGATCCAGTTCTCGAACTGCGCCCACGGCCAGTTGAGCCCGAAGTCGATGCGCAACGTCCTCCAGCACTTCCACGCCGAGTACGAGGCCGCGATGCGCGGCGAGGACGCCACGCTCTCACTGAAGGGGGCGACCCGCTTCCGCGTCGCCCAGCCGCGCGACGCCCGCGTCGAAGAGGCGGTGGCGATCTGCCCGGTGGGCGCCTTCCACGGGAGCCCGGGCGCCCGCAGCATCGACGAAGCGGAGTGCATCCACTGCCAGGCCTGCACGGACGTCGCCCCCGGCGCAGTGGTGCGCGAGGCGAAGCCGGCCGCGCCGCGCATGGTGCCGATCGGCTAGTTGAAGATGGCGCGCCGCCTGCCCTCGCCGCGTGTTTGGGTGCTCTTCGCGCTGCTCGCGGTCATCGCCTACGTGGCCTGCGGCTCCGGCGCCGTCTCCTGCCAGATCGCGCGCCCTGCCGGGATCGCCGCCACCGTCCTCGCGGCCGTGATCTCGCTCTTCGACGCGCCACGCCCCTCGTCCGACCCCGTCGAGGGCTAGCGGGTCAGACCTCGGCGACGCGCTCCGGGTAGATGAAGCCGGCGAAGCGGTACTGGCCGCGCTGCGCCGCCTCCTCCCAAGTGAGCGAGGTGTAGCCGACGATCCCCCACATCGAGGTGCGGAAGCGGGACGTGCCGGGGCAGAGGTAGCCCCAGTTCATCTCAGAGACGGTGAACCCGTCGACGTCGATCGACTCGACATAAGCAACGTGCCCGTTTCCCCAGCCGGGGCCCCACCAGTCGAGCCCATCGCCCCAGACGACCACGGCGCCGGGCCGGGCCGCGCGCAGGTCGTCGGTAACGACCCAGCCCCGGGCGGCGGCGTTGCGGAGCCACGAGCGGGCGTGGCCGCTCCAATTCACACCGGGCTCCGGGGCGACGGTGTCGAAGCGCCGCGCGGCGTGGGTGGTGCACTGGCCGCCGGAGCCCTCGCGCGTGCTGGCGAAGCCCTTGTGCGGCCTCGAATCCCGCCCCCACGACATGTCGCAGTCGCCGCCGAGCGCCGCCTCACCGACCGCGGGGGAGCGCCCCGTGAGCGCCGCCGCCGAGGCCGTCACGCCGAGCGCGGCCGCGCGCGCGAAGAACCCCCGCCGAGAGAACCGCGTCGCCATGCTTGTGCCTTCCGCCTTCCGGAAGCGTAGCGGGCGCCTCGCTGACGGGGGAGCGCCGCTCCCGCTGGCGGTGGCGCGGAGGGGGCGCGTAGACTCGGGGACGCCGATACACCCACCCCGCGCCTCCCCGCGCACAGGCGGCATGCCGCATGGCCACCCCGGCCCTCCAGCAGTGGCTGGACCTGAAGGCACAGCACCCTGACGCGGTGCTGTTCTTCCGCATGGGCGATTTCTACGAGACGTTCGAGGAGGACGCGGAGACCGCCGCGCGCGTCCTCGGCATCGCCCTCACGTCCCGCCCGATGGGGAAGGACGAGGGGCGGATGCCGCTCGCCGGAATCCCGTACCACCAGCTGGACCGCTACCTGGACACCCTGGTCGCCGCCGGGCACCGCGTGGCGGTCGCCGACCAGGTGAGCCTGCCGCCCTCGAAGGGGGGTGCACCGGGGCTCGTGGAACGGCGCGTGGTGCGGGTGGTCACGCCCGGCACCGTGGACGCGGGCGACCTGCTCTCCGAGCGCGGCCACAACTGGCTGGTGGCCCTCGCGGCCGCACCGGGCGAGGCGCGCTGGGGGCTCGCGGCGTGCGACGTCACCACGGGGGAGCTCGAACTCCAGCTGGTGGGGGGCGACGCGCTGGCGGGTGAGTGGGCCCGCCTCGCGCCCCGCGAACTGCTCATTTCCGAATCTGGAGAGGCCCCGCCGGCACTGCCTGCCGATGCCCGACTGACGCGACGTGCATCGCGTCAGTTTGGGATCGATGGGGCTCACGGACGGCTCTGCACACGCCTCGGCGTCGCAAGCCTCGACGGCTTCGGGCTGGAGGGGCTGGATGCCGCCGTGGGGGCCGCCGGGGCGCTCGTTGCCTACCTGGAGGATTCGTGGCCGCAGGCGCTCGCCAATCTCCGCCCGCCGCGCGCCGTGCGCGCCGCCGACGTGGTGACGCTGGACGCCCAGACGCGCCGCAACCTCGAACTCTTTGCGACCGCTCGGGGCGAGGGCGCCTCGCTGGTGGAGGCGCTCGACCGCACGCTGACGCCGATGGGGGCGCGGCTCTTCCGTCAGCGCCTCGGGCGGCCGCTCCGCCGCGTGGCGGAGGCGGAGGCGCGGCTGGACGAGGTGGAGGCGTTCATCCCGACGCTCCCGCGCGAGGCGCTGCGGCGGGCGTTGCGCGGGATGCCGGACCTCGAACGGCTGCTCGGCCGCGTCCGCGCCGGGACGGCACACGCGAAGCACGTGGTGCAGGTGCGACAGGCGCTGGAGCGGCTCCCGGCCGCGCGCGCCGCGGCGCTCCAGGCTGGGCCGGCCGGCGAGACGATGGCCACGGGGCTGGCCGGGGCGGAGGAGGTCGCGGCCGCCATCGCGGCGGCGCTGGACGACGACCCGCCCGCCGAGGTGGGCGACGCGCCGACGGTGCGCGCG
>Ga0194132_10001167_pt1 | contig 53290 bp, 35 predicted proteins | sample TA2KigOf80mmetaG_FD_148612 | JGI IMG/M metagenome (GOLD analysis project Ga0194132, IMG submission 148612) | Freshwater microbial communities from Lake Tanganyika, Tanzania - TA2015054 Kigoma Offshore 80m | ecosystem: Environmental > Aquatic > Freshwater > Lake | place: Tanzania: Lake... | reverse complement strand
AAGATGTCACGGTCCAGCCGCTCGAGCGCCGACGGACCGCCGAAATACGGCTGGCTCACATCATAGGTGCGAGGTCCGACGACCTGGTTCCCGCCAATGCCCAGGGTCACCACCGAGACGCGTGATCCGAGCGCGGCGTGGAGCCTCGTCGAGAGGGCGTTCGACCACCGATCGTCGCCATTGAGTGTCGAGTCCGATCCGTTGGTGATCGAATCGCCAAGCGCGGCGACGACGATCGTGTCGTGCGGCGCCATGACGTCCACCCCGTCAAGAAAGAACCACGACGTCGTCGTGAACGGAAACGCCCGATCGTCAACGTGAGCGCTGTGCGCACCGCTTCTGGGCGGACTGAGGTAGGAGGTTCTGAAGGCCCCCGAGTGCCACGTCATGCGTCCGGATGACCCGACCACGTGAAAGCTCACCGCGAGGTTTCTGCCCGACAGCCATCGACGGTCGACCTCCCTGACGTAGTTCAGCTCGACCGGAGCGCTCCAGACACGATCGCCGGGCGCGATGGTTGTCGAGGTCGCACCCCGATCGAACGAGACACGGCGGTTGGTCCCCGCGACGAGGTTTCCCCCGCTTTCCTGGACTCCAACGAAGACTTCGTCGAGGCGGAGCGGGCGATCGCCATAGGCGTTCGAGAACCGCAGGCGAATTTGGTGGCCCCACAGATCGGGTTTCACGATCAATCGGAACGTCTGATCGTGAGCACCCTCCGATTGGTCAGGGAAGGCGAAACGAAGGTTCGGACCTGCCGCCGCGATGCCGGACGGATACGGCCCGTGCTCGGCGGCCGCCCACGATGCGACCCACTTGGTGTCGGCGGCCGAGCCCGAGCAGTCTTGCGTCGTGAAGAGAGCGCAGAGCAGCGAAACGACGACGGCGAGCGCCGCCTCACCGGAGCTGCGCCGTCGACCGGTGCGCATTTCAGGACCGTCGTTGGGGGGCGTCGCACGCGACGTCGGTTGGTCGCTCGGACGCGTTCATCTACTTGGACGAGGTCGTGGCGGCCGCTTCTCGTTCCCGAAGCCGCGCCCCTTCGAGAATCGCCGCCATGCTGTAGTTCGCCTCATGGCAGGCGAACTCGTAGAGCGGCTGCGGGTTCCTGGTCATCGGAATCCGCGCGGTGAAGGATGCCGTGTACCACGTCGGATCGTTGATGGTGAACTCGTACACGAGCGTCTCCGCATCAGTACGCGTGAACCGCTCGACGAGCTTGAAGGTGCCGTTCAGGTTCGGTCGCATGCCGCCGCCCGAAATCGACGGGTCGTAGACGTCCTTCCCGAAGTTCGTCGTCTCGACGACGAGCGTGTCGCCCTCCCAACGGCCACGCGAGTCGCCGTTGTACTGCGTGAGGCGACGCGTGAGGGGCGGCCGTCCGTCAAACCAGACCACGCGGGTGTTGTGCACCATTTCGTGCAGCAGCGCGACGTGATCGCGTGCTTGGAAGATCTGGACGTTCTGGTTGTAGGACCCCGGATTGATCGGAGGTCCGGCATTGAAGCCGACCAGGCACCGAACGAAGAGCCCACGCGGTCCGAGATCTTCGACGAAGCCACCAGGCGTCGGCGCGTCGGCGTCGATACCCTTACGCGCGACCGCGAGGTCCGCGTACCACTTCTGCGCCGCAGTCGTGAGCGACGGAATGCGGCCATCGGCCGGGTCGACAATGAGGGAGGCCTGCGTGCTGGTGACCCGCGGGGCGTCGGTCCAGAACCGGTTATAGGTGCCCGTATCGCCCGCCCTGGTCTTGGTGTTGTCCTGGCGATCGCGCTGGGCGAGCGCCCGTTCGAGTTGCTGGGCGGCCTCCGCGTCGGTCAGCTGGGTCTTGTCTTTGAGCTCGGCCGGTCGCTGGAGGGGGGTGTTGGTGGAGAAGTCCCACACGCCCTGAAGGTCAGGGTGACCCCAGCTGGTTCTCGGGATGCGACTGGATTTCGAGGAGGCTTCCCGCCCGGCTGCGAGATCCAGCGGGCTCAGGAGAGCGACCGCCACGATAACAGCGATGACGGCGCCAATGGTCGTGCTGCGTCGAATCCTGTACTGCACCGGACCCTCCTCTGGGTGTCCGCCGTGGTCCCCCCGCCCGAGGCCCGTGAACGTTGCTGGTCACGACAGCCTGCGCTTACGCTGATTTTGACAGCTCAGGCGGACATGTCAACGGCGAAGACCGCGCACGACGCGAGATTCTGACCATCAACCGTTGCGACCGCCGACGTTCACTTCGATGAGGTCTTCACGGCCTCCTTCTCGCGCAGACGCGCGCCCTCGAGGATGCCCGTCAGGCTGTGGTTGGCCTCATGACAGGCGAACTCGTACAGCGGCTGCGGATTCTTGGTCATGGGAATCCTCGCCGTAAACGGCGCCGTGTACCAGCTCGGGTCGTCGATCGTGAACTCGTAGACCAGCGTCTCGGCGTCCGTGCGGGTAAACCGCTCGATCAGCTTATAGGTGCCGTTGACGTTGGGCCGCATGCCGCTGGCGGGCAGGATCGGATCGTAGACCTCCTTCCCGAAACTGGTCGTCTCGACGACGAGCGTATCTTTCTCCCAACGGCCGCGCGAGTCGCCGTTGTACTGGGTGATGCGGCGCGGCAGACGCGGCCGTCCATCCAGCCAGACGACGCGCGAGTTGTGGACCATCTCGTGCAGGAGTGCCACATGGTCCTGCGCCTGGAAGATCTGGACGTTCTGATTGTACGACGAGGGGTTGATCGGAGGTCCGGCATTGAAGCCGACAATACACCGGACGAAAAGGCCCCTCGGCCCGAGGTCTTCGACGAAGCCGCCCGGTGTCGGCGCGTCCATCTCAATACCCTTGCGAGCCGCCGCAAGGTCCGCGAGCCACTTCTGCGCGAGAGGCGTGTAGGGTGGCACGCGTCCATCGGGGGGATCGACGATGAGCGACGTCTGGTGGCTGGTCACGCGGGGCGCATCGGTCCAGAACCGATTGTAGGTACCGGTGTCGCCGGCGCGGGTCCTGCTGTTGTCTTGCCGGTCGCGCTGAGCCAGCGCACGTTCGAGCTGTTCGGCGGCCTCCGCTTCGGTCAGCTGGGCCTTGTCTTTGAGCTCGGCGGGTCGCTGCAGGGGAGTGTTGGTGGAGAAATCCCACACGCCCTGGAGGTCAGGGTGACCCCAGCTGGTTCTCGGGATACGGCTGGTCTTCGATGAAGCCTCACGTCCCGCTCCGAGCTCTTGCGAGCTCAGGAACGCCACGGCCACCGCGACCGCAAAGAGAGAGCCGATCGTCACGACGCCTCGCATCCGGTTCCGCATGGCCCCTCCTCTGATATCCGATCTGGTGGACTCATGCCACCAGCTGCGTCTTGGGTCTGTCACCCGACTGAGCGCTCCATGATATCCCCTCGACAGGTCGTTCAGGCGGCCGACGTGCGACAAAGTCTCTGGTCCGGAAGCCACTCAGTTCGCCTGGATAAGGTGTCGCCGCTGGTGCGAAATATTGACGAGAGAGCTCGACCACACCGAATAGCGCACGCGCCCATCGAAGGCGGACTGATCCGTTCCATGCACGGCGTCTGGCGTGGGACGGGATTCGGTAGGTTACCGTCCCGCTTCCGGCTCAATCGTTGGAGGCTCTCGTGGAGCGGCGGCCTGCGGCAGCGAAGCTCCAAGCTTGAAGGCCCACAGATAATCACCCCGCTGCGACCGCAGCACGGAGTTCCCGCCGGCCATGATCGCGACGTACTGCTCACCGGCCACTTCGTAGGTCGACACGCCCGCATCGGCCCCGGCGCCGGTCTGGAATCGCCACAGCTCGGAGCCGTCCTTGATGTCGTACGCCACCAGATGGCCGTCGGGCTGCCCGTTGAACAGGAGCCCGCCCGCCGTGCCCAGCAGTCCGCTGCCGCCGCCCATCGGGAACTTCGTCTGCTTCTGCCAGACGATGCGGTTGGTGGTTGGATCCATGGCGGTCAGCGTTCCCGCCCGTCGTACGCCGGGCGGATGGAACGTCGTCGACTGCATGCCGCGCCCCGGCCCCTCGGCGCCGAGCTTGAAGATCGAGTCGAAGATGGTGCCCGGGACGTACGCGAGCCCCGTCTTCGGACTGAACGCCATTGGCGCCCACGTGTTGCCGCCCGCCGTGCCCGGTCCGACGAGCACCGGCGTCTCTCCGTAGGCGGCAAAGAGACACCCGCGCTCGTAGTTGCCGAGCGGCTCGGCGCAGACGGGTACGAACGGATCGCCGATGGGGAACGGCTGAGTCCTGGCCGTTTTCATCTTGGGGTTCTGCGGCACGGGCCGCTCTTCGATCCCGATGAGCGGCGTCCCGTTGGTGCGGTCATGGATGTACAGGTACCCGGTCTTGCCCGGGTTGATGAGGATCTTGCGCGGCTTGCCCTGGTAGCTGATGTCGGCGAGGACCGACGGTCCGCCCGCGTCGAGGTGCCAGATGTCGTGATGCACCTGCTGGAAGTGCCAGCGGTATGCGCCGGTCTTCATGTCGAGCGCCAGGATCGACGCCGTGAACAGGTTGTCGAAGCCGCGCTGGCCCTCGTCGCGGAAGCCCGGGTTCCTGTCGGCTGCCCCGTACTGTCGAAGGCCGACATTTCCGATCGACACATACACCTGGCCCAACTCCGGATCGAGCGTCGCGCTGGTCCAGATGCCCCCGCCGCCGTTCTTGTACGAGTCACCTTCCCACGTGTCGACGAAGCGGTCGCCCGGACCCGGGATCGTGTAGAACTTCCACACTTCCTTGCCGGTCTTTGCGTCGTAGGCGCCCATCTGCCCGCGCGCGCCACCGTCGCCACCTGACGTGCCGATGTACACCAGGCCGTCGTAGTACACGGTGGGCGCCGACACATACGCGCCGGGCTCGCTCGTGAGCCGCGTCTGCCAGACGAGCGCGCCGGTTTGCTGATCGAGCGCGACGAGCACGGCGTCGCGGCGGCCGAAGAAGACCTTGCCTTCGGCGACGACCACGCCCTTGTTCCCACCATTCGGGCCTTCGACGTCAGGGCGATAGCGCCATTTCACCTTGCCGGTTGCCGCGTCGAGGGCGAGCGCGCCGCGCGTCCCGGTCGTGACGTACATCGCGCCGTCGACGACCACCGGCGTGCCTTCCAGCTGCCCGCCGGGCCGACCGTCCTCCAAGCGGGCCATCCAGGCGCCGCCGAGCTGCTTGACGTTGGACGTGTTGATACGGTCGAGCGCCGAGTAGCGCTGGTGCCAGTAGTTGCCGCCCGCCAGCGGAAAGTTCCTGCCCGGCGGGGCAATCCAGTCGCGGCTCGCCCAGGGAGCCTCGACGAGTCCCAGGGCGACAACACCGAACCCTGTCGCCAGACGCCGGAACGTGCGCATGGGGTCCGAGCCTCGCGAACGCATGGTTGAATCTCCTGAGATGGTCGTCCTTGTCCGATCAACCCGTTTGGTCAGCCACGCACAGGACCCGCTACTGCGGATTCTTGCATTCGGGCTTGCAGGGCATCTCCGCGGTGGCCGTGGCGTGGGTGAAGGTGTCAACCCGCTTGAACGTCCGTTTGAACGTCACCTCACCCTCCACGTTGAAGCCAACCGCGGCGTATGACTTCCCGTCAGCCGCCATGCGGCGCAGCATGATGCCGCCGAAACTGCCGTCCAGGTTCCTGATGAACCGGTAGTGCGTGCGGTCATCACCCTTGATCGTCATGAGGTATTGGAACGGCTTGTCCACGTTGGTGCGCATGTACGGCACCCAGAGCAGCTCGTTATAGCGGTTCTCGTACCCCTGGTGGCGGGGCGGTCCCGGCTCGTTGGCGATGTCGTTCTTGTAGTCCTGTACGTCGCCGGTCACCTTGATCGTGATGTTCTCGATCTTCGGATAGGTGGTCGACCGCTCCTTGTCGATCTCCCAATTCCCCGCAAACGGATCCGGCGTCTTGAACGGCCCCACCGGGATCGGCGGGTACGAGGACGTGTACTTCTCGCGGAATGGCATCAACGAGGACTGGGCGGTCGTCACCGCCCCAGCCCCGAGCACGATGCCGATCAGCAGATACGCGGCAGCCTTCTTCATGACCGGGCTCCCTGCCAGGCGGTACGCACGGGAGGCGCGCGCACCTAAAATGGGTGTAACCTCCGCCCACATCCCCCGCGGCGTTCGAGGACGGGATCGGTGGCGGACTCTGAAAACAATCGCCCCGGCGGCACGGTCGAATTCGCCGATGCGCGCGCGGCTGCGGCCCGAGGCTCCCCCTCGGGACGGTCCGAAGTATAACGCCGGCCTCGACCCACCATGTGCGCTCGAGAACGCGCGGGGGCGCGGGGCTGGAAGACATCGCGTATGATGCCCAGGCCGACAGCATCGTTGATGCGGTGTCGAGAGGAAACCGAGATGCGCAGACAGATCTGCCGGGGGATGGCTGTTGCTGGGTCGTTGGCGCTCGTGCTCTCCTTCTCACTCCGGGCGCAGCGTGGTCCGCTGGAAGGTGAGTGGCGCAACTACGCCGGCGACGTGCACCAGACGAAGTACTCACCGCTCGGTCAGATCGACAAGAACAACGTAAAAGACCTGCGCGTGGCCTGGCGCTGGACCACGGCCGACCGCGCACTCCAGCTGTCCGACCCGCTCTGGCGCGCCGGCCGCAACGAAGAGACACCCCTGTTCGTCAACGGCGTGTTGTACACCGTGACCAGCCTCGGGCTCGTCGCCGCCCTCGACCCGGCTACCGGGACGACGAAGTGGGTCTACGATCCGGTGAGCTACAAAGCCGGCCGGCCGAACAACGTCGGGTTCGTGCAACGAGGCCTGGCCTACTGGACCGACGGGTCTCGAGAGCGTCTGTTTGTTGGCACCGCTGACGCGTACCTCTTATCAATCGATGCTCGCACCGGTAAGCCCGATCCGGCGTTCGGCGACAACGGCAAGGCCGACCTGACGGTCGGTGTGCGTGACGCCGTGCGCGCCATCAATTTCACCGGCCGGCGTCCGCTCGTCGCCGGCGACGTGGTTGTGGTCGGCAACTCGATTGCCGACTTCGTCATGGACAAGGAAGCGCCGCCCGGCTACGTGCATGCCTTTGACGTCCGGACGGGGCGGTTGCGCTGGACGTTCCACACCATCCCCAAACCCGGCGAGCTCGGGTACGACACGTGGCTCGACAACTCGTCGGAATACACCGGGAGCGTGAACGTCTGGAGCAGCGGCGCGTACGACCCCGAGCTCGACTATGTCTATCTGCCCGTGTCGACGCCGACCAACAACTACTACGGGGGCCATCGTCACGGGAACAACCTGTTTGCCGAAAGCCTGATCTGTGTCGAGGCGAAGACGGGGAAGATCGTGTGGTACTTCCAGGCCGTGCACCACGGGATCTGGGACTACGACTTCCCGACGCACCCGATCCTCGCCGACCTGACCGTCGACGGACGGCGCATCAAGTCGGTCATCCAGGTGAGCAAGCAGGCGTTCACCTTCGCGTTCGACCGCAAGACCGGCAAGTCGGTGTGGCCGATTGAAGAGCGCCCCGTGAAGAAGGGCAGCGTGCCGGGCGAGTGGTACGCGCCGACGCAGCCGTTTCCAACCAAGCCGCCGCCATTCGATCTGCAGGGCGCGACGGAGGACAACCTCATCGACCTCGCGCCCGAGCTGAGGAAGCGGGCGCTCGAGCAGTTGAAGCTGTTCGAGCACGGTCCGCTCTTCACGCCGCTCGTGGCCGGGAAGCCGACGCTCCTCGTGCCGGGCATCTTGGGTGGCGCCAATTGGGGTGGAGCGGCATTCGATCCGGAAACCGGCTATCTGTACGTGCCGTCGCGATTGGATCCCTCCGCCGTCACGCTCATACCGAACAAGAAGGGCAACATGCGGTACGTGCGGGCCGACACGACCCTGAGCCCCAAAGAGCTCACCATCGACGGGCTTCCCATCTTCAAGCCGCCCTATTCGCGCGTGACCGCCCTCGACATGCACAAGGGCGAGCTCCGATGGACCTCGCCGATCGGCAACGGACCGCGGCGCCACCCGCTGCTCAAGGGGCTGAACGTGCCGCCGCTCGGGGAGAGCTTCCAGGCGGGTGTGAGCGCGCTGGTGACGAAAACGCTGCTTGTGGTCAGCGGGGCACCGAGGCCGACGGAGTGGAGCGATCCAGAAGCGGAACGCAGGCTGGTCTTCGTATACGACAAGCAGTCCGGGGCGCTCATCCGCGAGATCGAGCTGGACGCGTTCTCGGCCGCCGCGCCGATGACCTATCTGCACGGCGGCAAGCAGTACATCGTGGTGGCCGTCGGTTCGGGCCCGACATCGGAGCTCATCGCGCTCGCGCTGCCTTGATTTGTCGGGGCTCTGCCCCGAACCCCAGCTCAGTCGCTCGCGGGGCCCCGTGCCCCGTGGTCCCGCTCCGGTCCTTCGCGGGCGCGCCGTGCGCGCCGCCGTCATGCGGTCGTCGAAATGAGGGTCCTCGTGATCGACCGCATACCGGTCTCAGCCGGAGGGGGGTGACCGCTGACAGCTTCGCCTCGCGAGCGAGGCCTGAGCTCACTTGACCGGCCGCATCCCTTTGAACCGGTATTTCCGCGCGTCGCGCTGACGCCCGCCGACCGTGTAGAGATTGAGCTTCGAGTCGACCGCGAGCTCGTGCGCGCTGCCCACCATGTCGATGGTGTCGAGCAGGCGGAGCGTCTTGCGCTCGAGGATGTAGATCCTGCGGTAGCTCGGGGAGCTCCCGATGAACACGTACGTGTTGTCGCGATCGCGTGAGAGGGTGACGTTCGACGTCGAGCCGATCCCGAACCCCCGCGCCGTGGCCTTGATGTACTTTTTTTCCTTGAAGTCCCACTCCCACGGCGCGTCGCCCTGGGTGTCGAGGAAGACCTCGTTCACATAGGTGCCATCGGTTCTGAAGACCTGAATCCGATTGTGGTACCGGTCGCAGACGTACACGAAGCCGTCGTTCGAGACCCTCGCACAGTGGACCGGCGTCATATGTCCGGGGGGTGGAGTCACCGTGGCCGCACGTTCCGTGTTCCCCTGCTTGTAGGCGCAGTCGACGGTATGGGCGTCGCCGCAATCTTCTTTGCCATCCTTGTTGACATCGATCGGCTTGCCGTAGGCGCCGAACTGGCGCTTGAAGGCGCCCGTCTTCGCGTCGAAGACGGCGACCCGCTGGTTCATGTACCCGTCGCCGATGTACACCTCTCTCGCATCCTTGTCGGTGCCCATCGTCGTGGGCTTGCCCAGCAGCGACTGGTGATTGCTGCCGGCAGTGTGCCAGAGTTTGCCGATCTGCAGGAGGAACTTCCCGCCGCGCGTGAACTTCAGCACGACGTGTCCGTTGCCCGCGATCCAGACATCGTCGTTGCGGTCGATCCAGAGACCGTGCTCGGCCCAGTCGCGCCCTTCCGGCCAGCTGTACCGAGCTCCGCGTCCACCCCAGGCCTGAACGACCTTGCCCTGCCCGTCGAACTCGATGACCGGTGGCGCCAGCTTTTTCCCTTCCGCGGCGACACGGTCGAAGATGTCGCGATCGTTCTGGTTGGTCGAGTGCAGCACCCACGGGTGATCGCGCGAGTCGACCGCCACGCCCCAGGCCTCGCCCAGCGTCCAGTTGTGAGGCAGTGGCCTCGGCCATGACTCATCGAGCTCGTAGGTGGGCACGCGATCGACGGCCGCTCGGACCTGCGCAGCCGAATCGCTCCCGAACGCCCAGAGTCCGACGGCCACGAGGGCGGCGAGCGCGGCGGCGCCTGCGGCGGCCGGACCCCGACGCACGTCAGCCGATCCACCTGCACTGTTGATTGTGCGTCCCATGCGTATCTCCCGTCGGAGCGCCCCCGCGCGTCAGATCGCGCCGAGAGGGACGCCCCGGTTAGGCGTCAGCATAACGCGCCTGCGCCGGGGAATGCCCCACCCGCGGGCGAGCGGTTCTACGAGTAGCCGGGGTAGTAGGTCTTCAGACACGCGGGACACATCCCGTGGCTGAAGAGGGTGTCCGTGTGGGCGGTGATGTACTGCTCGATGCCGTGCCAGTAGCCGGCATCGTCGCGGACCTTCTTGCAGAAGGTGCAGATCGGTAGCAGTGCCGACAGGGTCTTCACCTCGTCGAGCGCCTGACGCAGCTCGTTCACGAGACGTTCGTTCTCTGCAAGCGACGCGCGGAGCACCGCTTCGGCCTGGCGCCGCGCGGTGACATCGGTCATGACGCCGGCCGCGCGCAGGGGAGTGCCATCGGCATCGCGCTCGACGATTCGGCCTCGCGCCAGCACCGAGATCCACCGCCCGTCGTGGCGTTGCACGCGCTGTTCGTTCTCGAATTGGACGATCTCGCCGCTGAGCAGCTGCTCCACCGCCCGTTTGAGTGGTTCGAGGTCATCTGGATGCACCCGTCGCATGAAGGTCTCGAAGGAAGCCTCGACCTGATTGATCTCGCAGCCGATCATGGCCGCCCAGCGAGGATTGAAGTCGACCGTGTTGGCCCGGATGTCCCAGTCCGCAAGGCCGTCGTTCGATCCCTCGAACGCATAGCGCAATTGCGTCTGCGCCGCGAAAAGCCGGGCTTCCGCCTCCTTCCGTGCCGTGATGTCCGAGAAGGCTCCCGTCAGACGCAGCGGAAGGCCCTGGCCGTCGCGCTCGGCCAACTTCCCGGTGGCGATGACCCAGATCCAGCGACCGTCCTTGTGGCGCACCCGCACTTCGACGGAGAAGCGCTCAGCCTCCCCTCGATAGACGCGTTCGACAGCTGTGCTCGCTGTCGGGAGATCATCGGGATGCGCCAGGCGCTCGAACGTGGAGAGATGAAGGTCGAGCTCCCCGAGGGTGTAGCCAAACATGGCGGCACAGCGAGCGCTGAACTGCATCGCGCCGCTTGGCACGTGCACATCGAAGTATCCGTCGGTCGAGCCCTCGAGCACGTACGAGAGCTGCTTCGTCAGCGCTTCAAGTTGCTTCCGTTGCCTCACCTGTGTCGTGATGTCGGTGAAGGTCGCGACCACGCCGTGCAGGGGGCCGTCGAGTTCGTGGCGAAGTGGCTCAGCGCTGACGAGCACCCATCGCAGATCGGTCTCGCCGTGGCCCACGCCGAGCACGACTTCTTTGATGGAGACGCCGGTCCGAAGGCACTCGTTGGCGGGCCACTGCTCGGGTCGAAGGGGCGAGCCGTCTTCGTGAATCGTCAGGAGCTGGGGTTTCGCGAGATCGCCGCTTTCGATCGTCTCTTTGGGAAGGCCCAGGATACGCTGAGCGGCGCCGTTGCAGAGCAGCACCCGCCCCGTCGAGTCCAGCACCACAACGCCCTCGGCGATGGAGTTGAGGATGACGTGGAGGTCCGAGCTGATTGGCAGAGTCTTGTCCGTTGATGGCATAGGCGATGGCGGCTGGTCTTCAGGGGCGGTGCCGTCGCGCCGCTTCGCAACGATGCACGTCTCTACGTGTCGGCCGGTTGCGGTCGGTCCTACACGGCATTTCAAGGGATGGCGTGCGCCGATCGCTTCTTGACGCGTCGCCGGCCCCGTGGTTATATCCCCTAATTGCAAGCGGGCGAATATGTTGGCGGCTCGCCTGTTCTGACGCTCGAGAGAGGGCCCGTGACCGCTGTTGGGCCAAAGGAGCTCTCGCATGGACCGCACGCGATTGGCGCCGCGGCGCGCCTGGGTGCTTCTCGTCACCGCTTTCGGACTACTCGCGCCGGGCCTGACGGCACCGGCCACGGCTCAGCCCCCGCGTCAGCCCACCTTCACGAAAGATATCGCGCCGATTCTGCAGCGCAGCTGTCAGAGCTGCCATCGGCCGAGCGCCGTGGCGCCGATGTCGCTTATGACTTACGAGGACGTGCGCCCCTGGGCGCGCGCTATCAAGCAGCGCACGGGCCTGCGCAACAAGATGGGCGTCATGCCGCCGTGGTTCATCGAAAAGGACGTCGGCATCCAGGCGTACAAGGACGACGTCTCGCTGTCCGAGCCGGAGATCGCGACAATCGCCGCGTGGGCCGACGGTGGAGCGCCTCGAGGCAATCCCGCCGACCTGCCCCCGGCGCGGCGGTTCACGAGCGCCGACGAGTGGGCGATCGGCACACCGGATCTCGTGCTCGACACGGCGCCGATCACGATGAAGGCGCATGCGCCGGACTGGTGGGGCGAGCTGCCACCAGTTCCGACTGGACTGACCGAGGATCGCTACGTCTCGGCGGTCGAGATCAAGGAAATCAGCAGCGTCAAGGGTGGCGTGGGCGGGCGGTTCATCTTCCACCACGCGATCCACGCGATGATCGACGACCAGGGCCGGACGGTCAGTGTGGTCGGCAGCCCTCATGAAGTCGGGCGCAATGCCGAGTTCTTCGAGCCTGATGCGGGCCGCCTCCTCAAGGCCGGGTCACGGTTGGTGTTCAACAACATCCACATGCACGCCAACGCCGAAGACACGACGGCCCACCTGCGCGTCGGGTACAGGTTCCACCCGAAGGGTTATACGCCCCAGCGAAGAGTCGGCGGCCTTTCGATCGGCAACGGCGAGCTCGACCTCCTGCCGAACACAGCTGGACAGGAGGTGCACATCTACACGACCCTTCGGGAGCACCTCAAGCTGACCACCTTCGAGCCCCACATGCACGCGGCTGGCGTGAGGATGTGTCTCGAGGCGGTCTGGGGAGGTCGCGCCGAGACGTTGAGCTGCGCCGGCTACGACCACAACTGGGTGCGGGTTTACAAGTACGCCGATGACGCGGCGCCCCTTCTGCCGAAAGGCACGCTGCTCCACGTCACGGCGTACTTCGACACGACATCGAACAACAAGAACGTGGTCGACCCGCGCAACTGGGGCGGCCTGGGCCACCGATCGATCGACAACATGGCGATTCTCATCGCGCCGGCGATCACGCTGACCGACCAGGAATTCGAGCAGGAGATGGCGATCCGACGCGAGCGGTTGAAGCTTGCGAAGGGCGCCGCTGCGCCGGGCTGCCCTCTGTGCGGGTTCGACAAGCTCCCGCAGGCCGGTGGTCGTTCCGCCCTGACCGGCCAGCAGCCGTAGCGCAGATGGCTCCTGCGGGTCAGGTGCGTCGGGCGGCGGCCTCGCTCGCTGTCATTGCCTGGGCGTCAACGGCGTCACCACAGCAGGCATCGGTGCGCCCTGCCATCAGCCCGGTCTACGAAGGGTTCTGGAAGAACGCCGACGGCTCCTTCGACTTGCTCTTCGGCTACTACAACCGGAGCTGGGACAAGGAGCTGGATCTGCCCATCGGACCGGCCAACAACGTGGAGCCTGGCGGACCCGATCGAGGTCAGCCGACGCACTTCTTCCCGAGGCGAAGCCAGTTCGTCTTCAAGGTCCGGGTGCCGGCCGACTTCGGTGGCAAAGAGATCGTCTGGACGCTCACGACCAGCGGCATCACCGCCAAGGCCTACGGGACGCTCAAACCGGCGTACGCCGTCGACGAAACGGTCATGGGGGCGAACTTCGGCGCGCGGGGGGCGAACAACGCCGAAGTGACGGGGAACCAGCCGCCGAAGCTCACGCTCGAGAGTCCTGCGCAGCTCACCGTGCGCGTCGGTGAGGCGCTCGCCTTGAGCGCTGTGGCGGTCGACGATGGCAAGCCGAGCGCGCGGGCGATGCCGCTGGCGCTCGTGGGGCAGAGCCAGTTCACGCCCAATTCGGCGACGGGGCTGCGGCTCTCGTGGTTCACGTACCGCGGCGCGGGAGCGGTCAGCTTCGATCCTCCTCAGGCCAAGACGTGGGAGGATCGGCGCGACGGGGCCGACTCGCCGTGGGCCGCCGGCTGGAAGACGCCGCCGGTTCCCACGAACAACCGGTGGACCGTGCGTGCGACGTTCCACGAGCCCGGGGCGTATGTGATCAGAGCGCTCGCCCACGACGGCGGGCTCATCGACTACCGGGACGTCTCGATTACCGTAACCCGGTAGTGCGACCTCGAGTTCCGTCGAGTGTCGGCCTCAATCATGACGTGTGAGTGCGGATGAATGACCCCAGAGACAGGCTCAAAACTCACGGTGCTCGTCCTCGCAGCTTGGGTCGTCAGCACCGCGGCGCAATCTCCCAACCCCTTCGGTCTTCCGTCATCGGATAAGCCGTCGCCAGCGGCCAGCATCGAGGCCGTGGCTGGATCACGAGCGCAGGGGTGGCGCGCGCAGGGACGCTCCGAGGTACTCGCCCGCCACGGCGTGGTCGCCACGAGCGATCCGTTGGCCGTGCAAGCGGGCCTCGAGATCATGCGGCGCGGGGGAAATGCGATCGATGCAGCGGTGGCCGCCGCCGCGGTACTCGATGTCACCTCTCAGAACGACGCAGGCATCGGCGGCGATCTCTTCGCGCTCGTCTGGGCGGCGAAAGACAAGCGTCTCTATGCGCTGAGCGCAGCCGGCTGGGCTCCCGCCGGGTGGACGCCGCAGTTCTTCACCGAGCGGCTGCGCGTGAAACGTGTCCCTGGCTCCGGCGTGAACTCGGCCACCGTACCGGGCGCGATCGCCGGGTACGATGCGCTGCTCACGCGGTTCGGGACAGGCACTTTCAAAGAAGCGTTCGAGCGGGCGGCGCGCCTCGCCGAAGAAGGATGGGGGCTCGCCGAGCGTCGCCATGCGGATCTCGTTGGTGCCGTCGAGGGCCTGCGTGCCGACGCCGACTCGAGGCGGACGTTCCTCCGAGCTGACCGCGCGCCCGACTTGTACGGCATCGTTCGCAACCCCGAGCTCGGTGCGGCGCTTCGGCTCATCCAGGCACAGGGTCGCGACGCGTTCTACCGCGGCGCGATCGCAGACGCCATCGTCGCGAAGGTCCAGGCTGGCGGCGGCGTGATGTCGAAGGCGGATCTGGCCGAGTTCAAACCCGAGTGGACCGAGCCCATCTCGACGTCCTATCACGGGTACGACGTCTTCCAGCTTCCGCCGCCCGGCCAGGGGTTTGCGGCGCTCCTGATGCTGAACATCCTGGAGGCCTGCGTTCCCAAGCTCGGCGTCACGTTGACCGCGCTCGGTCCAGCCAATCCCACGCACTGGCACCTTCTGGTCGAGGCGAAGAAGCTGGCCTACTCGGAGCTCCTGGCCAAGAACGCCGATCCCAAGTTTGCGGACGTGCCTGTCAAGGGGCTGCTCCAGAAGTCGTACGCAGAGGCGCTCTGTCGCAGGATCGATCTGCAGACGGCCTCGCAGCCGGCGGTGACGGGCGCAACAGACGGCGGCACCATCTATCTCGCGGCCGCCGACCGCTTCGGCAACATGGTTTCGCTCGTGCACAGCGTGTTCAGCGTCTACGGGAGCCGGGTGACGGTCGCACCCTACGGCTTCGTGCTCCACAACCGCGGTGCTGGGTTCTCGCTCGACCCGGCGAGCCCGAACGTCGTCGCCCCCCGCAAGCGGCCGTTTCACACCATCATGGCGGGCTTCGTGCTGAAGGACAGAGAGCCGCTCATGGCGTTCGGCAACATGGGCGGGAGCGTTCAACCGGAGAGCCACGCGCAGCACATCGTCAACCTGATCGACCTCGGGATGAACGTCCAAATGACGACCGATGCGGCGCGGTTCACCCACAATCAGGCGAGCAACGTCCTATCGCTCGAGCACAATCTGTTCAGAGCCATGGCCGCTCCACTGCGCGCGAAGGGCCACGTCGTGCGAGAGGTCAGTGGCGCCGCGGTGGGGGGCTATCAGGGTATTCTGTTCACGCGCGATCCGTCACTACCGGCGCCGCCGTTCGAGGCTGGCGCGGTGGGGGAGGAGCGGCCGGTGAACGGGGTGTACCGCGCCGGCTCGGACCACAGAAAGGATGGTCACGCCGCCGGCTGGTGAGCCCGAGCCCGCGTGTCGTGTGTGGCGCGTTCCCAACGTAGCGGACCGTTCCCGCGCGAGGCGCACCATGACTTCCGGCTGGGGGCCTCCTGCCCCGGGCGTTGCTCGTCGCTCATTCATGCCGACGAGACTCTGTGAAACACGCCCTCACAAAAGGGCACGAAGGGGTCCACCATGTTGAAGACTAGACCCGCGAAGGAAGTGGTCATCCGAATGCCGAATGCCATCGGCACGCTCAATGAGATCGCCAGGACGATAGCCGACAAGGGCGTCAACATCCTGGCCGTGAGCGCGTGGGTGGAGGGCGCACAGGCCGTCGTCCGGCTCGTGACCGACGACAGCGTCCGTGTTCTGGACGCCTTGAAAGCGCATAAGCACGACGCGCGGGAAGCCGACGTGCTCATCACGGAACCACTGCACAAGCCGGGCATGCTCCACCGGATAACCGAGAAGCTTGCCCAGGCCGAGATTGACATCCATCACCTGTACGCGACGGCCGGCCCCTCGCAGGCTCAGTGCCTTCTCGTCTTTGCGACGGCCAACAACGACCGTGCGATGGTGCTGTTGAACGCCGCGTAGCCACGGCGCGCGCGCCGAGTCGCTGGATCTCTAAGAACGTCCTTCTGGCCGCATCGTCGGGGTTCGACAAAACGCGTCGTTTGAGGTTGCGCGGCCACGCCCGTCGCTCGATCGTTCTGGCGTAAACCCGAGGAGACGACGTCCATGACACTCACCAAGAGCCTTTGCGCGTTCACGACTATCGCGGCGTTTATCGGGATCACGTGGATCTCCGCACAGTCGCGACAAGCCTCGGCGACTCTCTCGGCTCAAGACTACGTCGAGATACTGCAGCTGTACGGCTACTACACTCGCGACGTTGACCCCGGCTCCGAACAGAACGCGGCGTGGCTCTACACCAGGGACGGCACCTTCGAGTTTCGAGGGCAGAAGCACACCGGACAAAAGGCGCTGCAGGAGTTCTACGAAGGCGTCCGGAAGCGCCAGGCGTTCGGCATCCGTCATCTGAACAGCAACTTCCTGCTCCTTCCCACCAAAGACGGAGCTCGAGGCACCGCATACATGGTGCAGATCGAGCGGCGGGAAGCATCCAAGCCGATTGCTGCCACCCTCTTCGGGGTGTACCACGACACGTTTGCGAAGACGGCCGACGGATGGCGCTTCACATCCCGCGTGCTGAAGCAGGACGGCCCCGACGCACCGCTCCCGTAGTCGCGACGACGAGGCTGGCCGCAGTCCGGTCAACTCGAGCATCCGCAAGGAGAAGTTATGGCTGAACCGAGACCTCGGCTGACCGTGGGCGTCGGATGCGTGTGCGTTCTGGCCCTGGCCGCGACGGTGACAGCCCAGAACACAGGAATCGCCGGTGCCGTGCGGGATACATCCGGCGGCGTGGTCCCCGGCGTCACAGTCGAGGCCTCGAGCCCGGTGCTCATCGAGAAGGTTCGGAGCGTCGTGACCGACGAACGCGGCCTCTATTCGATTGTCGACCTGCGTCCTGGCCTGTACACAGTGACGTTCACGCTGCCAGGCTTCTCGACGGTCAAGCGGGAAGGCATCGAGCTCGCGGGCGCGTTCACCGTGACCGTCAACGCCGAGCTGCGGGTCGGCACGGTCGAGGAAACCATTACGGTATCTGGCGAGGCGCCGGCCGTCGACATTCGCAACGTCGTCCAGCAGCGCGTCCTGAGCCACGAGGTCCGGGAGGCGCTGCCGACTGGCAGGAGCCTGCTCGCGATGTCCGAGATCATCCCGGGCATTACCGTCACGAGCGGGGGCCGGCCCTCGGCGCATGATGTCGCCGGCACGAGTGACGTGCGCGGCTCGAGCAGCATCCACGGCGGACGGCCCGGCGATTACATCATGCAATTCGATGGTGCACCCATCACGATAGCGGGCAATGGTGCCCAGCAGGCCTATCAAGTGAACCCAGGCGAGGTGCAGGAGTATGTGTACGAGCTGGCTGCGCTCTCGGCTGAAACACTGGCCGGGGGGATTCGCGCGAACATCATCCCCAAGGAGGGCGGCAATCGCTATACCGGCTACTTCTTCACGGGCTACTCGAACGAACACTTGCAGGGCAACAACCTGACGCCTCAATTGCTCGCTCTTGGCGTGGCGACACCGAACAAGCTGCGGAGCCACTGGGACGTGAATGGATCGGCCGGCGGACCGATCACGCGGGATCGGCTTTGGTTCTTCACCTCATACCGTAACTGGGGACAGCGCGAAGAGATTGTCGGGATGTACCGCGCCATCGATCCGAAGGCGTTCGTCTTCGATCCGAGGCTTGGCGCCGCCGGAAACGTCGACCTCAATCAACCTGCGGTGTATCGATCCGTCAACAAGGCGTACAGCGGACGCGTCACGTGGCAGGCGTCAGAAAAGAACAAGATTGCCTTCTACGGAGCAAACCAACCCCGACGAAACGACCTCTTCCTGAGCGGCACGCGATCGTTCGAGGCGGCCGTCGACCAGAACATCAAGCAGAACCGACTGCTTCAGACGACGTGGAAATCGCCGCTCAGCTCCAGACTGCTGGTCGAGGCGATGTGGACCGACAGCTACATGCCGGGTCCGTTCAACGAAACCGTGCCAGGCCTGGCCGACAGCGACATCGTCTCGGTGACCGACGTCGGGACCGGTTACACCTACCGGTCATAGCCCAACCCGTACAACATCCCTCACTACTATCAACCGAGCGCGAGAGCCGCCGTGTCCTACGTCACGGGCGCCCACGCCACGAAGTTCGGCGTCGACCTCCAGTGGGGATCGCTTCGGGGCGAGAACGCTCGGCACAACCTCAACATGACCTACCAGTTCCGCAATGGCGTGCCCATCCAGGTCACCGTCTTCAACGAGCCCTGGGACCGTTGGGAGCGGTTCCGCAAGCTGGCGTTCTTCGCGCAGGATCAGTGGACCGTCAGGCGCTTCACCGTGAACGGAGGCCTGCGCTGGGATCTCCACAACGGCAGCGTGCCGGATCGACAGACCACCGGACCGAATCGGTACGCGCCATTGCAGCAGTGGCCGGCGGTCAGCGACGCACCCAGCTGGCGGGATCTCTCGCCGCGCATGGGCGTCGCCTACGACCTCTTCGGCGACGGGAAAACAGCCCTCAAGGGCACGCTCAACCGCTACGTCGTCAATGACGGCGTGACGTTTCCGGCGTCGCTGAATCCTCTCGGCTTCAACGCCTCCGCCACACGGCCCTGGACGGATCGGAACGCGGATTTTTTCCCTCAAGAAGATGAACTCGGTCCTCTATCGAATTCCGCGTTCGGCACGGCGGCGACCACGACGCGCGTGGACGATGAGATCCGGACGGGGTGGGGTGTGCGCGCGTTCAACTGGGAAACGTCGGCGGGAGTCCAGCACCAGCTCATCCCGCAGGTCTCGGTGAACTTCGCGTACACGAGGAGGTGGTTTGGCAACTTCACGCTCACCGACAATCTGGCGTTGGTGCCAGGGGACTACGATGAATTCTGCATCACCGCGCCGACCGATGCCCGCCTGGACGGCGTCAGTGGGAGCCGCATCTGCGGCTTGTACGATCTGAGCCCCGCGAAGCGGGTCGTCAGGCCGAACAACCTGATCACCGCATCGAAGCAGTACGGCAGCCAGCGGGAAAGCTGGCACGGCATCGACGCGACGATCAATGCTCGCCTGCCGTTCCGCACGACCGTGTCCGGTGGCCTGAGCAGCGGGACAGAGGGCAACGATACCGAGGCCTGCTTCGTTGTCGATTCTCCCGGCGCCACCCGGTTCTGCGAGATCAACCGCCCCTGGCGCACAGGCGTCAGGTTTCTCGGAACCGTGGGGCTTCCGTGGGGGGTGGACGCCGGTGTCACGCTCCAGGCGAACCCCGGTCCCGAGATTCTCGCCAACTACACGGTCACCTCGGCGCAGGTCGGGTCGATCGTGCAGTTCGTCAACCCGACGCGGACCAGCTTCTCCGGGGGATCGGCGAGTGTCTCATTGGTCGAGCCGGGCACGTTGTTTGGCGACTACATGTACCAGCTCGACATCCGCATCGCGAAGAGCATTCGGTATCGCCGGATACGGGGCCGGCTGACGCTGGATCTGGCCAACATCCTGAACGCGAACGCCGTGCTCGTGCAGAACAACACCTACGGTGCGAACTGGTTGCGGCCGGTGTTCAACCTGCAGGCGCGCCTGATCAAGCCAGGCATTCAGATCGAGTTCTGAGCGCGCGATACGTCCGAACTCGTCTCGCTGCCAGCGTGTCACGGTGACATCCGACCCGGCCACGCGTGGTCGTGGTCGCCATTGGTGTCGCCGTCCCACGTCAGTTCGTCTTGGCCACCAGCTTCGAAAACTCCTCCATCGTGCCCGCGCGGCCATGGACTGGTACGTGCTGCGCCACGTCCAGCTTCAGACGCTGGATGGTCTGGTGCAGGGCGATCATCGCGGGCGTCGGCGCGGGCGGCGCCTGGCCTGGGGCCGGCGGCGAGTACATGTCGGCGTTCATCAGGATCCGCTCCTTCGGCAGGTACGCGACCAGCATCGTGCCGGTGTGGGTGAGGCCCGGCACCGGATAGACGTCCATCGTGCGCGTGCCGTCGCTGATGACGTACTTCTGGTTCACCAGCTCGTAGAGCGGCTTCCGATCCTGAGCGAAATACGGGTACCTGGTCGAGAGCAGGTCGGGCTCGACCGTCCGCTGCGCCGGAGCGAGCACGACCCGCTCGAAGAATTCGTGGTTCCGCTGGTGGGTCACGAGCGTGGCGCCATGCGCCACGAAGGCACGGAGTCCTCCAGCATGATCGAAATGGTGGTGCGTGTTGACCACATAACGGATCGGCTTGGTCGGCGCGAGCGTGTTGACTTCAGCGATGACCGCCAACGATCGCGCCTCGTTCAAAGGCGCTTCGACGATGGCCATGAAGTCGCGAAACTCGATCGCGATGCTGTTGTGCGAGCCGCCGCCCACCAGCCACACGCCGTCGGCGACCTTGGTCGATTCCACGCGCGTCACGGGCGCCGGCGCTTGGCGAGCCACATCGGGGACGGTCAGTGGCGACACCTGCACGTTCGGCTGAACCGCTGTGACGCGGACCTCGAGCGAGTTGTGCCCCTGGTTCAGTCGCGGATCCCCCTGGTGCGAGTGGAGGACCGTTGGAAACTTGATGCCGCCGAAGTCCTTGTACTGCGTGTAGCGCGTCTCGTAGAGCATGTCGCCGAGCACCGGGTTGGCGACCCACGTCTGCACCATCTCGATCAGATTGTCGTCGTTGATGATGCCGTTGACGCGGTACTTCCCGAGCGCGGTGAAGGTGACCATTCTCACACGTCGTCCACCTTGCGCCGCTGGCACGAACATCGTCGTCACCGAGGGATTCCCCGTCAGGGCCGCTTTCACGAAGCCGTGCGGCGTGAGCCAGATATCCAGCTGACGCTGTTCGGCGGCCGCCTGCGCACCAACCGGGCCGCCGCCCAGGATGTTCCAGGCGAATGTGTCGCTGACGAAGAACGCTTGTTTCTGCTCGCCCTGGATCGGCGTCCCTCCGCCGCCGCGGACGGGGTTGTTTCCTTGGACGCGCGTGAGCTCTTCGCGCGAGGCGCGCGCGTCGTAGTCGATGACGCGGCTGTAGCTCGTCACGTCGAATCGCGGCCAATCGTCATCCGGCGTGAAGCTCTGGCCGGGCGCCCCCATCCAGCCGGTTCCACTGAACTGAATCGTCTTCAGCGTGGCGGCCCCGATGTTGGTCGAGACGGCCTGAAGCACCGATTTGGCGTCCTGCGCGGGGGTAGGCGTGACGGTCAGGACGAGCGAAGCACCGGCGAGCACCGCGACCTGCAGCAGGTGTCTGGTCCACATGGCGGAGTCTCCTCCTGAGACGAAGGGTGGCCTGTCCCGGGCGTGTCCGGTCAGCATACCAAAGACGGGACCGTGCTCGCGGCGCTGGCCTGGCGCCGTAAACGCGTCGTGAGAGGGTCAGACGCGCGCCGAGAGCTCCGACAACGCCTTGAGCTGTCCAGTGCTATCGCCGAGCTTCTCCACCGGAACGCCCATCAAGTCGAGCAGAGTCACGTGCAGGTTGGAGAGCGGCGTCCTCTCGGGGTAGACCACGTGGCGACCGCCTTGCAGGGTTCCCGCACCCCCACCCACGACCAATGTTGGCAGAGGCCCGTGGCTGTGGCGATCGCTGTTGCTGATGCCTCCACCGTACAGAAGGATCAGGTGGTCGAGCAGCGACCCGTCACCGTCGGGCGTCTGCTGCAGCTTCTGGAGGTAATCGGCGAACAGCTTGACGTGATACGTCTGAATGGCCGCGCACTTCTGAAGCTTGGCCGGATCGTTCTGGTGATGCGACAAGTGATGGTGCGGCTCGTGAATCCCCAGCTGCGGATAGGGCCGCCCGGTCTGCTCACGACCGTACATGAAGGTGATCACGCGGGTGAGATCAGATTGGTAGGCGAGGAGCTGAAGGTCATAGAGCAGCGTGACGTGGGTGTCGAACGAGTCCGGCACACCCGCCGGTCGGTGCACATCCGGCACCTCTCTCGTGCTCTGCTCCTCCGCCTTCTGAATCCGCCGCTCCACATCACGCAGCGACGTCAAATAGTCATTCACTTTCGAGCGGTCCGAGGGGCCGAGGGTTCGCTGCAGCTCGCGGACGCGATCCGTCACCGAATCGAGGAGGCTCCGGTCCTGACGAAGGCGTGCCGCGCGCACGCCTGGGTCGGTGCTGTCCGCCGAGCCAAACAGCCGCTCGAAGACGACGCGGGGGTTGTTCTCGGCCATCAAGGGCAGGGTCGGCGTGAGCCACGAGAGCGTGCTGCTGTAGGCGCAGCTGTAGCCCACATCACACGCGCCCACCAAGCTGTTCTCGTCGGCCGTCAACTGCAGCGACGACAGCTGCGTGTCGCGTTCGAAGGCCCTTGCGGCAATCTGGTCCATGGAGATGTCGTTTTGCACCAGGCTGTCGGACTTCTTCACGTGAATCCCGGTGAGATACGACCCCGACGCGCGCGAATGATCCCCGCCGCCATCGCCCATTGCTTCGGCTGGCTCGCTGGCGAGGCCCGTGACCACGACCACACGGTCGCGCTGTGGTGCGAGCGGCGAGAGGATCAGTGAGAGCTCGAAGGTGGCGCCGACTCCTTTGGGGAGCCACTGCTCGTAGACCACGCCGTTGGGGTGATACACGACGCCCAATCGGCGCACGGGCTTCGCCGCAGTCTTGGCAGCCGTCGTGAGGGCCGGGACCATGGCGTCGAGCAGCGGCAGCGCCACGGTCGTCCCGAGCCCGCGCAGCACCGCACGGCGCGAGAGGGCCCGTTTGGTGATCATCATGATCCCGCTCTCCTCATCTGGAACGGCGCGCTCTTGACCATGGCGGTGATGACCGAGGACCACTGGTAGTGATCGGCGGCTGCGGCCCGCACGATCGCCCGAATGGCGGGCGCATCGTCGTATTCGACGGGTCGGCCGATGGCATACATCAGCAGCTTCCCGGCGACCGCTTTCACGAACTGGTCCTGCTGCGCCACCAGGGCGCGACGAAGGGCGGCGGGTCCGTCGACTGTGGAGCCGTCGAGGAGCTCGCCCGATGCGTTGATCGGGGCGCCGGCCTCCACCGTGCGCCACTGTCCGAGAGAGTCGAAGTTCTCGAGGCTGAAGCCGAGCGGATCCATGCGCGCATGGCAGCTGGCGCACACGGGATTCTTCCGGTGCGCCTCGAGCATCTGACGAACCGACGTCGTCTTGACCGCGGTGTCCGCGTCCAGATTCGCGCTCACGTTGGGGGGCGGCGGCGGAACCGGGGCCGCCAGAATGTTCTCGAGCAGCCACTTGCCTCGGATCGTCGGCGATGTCCGGTGGGGATAGGACGTCACGGCGAGCACGCTCCCCTTGCCGAGTAAGCCCCAGCGCGACTCGTCGGTCAGCGCCACGCGTCGAAAGTGGCTGCCGTGGACGCCCGAAACGCCGTAGTGGCGAGCCAGCCGTTCGTTGAGAAACGTGTCCTTGGCCGTCAACAACTCTGTGACGCTTCGATCCTCTTGAAGCTGCGCGTCGAGGAACATCTCCATCTCAGTCACCAGCGCCGTGCGCAGGTTGTCGTCGAACCAGGGATAGTGCCGGTTGACATCGGGCGTGAGCAACCAGACGTTGCGGATCTGCAGCCACTGACCGAAGAAATTGTCCACGAGGGCCCTGCGGGCGCGCGGAGCGCGGAGCATGCGCCGGACCTGCCGATCGAGGACGAGCGGATTGGTCAGTTGTCCCGCAATCGCCAGGTCGAGCAGCTCGTCGTCGGGCAGGCTGCTCCACAGGAAGAACGACAGCCGCGAGGCCAGTTCGACGTCGGACAGTCGATAGACCGCGCCTGGCGCGAGCGCCGCAGGAGTCATCTCGAGGCGGAAGAGGAAGTCGGGGCTGACGAGAAGCCGCTCGATCACCGCCCGAATACCAGCGTCGAAGCCTCCAGCGGCGTGCCCCTGTTCGAAGAATCCGAGCAGCGTCTGCACATCGTGGCGGGTCACCGGCCGCCGATAGGCACGTCGCGCCAGGCCCGAGAGGATCGTGGTGGCACAGGCGCTGACCTCGGTTGGCCGGACGGGGTGACACACGAAGATCCGACGACGGCTGGGTGATTCTCGCGGGACGTGACCGTTGTACGGCCCGCCGATGTGCAGCGCCGAGATCATGAGCTGCGAGCTCGCGTAGTGGGACTGCAGACTCCAGATCGGAAACCGGGCGGGTCCCAACCCCTCGGCCTTGACTGAATCGGACTTGACCACTGTCGCGACGACCTGCCGCAGACCCGCCTTCAGCGGAACGCGGACTTCCAGTTCGTCATCGGCGGTCAAGAGCGACACGGAAGGCCCACCGCCAACGGTGAACTGCGCGACTCGGACCCCATCGACCCGAACTTCTATCTGGTTTGGAACGTTCAGGCCCCGGATGAGGCCTTCCCAGGTCCGGTCGAGTCTGACTCTTAGGACGTACTCGCCCTCGACGGGGAAGTAGTGATGCGCGGCCACGCCGCCTCTCGAGCCCAGAGGAAACTCCTCCCCCAAGCGCTCGGTCTGCCACAGCCACGTCCGCTCGTTGGCGTTGTTCGAGACCGCCGTGTACCGCACGAACGCCGCGGGGATGGTCGGGTCGCCCACGGCCAAACGCGCGATCGTTGTTGCGGCCGACAAGTAGCGATCGAGCAGCGCGGGTGTCACGGCCAGCGCGTCGGCATTCGTGTCAAAGCCGTGGGCCTGTTCGTCGGGTGGCAACATCGCCGTCCCGTCGATCGGCACGGCGAGCAGATCGTGCACGGCGTTCGCATATTCGGTGCGATTGAGACGATGAAGGGCGGCTGGCCGGCCAGGATTGGGGTGGGCTGCTGCCGCACGATCCAGCTCGCCCTCGAGCCACGCTGCCGCGGCGTCATACGCCCGCGCGTCTGGTCGAGGCCGGCCCGCGGGTGGCATCGTGCGCGTCCGCAGCTTCACCACGACCTTCTCCCATGTCTCCGCGGATTTGGACACGGCAGCTGCATCAGCCTGGTCGAGCATCAAGTTGCCACTCTTGACCCTCTGGTTGTGGCACGCGAGGCAGTACTTGGAGACGAGCTCGCGCGCAGGGGAGGCTGAGGCCGCCGCACTCACGGTCGGCGCCTGAGCTGGTGTCGAGCGCCGCGCTTGAGCGTGCATCGTCGGTGCGGCGACGCCCATCGCGACGGCCACGACAGGGCAGCTCCACGCGAGTGCTCGGCGTTTCCTTGGCGTTGCGGGCATCATCCCTACCGGCCTGCCGTTACCGACACCGGCCTTGCGCTTGGCACGGCTTTCCCAGTTTCGGATCCGCTCCGTGCCTGACCAGCAAGGCCGCGCTCTCATCGTTGAAGAGCACGCCCCCGACTCGGTCTCCCATCCCGGAGGCGGCGAGCCATGGTGTGATCCAGGCGCTGCTCATGGCGTTGACGTGTGCGCCCTTGTTGATGAGCAGCTCGAGCAGCGTGTTCCACCCACGATACGCGGGCCCGAACAGCGCGTTTTCGCCCGACGAGGTCGCCGCCGTCGGATCGACGCCGAGCGACAGCAGGATCGCGACCGCCTCGATCGCCCGTTCCTCTGTCACCGGGCTGTCGGCGTGCGATCGATGAAGACCCGCCGCTGCCATGATGGCCGTGGCACGTGTGGCGGTGACCGCGGTCGGATCGGCCCCAGCGGTCAGGAGGAGGCGCATCATCTCGATGTCGGCGGCCGCGCTGGCGAGCAGGAACGGTGTGGCGCCCGCCGTATCGCTGTACCCTCCGGCGAATCCCGGCGGTCGCTTTGTCATACGCGCGTTCGGGTCGGCGCCACGCGCGAGGAGGGCCCTCACGAGCTGCAGCTTCGCCTGGCGATCGGGAATGCCGCTCATCGGATCGACGAAGCCGTGGAGCGGATTCGCAATGCCGTTCTCCCAGATGCCGGCTGCCCAGTGTAACGGCGTCCACCCAGCATCCCCGATGTTGGGATCGGCTCCCTGCTCCAAGAGGAAGAGTGCGAGCGGCACGTGGCCCCTGACAGAGGCGACGAGTAGCGGCGTGCTGCCGTCAGACCCGTCATCAGCCGCACGCATGCCGACCCCCGCACCCAAGTCGTCGCCGACAAAGCGCGCCTGCCGCTTTGGATCCGGCCGCGATCGGATGTTCACGTCAACGCCCGCCGCGAGCAACAGCCGGCTGCTCTCGAGGTCACCCTCTCGTGCCGCAAAGTGGAGCGCGGTGAACCCTTTCTTGGTGCGAGCCCGAGGATCGGCGCCTGCCTCGAGAAGCGCCGCGACCACACTCGAGTGATGTTCGGCGGCCGCCCACATCAATGCCGTCTGTCTCTGCGAGGGCTGTGCCCAGTTCACGTCGGCTCCGTACGCGACCAGCCGGCGCACGCCGTCCACGCTGCCGCTGGTCGCGCAGGTCATGAGCGGCGTCTCGCCCGTGGCAATCGGGCGGTTGACGATCGCACCAGCCGTCAGGAGCAGCTCGATGAGTGGGGCGCTGCCGTTGGTACACGCCAGCGACAGGGCGGTCATCTGAAATTCGTTCGCCGCGTTGACGTCGGCACCCGCTTTGACCAACGCGCGGGCCGTTTCGAGATCGTTCCAATGAGCGGCCCAGAGTAATGGCGTCGAGCCATCCAAGGCGCGCACGTTGACGTCGGCCCGCTGTCGCAGTAAGACGCGAACCTGCTGGTGGTCGCGGCTCTTCGCCGCCTCGACGAGGGCCGGACCGGCGTCCGCGGCTCGGGAGTCGACGGCGGTCGCCACCGCGGCCAACAAGGTCACGGACAGCGCCCATCGCCTGTGGTCACGCGGGCCAGTGTGTCGGGCCGGTCGACTCATGCGCTCGGGTAGCTCCCTGTGACAACGCGGTCGAACTCCCCGACTATAGTCCAAGAACTCGGCTGGCCACGAGCCGGCTCCTCATGGAGGGCTGGGGCCGTTCCCACTTCGAGGTCAACGACCCGCCCTGCGGGCCGATCAGTTTTCAGTTCCGTCTCGGTCTTCCTGCCTCGATTACGCAGTATTCATCGCCACAGGACACGCGATATCGGCTCATGCCGAATCTTGGGATCTTCGCGCAGGATCAGTGGACTCAGGGTCGGCTGACGCTCAACCTCGGAGTGCGATTCGATCACGTGCGCGAGTACGCAGCGAGCCGCGGCCAACCAGCATGAGGCCAGGCCAATATTCAGAACGTCAGCAGTCCGCTGAACTGCACGAGTCGTCCGTCCAGCACGCCCGCGCCGGTCGCGAGGCTGGTCACAGGGAATCGCCACTGCGCTCCAAAATTGTTGTTGATGCCCAAAAGCGAGCTGGCATTCAGGGCGTTGTACACGTCCAGATTGGCCTGCAGGCGCAGCTGCGAGCCGATCCGGAAGAGCTTGCTCAGGCGCAGATCGAGTTGCGTCCGCCGCGCTTCGAACATCGTTTGAGGTGCCACCAGGGGGACCTGGGCGGTGCCGTTGCAGACCGCGGCGGTGCCGCACGAGGCAAGGTTGCGTCCGAGACTCGGGGCAATGGCCGCGTTGGGCGCCGTCCACGTCGCGAGAATTTCGGGTCCTGATTGGTTCTGGAGGGTTCCGCTCACCACGAACTGGAGAGGCAGCGGATAGCTGCCGAACACCTTCACCTGCGTTTGCGCACGAAACGGCGACTCGACGCGGCAGTTCAGCAGCTGCTGCGGAGAATCGAGCACGAAGCAGCTGTCGGTCACGGTGCGCCCCGTGTCGATGCCCCCGCCGACTTGTGCGCCGGGGCCCAGCCGCGCATTCAAGGTCAGACCAAAGAAGTCGGAGACTTGGGTGCGCTCACCGAATTGCGACGCCTGCGTCACGAGATTGTTGGCCCGGCCGACTTTCGCGAGCGAGACGTCGTAGAGGCCGCACACCTGGTAGCCGCCGCCACGTGGAAGACGCGCGTCGCTGGGCGCCGTGATGCAGAACGGACTGAAGTCAGCGGGGGTTACGTCGAGATTGTCCGTAGCCGTGAAGTTCCCGAACCAATTCCGATAGTAGCCCCCGGTCACCGACACCGTGGGTAGCAGCTGGTGCTGCACCTCTGTTGTGAAGTCCCAGCTGTACTCACGGACACCAAAGCCCGTCAGCACATCGCCTGCATAGCGCGTTGCGATGTTCACGCGGCCGAAGTTCTGATTGAGATAGGGTCCGCATTCTCCGTTCTGCGCTGCATTGGCCAGATTGCAGTCGGGGAAGACGTTCCCGTTCGTGTCGGTCCAATTGCGGTTGACCTCATTGACGGACGTGACGAGAGGATTGACCGCGGCGGCCAGGGCGGTCGCCGTCTTGTTGACGTAGCGCCCGACGGACGCTTTGAGCGCCGTCTTGCCGGTGCCAAAGAGATCGTACGCCGCGCCAAACCGAGGATTGACGTCGGTCCAATTGGGGACGTTCCGCACCTCGGCAAAGCGGCGCTCCGGGACGAAGGGGCCGGCGGGTGCCTGCTGTTCCGGCACGTACCCGTTGAAGTAGTCGAACCGGACGCCGTAATTCAACGTCAGACGCCGGATCGTCCACTGGTCCTGGGCGAAGACACCCAGATCGGCCTTCATCGTGTTGCGCTGCAGGTTGGGTGTGGCGTACTGCGTAATGCCATTCGGCCGTCCATCCAGGAACCGGAATGAGATGTTGCCGAGAATGGGTTCGCCGCCGAAGCCAACCTTGCGTTCGATCCCGGTGCCGGTGTTCCAGATGCCTTCATCGATCTGCATCCCAGCCTTGAAGGCATGCGACCCGGTGACGTAGGACGCGGCAAAGCGCTGCACATACCGATGATCGTCGACCCGGTACCAGTGCCGGAATGGCGCGTTGTACCGGAAATTGGTCCGGAGCTCGAGAATGGAAATCTCGGTGTCGGGGTCGGTGCCGTCCGGGATCGGCGTGCGCCACTTGGAGACGAGGACCGACAGCCCGGCTTCGAGCAGGACACGATTGGTCAGTGGCGACCGCCAGGTGATCTGAGTCAGGCTCTGAGGCTTGAAATGCAGCCCGAAGCTCGCTTCCGGAGCCTCGTTTCCTTCATACACGCATCGGCACACGTTCTGGAAGTCGGTGAAGAAGTTGAGCTTGTTGCGGGCTGATGCCTGCCAGGTCACACGCCCGGAAAAGAAACGGTCGTACTCGATGCGCGTTCCCGGTCGATCGAGATCGGGCGTATAGACAGGTGTGCCCTGAGTCTTGTTCCAGAAGATGCCAGCCTTCCGGTTTTCGTTGCCGGCCGCACGGATGGTCGCGAAGTACCACAACGAGTCGCGTCTCACCGGACCGCCAACGGTTGCGCCAGCGTCGTACACGTGCTCGACGCCGTCCACGGTGGTGAGTCCGCGGCGCCGCAGCTCGTCGTTCAGGTTGTTGCTCTGAAGGCGAGCGCTCGTGTACAAGCCGGTCAGCGTCCCCCTGAACGCGTTGGCGCCCTCTCGGGGAACGGCGTTTGCCGCAAAGCCACTTCCGGTGCTCTCCGCCGAGACGCCGCCACTCAGCAGTGTCATCTCCTCGACGTTCTGGGCATTGATGATGTAACTGACGGTGCCCGTGCTGGACGCGTTGAGAATGGCCATGTCGTCATAGGTGACCTTCATCCCGGTTCGGCCGTGATACCGCACGCTTTGCGGACTGCCCATCCCTCGGTAGGCGCCGGCGGAGCCGCCGACATCGGCCGCGCCGGTCAGGGCAGGTGTCAGCGTGATCAGGGTCCCGAGCGACTGAAGGCCGGTCGGCAAGGCGCCAAGCAGCTCCTTCGACACCACGGTCTGCGTGCGGGTGTTGTGCGTATCGACCAGTGGGCTCGCAGCGGCCACGGTAATCGTCTCTTCGATGACACCGAGCGTCATGTCGGCGTTTACCGGTGCGGTGAACCCGGCGGTGAGCGCGATCCCTTCGCGCCTCAGCGTGGTGAAGCCCGCGAGGCTGAACGTGACCGCATAGGTCCCAGGTCGCAGATCAATGACTTGATACCGCCCTTCGCCGTCGGTCACAACGGTGCGGACCTTCTCGATGAGCGCGGGACTGGAGGCTTCGACCGTCACGCCAGGTAGGACCGCACCTGACGCGTCCTTGACCACACCGGCGATGCCGCTGGCTTGCTGTGCGGACAACTCGGCGGCAGTCAGCGTCGTCAGACACACGAGCACTCCGGCGCTGAGACCTCGGATGTGGCGCATAGGGCCTCCTCGTTTCGACGCGCGACGTGACCTGAGGAGAGCCTACTCCAGTTGCGCGAGCGCCGAGATGTGCGTCGACCGAGGACGGTCTCGCCGACAAGGGCCAGCTCCTCGTTGACCCGAGCCGATCGGCTGCCGCGCCCGACCAACGGCGCCTCGGGTTGACCATTCGACGTATACTCGCGACGGCTGCGCGGACCCCTGACACCGCCGAGTCGCTGAGCACCTCTGGCACCTTCCTCCCCAACACTCGTCGAGGCCGAAGCCCCGAGCCCAACGCGCCGGAGACGCCCTACGTTCGCCTCCGGCACGCTCGTCGTTCTGTGCGCGCTCTTCGCGCTCTCGGGCGCGAGCTCGCTCGTCTATCAAGTGCTCTGGCTCCGCATGCTCGGCTGGATCTTCGGCGTCACGGTGCACGCGGCGAGCACGGTGTGGGCCACCTTCATGGCCGGGCTGGCGATCGGCAGCGTCGTGGCCGGACACCTCGGCGACCGCGTCAGGAGTCCGCTCCGGTGGTTCGGAGCGACCGAGCTCGCGATTGGCGTGACGGCGCTTGCCACGCCCGCCTTGGTCGCAACGCTCCAGCAGATCTATCTCGGTTGGCATCCGACACTGGCTGAGTGGACGGGTGGCGTGACCGCGGCGCGGATCGTCATGGGTTTCTTGGCGCTGATCGTCCCCACCGTGCTCATGGGCGCGACGCTTCCGCTCGTCATCAGGAGCTCGATGGTCCAGCACGGAACGCTCCGGCAGCAGACCGCCGTGCTCTACGGTAGTAACGCCGCGGGAGCTATCGCCGGCACGCTCGTCGCCGGCCTCCATCTGGTGCCTGAGTACGGGATCCGGGGATCGTTCCTGACGGCGGCAGGTTTGAACCTGGTCGTCGGGCTCGCGGCGATCGCGCTGTCGTTCATCGTCCGGCCCGCGGTGAGCTCCTGGACGTCGACTGCCGACCCTGTCGACGGCTCCCGCGCGAACGCGCCTCTCTCTTCGTCTCGGCTGCGCGCGCTGCTGGTGGTCTTCTCGCTCTCCGGGTTCGTGTCGCTCGCGCTCGAGGTGGTGTGGTTCCGCGTGCTGACGCTCTTTCTGCGGCCCACGGTGTACGGATTCTCGGTCATGCTTGCCACCATCTTGGCGGGGGTCGCGCTCGGCAGCTATGTCATCACACCGATGCTCACGCGCCCCCACTTGCGGTGGTTGGCCTGGCTCGCGGGCGTCGAGCTCGCCGCCGCGGTCGCCATTGTCGTCTCGTTCGGCCCGCTGACCTATCTCGGTGACCTGTCGCGACGCATCTCCCCGGCCGTGTCGGCCATCCTTCCCGAGTATCTCGCCTACCCCATGGCCGGCAGTCTGCTGGCCATCTTTCCGACGGCGCTGCTGATGGGACTGGCCTTTCCCGTGGGGCTCCACCTGTGGAGCATCGGGGGACACGGCCGGCACACCTCGAGGCGCGTGGGGGTCTTCTACTCGCTGAACGTCGCAGGGTCGATCCTCGGATCGCTACTCGCCGGTTTCGTGTTGTTGCCGCAGGTGGGGAGCCGCGGCTCGCTGGTCCTGCTTGCGGCGATCACCTTCGGCTCTGGATTGATGCTCGTGGCGCTGTCAGAGCTGTCGCGGCGCAGCCGGAGCCTCCTTGCCCTCACCGGCACTGCCGTGTTCGCACTCGCGATATGGGCCGCGCCCGACCCGTTCGATCAGTTCGTCGCCAATCGCTATCCAGGCCAAGCCATCGTCTGGCGTGAAGAAGGCGTCGAAGCCACCGTCGTCGTCCACGAGCGGAGCGGCGAGCTGTCGCTGACGGTGAACGGCAATCACGAGGCGAGCACTGGCGGAACCATGACCTACGTGCACCGTCGTGTCGGCCACCTGCCGCTTGCCGTGCACCCGGATCCCAAATCCGCGCTGGTCATCGGCCTGGGCGGCGGCGCCACGGCGGGCGCGGTCAGTCGTCACACCGGGGTCAGGCTCGACATCGTCGAACTGGCCGGCGCCGTCGTACGCGGCGCGCGCTTCTTCACGGCGATCAACGACCGTGTGCTCGACAAGCCGCACGTCACGCTGCGTGTCGACGATGGGCGCAACTATATGTTGCTGACGCCGCACCGGTACGACGTGGTGACGGCAGACGTCATCCTTCCAATCTGGGCGGGCGCCGGCAACCTGTACTCGGCCGAATATTTCCAATTGATGAAGCGCGTACTCGAGCCTGGGGGACTCGTGCTCCAATGGGTGGCGGGCACCGAGGCCGAGTACAAGACCATCGCCCGGACGTTTCTGAGCGTGTTCCCGCAGACAACCGTCTGGAGCGACGGTTCGCTGCTTTTGGGATCGGTAGAACCCCTCCAACTGCGGCAGCGCGACTTCACCTGGAAGCTCGAGGTTCCGGGCCGGCGTGAAGCGCTGCGGGAGCTCGGGGTGGAGAGCTTCGAGCAGTTGCTCGGGATGTTCGTGGCGGGGCCTCACGAGCTTGCGGCCTTCGTCGGGGACGGTCCGCTGCTCACTGATGACAAACCGCTCACTGAGTACTTCCTGAGCTTGCCGCGCGATCGCGATCCAGATTTGTCAAAGCTGAAGGGGGATGTCCAGCGTTTCGTCGTGCCGGATTAGGCTCCGTCGGCTGGTCATGGCTCCACGGCCTCGCAGAGCCGAAAGTCAGCTTTGACGCTCAGTCCCAGCTCCTGTCGGGCAGGAGTCGCCCACTTCCAAGCTCGCAACTTCCTCGCGTCGTCGAACGAAGGGCGGATTCGGATGACGTGCCGCGCGTCGCAGGCTGAAGCCCTGCGCCGCAAATGGCACGGCCCAACTCCGCGAGCTGCTGTTACGGTTCCGACTCGCCTCATGCGTATCGGCATTGACCGGGCAGAGCTGAGCTGTCGCGACGCCAGCGTTACTCGACGCAGACGAAGTGCTCCGCCAGCCGATCAGCAGATGCGTGGCACAGTGGTTGCACGACGAGCTTCTGAGTCGAGGGGAGACATAGGGGAAACAATAATGAAGAAGCTTCTCGTTGCGGCAGGCATCACGGCAGTGGTGCTGGTGACTTCCGGCCTACATGCTCAGGAACAGGCGACGCTGGCGCTGAAGAGCGGTGAACGGATCAGTGGCGAACTCGTGGACATGAGAGCCGTCGGATTCATTGTGCGGGTCAACGGACAGGATCGGACCATCAGTACCTCCGACGTGGCATCGGTCGAGTTCGCCGGCGGTGCGGTCCCGGCCGACGCCCAGAATCGCATCAACTCGGGCCAGCCGGTGGCCGTGCTTCGCTCCGGCGAGATCATCGAAGGGCGCTTGACGGACATCGGAGGGACTCAGCCGCTTCGGCTGACGTTTGCCACCTCCAACGGCCAGCGCGAATTGAGCTCGTCCGATGTCGCTCAGGTGCACTTGGCTCGGCTCAGTGACCAGGCAGGGGCTACGTCGGCTGAAGCGATCACGCTGAGGGTGCCAGCCAATCGGGAGTGGACCGACACTGGCCTTGCCGTTCGGCGTGGTGAGCGGCTGCAGTTCAACGCAACCGGACACATCATGGTTGCGGAAAACGCGAGCTCAGGCGTGGGCGGCTCGCCCATCCCTCCGCGTGGGTCGTTGCCCGTCCGTGGGGCCGGGGTGGGCGCGCTGATTGCGCGGGTCGGGAAGAGCGATCCGTTCCTCGTCGCCTCGAACACCAGCCCGATACCAATGCCCGCGACTGGCTACCTGCAGCTCGGCATCAACGACGAGCAAGTCGGTGACAACACCGGCTGGTTCACGGTCGCGATCGCACAACTCGACGCCAACGGTCGTGAGGGCCGATAGTTCGTGGTGCAGTTGCGAGTTTGAAGCCTGAGCCCCGAGACTCGCTCTCCGGGCCTTCCGGCACTGCTCGCAACTGAATTTCGCGCCGCAAGACGCCGCGATTCATCCGATCCAACGTCTGTACCGGTGCGCCCACGAACGCTCCCGCAGCTCTATCGTACCGGGCGTACATGAGAAGCTTCTCCGTCGACGTCGTCTCGCCGGCGTCGGTCAGGAGCGTGACGAAGGCCGAAAGCTGACAGCTGTCTGCGCGCCACCACTCTTCGAACCGTTCGAGCCTGATCCCTACCCGCCGGGCCCCCTACCCGCCTGACACGCGCCGCGGCTACATCATCCTGACGTCGAATCTGATGGATGCTCTCATCGAGAGCGGGACATCGCGCGAGCTCATGATGCTGGTCGGCCACAGCTCGGACATGTCAAGGCAGGCCACTTCAGATTCTGGGTTCTGAAGGACGTCATTGGCGCCTTCACCTTCGTGATCCACAGCGCGTACTGGCGACGGTGCCATCTCACGGCTAACCGCATCGGCCTCATGGTTGCCGGTGACTACTATTGCCGGCGATTCCGACCGGGCTCACCGAGCCGCGATACGTCTCGGCCATTCAGGTGAAGGAATTCAAAGCCAACGGCCAGCCGACGACCGGCGGCAAGTTCATCTTCCATCACGCGCTGATGACGATGCTCGACCACGAGGGCAATGCATACCCCGGAGCGTGGCCGACGACGACAACTGGGCGCTTTGGGTGGATCTTCGAGCCGGGCGCGGGCGAACTCTTGGCCGCAGGCTCGCAGGTGCACTACCACTCGGTGCACCTCCATGCGAACGGCGAGGACACAACCGCCTACCTGAAGGTCGCCTTCAAGCTCCATCCCAAGGGCTACGCGCCAACCGATCGCGTCGGCTCGGTCGGTTTCGGCACGAGTGAGATCGACATTCGGCCCATGGAGGCCAATCAGGCCGTTCACTTCTGGCGCACTCTCGATCAGAACTACAAGATGACCAGCTATGGTCCCCACATGCACGCTCCGGGGATGCGGTTTTGTGTGGAGGCGATCTGGGCCGGACGGGCCGAGCCGATCAACTGCTCGGGCTACGATCACAACTGGATTCAGGCTTACACGTACGCCGACGACGCGGCGCCCCTCCTCCCGAAGGGCACGATCCTCCACGGGATCGGCTACTTCGACAACACGCCGGCCAACAAGAACGTCGTCGATCCGAGAAACTGGTCCGGGATGGGCCATCGTTCGATCGACAACATGCTCCTGCTCATCTCGCCGGCCATCGTGCTCACCGACGAAGAGTTCCAGCGCGAGATGGAGGCACGTCGAAAGCGTTTGAACCTCGACGAAGGCCAGACCGTGCCCGGATGTCCCCTCTGCGGCTTCAGCAAGGTCCCGGCGAAGCGCAGCGGGAGTACCGACGGCCAATAGGCGCGGAGCCGTCGACACCGGCATCAGGAGCGACACGACCATGAGTACGGTCCGCCCACGTGCGTTCGCCGTCCTCGTGACCGCGTGGTGGGTGGTTGGGTCCGCCGAGCCACGAGTGACGGCGCTCGCGCAGGCGCTCAGGGACAAGACGGTCGCTCCCGTGTTCGAGGGGTTTCAGCGCAATCCGGACGGCACGTTCGATCTCTTGTTCGGGTACTTCAATCGCAACTGGGATGCAGAGCTCGACGCGCCGATTGGTCCCGCTAATCACATCGAACCTGGAGGGCCCGATCGAGGACAGCCGACGCACTTCCTCCCACGTCGCAACCGTTTTGTGTTTCGCGTGCGTGTTCCGGCCGACTTCGGCAGCCGCGAGATGGTGTGGACGCTCGTCACACAAGGCGAGACGCTGCGTGCGTACGGGACGCTCAAGCCCTTGTACGAGGTCGATGACATCGCCATCGCCGCGAATCTCGGCGCCGGAGGTCCATCGGGGAATCGTCCCGACATCCCGGGCAACAAGCCGCCCCGCGTCAAAGTCGACGGAGAAAAGACCCGTTCGGTGCGAGTCGGTGAAGCGACCATTCTGCAAGCGATCGCGACAGACGACGGGTCGCCTCGCCCACGTCCGATGGCCGGGTCCATCGGCCAGGATCGTACTGTTCCCACATCGGCCACCGGACTTCGAGTTTCGTGGTTCGTCTATCGCGGGACGGGCGACGTCACGTTCGATCCACCACAAGCCAAGGTCTGGGAGGATCTGAGGGACGGAGGCAATTCGCCGTGGTCGGTCGGGTGGACAACACCCCCGCTGCCAGCCGACGATCGGTGGACGACACGCGTCACGTTCAAGAGGGCGTGAACCTACGTGCTGCAGTGCCAGGCACACGATGGGGCCACCTTTGCCTTTGAAGACGTCACCTTCACGGTGAACTAACGCGGGCTCGGCCCAGCGGGCCGCTGGCGCTCGTGGCGTGAGACGAGTCTTGTGGGGCGCCTGATCACGGGCGTACGCTGTGTCCACCTCGTCTGAGCATTGACCCTCACGTCGAAAGGGACCAACCCCCAAGGCCAACCCGCCAGCAACGTGTTGGTATTCGAGAAGCAGTTGCATCAACTCCCGGCGCTGGCACAGTATCCGCGCGTCGGAATTCGCGATATCGCTTGAGTGTCAGTCTTCCTACTCGCGTCAGCCGAGGACCGGCTGCGCCACGGGCCGCTAGGCGCACGTCGAACCGGTTGCCAGAGCGTCGTAGAATGTCCCGCGTGTCGCGCGAGCCACGTCAATCGGCATCGAGGCCGCACCAGGCATCGAATCCGCGTGTCAGGAGGCGTGTCCTTCGAGCGACTCGCGTCCGTCGTCGCCGCGACGAGGCCGCGGACGTCACTGTCGGCGGCGTTGGTGGCGCTCACCGGCATCGACGGATGCGGCAAGGGATACGTGACAGCCGGCCTTGCCGCGCTTTGGAAGCGGCGGGCCATCGGGTGGCCGTGCTCAACGTCGACGGGTGGCTCAATCTGCCGACGGTGCGATTCTGCGATGTCTCGCCGGCCGAGCACTTCTATCGACACGCCATCCGGTTCGAGGAGATGTTCACCGAGCTCGTGCTGCCTCTCCGCGCTCGCGGTTCGGTGCGCGTAGAGGCCCAATTGACCGAGGAGACGGCCACACAGTTCCGGCCACATCTGTACGCCTTCGAGGATGTCGCCCTGATCCTGCTGGAAGGCATCTACCTCTTGAAGCGGGACCTCCGGCCGTACTACGACCTGTCCGTCTGGATCGATTGCAGCTTCGAGACAGCCCTGGCTCGTGCCGTCGCGCGCGCCCAGGAGGGCTTATCGCCGGAGGAAACGGTGCGGGCCTACCGGACCCTCTACTTCCCCGCGCAATCGATCCACTTCGTGCGTGACGCCCCACGAGCCGCGGCCGGGCTCGTGGTCAGGAACGACCCGAGCGTCGGCCCGATGGCGGGGGCCGACGAGTAGCAGGCTGGTCTGTCGTTGCGGACCAGGAGCGGTCGAACCTCCCCGCGGCGTCGATCGTTACCCAGATCACGAGCCTACCGCCGTCGTCTCGCCGTCCGGCGCGGCAGCTGGGGTTGACGCTCAGTCGGTCACGACGAAGGTGACATCTTCGGACGCCGACAACCCGCCGTCGTGTGCCAGACACCGCAAGACGTACGTGCCGGGCACGCTGAACGTCACCTTGCTCACCCATTTGCCCTCGGGCGGCACCGGCGGCGGAGTCCAGCCGAACGACCATGGGGAGTTGACGCCCTCTCGGTGATCCTCCCAGACGCTTGCCTGCAGGGGATCGAAGGTGACCTTGCCGGCGCCTCTGTACACGAACCAGGACAGGCGCAGTCCGGTGGCCGAGTTGGGGGTTCCACGCGCCGCACGTGCCACCTCGCTCGTGGGCAACGGCATCGGGCGTGCCTTCGGCTTTCCGTCGTCGGTCGCGATGGCCGTCAGCGTGACCGGTTGACCCACCTTGGCCGTGCGGCTCTTCTGACCCTCGACCTTGACCGCCGGAGCGCTGTTTCCGATCGTCTCGGGATGTCCGCCCCCACCGCCTCCGGCGCCGTTGTTGTTCTGGATGACGATGTCGTCGATGAAGTAGTCGGGCTTCAACGATCCGTATGCACGCTCGGTCTTTCCGCGGCTCGTGAGCGTCCACACGATCTCTTTGGTGCCGAAATCGTGCGGGACGCGAATCCGGACGAGGAAGCGATTCCGCTTTGGCAGGAAATGTGTCGGCTGCCCCTGATCGGCACCGCCCGGTTCGAAGTTGTTGTCCGGGCCGACAGGAATATCGAGCTCTTCCTCCCAGCTCCGGTTGTAGTAGCCGAAGACGAGGGTGAATGATCCGTCTGCGTTCTGTTCCCACCCTTCGTAGACCGGCACCACGTTCTGGCGGGTGACACGCGGCTGCGCGCTGGTCCGCGCCGTGCCTCCGAGCACGCCAACCGCGAACACTGCCAGGATCGTGCCCGTCCATGCGACCCGTTGCGACAGCATGATGTCTACTCTCTCTGTGGTGTCCACGGCGGCGATCGGCGATTTCGGGCGTCGATTATTGCTGTTGCCCCGCGGGGATCGTCGGCGGCTTGCTGTAGCCGCACAGTGGGCATCCGAGCATCGTCTGTCCTTCGGTCAGGCGAAGCTTCTCGCGCCGTTGCGCCATCTCACGTTGGAACTGCTCGTCGTTCAGCACGATGACCTGACCGATGTTGATCATCATGTTGTCGATCGATCGATGGCCCAGGCCCGACCAGTTCCGCGGATCGACGACGTTCTTGTTCGCGGGCGTGTTGTCGAAGTACCCCGTCACGCGCAAGATCGTGCCCTTCGGCAGGAGCGGCGCCGCGTCATCCGCGTAGCTGTAGATCCGCACCCAGCCGTGGTTGTATCCCGCACAGCTCAGGGTCTGGATGGTGCCACTGTAGATGGCATCGAGGCACATGCGGACCCCCGCGGCGTGCATGTGAGGCTCGAACACCACCATCTTGACGTTGTCGGTCAGCGTCGAGAACGCTTCGATCTTCTGATCGGCTTCCATCGGACGAATGTCGAGATCGAGCGTGGCGGTCACGTCGAGTCCGGCGACCTTCAGCTCCGGCTTGTACCCCTTGGGGTGGAACTTGAACGCGAAGTCGATGTGTGCGTCGGTATCGACGCCGTTGGAGTGCATGTGCGTCGACGGGAACACGAGCTTCGAGCCCGCGGTGAGGAGCCTCCCGGCCCTCGGATCGAAGAAATCGGCATTGCGTCCGACTTCGTGGACCGGCCACGTCGCCCCACCCCCGGCGGTCGGGCGCGTGCCGTCGGCCGTGACCGCGCTCCAGACCAGATGATGGAAGACTGACTGCCCACCGATCGTGGCCCGGTCGGCCTTCTTCTTTGCGTTGCTGACTTCCTTCATCTCGACAGCCGCGACGTAGCGGTCTTCTGTCAGTCCGGTCGGCACTGCTTGAAGCGGCCCCCACCAATCCGGCGACGTGCCCTTCACTGACACGGTCGGCCCCGACACGATCAGGTCGGGCGTGCCGATTTCCCACTCGTTCTCGCCGAGGAACTTGACCGGCTTGGGCTCGTCGGCGGGATTGCCGCGCGGCGCCCCGGCGTCGGCCCATCGGGCGATCTTCTCGACCTCCTCGTCGCTGAGCGAGATGTCGCCCTTGTACTGCTGGATGCCCACGGTCTTGTCGATGAACCAGGGCGGCATCGCATTCGGCTTGTCGCGCAGTGCGGTGCGGGCCTTGATCGATCTGGCCCATGGGCGCACCTCGTCATACGTCAGCAACGACATCGGCGCCACCGCCCCGGGACGATGGCAGGTCTGACAGCTCCGCTGCAGAATCGGCGCGATGTCCTTGGCGTACGTGACCTGAGGAGGAGCCTTGCTTTCACTCTGCTCTCCAGCCAGCGGCACGGACGTCGCCATCAAGGCAATGGCCGCCATCGTCGGCAGCGCGGCACGAATGGGCGTTGAGCGGACGCTTGACCTCATCGTCTCCCCTTTCGAGCGCAATACAGACGTGCGCGCGAGCGAAACTCTATACAGACACGCTTATGCGAGTCGGTTGTCAATTGCCTCAGGAAATTTGACGCCGTTTCAATGTATAGGTCATCGGGCCGTCGTTGATCGGCACGACTAGCTTCGGGTCGGCGCCGTGACAGTCGCGCCGAAGCCCACCGTCAACCGCTCCTTCATATCCGCGTATGCAGTGGCAATCAGCGTCATCAGCGCCGCGGCGTCGACGTCATTTCCAGACCTGAGCTTTACGTGGCGCATGAACCTGCCGGTCCCCTCCAGAAGACGCGCGGGGTCGGCAATCTCCGCGCCACGAAAGAACCCGACATTGACGTGGGCCCTGAACGCGTTGACGTAAGCGAATGCCGCGTCGCCCACACACGCGGTCGGATGCCCATCATGAAGCAGCTCCCGGACATCGTCTCCAGAGCAGCGCATGACCTCGAACCAGCGCTGCGCGATCGTCCCGAGTGCTCCCGGATGCTCGCGCATCCAGACGTCGACGGCCGGATCGCGCTTGACCGCACCAGGAAACCGAAAGAGCTGGCCCGATGGCGATGTCATTTCGACGCTGAGGTGGTCGATGTGGACCGTCATGGCCTACGCAAGGCTGGACCCAGCAGACCGCGCCCGCCCTCGGGCCGCTCGACGTTGGCGAATCCGCTGAGCGCGAGCCACCCGGGAAAGGCGCGAGCCAGCGCGGAGGGCCCCTCGATCCGAACCAGCCCGGCGCGCATCGCGTCAGCGAGCTCGACGTCGCCCATCCAGGCCTTTGTCAGCGCGGCGAGGTCGGCGTTGACGACGAGATCGGTTTCGAAGCCCGGATCCTTCAAGCACACGTCCACGTCCTCGCGCTCGAGGATGAGCCAGAACGTCGTCTGCCCCCGGACGGTCTTCGGGACGGCGCGGAAATCGAAGCGGACGACCACGCGCCGGTCCGGCAAGCGGTCGATGTTCACGCGTCGGTGGATGTCCCACATCAAAAGACCCGGGTCGAGGTCGTCGGCGCTGACGTGGCTCCGCGCCCAACGCTGGCCCCACTCGCCAAGCCTCTCGATCACCGGCCGGAGCTCCTCACCAGCGGGCGTCAGGAAGTACTCGCGGCCGCGGCCCTTGGTCCTCGGCGCGCTCCGGACGATGCCGGCGTCTTCGAGCTGTGCCAGTCGCTGGGCGAGGAGCGTCCGTGACATGAGCGGCACGCCGCGGTGGAGATGGCTGAAGCGGTGGCTCCCGCAGACGAGCTCCCGCAGCACGAGGGTCCATCGCTCGGCAACGATCTCGGCCGCCTTGGCGACGGGGCAGAACTGACCGTACCCCTTCACTCGGTTAAGGGTACGGACGGCCCGGGGCCACGGCAAGTCCATTCTTTGGTCTTTCAGCCGTCGGCGGTCGGAGCCATCCTGGTCGCGAACAGGAGGTGCCCTATGGACAGCACGTCAGGGCTCGTGACCGCGCGCGGCCACCACGCGACGCTCGATGAGGTGGCGATCGCCGACGTGTCACGGCGTTTCCGGGGGGCGCTCATTCGGCCCGGCGACGCGTCCTACGATGCCGCACGGCGTGTCTGGAACGGCGCGATCGATCGTCGTCCGGCCCTGATCGCGCGCTGTACTGGCGCAGCCGACGTCCGGGCCGCAGTTCGATTCGCGCGCGAGCGCGACCTCGTCGTCGCGGTGCGGGGAGGCGGTCACAACGTCGCCGGCACGGCCGTCTGCGACGGCGGGATTGTCATCGATCTCTTGCCGATGAAGGGCCTGTGGGTCGATCCCCGCGCCCGGGTCGCCCGAGCGCAGCCCGGGCTGCTCTGGGGAGAGTTCGACCACGAGACCCAGCCCTTCGGGCTCGCGACGCCTGGCGGGATCATCAGCCACACGGGCATCGCGGGCCTCACGCTCGGGGGCGGGCTCGGCTGGCTGATGCGCCGGTACGGGCTCACCGCCGACAACCTTCTCTCGGCCGACGTCGTCACCGCGGATGGCGGGCTCGTTCGGGCCAGCGCCGACGAGCACCCCGATCTCTTCTGGGGTCTCCGCGGCGGTGGCGGCAACTTCGGCATCGTCACGTCGTTCGAGTATCGACTGCATGCCGTCGGGCCGACCGTCCTGGCCGGCCTCATGCTGTATCCCGCGGCACGGGCTCGTGAGGTCCTCTCCCTGTACCGCGACTACATCGCGAGTGCGCCGGACGAGCTGATGACCCTCGTCGTCCTGAGGAAGGCACCCCCGGCCCCGTTTCTCCCCGAGACGATTCACGGACAACCTGTGGTGATCATTGGTGTGTGCTGGGCCGGTGCCGTCGAGGAGGGCGAGCGGGCGGTCGCACCGCTGCGGCGTTTCGGCGAACTGCTCGCGGATGTCGTCCGGCCGACGCCGTACGCGTCGCATCAGGCGCTGCTCGATCCGAGCGTGCCGCACGGGCTCGGCTACTACTGGAAGTCGGAGTATCTGCGCCCGCTCAGCGACGCGCTGATCGAGAGGCTGGCCGCGCATGCTTGGGTCGCCCCGACGCCGGAGTCTTACGCGGCCGTGTTCCACATGGGCGGCGCGGTTGGGCGGGAGGATCCGGACGGCTCGGCCTTCGAGGACCGGCAGGCGACCCACGCGATGACGATCGACGGCGTCTGGTCCGAACCTGCCGCGTCGGAGGCCTGCATCGGTTGGGTGCGGGAGTTCTGGGAGGCGGTGCGCCCGCATTCCACGGGCCGCGTCTACATGAACTTTCTGGGTGAGGAGGGCGAGGACCGTGTGCGCGCCGCCTACGGGGCGGCGAAGTACGAGCGCCTGCGTGCCCTGAAGAGGGAGTACGATCCCACGAACTTCTTCCGTATGAACCAGAACGTCGTGCCTTGAGCGAATTCAACGTCGCGGCACGTTTCGAGTCGCACGTGACGAGTGATCAGTAGTGATGCGAGTCTGGAGCTCACGACTCACTGCTCGGAACCACGCGAGCGACCACGTCGTCAACCAAGCCTCGCGGTGGTCAAGGTGGTTTGACACTCCTGAAATGTTCGTCGGCGGACGACACATGTGAGCCTCGCGATGGCCGGGCGCCTTCAGGGCGCATCGAGAGTCCGTGACACACTATGGGGTGTGCAGGTCGTGGTGCTGTTCGTTGTGTACGTCGTTCTCGATCGGCTGACTCGAGCGGCCGCGCGGGTGTCCCACGATGCGATGCAGTATCCCGTCCTTGTCGCTGGAGCTATTGCCGACAACGTTGTCATCTGGTTGATTCTCGCAGCGGTATTCGCGGGAGCGCTCGTGTGGCGCTCCAGAATGTGGGCATCCTGGCACGCGCTCGGACAGGGCGTCGTCCTGCGTCGGATGTGCGCGGTCGCTCTCGTCTTCGCGGCCTGGTCGTCATCGGCCTACCACTACAACTTCCTGGCTGGCCAGTGGCACATCGTCGATCGCCTGCTCGTGGCCGCGCTCGCGGTCGCGTCTTTCATCCGACCAGTGTTCCTCGTTCCATTCGCGATCGAGGCACGCGTACTGGCGGGGCAGTTCGTGCTCCCGTTCGGAACCGTTGCCGGACCGAACATCGACGCGTTGATCGTGACCGTGCTGGTCGGTTTCGCGGCCCTGCATCTCACTTACGTGCTGACCGGCAGCACGCGGAGTGAATCGATCGTGCTGTTTCTCTCGACGGTGGTCGCAAGCCATTTCTTCGTCCCGGGGTTCGGAAAGGCCAGGATGGGATGGTACGGCGTCAATCGACTTTGGAATTTCCCGTTGAGCGCCTACACGGCAGGGTGGCTCGGGCACACGTCAGGGGACTGGGCGCGCCAGATGGCGCGACTGATTGAGCCCTTCAACCTCCCGTTTCAGGTGGTCACACTGCTTGTCGAACTCGGATCCGGCATTGCCGTCGTCCACCCCAAATTTCTGCGCTGGTGGTTAGTGCTCGCCGTCGTATTTCATGCGTGTATCTTCGCAATGACCGGATTCTGGTTCCTGGCCTGGATGGCGGTCGAGATCGTGCTCCTCATTGTCGTGTGGTCACCCAGCCTGCGGGCGTGGGTGATGCAGAACGCCACGCCAGCCCGCGGCTTCTTGGCGGCTGGCATCGTGATGTTCGTCGGCGCGCGCCTGTACCATCCGCCGACGCTGTCCTGGTTCGACGGGCCGGTCTCGTACGGATACGAGCTGGAAGGCGTCGGTGTCAGCGGCGCCTCGTATCACGTTCCACTGGCGACCGCCGCGCCATTCGAGCAGGAGCTGAGCTTCCTGCGCTTACGCCTGTCTGGGACGCGAGAGGCATCGGACGCCTACGGGGCCGTCGGAACGCGGAGCCAGTTCGAGGCGCTGAATGCGATCACGTCGTTCGACGAACTCCGGTCCTATGAGCGTGGGTTGCCGCCGGTCTCGTCACGAGACATCGAGGCGTCGAGAGATTTCCTTGCGCGCCTCCTCGAACACATCAACCGAGATGGTCCAGCGCCGAGGTTTCTCTGGCCGCCGCCGGCACACTTCTGGAATAGTCGGCCGCCTCCGGGCTACACCTACCAGGAACCGTTGGCGCGCCTCGAGGCGGTCAGGGTTACTGCGCTACATCGTCCTGGCGGTCAGCTGGTTGGGCGCGAAACCCTGGTCACGGTTCACGCTGAGCCAGACGGCTCGGTTCGCGCGACCTCGCCCTGATAGCTCACCTGGATGCCGAATCGCGAGGCCGAGACATCACCTTCCGTGTGTCGGCCGCGGGCGCGGTCGCAGCGATCTGGTCATGGACTCCCGCGCGCCGAAGGCCTTTCCTGCGGTTGGGCGCGAGAAGCGGGCCGAGGCCCGCTAGAACACGGCAATCGGATTGAGCGGCGATCCGGTCGCCGTACGGAACCGCAACGGCGCCGCCGTCAGCAGAAACTCCCACCGGGAGCGCTCCGCCGCGGCATCCCCGACCGCCTCCAGGTTCATGTTGTCGAACAGATGCACGCCGAGCATGATCAGCGCGAAGTCGTGGACCGGGACGCCCCGCAGCTCGGCTCCCTCCGGGACAGGCACGGCGTCGTGCATCGAGTCGCTGCCCAGGATGGCGATATCGCGCTCCTTGAGCCAGGGGATGACCGACGGATCCACGCCCGCGCGCTCGCGGGACAGGTCCCACTGACCCACCGCCGCCCGGCGGGCCCAGCGGCCGGTGCGGATGAACAGCGCGTCGCCCGACGAGACGCGTACACCGGCTTTTTTCTCCCACGCCTCGAGATCCTCGACGTAGATGCGGGTGCCAGGTTCGAGATAGGGGACCCCCTTGAGGCGGGCCATGTCCATGAGCACGCCTCGCGTGAAGATGCCGTTGTGCGCGGCGTACACCGAGCCCTTCTCGGCCCCGTTCTCCACCGTCACGCTGTCTGCCGTGATGCCGTTCCACATCTTGCCGTCCATGAACCGATGAGCGAACGCATCGATGTGAGTGTGGATGAACCCGTGGAAGCGCACGGAGAGGACGTTGCCGCCGCCACCCTGGTCGACGTAGGTCGACACCTCGAAGGGATGCGCCCCTTCGATCGACGCCTCGGTGATCACATCGTTGGCCATCGAGACGGTCACGCCATCTCCGACCAATCTGGCTGCCTGCTTGCGCTTTTCAGGCGTGATGAGGTTGAGGGCGCCCATCTGGTCGTCCGGACCCCAACGGCCCCAGTTGGACAGCTCGGTCTTCCACTGGTCGTACTGCGCCGCGGTCACCGGCGCATGCACTCCGCGTGGCTGCGTGCCCTCCTGCGTCGTTCCGCAACCGCTGCTGATCACCGTGCCGAAGAGGATGGCCGCTCCGCCAGCTGTCACACGGCTCGGGCCGAAAAGCCTGGATACGATGCGTTTCATGCTGCGGATTGTACCCGGCACGGCGCGGCTTCACTCAGCTCCTGCTGCCAGACCGGCCGCAGGCATCCCGAGACGGGACCTCTCGCCGGAGCACCGCGCATCAGCCGCGCGCGCTCGGACGCACTCAGTGCAGCCTGGTGCTTGCATCGGCCGAACACGGCCCTTTCGCCGCCGACCGGTTGCCCGCGTCGCGGCCCGACCGAGCTTGACGTGAAGGCGCTGCGGGCATAACCTGGTCGTCGCCTAATCCCCACGTCACGCGCGGGGAGCGGGGGACCCACGGAAGGCCGGACGGCCTTCAGGGGCGCATTGGCGATCGATCGCCATAGGACACTTCCGAGTCCGAGCCCGTCAGCTAACCCCGTCGGCTTTAACGGAAGGGCCTTTCTGGCACTTGCAGGCCACAGACGCCGCGTGCGCTGTGGCCTTTCTCTTTTCGAGCGGCCAGAAGCGGCTACTTCTTCCGAGGCCGACCATGCCCGGAGAAGGCGTGCTCTCTCACGTCAAGCAGCTCATCGTCGGCGCGCCCATTCCTACACACCTCGCGCACCACGAGCGCCTGTCCCGGTTCACCGGGCTGGCGGTGCTCTCGTCAGACCCACTCTCCTCGGTCGCGTACGCGACCGAGGAGATCCTGCGAGTCCTGATGCTCGGGGGAGTGGCGACCCTCGCCCTCGCCACGCCGATCGCGTTCGTCATCGCCGCGATCCTCGCTGTGGTGGTCTTCTCGTACCGGCAGACGATCTTCGCGTATCCGGGCGGGGGTGGCGCCTACATCGTCGCGAAGGACAACCTCGGCGTGACAGCCAGCCCTCATCGCGGCGGGCGCCCTCCTCATCGACTACGTGCTGACCGTTTCCGTCAGCGTCGCCGCGGGTGTCGCGGCCATCACCTCCGCCCTTCCGGAGTGGCATTTCAACCGTGTCGAGGTCGCGCTGGCGGTCGTGTTCCTCCTCATGCTGGGCAACCTGCGAGGCATCCGGGAGTCCGGACGGATGTTTTCGCTCCCGACGTATTTCTTCGTCGTGAGCCTGCTCGTGCTGATCGCCGTCGGGGCGTGGCGCATGCTGACCGGCACCGTCGAACCCGTGGGCGCGATTGATCCGATCACACCGGCTGGGGAGCCACTCACACTGTTCCTGCTCCTCACCGCGTTCTCGAACGGCTGCACCGCAATGACCGGGGTCGAGGCTGTCTCGAATGGGGTACCCGCATTCAAGCACCCGGAGGCGAAGAACGCCTCCGCAACGATGCTCATGATGGCGATTCTCTCGATCGCGATGTTCATCGGCATCACGCTCCTGGCCCGTGCGTATCAGGTCGTGCCAAGCACACTCGAGACGGTGGTCTCGCAGATCGCGCGGGGCGTGTTCGGCGGGCGGGGCACGGCCTACTTGCTCGTCCAAGGCGCGACCATGCTGATCCTCGTGCTGGCCGCCAACACAGCCTATGCCGACTTCCCCCGCCTCGCGTCAATCCTCGCCCGCGATCGGTACCTGCCGCGACAACTGATGAACCAGGGCGATCGGCTGGCGTTTTCGAACGGCATCATCGGCCTGAGCGCGTTCGCCGGCCTGCTGCTCGTGCTCTACGGTGGCGACACGCACGCGCTCATCCCGCTCTACATGATCGGAGTCTTCGTCTCGTTCACGCTCTCGCAGGCAGGCATGGTGGCCCGGTGGCGGCGACTTCGAGGACCGGGCTGGAAAACGAGCGCGGCGGTGAACGGCTTTGGCGCAGTCGTCACTGGCATCGTCCTCGTTGTCGTGGCGATCACGAAGGCCCATGAAGGCGCCTGGATCATCCTGGTCCTCATTCCCGTTCATGTGTGCTTCTTCCGTGTCACGAAGCGGCATTACGACATCGTGGCCTCGCAGTTGTCGCTCGAGACCTGGACCGACACGCTTCCAAGGCGCACGCATACCGTCATCGTGCCGATCAGCGGCGTGCATCGTGCCGTGGTCCAGGCGATCGAGTACGCGAGAGCGCTGTCGGTCGACGTGCGGGCGGTGTACGTGAACATGGAACCGACACTCGCCGAGCACCTGCAGCGCGATTGGGATCGGTGGGGGCAAGGGGTCGCGCTCGTCGTACTGGACTCGCCGTACCGATCGCTGATGGAGCCCCTGTTGGCGTACATCGAGCAGGTCGAGGCCGAGCGCCCGGGCGGCTTTGTCACTGTCGTGCTGCCCGAGTTCGTGCCCGCGAAGTGGTGGCACCATGTGTTTCACAATCAGCGTGCGCTCCTCATCAAGGGCGCATTGCTCTTCAGGCCGCACGTGGCGGTGACGAGCGTGCCGTTCCATTTGTGGCACTAGGGCTCTTCGGCTTCGCTGTCATTCGTCGTCCTTCGGTCTTGGTCCTTCGGGGTTGGTCCGTTCCTGGGCCGTGGTCCGGCCTGAGGCCTTCGGTCCTTCGTCCCACCCCACGCGGGGCGTTCAGCCCAAGGCCGAAGGACGAGGGACGGCCCAAGGCCCCAAGGCCCACAGCACCAAGGCCTCACGGCGCGCGACACGGAAATCGAAAGCGCTCTGGAGTTTTTCGACTTCGCTGTCGTACGTGTCGTCCCGAGCCAGGCGTTCAGCACCTGGGGCCGAAGGACCAGGGAGGCGTACGACGGTGTGCCGCGCGTCGGTACGCGCGTCGTGTGCGAAGAGCCGTTGTGTCAGGTCGTCCGCCAGGGCGCAGAGCCCTCAACATCCAGGTCAGCGCACACCGAGCTGCCAGAAGCAGGCCGGCATCACCGAGCAGGGAGGCGATGACACGACTCTCGATTCTGAACGGCGCGTATGAGGATTCACGGCCCCCCGTGTGTTCCGCAGCGTCAATTCATACGGTGGAATGTTCCCGACAGTCACACGCGGCGCCTGCGACCATGCGGAGGCTGAATGGCTTGATATGCTCGTCCTCTGAGCGCTCCCAGTCGCGGCTGATGCGGAACGGTGGGGCGCGGCGGCCCGGTGATCGATCTGGTCGTGATCGACCGCGTGGCGGGGGAGTCTGTGCGCGGCGATTCCCGAGAGGCTGCCTCCATCCACGGCGCCATGCGATCGCGGCGCCGCGCGATCGAGGTGTTGGAGAACCATGGGTCATGCGCATACTGCTGTATAGCGGCAAAGGGGGTGTCGGCAAGACCAGCATCGCCGCCGCCACCGGAGTGCAGTTGGCCCGAGCGGGCCTCAAGACGCTCGTGATGAGCGTGGACCCGGCGCACAGTCTGGCCGATGCGTTCGCCCTGAAGGCCGGGCTCTTCGACGCGGCGACCGCCGATCCCTGCCCGGTGCGCGAACACTTGCACGTCCAGGAAGTCAATATTCAGATCGAGCTCAAGCGCCATTGGCTCGAGATTGCGGGCTACCTGACGACCGTGCTGCGCACCTCCGGGCTGGGAGAAGTGGAGGCCGAGGAACTGGCCATCCTGCCTGGCATGGAGGAGCTGAGCGCGCTGATGTACGTGAATCAGTACCGGAAGCAGGACACCTACGAGGTCATCGTGCTGGATTGCGCCCCGACGGCCGAGTCGCTTCGGTTCGTCGCCATGCCGACCACGCTCGAGTGGTACATGAAGCATGTGTTTCCCATGGAGCGCCGCGTGTTCAACGCCGTCCGGCCGCTCGTCAACCGGATGTCGCCAGTCGAGTTGCCGTCGGATTCCTATTTCGCGAACGTCAAGGATCTGTTCACGAAGCTCGACGGCATCGACGGGATTCTCCAGGATCCGCGGGTGACCAGCGTGCGGCTGGTGACCAATGCGGAGCGCATGGTGCTGCGGGAAACGCAGCGCGCCTTCGTGTATTTCCTCCTGCACGGACTCAGCGTCGATCGCATCATCGTGAACCGCGTTCTGCCCGATGAGGCCGTCGGTTCGTTTCTCGGCGCACTGCGGGAGACGCAGCAGCAGATTCTGCAGGAGATGCATGCCTACTTCGACCCGGTGCCGGTGTGCCAGGTGCCGATGTTCCAGGAAGAAGTCATCGGTATGGATCGGCTCGAGCGGCTCGCCGATGTCCTGCAGGCCATCGATCCCGATCCGTGTGCCGTGACGCGGGAGGAGCGCCCGTACTCCTTCGAACGACGGGCCGGGGTGCACCAGGTCCGCGTGGCCATGCCGTTTGCGGGCAGGGGCGAGGTCGGCCTTTTCAAGAAGGGCGACGAACTGGTGATTGAAATCGGCGTGCTGCGGCGGCACGTGGGACTGCCACGGAGCATCGCCGCGCTGCAGCCACGGCGGGCGATATTCGAGGGGACGACGCTGGTCGTCGAGATGGGGGAGGCATGATGAGCGAGACCGACAGACAGACGACGTGTGAGGAAGTGTTGAAAGGGCTTCGCGCCCTGCTGGACGAACAGATCGCGGCGAGGAGCGCGCCGCTCCGGCAGGGAATCAAGATCCCGGTGGAGTAAAGTCGGCGCGACCGGGGCTTTCCCGCGAGATCAGCCCGACCGACGAAGTCCAGCCAGTGGTGACCGCCTGAATCGTTCGCGGGTCATGCCGAGCGCGTGCGCCGTCGCCTCGAACGCGTGAAGCTCGAGGACGACACGTCAGTCCGGCCGATCCGCTGACGGCGCTGGGCGATCGAATCCACGAAGGCCGATGACGTCGACTCGTCGACAATCCGGTCGCCCGTTGTCCTGCGTGGGCTGGGCGACGTGCGGGAGAACGTCGAGACGTCCGCGACGGTTCTCGTATACTGGAGCCTCACCGCGATTCGGTGGCCACAGTCGGTGGTTGCATGTGCGGTGCACCAGAGAGTGCTGGGAACCACATGCTACGAATCGATGCCAGTCGCATCAGACGTGCAGCCCGAGCGCCGCGGATCACGGTCGGAGTCATGGCTCTGGGGTTCGCCCTGTTCGTTCAACAGCCGGCGGAGCGTGCGCAGGCTCAATCGGCGGATGCCCTGAACTTCCGCACGAACATCTTTCTCAACGGCGATTACGTCGTGAGCGGCATCAATCTGCGGGCCACGGGCGTCGACGGCTTCGCCACCGGCTCGATCTCGATCACCGACGTTCCGCAGAACGCGACGGTCGTCGCCGCGCTGCTCTACTGGCAAACCGTGCTGACACAGAACCAGAGTCTTGTCCCCACCGGCGCGAGGTTCCGGGGCAACGACATCAGCGCAATCGCACGCGATTTGGTCCCATCCGGCACCTCGCCGTGCTGGAGCGGCGGCGGTGGGACGGGGTCCTCGGGTGGATCGCACCGGACCCACACGTACCTGGCTGACGTGCTCCAGTTCCTGCCCATCGTGAACGGCAAGCTTCAGGCACAGGGCCTTCACCAGGTCAGGTTGCCGGATGCCGGCCAAGGGAATGCGGTGCCATCGACCGCCGGGGCCAGCCTGGTGGTGATCTATCGCGATCCGACGAAGCCGCTAACGTCGATTGTCGTCTACGACGGCAGCTACTCGATGGACAACCGAACCGAAGGGATGACGCAGACCATTCAGGGCTTCTATCAGGCGTCGTTGACGTCCCCTGTCGCCAAGCTCACGCACATCGTCGGCGATGGATCGGCCGCCAAGTCGGATCGGCTCCGCTTCGGAACGCCGGGGTCGTCGATGTTCACCGAGCTGAATGCGTTCAAGGGCACGTCGGCGACGGCCGGGGCCTCCGAACCGGCCTGGGACAATGTCACGAGAGACGTGAGCGGCTTCGTCCTGCCCGGCGCGACATCCGCAGTCACCACTGTGGATCACGACGACTTCACGCCGTTCGACTGCCTGTCGTGGGGAGCCCTCGTCTTCAGCACGACGGTCCAGGACACCGATCTCGACGGCCTCGTCGACGTGTGGGAATCGAGCGGCACGTCGGGCACGCTCGTCGAGCCAGCCGGTCAACGCCTGCCGGACTTGTACGCGATGGGCGCGCGGCCGAACCATCAGGACTTCTTCGCCGAGGTCGGCTACATGTGGAGCAGCGGCCTGAGCTCGGCGACGACCGACCAAGTGCCGCCGCCAGGACCGCACGACCATCAACCCCGGCCGGCTGTGTGGAAGATGATCGGGGACGCGTTCAAGAACGCGCCCACCTCCAACCCAGATGGGACAACCGGCATCCGGTTTCATGTGGATGCCGGCCCGGCATATCAGGCGGTCGACGCCGCGGCGGATGCCAGCGAGTACGTGGTCCCTGCGAGTCTGGCTCGAGGGGGTGAGAAGAGCCAGGAGACGGCGTGCGTTCCCGACACCCAGGCCCCGCCACGCTGGACCTGCCAGTTCCCGCGCTGGCCTGGGACAGTCATCTGGAAATTCGGGATGCAGGCATTCATGTACGCGCCTGTCGGCAGCGACGGGCAGGAACTGACCCAGCCCGAGGCAGAAGCCTGCGTCGCCAGCGGCGGTTGCCGGACGCGATTCGACGCCGTGCGGAAGGACATGTTTCACTACCTGCTGTACGCCCACGCCACCGGCGAGCCGAAGGACCCCTGCCTCAATCCGGACGGAACGCCCGACCTCGACTGCGCAGGAACCAGTCCGGACTTCCGTGTGCCGACGAGCCGATCCGGCTTCGCTGACGAGCCTGGTGGCGACGCGATGATGACGTTCGGACTCTGGCCGAGCGTCTCGGATTTCGTCATCGCATCGACCACGGCGCACGAGATCGGACACAACCTCTGGCGCGGTCACCGCGGCGGCGATCCGCTCGCGGCGTCGGAACCGCTCGAGCCCAACTGCAATCCGAACTACCTGAGCATCATGAACTATCTCTTTCAGAAGAACGGGATGCAGGACAGCGACGGAGTCCCGAAGATCGACTTCTCTCGAGAGCAGCTCGCTTCGCTGAACGAGAGCGGCTTGAGCGAGAGCGTGGGCGTCGGCACGACGCGATACCGGAGCTCCTGGTATGCGCCGCGATCCGGTGTCGCCCAGGCGCTTGCGACGACGGCGGCCAAACGACATTGCGACGGGTCGATGCTGTCTCCCGCGGAGGAGGCGGATCGGGGGGCGGGCGGTGGCATGGTGCGGATCGACGCCTTCAGCACCGTCACGCCTCCTATTGATTGGGACGGCGATCTGAAGGCAACGGTGGGCCCGATCTCCCAGGATGTGACGTTCAACGGCGTCATCAACGATGCCGCCGGCGATCCCTCGAAGTTTCTCGTTGGGTCGTCGGATTGGCCGGTCATCGCGGACCGCGGTCTGCAGCAGACCGGCAGCAGAATCAACTCGGTCGGATCGCTCGGTCTCCTGTTCGGCGGGGGCGGCGGCCTCGTCTTCGGTGGCGGTGGTGGCCTCGTCTTTGGCGGCGGTGGCGGCCTCCTGTTCGGGGGCG
>Ga0194132_10001166_pt1 | contig 53295 bp, 40 predicted proteins | sample TA2KigOf80mmetaG_FD_148612 | JGI IMG/M metagenome (GOLD analysis project Ga0194132, IMG submission 148612) | Freshwater microbial communities from Lake Tanganyika, Tanzania - TA2015054 Kigoma Offshore 80m | ecosystem: Environmental > Aquatic > Freshwater > Lake | place: Tanzania: Lake... | reverse complement strand
CGGTGCATTCCACGCCCTGCCCGTCCTCGGTCACGCGATGTATGTCCCTGAAATCCGCTGCAACGGCGCGGAAGTGCGCGTGACGGTGGTGGATGTGAAATAAGCAGTCAATCCGCTCACGGCACCGTGAAGATGGCGAGCCGCTGGTGCTTCGCCTCCAAACTCAGGAGCGCGAGGCTAGTGCAATACACGCGGCCGATATTCCGACCCTCGTAGCCGGAGTTCCAGGAGCCGTCGGCGGCTTGGCCGCCCACGAAGTTCCGCTCGGCGGCTTGGCCCGCCAGCGACACTTGCGCTTCGGTGAAGTTGTTCAGCGCGAGCGTGCTGAAGAATAAACGATGAAACATCCACGTGCTGGGAGCTTTATCGTCTCCGGGGGGATCAAATCTAAGCTCGTTTAGCAGGAAATTCGTGGCCACAGCGGTTTCCGGCGCACGGGATTGGCCGCAGATGCGCAGGCCCAACAGGCCCATCGCGGTGGTTGAAAAATATTTGTGTCGTCCTTCGGGTTGCAACGGCTTGTCATCTGCGGTTGGTTTGGCGCGGACTTGGTAGGCGAAAACACCATGCTCGGCGGCGAAAGCGTTCTTGAGATACTGCGCGGCCGCTTGGCCGTTGCGCGGCGACATGCTGAAGTCGGCCTTGACGCCCGCATGCAGCGCCAGCAGTTGCCAAGCAGTCACGGACATATCTGAGTCGCGCGCGTCGGGCTTGTAGCGCCAGCCGCCGGTGTCGCGGCGTGTCGACTTCGCTGCTCCTTGGGCCCCGAGGATGAAGTTGCACCCTGCCGCCGCCTTGCGCCGAATAAGTTCTTCCTGCTCAGGATCGGCGGAGCGCCAGAGCAGTTCGCAGAGAAAAAGTGTCGTTACCGCGTGCCCGTACATGACTGAGGCGTCCGCCGCGCCAAAGTAACCGTCCGCCGTTTGCCGGTCGGTGCGCAACACAAAGAGGATGGCACGTCGTAGTGCGACGCCTTCGGGCGACTTGTTCAACGGTGAATGTCCCGCGCCCAGCAGGGCCAACCCCGCAAGCGACGTCAACGCGGTTTGTAAGCGCGCCGCGTCTGCGATGGCTCCGGTGGCCTGCTGCTGCGAGACGAGGAAGGCGGAACCGGCCTGCACCGCCGACTCGACGCGCTCGGGGCTGGGCGCGGCGGGCTTCGGAGCCCGAGCCGCGCCGGTGGGCAACGCCAGTAGCGCGAGCATCGTGCCAGAACATAGAAAGGAAACCGTGCGGCTCATATAAGCGGATTCGGTCGCGGCGAGCGCGGATAACTCTGGGCGTGAATCAGGTTATGGTTGTATTTGCGCGAAAACGCCGGGCTTTGGCAAGGTTACGCCGTGATGTCCCCATTACCATGATCGCCCAGCTTGTCGCATTGGTTGCTGCGTGGTTGCTTGCGGCATCGAGCGCGTTTGGCCAAGGCAACTTCTACTCATTTACCGACCTCGGGGCGCTGACTTCGTCCGCTGATCGAGCGACGGCGTTGAACCGCTTTGGCATTGCGGCTGGCACAAGGTCGGTCGCGGTGCGAGACGGGGCGCCATTTAGCCGCGCGTTCATCTTTACCAACGCCATTCATGAATTTGGTCCGGCTGGCACGCCAACCTTTGGCAGCGATTTGAACGACTTTGGTGATACGGTTGGCTGGAGCGGGCCGCCGCAACCCGGTGGGCGGCAGGTCGAGCGCGCGATGCTTTGGCAAGGGGGTAACCCCATCGAGTTGGGCACGTTTGGCGGCGCAAACAGCCGAGCTTTTGGCATCAACGAGCGTGCCGAAATCACTGGCGCGGCGCAGACGACGAACGGCGCGTTTCATGCCTTCCTTTGGCGGCAGGGGAAACTCCATGACCTCGGCACGCTCGGCGGGCGCAACAGTTACGGGCATGCGGTCAACAGCGCGTCTGACGTGGTTGGCGTGGCGGAGACAGCCCAACAGATACGCCGCGCCTTCTTGCACACTGGTGGAAAGATGCGCGATCTCGGCACGCTGGGTGGCAGCTTGAGCCAAGCGAACGGCCTGAATGAGGCTGGGGATGTAGTCGGCTTTGCGCAGAACGCCGCTGGTCAGTCGCGCGCGTTCTTGCACACCGGTGGAAAGATGCGCGATCTCGGCTCGCTCGGCGGCTTGGCCGCCTTCGCCAACGCGGTTAACAACCGGCAGCAAGTCGTCGGCACCGCGCAACTGGCGGGCGGCGAGCCGCGCGCTTTCCTATGGCGGGAAGGTAAGATGTGGGACTTGAACGGTTTGCTCGCCCCAAACTCCGGCTGGTTTCTTCTCGAAGCAAATGACATTAACGAGTCAGGGCAAATCCTCTGCCTCGCCCGCTCGAGGAACGGCCAGATGCGAATGGTGCGGCTAACTCCCGGCGGCCGATGATGGAGCGGTGGAAGGATTTTGCGCAGTTGGGTACAATGCTATTCCTCGCGCTTGAGCCTTTATCGGTGGTGGTGAAATAATCACTTGCCGCTCCCCGGGGTGCTTTCTAGTGTCCTCACCCGCGGTTGCACCCGTAGCTCAACTGGATAGAGCATCTGACTACGGATCAGAAGGTTCAAGGTTCAACTCCTTGCGGGTGCGCCACAAACACTGAGGAAACCCCCGAAAAAGCCGAGAACTTTGGAGAAAGTTCGACTTGCGACACAGCCTTAATGAAGGGTTGAAGCAGACCCCCGACGGGGTAGGCCGTGGGATGTTTGGAATCACCTGTTGGTGGTGTTGTAGCGGGCCGGAGGCTCGCGGCGGGAGGCGGGAAGTTTAGCGGAAAGTTTTCACACGCTTAGCGGAGAGCATGGCGAGCATGTCGCCGACGTCGGCAAAGCCGCGGTATTCGGGCGGCAACTCAAAGAGCCGCGCTTGCTGGATCGCCAGTTCCTTGGTGACGGTTGCCGCCACGGGTTGGGCCTCGCGGAAGCGCACGGTGAGCCGACTGTTGCCAACGGAAAAGCGGATTTGTCGGGGGATGCCGTTCATGATCCAGACCTCGGCAGGTCGCTTATCGCCGTTGGGATAGCCGAGGGTCATGGCCCATTTCTCGGCGGCTTCGTCGTTAAGCGTGTCCGGGCCAATGGGCTGCTTTTGTAATTGCAATAAGAGCGGCATGTCCTCAGGTGCGAGGTCGCGGCTTACGAAGGTCTGCTTCTCGGGGAAGAGTTGGTAGCTTTTGCGCAGCGTGAGGTTGGCTACGGTCAGGCTGACCAGCCGCGTGATGCCTTCCTGTCGGAACGGGGCGAATGGCCCGGTGGCACCGAAATGGCCAGAGGCGGAGGTGATGTCCAGTTCGGTGCGGACCTGCCCTTCGCGGAGGTGAATCCAGAGGGGGAAGCGGTTGAGTTCAACATTACCGGCGTTGGTGATGCTCAGCTCCAACTCGCCCATTGCGGTGGCAAGCTTGGCGTCGCTAAGGATGCGCGCCAAGGCGGTGTCGAGGTTCAAGCCGCCGGAGGGGACGAAACGCACGCCAGAATTTGTGGCCGGGGGGGTGAAGGGTAGCGTCGAAACCGATGGTGTAGCAGGTGTGGGAGTCGCTTGACCGGGTACGGGGAGGCGCGGCACGGGGAGGCGCTCCTGCACCTTGGGACGGTTGGGCAGGGTCTGTGCTGCGCTGTGCCCCAAGCCAAGCGCTAGGCTGGTCAGCAGCAATGAGAGTGGTAAATTTCGCATCAGCACCCGGCCTCAGCCGTTCGCTTATTATGTGCCCCAACGGCGCCCGGCAAGCCAGCGCGAAATCTGTCAGCGGCTGGCGCGGGCAACGTTGATGGAGTCGCGCAGACGCCGGTTGTCCGCGCGGATGCGGGCGGTAAGGGTCTTGCAGATGGCGACAAGGAAGGGTGTGGCTAATTCGGGCACTTCCTGCGTCATACGTTGTAAGTTAGCTGTGGAGACTTTGAGGAGGACGGAGTGATCATTGGCCACCACGTCGGCCGAGCGCGGGCCGTGGTCGAAGAGCGAGATGTCGCCAAAGAACTCGCCGGCCATGAGCGTGACCAGCACGGTCTCCTTTCCGCCGATCATCTGCCGCACACGTAGTTCGCCCTCTAGGATGAGGTACATGGCGTCGCCTGGGTCGCCCTGCTTAACGATGGTGTGGAACTGCCGGGCGTTCTCAACCTCCATAAACTGGGCGAAGCGACCTAATTGTTGGTCGTTCATCTCGCCAAGAATTTTTACCCGGCGCAAAGACCCTGGCCGGATACCGGCGATGAGCGGGGTGTGCGAGACAGGGATGCTGCCTGGCAGGACGGCGTTGAATACGGTACGTAATTCCCCCATTTGCCCGGCTTGGTTCCACTTGTTTTTGTGGCAGGTGAACACCCACGTATCCGCCAGCACCCGCTCATCCTTCACCCACTCCACCAGCGTTGGCATATCCACCGGGCCATAGACAACATCGTCTACCGCCCAGATTTTATAACCGACTTCCTGTGCAGGCTGTTCGCCCATGTGATTGCCAGTGTTGTTGTTGCTGCGTTATCGCCGGAATGGTAATTGCGACGCAATGCGAAACTCAGCCATTCGTTTCCTCACAAAGAAACCGTGAGTTACATTTGTTCAGTAACCTCGATGCCCAGCGCTGCCAAGCCCTGCTTGAGCACACGGCCGGTGAGGTCGCAGAGGAGAAGTCGCGTCGCACGCTCGTTACCTTCCGCCTTGAGCACCGGGCAGCTTTCATAAAAACGTGCGAACAGCCCGGCCAGCTCGTAGAGGTAGTTGTTGAGGAAGTTCGGCCGGCATTCCTCCGCCACGGTTTCCAGTACTAGGCCGAAGTTTATGAGGTGCTTCGCCAAGGCCAGTTCATCAGGTGCGGCCAACACCAGTTCCGCGGGCTGCCTGCTGCCTGACGCCTGCTCTCCCGATTTGCGAAAGATGCCTCGCACGCGCGTGTGGGCATATTGCAAATACGGCGCGGTGTTGCCCTGCAAGGCCAGCATCTTCTCCCAACTGAACTGGTAGTCGCTCTGCCGATTAGGCAGTAGGTCGGCGTATTTCACCGCGCCGAGGCCCACGATGCGGGCGATTTCTTTCCGCTGTGCCTCGGGTAGGTCAGGGTTCTTTTCCGTCACGACTTTCAGTGCGCGTTCCTCGGCCTCGGCCAGGAGGTCTTCGAGCTTCACCGTATCGCCGCTACGAGTTTTGAAGGGTCGGCCGTCCTCGCCGAGAATTTTACCAAAGCCAATGTGGTTGAGCTTCACGCGCTGGGCTGCCTCCGGCTGCCAGCGCGCGAACGTGAGGAACAGTTTGCGAAAGTGGGGGGCCTGCCGGTCGTCCACCACGTAGATGATCTCGTCGGGCGACCAAGTTCGGAGCCGGTAATCAATCGTGGCGAGGTCGGTGGTCATGTAGTTGAAGCCGCCATCGCTCTTTCGCACGAGCGCAGGGTCGGCTACCCACTCGCCGTCGCGATTCACGAGAAACGGGTCGGACTTCGGCGGCAGCGAGCCATCGCTAAACACGCCCACCGCGCCTTCGCTCTCGCGGGCGACGCCGCGCGCGAGCAAATCGCCGACAATCGCGCCGAGTTGTGGATTGTAAAAACTCTCGCCAAGGGTGTGGTCGAACTTCACGCCAAGTCGGCCATAAACGGAATCAAACTGCCGCTGCGAGACGCGGATCATTTCTTGCCAGACGGCGATGTTCTCAGCGTCGCCGGCCTGAAGTTTCACCAACTCCTGCTTCGCTTCCTCGAGCCGCGTGGGGTTAGCGTCGCACTCGGTGTTGATGACTTTGTAAAGTCGCTCCAATTCGGCAATCGGCTCGCGGCCCAGTGCGTCGCGGTCGAGGATCTGCTTCCAGCCAAGCAGCAGCTTGCCGAACTGCGTGCCCCAATCGCCGATGTGGTTGTCCGAGATGACGCGGTGGCCGAGCAGGCGGAACACCCGCTGGAGCGCATCGCCAATGCCCGTGGAACGAATGTGCCCGACGTGCATCGGCTTGGCGACGTTTGGCGAGCTGAAGTCTATCACCACGGTGCGCGGCTGATTGGTCTTTGGGACGAACGGCACTTCCTTGAGTGCCTCCGCCTGAAGCACCTCTGCCAAGGCCATGGGGTGCACGCGAAAGTTCAAAAAGCCCGGCCCGGCAATGTCCACGGCCTCGCAAAGGTCGGCCACTTCCAGCGCGGCTCTCACTTGTTCAGCGAATGGGCGGGGATTGAGCTTGCGCTGTTTGGCGAGGGCGATGAGGGCGTTGGATTGGTAATCACCGTGCCGCGTGTCTAAGCAAGGGCGCACGAGGATGGCAGCGGGATCCGCATCCGGTAGCACGGCGCAGACGGCGGCTTGGAGTTTTGCTTGGAGGGCCAGGTGCAGCATGACTTCCGCAAAGGCTTACAGGCTAGTCAGCAACTTTGAGTGGGTCGAGCGTAAAGGCCAAAACCAAGCTCCTCGCCGCATGGTAATCGTGTAGACACCCAGCTTGATGCGGGATCGCAGGAAGGGCCGGGCCAAATAGAATCGAAGCCCGCGATTATATTGAGCTCATCTTTTGAAGCCCGATGCTCGGGTGTCCCGTCCGCCCCATCCTCCAATCTTTCTTGCGTTAAACCCCCGTTTTCCATGCCAACCAGAGAGCTAAAAAACGATGTTGCCGAGCGTTGGCCGGGGGAGTTGTATCCAAAGATACTTTGTCCCCACTCGTCACCAGCCCAATCCTTATGAAACAAACCCTCATTGGTCTGGCGTTGTTAGCCTGGCTGGGCAGCCAAACGTGTCCAGCTATGTCCTTGCGGCAGTCCCTAGCCATGTTTGAGTCGGGAGCCACCTCCTTGCGCAAAAGCGAGGCCGATTACATCCGGGGTGTCAGTGGGGAGGTCAGCCGCTTCCAGATAATGCCCGAGGTTTGGCGGCGTTACTCCAAGTCTCGGGAGTACGACAATCCCGAGGTTGCTTGGAGCGTGGCCCAGCGCATCATCACTGATCGCACGACAGTCTTTCGCCGGGCGACTGGTCGTGAGCCAGACGGCTTGGAACTCTATCTCCTGTGGAACAAGCCGGGGCACTTCGAGGCGGTGGGTTACCAAGCCAGCCGCGTAAAGACCGATTATTACAGCCGCGCCCAGCGATTTGCCAACCTGCTCACCCTCCGTTAGCTTGGTCGCTTTTAACTGCTTCGTCCGTCTTGCTGCGAATTTACAAATGAAAAACTTGTTCACCCTCCTCGCCGTCCCAATGCTCGCCTTCATGCCCGTGTCGGCAGCGGACAAGGCCGATAAAAAAACCGACAAGAAGGCGGCCGAGTTGCCCGCGCCGGTCAAGCCTGACGCCGAGGGATTTTTGCCTCTCTTCAACGGTAAGAACCTTGCTGGCTTCGTGCAGATTGGCGGCCACGCCAAATATCGGGTTGAGGACGGCCAAGTCATCGGCGAATGCGTGCCTAACACACCCAATTCCTTCCTCTGCACCGAGCGGCATTACACAAACTTCATCCTCGAAGTGGAGTTTCAGGTGTCGCCGGGGCTCAATTCGGGCATCCAAATTCGCAGTCATTACTACGACCATCCGCAGACCTACGAGTGGCAGGGCAAGACTATCAAGGTCGCCGCCGGCCGCGTGCATGGGTATCAGGTGGAAATCGATCCCTCATCCCGAGCGTGGAGCGGCGGTATCTATGACGAGGGCCGGCGCGGTTGGCTCAACGATCTCAAGGAACGTCCGGAAGCCGGCAAGGCTTTTAAGCAAAGCGACTGGAATAAGTTCCGTGTCGAGTGCCGGGGTGACTCAATCAAAACTTGGATCAACAGCGTGCCTGCGGCCGATCTCAAGGATGGCTATACGCCCTCTGGGCTGATCGCCCTCCAAGTCCACGGCGTCGGCAACAAGACCGACCCGCTAGAAGTCCGCTGGCGCAACATCCGCATTAAAGAACTGCCCTGAGTGGAGCCGCTGTCAGCCGATGAATAGTGGCTTGAGGTGGCGGTCGTAGAGGTTCTCCGTTACGTTTTTAGCGACGACAGCCTCGTTCGCCTTCAGCAGATTCGTGTAACGCGCTCCCGCCTTAGCCGCGAGCTTGAAAGAGACGTGCAATAGCTGGCGTATGTTGGCGTTGAACTCTGGGTGCCCCGGGACATGTCGAATGGCGTTGGCGAGTTGTTTCCCGGTCCAACCGGTCACTGCGGCTGCGCTGGGAAGTTGGTCACGCTTGATGTCAATCACGCTGGCATACGGCGCGCACAGTTCATCCACATGCGCCAGCGCGTGGCCGTAAATCTCCTTCGCTAGCGCCAGCCCGTCGCCGCCCGCTTCAGCCAGACCAATAATCTCCTCCAGCCATGTCGTGCCAGCGGTCTTGAGGTGGACGCCCGCACCAGTGCGCTCCAGCGCCCGACGGATGATGGGGTAGAGGCTAAATTTGTCGCTGCCACTGTGGACACTGAGTTTCAGGTTCTTCGGCAGGCTGTAGGCTTTGACCGCATGCGCAATGACCGCGAGGTCGTCGTTGAACTCGCGTTCGAACTGCGCCAGGTCACCCACGTAGTCCACGCCCTTGTTAAAGCGGCCCGTGAACTTGGGCGCGATGGTTTGGAGATGCACGCCCGTGTCAGCCAGCAAGGCGAGGATGACCAGCAGTTCTGGCGGTGTTTGCGGCGCGTCGGTCTCATCCATCGAGACTTCGGCGATGAACTTCTTTGCGCCTTTTTTGCGTTTGATGTGTTGGTAAATCTGCCCAGCCTCCCACGTGGCGCTGACGTATTTGCGGGCGATGGCGGCAATGCCGTCGCGCGTGGTTCGGTACGGCTCGTTAATCCCCGCGATAGTGACGGAGCCGACCAACTCGGGGTGCTTCACTACAAAACGCTCGACGTAACGCTCCTCTGGCGCTTTACCAATGCTGTCGGCGACATCAATGGTGAAGAAGTCAGAACAGGGCAGGAACTTGTCTACCGTTTCTAGCCGAATGTGGTCGGCGTCCACGTGCCAGCCACCAGCCCAACGCTCGGCCTTGATGGCGGCCTCGGCGGCGTCGAACACGCTCTGCGGGTGCGAGCCGATGAAAGTGTGCTCGCGGTTTGATTTGTTCCAAACTGGCGAGACGGCCACGCCTTGTGCGGCCGCGAGTTGAAAGGCCTTGAGTTGGGCCTTGGCTTGGTGGGCGAAGCGGTCACCCACCCCGATTGTAAATTTCTCAAGCGTCATAGAGCAGCAGATAGAGTGTGGCTTGAGCTAACGTCAATGAAGCGCAAAATAGTTCCTCAGCGCCGGGTTTTTTCTCGCTCGACTCTTACTTGTTCGCCATGGTTTCACTTCGTCCGATGATCATCCACCAGTTGATTTATGGCTTCTTGAAGGCAAAAGGTGGCAGCCCGGAGTTTTACCAGCTTCAGGCACGCGACGCCCTTGGGTGGATGCGGCGGCAAGGAGTGAAGTGCGACCCTGCCACGACCGTGATCGATCTTGGCTGCGGTTTTGGAGACTTGGGCGGTGAAGTAGCCAAGACTGGTGCGCAGGTCACGCTCTCCGATGACGATAGCTACGTCTTACCGGAAAACGCGCACCTGCCATTTAAGAAGTTTAACATCGATCGTGATGACTTCGCCACATTGGGACAATACGATTTGGTCATCTGCTCGAACGTCCTCGAGCATCTCCCGCGACCCGAACGCCTGCTGGCCGCACTTCCGCAGCTCATCAAGCCCGGTGGGCGCTGTTACCTGAGCTGGACGAACTGGCTCTCGCCGTGGGGCGGGCACGAGTTCTCGCCATTTCACTATCTCGGTGTGAAACGCGGAGTGCGCGTGTGGGAAAGCGTAACAGGCAAACCGCGCCTCCACACGCCGGGACAAAACCTTTTTTACACCTCCATCGGGCGGACGCTGAAGACCCTGCGGGCCAACCCCGCTCTACGCATCGAACGGCTGGTCCCGCGGTATTATCCCGAGTTTGCGTTCCTTGTGCATCTACCGGGCGTCCGGGAGTTTCTAACTTGGAATTGCGCGATGCTCCTCGCTCCCGCACATAGTAGCCCACGCTGAATCGCTGCGCTTGAACCTGAGTCCCAATTTGCCTTACTAGAGCTCATCGTGACAAACGGTAATGAACCATCTGCTGCGCCCGGCGACACCTGTCCGAAGCCCGAGCTCTGTGCACTCGATTCTGTTCGTCCCGGCGTTTCTGTCCGCATCAAGCAGCTCAATGGCTCCTCCGAAGTCACTGCTCGCTTGCGCGAAATGGGCTTTTGTGAGGAGCAGCGCATTCGTTTGTTGATGAAGCACACCAACATCATCTGTCAGGTCTGCAATGCCCGCCTTGGCATCAGCTCACAGCTCGCCAAGACCATCATGGTCGAGCAGATTCATCCGGCCGGTTCCAAGCCCAAGCCCACCTGACCAGCGCAAGCTACCGGAAAGAAATTGCAAGCTGCCGTAAGCCCGCCCCGCCCGTGCTCCCTAACCTCAACTAAAGCTCGTGTCATGCCGGACACCCAACCGCAACCGCTCTCCTCGCTCACCATTGGTGCCACCGCCAAGGTCGCCGCCATTAACGTCCCGCCCGCTGATAAGGCGCGGCTAATGGAAATGGGCTTGCTGGTCGGCACGCCCGTCGAGTTGGTGCGCTTTGCTCCGCTGGGCGACCCGTTGGAAATCAAGGTGCGCGGTTATAATCTCACGCTGCGGAAGCATGAGGCGGAGCTGATTCTGGTGCACCTCAAGTGAAGCCGATGCAATTCAACGCAAGGACGCCATGGCGCAAAGAGGCCGCTGTTAAATTGCCCTCGCTACAATTCGCTCATTCCGTTTCCTCGCGACTTTGCGTCCCTGCGCCCGTGCGTTAAATCCAATGGCCGATTCCCCCCAACGCTTCGTCGCCCTCACGGGCAACCCGAACTGCGGCAAGACCACGCTGTTTAACGCGTTGACCGGCCTGCGCGCCAAGGTCGGCAACTATGCCGGCGTCACTGTCGAGCGCAAGGAAGGCGCGCTCCGAGGCGTGGATGGCATCACCATCATTGACTTACCCGGCACCTACAGCCTCAGCCCCAAGTCGCTCGATGAAGAAGTCTCGCGCGACATTCTCTTTCACCGGCTCGACGACGTGCCTGCACCTTCGCTGGTGGTCGTGGTCGTGGACGCTTCGAACCTCGAGCGCAACCTTTACTACGCCACGCAGGTCATCGAGCTGGGCTACCCCACGCTCCTCGCGCTGAACATGACCGATGTGGCCGAGCAGAATGGTCAAACCGTGAACGCCATTGCGCTCGCGAAGGAACTCGGCGTCCCCGTTCTCCCAATCATCGCCAGCGAGGGCACCGGCGTGAAGGAACTTACCGAACTCATCGCCGCAACCATCCGAAACTCAAAAGTCGAAAAGCAAAACACGAAACCCTTCGCCGCGCCGGCCCCGCCGTTCACCACCGAGCTTTCCGTCCTTGCCGCCGCGCTAGAAAAAGCTTTCCCCCAACGCTGGACTTCCCCACAGGCCGAAGCCCTCCTGCTACTTACCGACGAGAAAGTTCTCACCAGCACCCACGCGCGTTATCCCGCTGAACTGGCGGCTGCTGTAACCGCCTCCCGCGCACGGCTCGAAGCCGCCGGCGTGGACTGGCGCACTGCAGCCATAGAAGCGCGTTATGGGCGCATCGCAGATATCGTCGCGGCCACGGTCTCGGAGAACGGCATTGTCAATGAAACTGCCAGCGACAGGCTGGATCGCGTCTTCACGCACAAGGTCTGGGGCCTCCTCATCTTCGTCTGGCTGATGGCGTTGATGTTTCAGGGCATCTTCTCCTTTGCGAAGGCTCCTATGGATTTCCTCACTGGCTTGCTCGACGGCTTCGGTGGGTGGATCGGTGGGCTGATGGCCCCTGGCGACTTGAACGATCTGCTCGTCAACGGTGTCATCAAGGGCGTCGGCGCGGTCGTGGTCTTTCTTCCGCAGATTCTGCTGCTCTTCTTTTTCATCAGCTTACTGGAAGACACCGGCTATATGGCGCGCGCGGCCTTCCTTATGGATCGGCTCATGAGCAAGGTCGGACTGCACGGCAAGAGCTTCATTCCGATGTTGAGTTCCTACGCCTGTGCCATTCCCGGCATCATGGCCACGCGCACCATCGAGACGCCGAAGGACCGGCTCGTGACCATCCTCGTCGCGCCACTGATGAGCTGCTCCGCGCGCCTGCCGGTGTATGCCGTGCTCATCGCCGCGTGCGTGCCGGAGACGAAGCTCGCCGGCGTGTTCGGCCTGCAAGGGCTAACCCTGCTCGCGATGTATCTGCTCGGCACCGTGATGGCGTTGGTGATGGCGTGGGTGTTCAAGAAGACGCTGCTCAAGGGCGAGACGCCAATGCTCATAATGGAACTGCCGCCTTACAAACGCCCCGTGGCCACGACGATCCTGCGCCACATGTGGGACCGCTCGAAGCTCTTCCTCCGCCGCGCCGGCACGGTGATCCTGGGCATCAACATCGTGCTCTGGTTTCTGGCGACGTATCCCAAGGACGATTCCCTCGATACCAAGTCTGAAGCCGCCAAGTTATCCTTGGCCAAGGCATCTGTCCCCTCGGTCACCGACGCGGCATCCGTTGAAAAGCTGATCACCCATTTAAGGGCAGCGACCGACAAAACGAAAAAACCGGACCAGCCAATTCAAATTTCATTGGCGGATGCCGAAAAGCTGCTCAACCAACTCGACGCCCTCGACAAAGAAACCCAAGGCGCAAAACTCCGCCACTCCTTTGCCGGCCGCTTGGGTAAGCTCATCGAGCCCGTCATCTCACCGCTGGGCTTCGACTGGAAGATGGGCATCGGCATTGTCGCCAGCTTCGCTGCGCGCGAGGTCTTCGTGAGCACCATGTCGGTGGTTTACAACGTGGGCGAGACGGACACCAAGGACACCGCTGCCACTGCGAGCCTGGCCAAGGTCTTGCAGGAGGAGAAGCGCGAGGATGGTCGCCCTGTCTATACGCCGCTGGTGGGTGTGACCCTGATGGTTTTCTACGTCTTCGCGTTGCAATGCGTCAGCACCATCGCCGTCGTGCGCCGCGAGACCAACGCTTGGAAGTGGCCGCTCTTCCAGCTTCTTTACATGACTGCACTGGCATGGGTGATGGCCTTCCTCACCTTCCAAGGCGGCAAACTGTTGGGCTGGGGCTGACGCGCGCCGCTTGGTTCACGCCGTCTTTGTTTTCGCGATGTTCGCGAGGAGCTTCTCAGCGCAGGCTTTGGCAAACTCTGGCGCATTGATGATGCAGTCCATCTCCACGAGCTCAATGTCTTTGCGCAAAAAAGATTTTAGGGTGGTGAACAAGATGCGATCGGCCATGGGGTCGTGGAACTTCTGGCCGCGAGCGCTGATGACGCTAATTGCTTGGGTAGGCAGCAGGAAGGTGACAGGTGCGGTGGAGAGGTTAATTTTTTCAGCGAGGATGCGGCCTAACTCAAAGCATTCCTCGGGTGTGGTGCGCATGAGCGTCACCTGTGGGTTGTGCTGGTAGAAGGTGCGACCGGCGAACTCCGCCGGCACGGTGTCAGGTGCGCCGAAGTTTACCATGTCGAGGCAACCGGGCGTGACAATGGCGGGCACGCCGTGGCGCGCGGCGGCTTCGCACCGTGTCGGGCCGGCACCGAGGATGCCGCCGACGAGCTCGTCCGCCCATTCGGTGGTGGTGATATCGAGCACGCCAGCAACCAGACCAGACTCGATGAGCGATTCCATAGCGCGCCCGCCCGTTCCGGTGGCGTGGAAGACGAGGACTTCGTAGCCGGCAGATTCGAGAATTTTTTTTGCGGCCTGAACGCAGTCGGTCGTGTTGCCAAACATAGAGGCGACGATGAGCGGCTTGTCTTCGCCGGGCAAAGGGACGCTCTCAACCATGCCGCAGATGGCTCCGGCGGCGCGCGTGAGGATTTGACGCGAGATGCGGTTGATGCCCGCCACATCCACGACGGCGGGGATCATCACGATGTCTTTTACGCCGACATATTGGGCGGTGTTGCCAGAGGCAAGCGTGGAGACCATCACCTTCGGAAAGCCAATCGGCAGCGCGCGCATCGCGGCCGTGCCGATGGCCGTACCGCCGCCGCCGCCAAGCGAGATAACGCCGTGAATGCGCTCCTCGGCAGCAAGTTTTGCAAGAACGAGGGGTGCACCCTTGGACATCGCGGTGACCGCCTCACCACGATCCTTCTTGGCTACGAGCGCGGCGAGATCCACGCCGGCTGCCGCTGCCACTTCGAGCCGCGTCACGTCGGGCTTGAGCTTTGGGGCCTCGAGCGTGCCAGTGTCAATGACGAGTACATGATGCCCGCGTTGTCGGATAAGGTTAGCGACGAAGGCGTGTTCTTCGCCCTTCGTGTCCATAGTGCCGAGCACTGCGATGGTGGCCATAAAGTATCAGACCGGAGTTTAAAGCGATGCGCGAAGGAACGGCAGAAAAATATGGCACGGCGTCGCCTTGTCAAAGCTCGTGGGGCAGCACACATTTTCCCCACATGAAAAATGGCGGGCTTGTTGTTAGCGTGATCTTAGGAATTGTAGTTGCGGGCTTTTTCTTCTCTCGCACCGCCGTGACCGTCATATCCCCATCCGCGTCCCTGCCGGTGCTGCCCGCGCCCACCACGCCACTGCAAACGTTTTTCGTGCGCGGTGTGATTAAGGAGTTTAAGCCCGATGGCCGTACCGTGGTCATTGACCATGAGGAAATCCCAAACTACATGGCGAAGATGGTCATGCCCTTCAAGGTCAAGGACACGAATCAGCTCGCTGGCCTTGGTACTAACGACCAGATTCACTTCCGCTTCACGGTTGCCGAGTTCGAGAGCTGGATTGACCAGGTCACAAAGACCAGCACCGCCGTCGCGCCGGTTACCGATCCAAACCGGAAGAATTTTCGCCTCGTCCGCGAAGTTGAGGTGCTAAAGGAAGGCGACAGGCTGCCCGCTTATACTTTCACCGACCAGCGCGGCCAGCCGTTCCGCACAGCGGACTTCAAGGGCCGCGCGCTGGCGATTACCTTCATTTTCACGCGCTGCCCGGTACCGGACTTTTGTCCGCGTATGAGCCTCCGCTTTGCGCAGGCGGACAAGCAACTCCGCGCGCTGGCTAGCGGCCCGACTAACTATCATCTGCTCTCGCTCTCCTTCGACGTGGATTACGACACTCCGCCCGTTTTGCAAAACTACAGCAACAACGTAAAAGCCCAGCATGGCGCGGATCTCGGCCGTTGGACCTTTGCCACCGGCAAGCTCATTGACATTGATGACATCACTGAGCGTTTCGGCCTCGTCTTTCCCCGAGACGCCGACAAACCCGTCTTCAACCACAATCTACGCACGGTGGCCATTGACGCCGCTGGCAAGGTGCAAAAGATCTTCATCGGCAACGACTGGAAGGCCGAGGAACTCGTAACCGAGCTGGTCAAGGCCGCGCAGGTGAAGCCGTGACTTGCCCAGCAAGCTTAATTTCTCGTTGAGTTAACCGGGTGTCCTGACGGACTCTTTTACCCCGTTGCCAACCTAGTCTTGCCATGCCCACGCTGAACCTCCGTCCTGCTGACCGGTGCGTCTTTGACCAGCTCTCCCTCGGCGAAATCATGCTTCGCCTCGACCCTGGCGAAGGTCGCGTGCGCACGGCCCGGGAATTCAAGGTCTGGGAGGGTGGTGGGGAATACAACGTGGCGCGCGGGTTACGCCGGTGCTTTGGCTTGCGCACGGCGGTGGTCACGGCGTTCCCCGAAAACGACGTGGGCCGGTTGGTCGAGGATTTCATCCTGCAAGGCGGTGTGGATACGCGGTTCATCCAGTGGGCGCCGTTCGACGGCATCGGGCGTAACACGCGGGTGGGGTTAAACTTCACCGAGCGCGGCTACGGCATTCGCGGCGCGGTGGGCATCTCTGATCGAGCGAATTCCGCTGCCAGCCAGATGCGGCCGGGGCAGGTGGATTGGGAGCAGATCTTCGGCAAGCTTGGTGTGCGCTGGCTTCACACCGGTGGGATTTACGCGGCGCTGTCCGAGACGACGGCAGCGGTTGTGCTCGAAGCCGTGCAGGCGGCGAAGCGGCACGGAACCATCGTGAGCTACGACCTAAATTATCGGCCCTCGCTGTGGCAATCCACCGGCGGGCAGAAGAAGGCACAGGCGGTGAATCGCGCGCTCGCGCCGTATATTGACGTGATGATTGGTAATGAGGAGGACTTCACCGCCTGTCTCGGCTTTGAGGTGAAAGGTTTGGATCACAATCTCGCCAACCTCCCGACGGAGGCCTTTCAGCAGATGATCACGCAGGCCGTCGCCGCGTTTCCGAACTTCAAAGTCGTCGCCACCACATTGCGCAGCGTCAAGTCCGCGAGCGTCAATGACTGGGGTGCGATCTGTTGGGCTGGCGGAAAGTTCTTCGCCGCCGAAACGCGCGAGAACTTGTGGATCCTTGACCGAGTGGGCGGGGGCGACAGTTTTGCCAGCGGTCTCATTTATGGGTTCCTCCAGTACAACGACCCGCAAAAAGCCGTGGACTTCGGCGCCGCTCACGGCGCACTTGCTATGACCACGCCCGGCGACACGAGTATGGCGTCGCTAAAGGAAGTCGAAGCCCTCGTTGGCGGGGGTAGTGCGCGGGTAAAGCGCTGAGAGGAGCTGCCTTACTTGGCATTATAGCTCAGGGCTTCCTTTCGCAATGCTCATCGGGTGGCTTAAGCAGCCGGAGCACTAGGAGCCGGGGCATCCTTCTTGACTGCCGCCTTCACCTCGATGTGCAAGTCGCGGAGCTGGCGCGGGGTAACGCTGCTGGGGGAGTCGGTCATCAGGCAGACGCCTTTCGCGGTCTTCGGGAAGGCGATGACGTCGCGGATGCTGGAGGTGCCGCAGAGGATGGCGATGAGGCGGTCAAAGCCGAGCGCGATGCCGCCGTGCGGGGGCGCACCGAACTGAAACGCTTCCAGCATGTAGCCGAAGCGCAGCTTGGTTTCGTCGGGCGGAATCTGGAGCAGTTCTTCGAAGATGGTCTTCTGCACGTCGGGCTGGTGGATGCGGATGCTGCCACCGCCGAGTTCGACGCCGTTGACGACGATGTCGTAGTGCTGGCCGCGAACCTTCTTGGGGTCGGACTTGAGCAGTGGAATGTCATCAGCCACGGGCGCGGTGAAGGGATGGTGGCTGGAATACCAGCGGTTCAGCTCGCGGTCGAAGCCGAGCAGTGGGAATTCGATGACCCACAGGAAATTGAACTGGTCGGCGGGAATGACGAGCTTGCCCTGCGCCTTGAGCACGTCGGCGCAATAGAGGCGAATCTTGCCGAGGATTTCGCAGGCGTTGAGCCATTGGTCGGCGGCGAAGAGAATCAAGTCACCTTCCTCGATGGCCAGTTTCTGCTTCAGCGCGGTCTTCTCGGCTTCGGAGAAGAACTTCACGATGGGAGATTTCCAATCGCCGTTCTCGACCTTGATGTAAGCGAGGCCCTTCGCGCCGAAGCTCTTGGCGTATTCGGTCATCGTCTCGATTTGGCCCTGCGTTGCGCCAGCCATGCCTTTGGCGTTCATCGCCTTCACGACGCCGCCGTTCGCGACGGCACCCGAGAAGACTTTGAACGTCGAAGCCTTGAAATCTTCGGTGAAGTCCACGAGTTCCATGCCGAAGCGCGTGTCGGGCTTGTCGATGCCGTAGCGGTTTAGCGCTTCCTCGAAGCTGATGCGCTTGAAGGGTGTTGGGATGTCAATGTCCAAGGCAGTCTTCCACACCCTCTTTAACAGGCCTTCGATGAGAGCGTAAATGTCCTCGCGCTCGATGAAGCTCATCTCGATGTCTACCTGCGTGAACTCCGGCTGGCGGTCGGCGCGCAGGTCTTCGTCGCGGTAGCAGCGGGCGAGTTGGAAGTAGCGCTCGACGCCCGCGCACATGAGGATTTGCTTAAACTGCTGCGGCGACTGCGGCAGCGCGTAAAACGTTCCGGGCTCGCGGCGGTTCGGCACAAGAAATTCACGCGCCCCCTCGGGCGTGGACTTGAACAGCGTGGGCGTCTCGACCTCGAGGAAACCCTGTTCCTCCATGAACACGCGGGTGGCGGTGGCGACCTTCGAGCGCAGGCGCAGGTTGCGCGTCATTTCGGGGCGGCGGAGGTCGAGGTAACGGTATTGAAGGCGCAGCTCTTCGTTGACCTTGTTGGCGACCTCGGGGTCGTCCACGGGGAACGGCAGCACGGCGGCGTGGTTGAGCACGCGCAGTTCCTTCACCAGTACTTCGACTTGGCCGGTGGGGATTTTGTCGTTGTTCGTGCCGGCGGGACGAACGCGGACTTTGCCGGTGATTTCGATGACCGACTCGGCGTGCAGGTGCGTGGCGGTGTCGAAGGTTTCCTTGGACAAGTCCTGCGGGTCGAACACGGTTTGCGTACGGCCCTCGCGGTCGCGGAGGTCAATGAAGAGGACGCCGCCGAGGTCGCGGCGGGAGTGGCACCAGCCGGTCAAAGTGACAGATTGCCCGGCGTGCTCCGGGCGCAGTGCGTTGCAATGATGTGTGCGCTTCATGGGCGATGAGCAGTCAGCTTCCAGCGGTCAGCACAGGCTGAAAGAAAGCGAATTCTGGCGTGAAGCACGCGGGATTCAAAGGAAAAATCCGGGCGAATGGGGAGCACAACCCTCACTGCGCCCTGGCTCGGTTTAGCTCGCGCAGCAGGCGGTATTTCAAGGCGACTTCACGCGCACAAAAACCCGCAATGCGCCACCCTTGCAAACCGTCGAGAAAGCCACGCTTTAGCACATACCCGCGAAACCATCGGAACGCGGCGTGAGTCCATGGCGCGAGCGGGCCGGCGGTCTTGCCAAGATCCTGCTGCGTCTCAGCCCAGAGGCGGGCGTACTTCTCGCAGCGCGCCCAGTGGTCGTCGCGATCTTTGAAGGAGTGGTGATAGAGGTCGCTGCACAGCCGTTCGATGGGGCCGGTTAGTTCGAGGCGCTCGTGGACCTTGCCGCCGGCGAAGCGAGCGCGATCCCGGCGAAAGAGACGCACAAGGCGGTCGGGATACCAGTCGCCATGGCGAATCCAGCGGCCCTCGTAGAGCACACAGCGAGGCATGGACCACCCGCTAAGGGCGATCGGTGGCTCCGTCGGCTTTAGGCGTAAAAGATCTGCGCGCAACTCCGGGGAAAGTTCCTCGTCCGCGTCAATGCTGAAAACCCACTCGTGCGTCGCCAGTGAAAGCACCTTGTTCTTTTGTCCCACGTAGCCGAGCCAATCCTGACGCTGAAAGCGTGCGCCAAACTCGCGGGCGACACGCTCTGTGCCATCCGAGCTGCCCGAGTCGAGCACGACTAGCTCGTCTGCCAAGTCGGCGCAACTGCGGAGACAGCGAGTGAGATTAGACTCCTCGTTGAGCGTGATGAGGCAGAAAGAAATTTTCATAGTGCACGCTCAACGCTGCTTCTCCCGGGCGGCCAGTTCCAGCACGGCGAGTGTCTCTTCGACGTTGCGCTCAAGGCTTAACTCGTTTTTCGGCAGCTTCTCAACAAGACCGCGCTGCAGAATCCAGAAGCGAATGGCCTCTACCACCGCGTTCGTATCGCGCGGGTCGGGGATAATCGCGCCATTCCTACCGGGCGTAATCATTTCGCTCGCGCCGTTGAGCGAACTGGTGATGACTGGCAAATCGGAGGCCAGTGCCTCGGCGACGACGTTAGAGGAGGGCTCGTAGATGGGCAGGAAAACTAGCATGTCGGCGGCGGCGTAAGCGTTCTCAACATCGCTCATCGGCCCGGTAAAAATGGCGCCCTCCGGCACCGCAAAGGGTGGTTGACCCTTGCCGACGATGAGCAGCTTAACGCCCGAGGCCTTTAACTGGTGCAACGCGCGCAGCACGAAGCGCAGCCCCTTGCGCTCCCAACCGGAGCCAACGAACAGCAGCAGCGTGTCATCGGGCTTGATGCCGAAGCGTGCGCGCGTCGCGTTGCGCTGGCCACCGCGATAGCGGTCTAGATCAACGCCGTTACGGACGAGATGAATGCGATGTGCGGGGAATTGGAAGTGCTTCAGGATCTCCTGGCGCACCATTTCCGAGTTCACAATCACGTGCCGGGTATTGACAGGATCGAAGGTGCGCGCCTCCAGCTTCAGCATGTTCCGGTGGAAGCCGCCGGCGCACACGAACGGCCGCCGCCACCATTGCGCGAACTGGTGCCGGCGCTGCAGCCAGACGCGATGCACGCCGTCGCCCGCGCGATAAACGTCCTGGTGGTGCGTGCGCTCCAAGCTAAAGATCACGTCGAAGGAATGCTTCTTGAGTTCCGTTGCAACTGCGTCAGCGAACCGGGTTGCGCGCATGGATCGGTCTGCGCTAGCCGAAACTGCATGCAACCCCACGCCTTCAAGCAACCCGCTCCACGACTCCGCGAACAGATGCGGTTCGTGTCCGCCTGCGACCAGTGCCTGTAGCAGCCGTTGCAAATAGAGCTCTGCGCCACCCGTGGCGGAGAACTGCCGGCGAATGAGCGCGAGTTTCATTTTGGCGTGCCGACAAAAATCAGATCCAACGCGAACAACGCCCGCATGCGGAAAGGCAGCCAAGGAAACACCGGGATGCCCGTACTCCCGCCGCCGAGTAGGTGTCCGGATACGGGATGAATTTCCACCTCGCGAAAGTGCGGCTCTAACTCGCGGCGAAGGATACCGAAAGAGTATTGCCGCAGGTGTGAGGGGTCACTCTCGTATTGGTTTCCCACGAGGAAGCGAAGCCGGTTCCGCAGCCGGAAGGCGTTGGGCACCGAGCCAATTAACCGCCCATCGAGCTTGAGCACGCGCCGGATTTCCCCCAGCGCCTTCTGCGGGAAGCGCACGTGCTCCATGACCTCCGAGAACACCACCACATCGAAGGACATGTCAGGAAACGGCAGTGGTTCATCGTCTACATCCACCCAGTGGCCCCTGCAGCTTAGTCGCTCTTCGAAGAGTTTCAGCGCCGCGCGATCAATGTCTACGCCTACCACTTGGTTGCCGTTGGCAAAATGCTGGGTGAGGTTCCCGGCGCGGCAGCCCACTTCCAAAATCTTCCTCCCCGTACCGATCAGCTTGATAAATAGCTCCTTTCGGTCATCGCCGCCGTAAAGATAATCGTATTTCCCGCGGCTATGGTGAGCCTCGTAGAATGCGGCGACCTGTTCCTTCTGTGTGTTAGCCATGCGCGGATGTTCCGGTTTTGCCACGGGAATTCAAGCCATCGTCGGGTATTTACAAATGGACTCAGCGGAGTACGGGAAGAGAATCACGAACGGGCGGTTGGCTGGCTTTGGCAGTATTGATGCGCCTGGGAGTCAGCGGGCAGGGTTTTCCTCGTTTGTTGTATCCTGAAAGTTAGGATGTCCGTCATAGCACAATGATGAGCCCACTCGTTTTACCCTTCTGGAAGTTGGTTCGGGCTGAATCTGCAACCAGGAGCTCATTGTTGAATTCTTGTGAATGGAATTTTTCGTCCCACGTCCGGTTAAAAACAGTTATGCATCGCGCAGTACTCCTTCTGCTGAGTTCACTTTTTTTCACTGGGCCCATTTTTGCCAAGGACGCCCCGCTTCTTACGCCCGAACAGCGGTTCGGAAACATCGCTGCGGCCGAGGAACCAAGCTTTCGTCGGCACGTGGTGCCGCTGATTAGCCGCGCCGGTTGCAGCGGGCGTGAATGTCACGGTTCGTTTCAGGGGCGCGGTGGTTTCCAGCTTTCCCTTTTCGGTTACGACTTTGAGAAAGACCACAAGCAGATGACCGTCAACGCCGACGGTGATGAAAAGCAGGTTCGCATCAACCGCGATCAACCTGCGAAGAGCTTGCTCCTGCTCAAGGGCACGAACGAGGAACCGCACAAGGGCAAGGAGCGCTACAAGAAGGGCTCCTGGGAATACAACCTCATGCTCAAGTGGATTCAGTCCGGCGCGAAGGCCGACGTGGAAGCTACGGGCGAGTTTGGTCACTTGGAAATCACGCCCAAGGAAATCGTCTTTAAGCGCGTCGGCGAGAAGGTTCAACTCCGCGTCCTCGCCCACTGGAAGGACGGCACGGTTGAGGACGTGACCCAACTCACACGCTTCCGCTCGAACGATGATTCCGTCTCCGTCATCTCCCCGACCGGCCTCGTTGAGGCCAAGGACAAGGGCGACACGCACGTCGTGGCGTTTTACGATAACGGCGTGCATCCCATCCCCGTGATGCTGCCGGTGTCGGATAAGGTCGGGCCGAAGTATCCCAAGCTCGCCAGCGCGGCGACCTCGCAGGTGGACCAGCATGTTTCCGCGAAGCTCCAGAAGCTGGGCATCATCCCGAGCGAGACCTGCACGGACACTGAGTTCCTCCGCCGCGTGTCGCTGGACCTCACGGGCACACTGCCGACCCCGGACCAGATCACTTCGTTCCTCGCGGATAAGTCAGCCTCCAAGCGCGCGGCGAAAGTGGATGAATTGCTCAAGACCTCGGCTTACTCGGCGTGGTGGGCCACCAAGTTGAGCGATTTCCTCGGCAACAACGCCCGCGTGCTGCGCGGCAATGGCCAGAACAACTACGGCGATAAGTTCAGCCGCCAGTGGTATGACTGGATGAAGGAGCGCATCGCCAAGAACGAGCCTTATGATAAGATGATGGCAGGCATCATCCTTGCCACGGGCCGCACCAAGCCCGGGCAGACCTATGAGGAATTCGCCCGTGAGATGTCCGGCTACTTCCGCGCCGAGAACCCGTTGAACTTCGCCGAGCGGCCGAACATGCCTTACTTTTGGCAGCGGCAGAATCTTCAGAAAGCTGAGGACAAAGCGCTCGCCTTCTCGCACAGCTTCTTGGGCGTCCGCATCGAGTGCGCGCAGTGCCACAAGCACCCGTTCGACCAATGGACCCAGAACGATTTCAAATCCTTCCAAGCCTTCTTCGAGGGCGTTAGTTACGGCACGAAAGGCGGTGTCGGCAAGGCCCCCCCTAGCGTTCCCGGGGAGACAGTGACGTTTGCCAGCCTCACCAAGGAAATCAAAGACGCTGTCCCGCCCGACCCCAAGGGCACCAATCAAAAAGCCTTGGGTAATGAGTTCGAGCGGCGCGTGAAGGCCGGTGAACCCGCCCCGTGGCAAGAGGTTTTTGCCACCGTTCGCGACTCCAAGGGCAAGCTTTCAGAGCGCGAGATCGAACAGATGAAGAAAAAGAACCCCAACTTCAATGGTCGCGTGCTGACTCCGCGTGTGCTCGGTGGCGAGGAAGTGATGCTTAAGGAATACCCCGACCCCCGCGCTCCCTTGATGGAATGGCTCCGCAGCGCGAAGAATCCCTACTTCGCAAAGGCTTGGGTCAATCGCGTCTGGGCGAGCTACTTCAACCGCGGCCTCGTGGAACCCGCTGACGACATGAACCTCGCCAACCCGCCGGTGAATGAGGGCTTGATGGATTACCTGGCGGACGGGTTTGTGAAGAACGGCTACAACATGGCGTGGCTCCACAAGGAGATCCTCAACAGCGCCACCTACCAGCGCTCGTGGAAGCCGAACGACACCAACAAGAACGACGAGAAGAACTTCAGCCGCTTCGTCATCCGCCGCCTGCCCGCCGAAGTCGTCGTGGACGGCATCACGCAGGCCACACTTTCCACTGAGCGCATCGCGAGCTTCCGCGATGACATCGAGAACCGCGCCATTGGCCCGAACGCCAATGCCGGCCGCGGCGGCAAAGGCGCTTCCAACTACTCGCTCAACATCTTCGGCAAGCCCGTGCGCGAGACCAACTGCGACTGCGAGCGCACCACGGACCCGACGCTGTTGCAGACGCTCTTCACCCGCAATGATCCCGAGCTGTTGTCCGCGCTGGAGCAGGCCAAGGGCGGCGCTTTCGTCGAGGAGGTTCGCAAGGCGACCAGCCCAGCCCGCAGCAACAAGGCAGAATTGGCTCAGTTGGAGCTAACCATCCGCAAGCTTGAGGCGAAACTGAAAGAGAATCCCAAGGGCAAGGAGCAACTCGAAGCCGAACTGAAGCAAGCGAAGGAGAAATTTGCGAAACTCCAGCCCGTCCCATCCACGGAAAAAAGCGCGCCGGCCAAGCTTGAAGACTACATCACACAGGTCTTCCTCCGCACTGTCAGTCGTCCGCCGACCGCCAGGGAAATCGAGCAGGCCCGCACCGACCTCACTGCCGCGAACTCACCTGCCGAAGGCATCCGCGAACTCCTCTGGGCCATGCTCAACACCCGCGAGTTCATGGTGAATCACTAAGCCGCTTTTCAAGTCAGAAACTAAAACCCAAAAAAATATGTCTACTCACTTAACCTGTGATGGAGTTGCCCGCCGCGACTTCCTGCGCGTCGGAGCCCTAGCCGGCCTCGGCATCGGTCTCAGTGACTACCTCACCTTGGCCGGCCACGGCGGGGTGAGCGATGCCAAGGCCAAGTCCGCCATCTTCGTGCGCCTCGGCGGCGGCCCCAGCCACATGGACACGTTTGACCTCAAGCCCGACGCGCCCGAGACGCATCGCGGCGAGTTCAAGCCCATCAAGACCAACGCCGACGGCGTGATGATCTCCGAGCACCTGCCCAAGCTCGCCAAGTGCGCGGACAAGTTCGTCATTTTGCGTGGCGTCAGCCACACGCTCGCCGCCCACAACCTGGGCACTCTTTACATGAACACCGGCAACCGCCCGTTGCCCTCGCTCAACTACCCGCACTACGGCGCCGTCGTGGCCAAGGAAATCCGGGGCACGGAATACCTGCCCAGCTTTATAGCCATCCCCAGTCTCGGCGAAAACGCCACCGGCTACCTTGGCGTGGAATACGGCCCCTTCGAAACAGGCGGTTCGCCGCAGCCCGGCAAGGCCTTGGAAGTCCGCGGCCTCGCCCTGCGCAATGGCGTGACGATGGAGGATGTGGACCGCCGCCAGGACATGGTCAAGCGCTACGACAACGCCTTTGGCGAGTTCGCCAGGGAGGACAAACTGCTGGCCGGCATGGATCAGTTTGGCCAAAAGGCTTACGCGATGATGCGCTCCAGCAAGGCCCGCGACGCCTTCGACACGGGCAAGGAATCACCCAGTATCACCAAGCTCTTCGGTAGCGACCAGTTCTCACAAAGCTGTCTTTTGGCCATGCGTCTCATTGAGAGCGGCGTACGCTTCACCAGCGTCAGCCTTGGCGGTTGGGACACTCACAGCGACAACTTCACCGCGCTCAAGAACCGCAACCTCCCGCCGCTCGATGCCGGTCTCAGCGGCCTGTTCACCGCGCTCGCTGCTAAGGGCCTGCTTGAAACCACCGCCGTTTTCGTGACCGGCGAATTCGGGCGCACGCCCAAGGTCAACCAACGCGGCGGACGGGATCACTATCCCCGCGCGATGTTCTGCCTCTTGGCTGGCGGCGGCATCCAAGGCGGCCAGGTGGTCGGCGAGTCCGATGCCAAGGGCGAAGGCCCGAAGGACAAGGCCATCACGCCTGATGACGTGGCGGCGACGTTCTACCGCGCGCTGGGCATTGACTCGCGCAAGGAATACCATACTCGCACCGGGCGTCCGATCATGATCGTCCGCAACGGCACGCCGTTGAAGGAACTCGTGAGCTGACGGACCACGAAGCATTTAGCGAAAGCCGCGCGGTCAGCCGCGCGGCTTTTCCTTTTCCTCGCATTGAATTCCCCGCTCTTGCTGCCAAGCTCACGCCAATGAAGCGAATCGTCTTCCCGTTTTTTGCCTGCGCCTTGGTTGCGCTACTGGCGGCTTGCCAGAAGCCCGCCGCCGGGCCGGGCGCGGGCGCTGCGGTCGACCCCACGGAGTCCGGCCGGCCGCAGCCAAAACTGCCGACCGTCAAGCTCTGGCTCGGCGCGCATGAGGTGGTCGCGGAGGTCGCGCGCACGCCGGTGGAGCACCAGGTTGGCATGATGTGGCGCACCAACATGGCGGAGTTGGAGGGCATGATCTTCATCTTCGATGAGCCAGACCGCCGCGCCTTCTGGATGCGCAACACCCTTGTGCCGCTGGACATCGCCTATCTCGCTTCGGACGGCACGCTTTTGGAGATCCACGCTGGCCAGCCGCGCAACGAGGCACAGTTGCCATCGGAAAGCGACCGCGTGCAATTCGTCCTGGAGATGCGGCAGGGTTGGTTCCAGCGCAACAACGTTAAGCCCGGCATGGCCGTCCGCACAGAAAAGGGCACGTTGCCGGAAACCTTCCTCCGCCGGCGCTGATGCTGGCTTTTCAGTATTGGTTTAATACGTCAATCAGCTGACGCAGCCGGCCGTAGCTCTTGCGGTTAAAGCCGACCGCGACCCGTTGCAGGTCGAGGTGTTCGCCATCCTCGGTTTCCTCTGGCGTGGGCGGAATGATGTGAAACGGTTCGCCGGTGACGATGTCCGCGAAGTCCTCGTTGAGCGCGGCCAGCCCCGTGGGCGGGGGCGGGTTTTTGAGCCGGATGACGAGTAGGTCGCGCACAAAGCGGGTCGAATGAAAGTTACGGTAAAACCGCGCGATGTGCCGCACCGCTTCGTCCACGTTGTCGGAGATGTGATAGAGGCCGGTGTCTTCCGGGCAGATTAATTCGTTGCGCAGCAGGTGCTCGCGTACGTTCTTGTCCCACGTCTTCCAATACGTGCCGGCCGGGCGGTCCACCAGCACAAGCGGCATCAGTTGGCTCTTGCCCGTCTGCATTAGCGTAAGCGTCTCGTAGGCCTCGTCCATGGTGCCGAAGCCGCCCGGAAACAACGCGATGGCGTCCGAGTGACGGATGAAAGTAAGCTTGCGGGTGAAGAAGTATTTGAACGTGATCAACTTCTTGTCCTCTGCGATGACGGGATTAGCCGCTTGCTCCCAGGGCAGCCGGATATTTGCGCCAAAACTCCGGTCGACGCCTGCGCCCTCGTGGCCCGCCTGCATGATGCCGCCGCCTGCACCGGTGATGACCATGAAGCCCGCGTCTGCGATCTTGCGCCCAAACTCGACGGCTAGCTGGTAATCCACCGACTCCGGGGCCGTGCGTGCCGAGCCGAAAATCGTCACCTTGCGCTTGCCCGCGTAGGGCGCGAAGAGTTTGAAAGCGTAACGCAGCTCGCGCACGGCGGTTTGGATTACCTTTACGTCGCCCCGATCCTCCACGTCGTGCAGCAGCTTGAGGGACTGCGCGACGAGGTCGGTCACCAGCTCCTCGTTATGCCCACCGCCTTTTAGGGCGATTAAGTCGCGGATGCGGCGGTCCAACTCGGCGTTGGACGAAGGGCGTGTTCGGCGGGCCATAGGCGCAGCGTAGCTCATAGACTGCCAAAGGCAATGCGTCAGGCTTGCCAAATCGTCCGCGACCCGTTGCCATCTCCCCATGTTCCAATATTTGGCGCGTGCGAATGACAAGCCATGGCAACCAGGCCCCTACGCCGGCGTTGAACTGAAGATTCTTCACCAGCACGAGGTCACCGGCGGCCTCGTCATTCTCCGCAAGTTCGCCGCCGGCACACAGGTTCCTGCGCACACGCATCCCGTTGCGAACGAGTGGGCCTATATCCTTTCCGGTGAGTGGATTGAGTCCGAAGTGAGTCACGGTCCTGGCACCCTCCTCCACGCACCCCGCGGCGAGCGCCACGGCCCCCACTTGGCAAAGACTGAGGTTGTGAGCCTGACAGTGTTTGATGGTCCGCTAACGGTGGCCTAAATCCTAACCATGAGCTCCCAATCAGCTGCGAAAGCGCGCTTAATGAGGAAAGCATCCTTCTTTCGGCTTCTGCCTTGCGCGCTTTGCCTCCTTTTGTGGCAAATTCCTGCCCCATTCGCCGCCGAGCGCGGCATGGTCGCTACGGTTCACCCCCTCGCGACCGAGGCCGCCGTGGATGCGATGCGGCGCGGCGGAAACGCGGTGGATGCCATTGTCACCGCCGGCCTCGTCCTCAGCGTGGTGGACAGCCATAACTCCGGGATTGGTGGCGGTTGTTTCCTTGTTATTCGTCGCGCCAACGGCGAGGTCGTTGCCATAGACGGCCGCGAGATGGCGCCTGCCAAGGCCAGCCGGGACATGTTCTTGCGCGATGGCAAGGCCGTGGCCGAACTCAGCCAGACCGGCGCGCTGGCCAGCGGTGTGCCCGGCGAAGTCGCCGCGTTCCATCAGGCCGTCTCAAAATACGGCAAGCTCCCGTGGGCAGACCATTGTCTCGCCGCCGCGCGTGTCGCCGAGGCGGGCTTTCCTGTCACGCGCAACTTCGCCAGCCGCCTCGCCGGGGCGGCCAAGGACCTCGCCAAGTTCCCCGCCAGTCGGGCGATTTTTCTTCGTCCCGATGGTTCGCCATGGCAAGCCGGCGACATGCTCCGCCAACCTGATTTATCCGTTACCTTCCGCGCGTTGGCGGGGAAGGGCAGCGATTGGTTTTATCGCGGCCCCTTCGCGAAGCACACCGCGGACTGGATGCGCGCCAACGGTGGCCTGCTCACCGAAGCGGACTTTGCTGGCTACGTCGCCAAGCTGCGGCCGCCGCTCCGCACCACCTATCGCGGCCATGAGATCATCGGCTTCCCTCCGCCCAGCTCCGGCGGTGTCCATGTCGCGCAGATCTTGAACATCCTCGAACAGTTCGACCTCAAGGCGCTCGGCGCGGACTCCCCGGACTTCGTTCATATCGTCGCTGAGGCAATGAAGCTCGCCTTTGCTGACCGCGCGCACTGGCTGGGCGACCCCGACTTTGCGCCCGTCCCACGCGGCTTGGTGGACAAGGCCTACGCCGCGCAGCTCGCGAAGCAGATTGATGTGAAGAAGGCCACGCCCCTTCCCAAGCACAATACGCCGCCCAACGCCACGAGCGACGTCTTCGGCAAGCACACCACGCACTTTTCCGCTGCTGACGCCGACGGTAACTGGGTGGCCTGCACCGCCACCATTAACACCAGCTATGGCTCGAAGGTCGTCGTGCCTGGCACCGGCGTTGTGCTTAATAACGAGATGGACGACTTCTCCGCGCAGCCTGGCACGGCGAACTTCTTCGGCCTCGTCGGCGCAGAGGCCAACGCCGTTGCGCCCGGCAAACGCCCGCTCTCCAGCATGTCGCCAACGATTGTGTTACGTGACGGAAAGCCCATCCTCAGCGTTGGCGCAGCGGGCGGCCCGACCATCATCACGCAGACGCTGCTGGCGATCATTCACACGATAGACTTTGATCGCGATCCCGCCGAGGCGCTCGCCCAGCCGCGTTTCCACCAGCAGTGGAGTCCTGACGAGCTGCGCATCGAAAAGACCTTCCCCGACGCCGTGCGCCGCGAACTCGAACGCCGCGGTCACACACTCAAGGAACTCGCCTCAATGGGCGCGTGCCAAGCCGTGGGCCGGGCAAAGGATGGCAAAAGCTTCCTCGGGGCCCACGATCCGCGCGTGGTCGAGGGCAAGGCGGCGGGTTTCTAAATTTTCTCCGGCCGGCGCACCGAGGATGCGTCCTCGGTCAATTCAGTCTCCATTTTTATGGCTGGGTGGAGTCCTTCGACCAACAAGTTCAATTCTTACGGAACTTATTTTGTCTTGTCGGGAACAAATTCCGCCGCGCGCTTCCGGCCTTCGTTCATCTGCGCGACGGAAAGCCGCGCTGCCACGTTGCCACGATTTTTTACGGCTTCCTGGTCGCCCTTTTGCGCGGCGAGGTGCAACCATTTGTACGCTTCCACCGGATCCTTGGGCACGCCCTGCCCGAGGAAGAGCAGTGCCCCGAGGTTTGCCTGCGCGCGCACTTGGCCCTGCTCGGCGGCGCGGCGATACCACTTAACGGCCTCGACTGGATCCTTCGCCACGCCCTCGCCGGTGCCATACATTGAGGCTAACACGCCCTGCGACCGGGCATCACCCTGCTCGGCGGCAGCTCGGAACCAGCGCGCGGCTTCGGTAGGATTCTTCACCACCCCGGCGCCAGTGCGATACGCGGCGGCAAGGTAGGCCTGCGCGTCCACATGACCTTTCCCGGCTGCTTCTGCGTAAAGCCGCGCGGCGGCCGCCGGGTCGCGGGTATCGCCGGTGCCCTTCGCCAGTTTCTGTGCGGCTTGAAACAGCTCGTTTGGCGTGCGCGGGGCTGTCGGACTTGGAGGGGCGTTGGTCAAATTGGGCAGCGGGGAAACAACAACCGGCGCGGAGGAGACCTCATTGGTTTTGGGCAACGCGGCTGGCTCTGACTTGCGGGCGTCACACGCCGCGCCGACCAGCAAGGTTAGGCTGGCCACCGTTGCGATGAGGGCACGGAGGGCACGCCGCCAGATTAATGGCGATCGATTCACAGATTGGGAAATTATGCCGGCCTGGTAAGTAACTGGGAAGTCCAGTCTGCGGACTGACCTCGCGCTGCACTCCTTCCCGCAGAGTTCTTGCCTGATTCACGCCACCAGCGCCTTTCCGTTACGTTGATACGGACGGCTTCAATCCGTGGGAGGATTTCCTCTTTGTGCCTCGCGAGAGAGCAGCGGCTTACTTCGCTGCCGGCTTCATGGTGAGCGGGTCGCGCAGCGGCTGGTCCACGAGGCGGCCGCCGGCGAGGCTTTCCAATTTCACCGGATGGTCCGGATGACCTTTGAGGATTTCCTCTTTCGTACCCACGACGAGGATGACCATTTTATCTGCCGTGAGGAATTTTTTCGCCACGCGCTGCACGTCGGCCTTGGTCACGGCATCGATCTTCGTGCGGTAGTTTTTCCAGTAGTCGGGGTCTTTCGCAAAACGGCCAGTGAACTCGTCGCTAGCGAACGCGCCGGCAGTTGCGCCCTTGGTCATGAAGGTGCGGGGAAATGTTTCAATGAACTGGTTTTTCGTGGTCGTGAGCTCCTCGTCTGTCACCGTCTCAGCGGCTATCTTTTTTATCTCCTCTAGCACGATACTCGTGGCGTAGGCGACGGTGCGCGACTTGGACTGGAACGCGGCGAGGAAGCTCATTGGGTGGTAAACGCCACCGGGGAAGCCGCTGCCTGCTGAATAAGCAAGGCCCTCGTCGGATCGGACGCGATTCATAATTCGGGAAGTGAACCCGCCGCCGCCAAGGATGTCGTTCATCACCTGCGCAGCTTGGTAGTCTGGGTCGTCGCGCTGGATGCCGGGCAGCATGAGCGTCACGCGGCCTTGGTTCACTTCCTTGTCCACGACATACACGCCGGGCGCGGCGAACTTGCGGTCGGTTGGAATGGGAGGCGGGACCTCGCCGGTGAACGGCCACGCAGCGAAGAGCTTCTCCAGCCGCGCGGTCATGGCTGAAGCGTCAAAGTCGCCGTTCACGGCCACGACGAAGTTCTTCGGGTGAAACCAGCGCTTGTGAAAAGCCTCGAGGTCCGCGCGTGTGATGGAATCGAGCGAGGCCTGGGTACTGTGGCGGTTGAAATAGAAGCCATCGCCATAAGCGAGGAAGCGGCGCTCGCGCTGTTCGATGTCCGCTGCGTCATCATTTCGCTGCTTCATGGCTTGAAGCGACTGCTGTTTGCGGAGCGCGAGCTTGTCGTCTTGGAAACGCGGGGCAGTCAGTACCTCGCGCAGCATGGCAAAGCCCTCGTCTAAATCCTTGGAGAGCAGGTTCAAGCTAACACTGCCCTGCGTATCGCTGACGGCAGAGTTCAGGCTCGCGGCGAGGAACGCCAGACGCTCCTCCAAATCCTCCGCCCGTTTCGACGCCGAACCGCCGCGCGCGAGCAGATAACCCGTCATGCCTGCCAGCCCCTCTTTGCCGGCGGGGTCGAGGTAATCACCCGTACGAACCAGAATGGAAATGTTCACCAATGGTAACTCGCGGTCCGGCACGACGTAGGCGACCGGTCCGGCCTTGAGTGCTACACGGAACTGCTTGGCGTCTGGCGGGGAGAAATTCAGCGCGGGATATTTGAGCATCTCTGGCCGGTTCGGGATGTCGGCGGCACGAGCGCAGAACGCGGCCACAGAACAGGCGATTAACGAAGTGATTTGGGTCTGGTTCATGTGAAAGTCTTGATTACTTCCTCTCCAATTCCGCGATGCGCTCGGCAGTCTTTTTCTTGAGGATGTTCAGGAACTGCTGGTTCTTGGCGTCGGCTCTGCCGGACTGCTCCTCCATCTGCTTCAACTGTGTTTTGAGCTGCTCGACGCTCTTCTGCTCTTTCAGCCGTCCGAGGAACTGGCGCACTGCGGGCAACTGCTGCGGTGAGAGGCCGGCAAGGTCCGGATCGTCGCTGGCGCTCTTGCCGGCTTTGCGCACGATGGTAGCGACGTTTCGGTTCTCCTTCGTCAGGTAGGTGTTTGCCACGCGCCGTACATCGGCTGCGGTGACGGCTTGAAGCTTCGGGCCGGCCTCGTTGATTTCCTGCCAGCGGCCAAGGCCGTCGTAGCGCAGGAGCGCTTGCATGATGGCGTGGTTGTTGGCCAGCTTGCGGTATTCACCCGCCGCAAAGTTGTTCTTCACCTTCTGCAATTCCTCCGCTGGCACGTCGACGGTTTTCACCTTCTCAATTTCCGCGAGCAAACCTGCTTCCAATTCGACAGGTAGCTTCCCATCTGTCAACTCGCCACCCACGTTGAAGAGGCTCGCCCAACGCATGGTGTGCTGCTGGGCGTAGGCCTGTGTGGCGACTTTAGAGCTGAGCACGAGGCCTTTGTAGAGGCGGCCGGTGCGGGTGGAGAGGATTTGAGCGAGCACCGAGAGCGCGTAGGTGTCCGGATGGCCAAAGGCGGGCGTGTGCCACATGATATCCACCTGCGGGTTGGTATCGGCGTCGCCGTCGAGCCGCTTCTCGGCAGGTTGCTTGATTTCGAGCGTGACCACGTCGGGAGCCTCTTCTTTCCCACGTGGGATGCGGCCAAGGTACTTCTCCGCTAGCGCGGTGGCTTCTTCAACTTTGAAGTCGCCAACGAGCACGGTGGTGAGGTTTTGCGGTGCGTAATAAAGCGCGTAAAACTCATCCGCCTGCTTTTTCGTGATGGCGGGAATGTCCGACGGCCAGCCGACGACTGGCCAAGAATAAGGATGCGACTCCCAGAACATAGCCCAGAACGTCTCCTCAATCCGGCCCGTGGGCGTGGACTCAGTGCGCATCCGGCGCTCCTCGAAGACGACATCGCGCTCGGCATAAAACTCGCGGAAGACGGGCCGCAGCAGCCGCTCGCTCTCCATCCACATCCACAACTCAAGTTTGTTGGCTGGGACGGTGATGAAGTAAACCGTCACGTCATGGCTGGTGTAGGCGTTCATCATCGAACCGCCGTTAGCTGTATAAATGCGATCAAACTCGTTCTTAACGAGGATTTCGCGTTGAGCGTCCACGAGCTTTTTGAACTGCGCCTGCAGCTCTTTGTAACGAGCGGTCCAAGTGTCGGGATTTTGCAGGTCGGCGATTTGGCCCCGCCGCCAAAGCGTCCTCATATTCGCCTCTTCCTTACGCATCAAATCGCGCACGCGCTCCTGCTCGTTGATGATTTCGACATCTTTCTTGAAATCCTTGGTGCCGAGCGTGGGCGTGCCCTTGAACATCATGTGCTCGAAGAGGTGCGCGATGCCCGTGATGCCGGGCCGCTCGTTCGCGCTGCCCACATGCACGACCCAACCGCCCGCGACGGTCGGTTCATCATGGCGTGGCAGTAGCAGCAAGCGCATCCCGTTGGAGAGGGTTTTCTCAATGACGGGCACCTGCTGCGCACGGGCTGAAAGGGTGAACAACGCGAGGACTAGGCAGAGCGAAAAAAGCTTCGAATTCATGAGCGACAACAGTTGACGTTGCGACAAAGAAAGCCCGAAAGGGGCGCGGCGTCAATTGCGGCGCAGAGGCGGGAAACGCCCATCGCTTTAAGCTCAAATTTCATCTACCAAGCGGCGTTTGAGCGGTGATAGTCGAATGTTCAAGCTGTTCAGCCTCTGCGTTTTTTGTGATTAACCACGACAATGCCATTTAACCAGGCCGCACCAGAATTTCTTCCACCACCGCGCGTGGCGGTAGATTGATGGCAAGCAGGGCACAGTCGGCAATGTCCTCGGCCTTCATCATACGGGCACGAGCGGCGGCGTCGGGAACGATGGGGCGCTTGTTGAGCAGCGGGGTGTCAATGTCGCCCGGGAAGATCGAGCAGGCGCGAATGCCATTGACGCGTTCCTCGGCGTTGATGCACTGCGTGAGGCCGGCTTGGCCGAACTTCGAGAGCACGTAGCTCGGGCCGCTCTTGGGGCTGGCCTTGAGTCCGGCCTCGGAGACGATGTTCACGATGGTGCCGGTCTTGCGCGCGCGCATCTGTGGCAGGAAAGCCTGCGCGCAGTAATAAGAGCCGTGAAGATTGGCATCCATGACGGCGTGGTAATCCTCCAGCGAAAGCTCGGCGAGCGAGCGGCGTGGGATGTTTGTGCCGGCGGCGTTCACGAGCACGTCCACGGTCTTGAACTTCGCCAAGACAGACTTCGCCATCGCGGCGACTTGCTGCACATCGCCGATGTCGCACGGGACGACGAGCAGTTGCTTCGCGTGTTTCTTCGCCAGCTTGACGGTGGTGTCTAACGCCGCCTCGCGACGACCAAGGATAGCAACCTTCCAGCCCAGCGCGGCGAGTTTCAGGGCGGTGGCTTGGCCTACTCCACTGCCGGCCCCGGTGACGACTGCGTTCTTGGATGTCATAGCGGCAGGCAGGATGCGGTTCACCCCGCTAGGTGCAAGCGGGAAGGTGAGGTGCTTTCACGAATTGGCACGAATTGAATCCGTATCACCCCTGAGAAATTCGCGTCTTTCCTCGGCGCTAAGCGCCCACAACCAGCCAAACAGGAAGAACGCCGACCACGCCAGCGCCGGGATATAGAGCCCAAACTCGACGAAGGCCTGCAACGCCCAGCCCAGTAACCCGAGCCACACCGCCAGCAACGACCATTCCTCCCGCACCCGCCGCCATAGCATCACGAGCGAAGCCCACACGAACCCGCCGAACGCCGCGAACCCGATGAATCCAGAGTCCGACGCTTGCTGGAGGTAGTCGTTGTGCGCCAGTCGGGTCATTTCCGCTTCAGGCCGCTTAGCCTGCCGATACACGGCATAAAACGTCCCGGGGCCGCTGCCGAGCAGTGGCTTGTCGCACGCCGTCTGCCATGCGACGACCCAGTAGTCGAGTCGTGCGTTCGCACTGCGCGCGCCGCCAGCGAAGTAGCTTTGGTACTTCCACGCGAAGCCCGCCAACCCACCCATCAACACCGTGGCGACCAGCCCGATCTTGAGTGATTTGGGCAGTGGCAAATGCAGCAACGCCACGCCGCCGACCACAAGTGCGATAAGCCAGCCCGCCTTAGATCCTGACCAATAAAGACAGGCCAGCCCCATGTAAGCCACGAGGCCGACGAGCACCCCGCGCGTGACATTTTGCAGCCTCTCACCGACCGCCCAAGCTGCCGCGAGCGCGCCGGGGAGCAGCAGCAGCACTGTGCCGGCGAGTGCATTGGCGTAGGCGAAAGTGCCGAAGATCCGACCCTTCGCCAGCCTGGAGAGCAGGTCGGGGTTGGTGGTGAGCGTGCCGTCGGGTTTGCGCACCAGCAGCCGGCTTACTTCCAACTCCCGCAAGTGATCGGTCGGCACATCCTTCCAGCCATTCTTTTCGTTCTGCTCGAAAAACTCCCGGTTCGCTGCAAGCCCACCGTATTGCTGGCGGAAGCCCGCTCCGAGCATCACTAACAAGCCGGCCAGCAACCCCAACCACACGCGTCGCGCACTCGGAGATCCGCCCACGCTGAGGCCTAGCGCGAAGCACACGCACGTCGCTGTAAACTGTGGCAGGACGACGCGCGTCAACGTCGGCTCGACCGTGGTCGTTGCCGCCAAGAACTGCCACGCGAGCCAGCCCGCCGGCAGCGCGAATGCCCACCATGGCACGCCGACGGGTCGTCGCCACTTCAAAGCGCCGAGCAAAGCGATTCCCGCCAGCACGACGTAGCCCCAGGTCGCCGGCCAGGTCTCGAACAGGAATTCTCCCGGCGACTTCGGTGGCGGCGCGACGTGGTCGAGCAGCACGGGATTGCCAAGCTTGAGCAGGACGAACGCGAGGAACGCGCCCGCAACCGCCGGCCACCAAGCCCCACGAGCGGCGGTGGCATTTGAAGCGGGTTGAATCGCGACCGGCATTGGGCGGACGCTAACAATCACCCACGCCACAAGCCAGCTCTGCTTGGGGGCAAACAGTTTGGCTTCAATGATTGAAAAAGGATACCGCCGCGACGAGATACAGAGAACCTAAGGAAGCACTACGGCGAAATTCTTTAAGAGCAAGCCGGGTTTTTCCGCGGCAAGACTGCCGGCCTTTTGGTGATGGCCTCTATTTCCTCAGCCGCGCCATGAAGCCGGGGTCGGTGCCGGCGAGGTCTGCGCGACGTTGTGCAGCTAGCAGCGCCCCATACACGCGCACGTCACGTGCGAGCATCGTGAGCCGCTGGCGGAACGCCTCCGTCGCCGTGCCGTCCTGCACGTCTTCCTTGTCCGAAAAGGTCACGCCATACGGCAGTGCCCATGCGTAGCATTGTCGCGCAACGGTGCGCACTTGGTCGTGGACGGTCAGGCCCTTGTCGAACGACCCGACCACGCTGGCGAAGAGCTTGCCGGCGTATTCCTTCCAGAAATGATCGAGAAAGTTCTTAAGCGCACTGCTCATGCTGCCGTGGTAATCGGGCGTGCACAGCACCAGCACATCCGCCCGCTCGACGCGGGCCTTGAGCGCGGCGAAGTCCGGCGCGGCCCACGAAGTTTCCGGGTTGAACAGCGGCAGCGGCGTTTTCTCGTAGTCAAACGTGTCCACCGCACAGCCGGCATCCGCCAGTAGCCGGGCCGCCTCTTTGGCCACGACGCGGGTGGACCCTTTTTGGCTGGTGGTGCCGATGACGAGGAGGACGCGTGGTTCCAACATGGCGGCACGTTAAGGCCAGCCGCGCCTGGCTGCAACTCGCAGCTCGCCATTGTCTTCTCGCCGCCAACCAGTTATTAAAACCTCTTAGATGACCTTGACTCCCAATCGTCGGCTGGCGCTGGTCGCCGGCGTGACATTAGCGCTGGATCAGCTCACGAAATTTGCCGTGTTGCAATTCCTTGGTTACGCGCAGGAACGGGTCGTGATCGAAGGTTTCTTCAAGTTTGTTCATTGGGGCAATACCGGTGCGGCGTGGAGCATGTTTCAGAACAATAATGAGTTGCTCACCATCGTCGCCTTGCTGGCGCTGCTGGCGCTCTTTCTTTCGCGGCACCACTTCGGTGCCGAGCAGCGGCTCGGCCAATGGGCGCTGGGCCTGATGTTTGGCGGCATCGTGGGTAATATCATCGACCGGATCGTTCATAAGCACGTGGTGGACTTCATCTATTTTTATGTCCAGACGCGGAGCGGGAAGGAGGCCGGATTTCCTGCCTTCAACGTCGCCGACAGCGGCATTTGCATCGGCGTGGGCCTGATGTTTTTGCTTACTTGGCAGTTGGACGGGAAGCAGCCAGACCAAGGAATTGCTACTTCGCCAGAGACTGGTGCTAAAGAATCCTCGCCCGCTGCGTCAAAAGAGGGTTAACCGTCCCGTGCGTTGGATGATATGTTCGTGAGCTCTTGGATTGCGATATGGCATTGGCCTGTTGTGCGGGTGGTTTTAGGCGGTTGAGAACTGCCGTGGTTATCAAAGTTGGAATGTCCTTTATCGCTCTATTAACAATGCCAATTGTTTGCCATGCGCCTGCCACTGGTTGCTAGTTACGGTTCACAAATCGTTTTGCAGCTCACGTTTGGCGTAGCTGTCTCGCTTGCTGCTGACTCTGCGACGCAGCTCATCTCTCCCCACTTCACGCCGCCGAGAGAATTCTCCGGCCAGCTCGGCAGCTATCGTTCGCCGTTGCTCTTCAACGACGGTTCGCGCGTGAAATCTGCCGCCGACTGGCCGCGCCGCCGCGCTGAAATACTCGCGCAATGGCATAACCTTATGGGGGCTTGGCCGCCTTTGTTGCAAAGGCCAAAGGTTGAATACCTTGATTCAAGCAAACGTGACAACTTTACCCAGCACCGCGTCCGGGTTGAGGTTGCCCCCAACGTCTTTGGCGAGGCATGGCTGCTTATCCCCGACGGCAATGGGCCGTTCCCGGCTGTGCTAGTTCCTTTTTACGAGCCGGAGACGAGCATCGGTCTCGGCAAGAATCTGGGTCGCGACTTTGCCGCGCAGCTCACGCGCAAGGGCTTCGTCTCTCTCAGCATCGGCTCGCCCGGCGGTGACGCCCGCAAGCCCGAACCAGGCCGCGAATTCTGGCAGCCACTGTCTTTTCTGGGCTACATCGGCGCGAATTGCTGGCACGCGTTGGCGAGCCTGCCGCAGGTTGACCCTAAACGCATCGGTGTGGCCGGCCACAGTTACGGCGGCAAATGGGCGATGTTCGCCTCGTGTTTTTACGACAAATTCGCCGCCGCTGCGTGGAGCGACCCGGGCATCGTTTTCGACGAAACGCGCGGCAGTGTGAACTACTGGGAGCCTTGGTATCTGGGTCGCGATCCGCAGTTCACGCGCAAGCCCGGCCTCATCCGTCCCGACAGCCCGCGCACCGGGGCTTACAAGACAATGATTGAGACGGGCCGCGACCTCCACGAAGTCCATGCGTTAATGGCCCCGCGCCCGTTCCTAGTAAGCGGCGGTAGCGAGGATCCGCCGAGCCGTTGGATTCCGCTCAACCACACCATTGCCGTAAATGACTTGCTCGGGGTAAAGCATCGAGTCGCCATGACCAACCGAAACGACCACTCGCCAAACGACGAGTCAAACGCCGCACTTGTCGCCTTCTTCGAGCACTTTCTCAAGCCCGCGAAGTGATCTGACTACGTTGGCCTGGGGCCATTTTGCATCACTTTTACTTGCCTCCTGCGCCTGCTTTTCCTGACAATCTTGATACCAATAAGTAACCAACTAACAAAAGGCCACACCATATCTGTCCGTCGTCTCCCCGTTTGCATTCTAGCTGATTGCTCTGGCTCCATGAACGGCGCACCCATCGAATCCTTGAAAGTCCGGCTTCGTCGTCATGAATTGATCATCTGACTGCGCAGTCTGCCAGTGCGCGGCCTTGGCATCATGCGGCGGCCCCAGACCAAGGGAAAAATGGTGTGGGTCATTTATTTTAGCCGGAGTTTTAATTGCCCCCTCTGAATTTGAGCCTCGCCTCCCTTATCTTTTCCGGGCGCGACTGGCTGGTGCCGGTGCTGGCACTGGCGGGTTTCGGCCTCGTGGTGCTGATTTGGAGTTATGCTCGGGCAGAGGCGGACCGTGGACTACGTGCCGTCTGCGTGTTGCTTAAGGTGCTCGGTTTCGCTGCGCTCGCGCTCTGCTTGCTAGAGCCCCTGTGGACTGGCCAGCGTGCGAAACCCGGCGCGAACTTGCTCGCGGTCGTCGCAGATAATAGTCAGGGCATGCAAATCCACGACCGGGGCAACTCCCAAAGCCGGGGCGAATTTCTCCGCGATGTGCTCGTGGGCAAGAGCGCGGACTGGCTCTCGAAGCTTCGTGAAAACTTCGAGGTGCGGGGCTACGTCTTTGACTCCCGACTCCAACCCAGCACGGACTTCACGGAACTCAGCTTCGACGGGCGCGCTTCCGCCATCGGCAGTGCGCTGACCACGTTGAAGGAACGCCTCGGCAATCGCCCTGTCGCCGGCGTCGTGCTGCTCACGGACGGCAACGCCACGGATATCGCGGGCGAACTGCCCGACCTGAAGGGCCTGCCGCCGATTTATCCCGTTGTCATCGGTCGCGAAGATGCCGAGCGAGATATCGCGCTCGCTCACGTCACAGCAACGCAGACCAGCTTCGAAGATGCGCCGGTCACGATTCAGGCTGATGCAATCGCAAGCGGTTACGTGGACGCGGACGTAAAGGCTGAGTTGCTTGACTCCGCCGGCAAGGTCGTCGGACAACAGACGGTGCGCGTCAGGCAGGACGGCGAGACGCTCTCGTTCCGTTTCCAGCTCAAGCCGGAGCAGCGGGGAATTTCCTTCTACCGCGTGCGCGTCGGTGCACAGGGTGAGGCTGGGCAATTTACAGACGCGAAAAACTCCGCCGAAGCCACGCTTGCAAACAACACGCGCGTTTTAGCCGTGGACCGGGGGCGCGGGCCGTTCCGCATCCTCTACGTCAGCGGGCGGCCGAACTGGGAGTTTAAGTTCCTCAACCGCGCGCTGACCGAGGACGACCAGGTCGAGTTGATGGGCCTCATCCGCATCGCGAAGCGCGAGCCAAAGTTCGACTTTCGCGGGCGCGCAGGCGAGTCGAGCAACCCGCTCTTCCGCGGTTTTGGCAACCAGTCGAAGGAGGAAATCCAGCGTTACGACCAGCCTGTGCTCATCCGTTTGAACACTAAGGATCCAGACGAATTGGTGAAGGGTTTCCCAACGACTGCCGAGGAACTTTTCGCCTACCACGCAGTTATCGTGGATGACTTGGAGGCCGAGTTTTTCACAGCGGATCAGAAATCGCTTGTGCAAAAGTTCGTGGGCGAACGTGGTGGTGGTTTTCTCATGTTGGGCGGCGCAGAGAGTTTTCACGAGGGCGGTTATCTTCGTACGCCGATCGGCGATTTGTTGCCGGTTTATCTTGACCGCGCGCCGGACGACACGCCGCGCGAGAACCTCCGGCTTGGCCTCACGCGCGAGGGTTGGTTGCAATCTTGGGCGCGCTTGCGGCCTACGGAAAGCGAGGAGAAGACGCGCCTCGCCGCAATGCCGGGCTTCGATCTGCTCAATGAAGTGCGCGACCTCAAGCCTGGAGCGAGCGGCATCGCCACTGTGACGGATGCCAACGGCCGCGCACTGCCGGCCGTGGCCGTGCAGCGCTTCGGTCACGGACGTTCGGCGGTTGTGACCGTGGGGGACGTCTGGCGCTGGGGTTTCCGCGCCCCAGAGATGTCCACGGATATGGCGAAGGCTTGGCGGCAGCTCACGCGCTGGCTCGTGGCCGATGTGCCGCACAAGGTCGAACTCGCTGCGCAAACCAAGAAGGGCGATGCGAATCAGGCGGTTGAATTGCGCGTGCGCGTGCGTGATTCGAAATACCTACCGCTGGACAACGCCACCGTGATGCTCCACGTGCAGCCCGTCCTCGGCGGCGTAAGTAACGCGCCCGCGATTCGTCTGCCGGCTGAGCCGTCCACGACGGAGCCGGGACTCTACATTGCGACGTTCGTGCCGCGCGAGACGGGCGGCTACCACGTCGAGGCCGTCGCCACGAACAACGTCGGCGCAGAGGCGGGTCGTGCCGTGGCGGGCTGGACGACCGATCTGGCAGCCGAGGAGTTTCGTTCGCTCAAACCGAACCGCGCGTTGCTCGAAACCATCGCCAAGCAAACCGGCGGGGAGGTAGTTGACATGGGGTCACTCGGCGGCTTCGCAGCGCGCCTGCCTAGTCTGAAAGCCCCCGTCACTGAAGCGTGGACGATGCCCCTGTGGCATCAGCCGGTGGTATTCCTGTTCGCGCTGCTGTGCTTCATTGCGGAATGGGGTTTGCGGCGCAGGAGGGGTTTGCCGTGAAGCTCCTCCTTTCAGTTTTTCTGCTCACCGTGCGACTGGTCGCCGCGCAAACCGCTGACAAAACCACGGTGTTCGTGCTCGTTGGTGCGTTGGGCGAAGCGGATTTGGGGCGGCAATTCACCGAGGCGGCAGCGAAGCTGGAGCAGGTCGCCGCCACGGCGCAGGCTAAGCTTGTGCCCATCGGCTGGCAGTCGGCGGAGACGAACGACCTCGCGCGTTTCAAGGCTGCACTGGAAGCCGAGCCGAAGTCCGGCCCCGGCGAACTCTGGTTCGTGCTGCTTGGCCATGGCACGTTCGATAATAAGGAAGCCAAGTTTAACCTGCGCGGCCCGGACTTGGGCGCGGCTGAGTTTTCGGAATGGCTTAAGCCGTTCCAGCGTCCCGTTGCCATCGTGAACTGCGCTTCGGCCAGCGGGCCGTTCGTGAACAAACTCTCGGCCGCCGGCCGAGTTGTCGTGACCGCGACGCGCAGCGGACAGGAAGTGAACTACACGCGTCTCGGTGGCTACTTTGCCGCTGCCATTGGCAGCCCGGAGGCTGACCTCGACAAGGATGGGCAAACCTCGCTGCTGGAGGCGTACCTCTTCGCCGCTAGTCGGGTTGCGGAGTTTTATGAGACTGAGGGCCGGCTCGCAACGGAGCATCCGTTGCTGGACGACAACGGCGACGGCCTTGGCACGCCGCCGGACTGGTTCCGGGGCGTGCGCGCAGTGAAGAAGGCCAAGGACGGCGCGACCGTGGACGGCCTGCGCGCCCATCAGTTCGTGCTTGTGCGGAGTGAGCAGGAACTAAAACTCCCGCCGGGTGTGCGCGCGAAGCGGGATGAGCTGGAACTTGCCATCGGCAAGCTGCGTGAGCGTAAGACCGAGTTGCCGGAGCCAGAGTATTTCGCAAAGCTGGAGCCATTACTGCTGGACCTCGCTAAGCTTTATCAGTCGGCTAGGTGACTAGTGTGGTGAGACGACCGGGGAAACGCCGCTCCGCTTACCGTCTCACGCCAGGATTTCCCGGATCACATGCCCGTGCACGTCCGTTAGGCGGAAGTCGCGGCCGCCGAAGCGGTAGGTGAGCTTCTCGTGATCCATGCCCAGCAAGTGCAACATAGTGGCGTAAAGGTCGTAGATCTCGCACTTGTCCTCGACGGCGAAGTAACCTAGTTCGTCCGTTGCGCCGTAAGCCGTACCGCCACGCACGCCGCCGCCCGCCAGCCACAAGCTGAAGCCAAAGGGATTGTGGTCGCGCCCATCGCTGCCTTGGGAGAACGGCGTGCGCCCGAACTCGCCGCTGAAAAGCACGAGCGTTTCGTCGAGCAGGCCGCGGGCCTTTAGGTCGGTAAGCAGTCCTGCGAGACCAGTATCCACTTGGTGGGCCATCGCGCCATGGCCCTCCTTAATCTTACCGTGCTGGTCCCACGGGTTAGGCGCGTTGCCCGCGCCAATGCCTTCGTTGAGGCAGCTGAGCTCAACGAAGCGAACGCCGCGTTCGATAAGCCTCCGTGCGACAAGACATTGCATCCCGTAGCTGGCGCACTGCTTGTGCGGCGAGTCGAGGCCGTAAAGTTTTCGCGTGGCCTCGCTTTCGCCAGAAATGTTGCACAACTCGGGCACGGCGGACTGCATTCGGTAGGCGGTCTCGTAGTTCCGGATGGCCCCTTCGATGGCGGAGTCGCCGACGGCCTGCGCGAACGGTTCATCGAGTGAGCGGATGAAGTCCATGCGCGCCCGCTGGGCGGCATCAGCCTCGCGGGGCTTGATATTGGGCAGAGCCGGATTTCCATCTACGCGGATGATACTGGCCTGGTGTTGTGCGGGCAGGTAGCCGTTGCTGTAGAGGCCGACTCCTCCGTGCGGGGCCACCGCGCCACCACTTTGCAGCACGACGAAGCCCGGCAGGTTTTCATTCTCTACGCCCAGACCGTAGCTCATCCATGCGCCCGCGCTGGGATGGCCCATGAAAGGAAAGCCGGTGTGAAAAGCGTAATTGCCCTGCGCGTGCTCGTTGACCTTGCTGGTCATGCTGCGAATGACCGCAAGGTCGTCGGCCAGCGCAGCGAGCTTTGGAAATAGGTCGGTCATCACCACGCCGCTTTGGCCGCGCGGTCGAGCTTCCCATGGGCTGGCCATGATGTTGCCATTGTTATTAAAGACCGTCGGGCGCACCGGCACGGGCATGGGTTGGCCGTGGCGCTTGATCAGTTCTGGTTTGGGGTCCAGCGAGTCCACATGCGACACGCCGCCACTCATGTAAGCAAAAATTACGCGTTTGGCGCGCGAGGCGAAGTGCGGTTGACCCGGCGGTAGACCCGCGCCCGAGGCGTGGTCTTGCATCAGGCCCGCCAAGGCAAGCGAGCCGAAACCGAGCGATGTGCGGCGGAGCATCGTGCGGCGGGACGGGTAGCGGCAGGGTTCAGCGGACATAGATGAACTCTTTCAAATTGAACAGCGATTGAATGAAGTCCTGCCACACGCGCGGGTCTTCGGCGTCGGTGCCCAGCGTGGCAAGATAGGTACGCGACTTCGCCAGCTCATCGGCCGACGGCGGCCGGGCGAATGCGGCGAGGTAAAGCTGCCGGAGCCGCGCATCCACACCGGCCCCCGGCGACTGCCGCAACAGCAGCTCCGCCCAGTTCTTTGCCGCCTCGATAACAAACGGGTCGTTGAGGAAGGCGAGCGACTGCGCGGGAACGTTGGTCGTGTCCCGGCGACCAAGGGTGGTGAAGGGTTTTGGCGCATCGAAGATTTCAAGGAACGGACTGAGGTTGTTGCGTCGCACGTTAAGGTAAATGCTGCGGCGAGTACGGTCACCGATGCCAACGGGCGGGCCAAACTGCATCGGCTCGAGCCGCCCGCTGACGGTGAGCAATGTATCGCGTATGGCCTCGGCTTCGAGTCGGCGGACGCGGAAGTGCGAGAGGACTTCGTTGGATGCGTCGCGCTCGCGGGCGGCGGCAGTCGGTTCGCTGGCAAGTTGGTAGGCTTGCGTGGTGACAAGTCGGCGGATGAGCGTCTTGAACGACCAGCCGTCGGCGATGAATTGTGACGCGAGGTGGTCGAGCAGTTCGGGATGTGTCGGCTGGTCGCCGAGCCGGCCGAAATTGTCCACCGTCGCCACGAGGCCGCGCCCGAAGAGGTGGTGCCATACGCGGTTTACCATCACGCGCGCGGTCAGCGGATTGCGCGGAGAGGCGATAGCGTTGGCGAGTTCAAGTCGACCGCTTGCACCGGCGGTCAGAGAGGGTTTGACACTGCTTGCCTCGCCTCCTAGGTGGAGAACTTCGAGATAGCCGCGCCGGACGGGTTCGCCGGGCCGGGTGTGGTCACCGCGTGGAAACATCGGCGCGTCGAAGGCCGTGCCTTCGATGACTCCAGGCGCACGACGCGGAGCGGAAATTTCGGCCTCCCGCCGTCGATACTCGGCGATGAGCGGCGCGACGGTTGGCAGGGCTTTTACGGAAGTTGGCAGCAGGCCGCGTCGGAGGCACGCGTCGAGCAGTGCCCGGTGCGGTTCATCCAGCGAACCGTCCCGCCATGCTTGTACGGCGGCAGCGAGCGTGGTGGCGTAATGCCGCGCGAGTGTGGCGGCATTGACCGGTGCCTTGGATCCGTCGGCCCGAGCAAGCAGTGCTACGAGCGCCTGTGGCTCATCTCGCGGTGGGGCGGGCGCGTCGTGTGAGACCACCCGATCAGCGAAGAACCAACTGCGGCCCTCAGCATCGCTATTACCGAACCTGCGCGTGAGGTCATCTGCCGTGCCAAATTCAAGGTAGGCCCATGAGTCCTTGCGATACGCAGTGTCGAGTCGTAACCAGCCAGCATCGTCACGGTTTAATGCGGCCTTTGGGAAGACCGCGTTCACGCCCAGTGGATAGTTGTCTACGATGAGTCGGACCGTTGCGCCCTTGCCGCCGGCCGCGCGCACGCTGAGGTTGTCCGTCGTGATGCGGAAACGCGGCGATGTGAGCAGGCCTCCATGCTTCTCGGAGATGAGATGCGAAGAAATGCCAGCAGGTAGCAGGCCCTTTAGGACGCGTTCTCCTTCGGGTTCTAGGGCGAAATCGCCCGGAATAATGCGCGCCGTCGCGCTCCCCAAAAAGGCACTGCCCTCCGCGAACCATTGGGCAGCCTCGTCGGGCTTCGCTAAATCCCAAGCGGGCGTAAACTTCGCGTTGTGCTCGCGGACGCTGGTAAGCCGCGCCCGCCAAGCTTGTTCCAATTCGACCCAACCACGCGCGAAGGCCGCGTCGTCGAGTTGTCCGAGCTTGGCCCACGCGTGCAGCGGATTGTCGGGATTGTTCGCCGCGTCTTTGAGCGCGGCAGCGATGGCTTCGCTGCTGGTGGGAGACTTCGCAGCGAGTTCAGCCCGGAGTTGCTTCGCGCTCGCCGTAAGCTGCGCATGGCGGGCGGTTTGCTCGGGCGTCATCGCCTTCGCAATGTCTGCAGCGCTGACACCCACGGGTCCAGTGCGGAACGATGCCGCGATTTCCGCTGGGGATAGTGCGCGGTCGTAAAGCCGCGCCTCGTCGATCTCACCGGCAAAATGAGCCCGTCCGCCACCCGTATGACGGCGGCCAAGCAACACGCGCGCGTCCGTGGGAAAAACGACCGGCGGACTTTCCGGCTTGTGCGGCGCGGCGTAGGGCTGGCCGTTGCGGAAGAAGGCAACGCTGCCGTCCGCGCGATAGCTGACGGCGACGTGAATCAGTTCGTCGGGCTTCGCGGACTCGGCGGGGCCGTCGAGATTGCGCGAGCGACGGAAGAAGTCGCTGCCGTTGACCCATTTCCGAGGCTCCTTCTCGGCGAAGACAATGGCATCGAAAACCGCGCCGTTGCTGGTCTCGACCGTGACCACTCCGCCGCCGGCTTGGTCGAAGTTCGCGAGCGTGACCCACGCTTCGAGCGTCTTCTCGCGCAACTCGCGGCCAAGCAGCGCGCTGCGAAGGTGGGCTTCCTTGCCATCGAGGACGAGGCGGCCATTGCGGAGCGTCGCGCCGCCGAGCAGTTCGCCGTGGCGGTTGCCGAGTTGGTCGCGCGCATCGGTGTCGAACGACCAGCGGGAGATGGGTTGAGGCGGGGCCGTGATTTCCAGTCGTCGTTCGGGCGTGCTGGGTGCGATGGGCGGCGACTGGAGGCCGCCGGCACGGCTGGCGAGAGCTTTTGTGCGGGCGGTGGCTTCGAGGGCGGCGAGTTCCTGCTCGGCGGCGGCGAGGCGTTGGTGGAGCGAGCCGAGCAGCGGGTCGGCGCTGGAGCCGCGCGTGAGCTGAACGATAAGTGGCGGGATGGCGTCGCGCCAACTGTCGGCGAGCGCAGATTTGATTTGGGCTTTTAGCGCGATGAGGTCGGCGCGGTTTTTGTTGAGTACCTCTGGCGCGTCGAGTTGCACTTGTGCCGGGCGAACCGAGGCGAGCACGCCGAACAGTGCCGTGTAGTCACGCTGGCTAATGGGGTCAAACTTGTGGTCGTGGCAGCGGGCGCAGGAAATGGTAAGCCCCTGGAAAGCTTTCGCCAAAACGTCAATCTGGCTGTCGACCGCTTTGACTTGGTCGTCGAGCGTGTCCACTGGTTGAAAGCCGTGTTCGACGAGGCGGAAGTGTGCTAGCCCAAGGCGGGATTCGTTCAGCGCGTCGGTTTTATTCCAACGAGTCTGCGCGGGTGAAAGCAAGTCGCCCGCGATATGCTCGCGGATGAGTTGGTCGGCGGGTACATCGGCGGCGAAGGCGCGAATGACGTAGTCGCGGTAGCGCCAGGCCTGTGGGATTTCGGGGTCGCCCTCAGACCCGTGCGTCTCGGCATAGCGCACAAGGTCGAGCCAATGTCTCGCCCAGCGCTCGGCGAAGGCGGGGGAAGCGAGGAGACGGTCTGTGAGCCGCTCTATAATCAATTGTCTCCTGGCTGTTGGCAGTTCCCACTCCTTAACGAACGCCTCTACCTCTTCCGACTTTGGCGGGAGACCGGTCAGCGCGAAGGTCAGGCGACGGAAAATCGTGCGTGGATCCGCCGCTGGCCCGGGCGCAAGGCCGCGCTGTTCCATCGCGGTGAGCAAGAAGCGATCAATGGCATTGGCACTCCACGCGGCGTTCTTTGGCGTGGGCACTGTCGGCTGTGAAAGCGGTTGGAAGCTCCACCATTGGCGGCGAAATGCCAGCGTGTCCGTCCATGAGGCTGGAGCCTCCGAATGCGGGGCGGTGGCTGAACCGGTGCGCGGGTCGGGCGCGCCTTGGCGAATCCACTCAGCGAAGTTCGCTATAGTGCGGGCGTCCAGTTTGGCGCCGTTCTTGGGCATCCTCAGCTTTGGATGCGAGTGACGGAGGACTCGCAGCAACAGGCTGGCTTCAGGCTCTCCGGGTGCAAGCGCGGGACCAGACTCGCCGCCTTTAAGCAACCCATTCCGCGTGTCGAGCGCGAGACCGCCCTTCTTCTTCGCCGTGGAATGGCATTCATAGCACTCGGCAGCGAGCACGGGGCGGATGTGCTTCTCGAAGAACTCGTTTTGCGCGGGCGTGAGATTAGCAGCCGAAGCCGCCCAGCCCAGCAGAAGGCCGGCCAACGCGAGCAGGAACATTCCGCCTGCTTCACGGCTTCGGCGATGAAAGGTTCGGTTCATGCGCGGATGCTGCTGGTACCAGTTTACAGCCTGCCGGTCTTCAGGAACTCGTGCCGCACCGGTGCGGTTACGCGCTGGCCGGTGGTGGCGATGAAGTTGACTTGGCCGGGCGCGAACTCGAGCGTTTTCACCTCGAGAAAGCCGGCCGGCACGCGCACGACACCCTGAATATAGTTCACCGCTGTCGAGCGCGCGGCACTCAACTCGATGGTCGTTGCAATGCCTTCCCGCGTGAGCACGTTCGGTGCGAGCGATGCGGCGAGGCCGTCGGCCCAGTGGCCCGTGATGTCTTCGATGCCGACGCAGTTGTTGCGGCCGAACCACGGCAGGCCGTGGCGGCCGTGGTTCTCCAGCCAGAGCAGCGTGCCGTTGAGCACGGCCGGATCTTTGAGCGCAAACCACAGCCAGCCTTCGTCGCCCCGCGTGGCGGTGGCCCACGCGAGGTCGCCCGGCTCGTTCAGCAGGAGCACGAGGTCGGCGTGGCCTTTGCGGGCGGGCAGCGCCGCGAGGTCGGTGTGGGCCGGGCCGCGCCACGCGAGCGGCACCTTGTCCAGCTCGGTAAAGCGGCCGCCTACTAGCAAGGCCTGATACTCGGCCTGCTTAGGATCGCTGAACAAGCCCGGCGCGACCATTCCGAATTTGAACGGGCTGGTCTTGAGGCGAAATGCGCCCTCCTGCTCCGGCATCGCGAGCGTGGCGTGGTGGCCGATGGGTGTTCGGCCCGCGAAGCCCTCGATGACGTGGCGGGAATAGACGACGTTGTGCCCGTCCACGAGGGAAAGCTCCTTCGTGACCGTGCCGGGGCGGACCTTGGTCTTGATGACCGTGGTGAGCGTGGTCACGTCGCCGGCTTTCTTCGTGGCGACGTGTTGCCATGGCGAACCGGCGGACTCGCCGTGGGGCGGGTGCTTCTCGCCGTTGACCGGCTCGCCGTTGCCGCCGAAAGGCAGGCAGAAGAAATCGCCGCGCAACGGCACCAGCACCGGCACCGGGTAGGCGTGCTTCTCTCCCTGCCACGGGCTGATGTGGTAAGGCTGCACGGGCCGGGCGGAGTCGCGGAAGAAAGTGACCGGAGCCATGTGCCCGCCGAGCTTGGTCAGGGCCAGCTCGACCTGCGGCGTGGCGACAATCCAGCTCGGCTGCGCGGCGACCATGCGGGTCTGTTCACCCGGGCCGGCTTTGGCGAAGCCAGTGAAGAGGAAGTGCGCAAGCGCGGTGACCGCAAAAAAGCACGGGCGTTTCATGCGGCGAGCTTAGCAAGCCACCACTTGATGCCAAGGTAGTTAGTCGAGAAGCTTGTAGCTGTTGACACCGCATTTGGGCGAGTCCTTAAGACTATTGCCCCCTGATAAAGTCACTCCCGATGGGCAAACAGGCAGGCCGATGCTCTCAAGCGAGCAAGAATGCTGGCGCCAAACCCGCATGAGCGGATCGGTAGGGGAAATTTTATAAACTTGTTCAAGTGCCCACGCTTTTTGCGCTCACTCGACAATATCCCGCATCACATGTCCGTGCACATCCGTCAGGCGAAAGTCGCGGCCGGCGTAGCGGTAGGTAAGGCGCTCGTGGTCGAAGCCGAGGCGGTCGAGCATCGTCGCGTGCAGGTCGTGGACGGACGCGCGGTCTTGGACGGCGGCGAAGCCGAACTCATCCGTCGCGCCGTGGACGGTGCCGCCCCGGATGCCGCCGCCCGCCATCCAGACGCTAAAGCCGTAGTGGTTGTGGTCGCGGCCGAGCTTGGATTTGCCGGCGTCGGTCAGTTCCACTGTCGGCGTGCGGCCGAACTCGCCGCCCCAGAGGATGAGCGTGTCCTCGAAGAGGCCGCGCTGCTTGAGGTCCGCGATGAGCGCGGCGATGGGCTGGTCAATCTGCGCGGCGAGCTTGCGGACGTTACCCTCGATGTTGTCGTGGTTGTCCCACGGCTGACCCGCCCCGTGCCAGAGCTGCACGAAGCGCACGCCGCGTTCCAGCAGCCGCCGCGCAATGAGCGTTTGCCGCCCGTGGACGTGCTCGCCGTAAAGCGCGCGGAGACGCTCGGGTTCCCGGCTCAGGTCAAACGCCTCGCTCGCCTCCATCTGCATGCGGAAGGCGAGTTCAAAGGACTGGATGCGGGCGTCGAGCCGCGAATCGTTCGCGCGGGCGGCTTTGTGCTCGTCATTCAACTGGCGGAGCAAACCCAGTTGGCGCTGCTGCATCTCGGCGGTCGCGTGCGGGCTGCGGATGTTCTCGATGAGTTTCTCCAACTGCGTGTGCTGGGGGTCGATGAAGGTCCCCTGATACACGCCGGGCAGGAAGCCGTTTTGCCAGTTCTGCGTGTCCTTGATGGGGTAGCCCCCAGGGCACATCGCGATGAAGCCGGGCAGGTTTTGGTTCTCCGTGCCGAGACCGTAGAGCATCCACGAGCCGAAGCTGGGCCGCGCCTGCACAGAGTCGCCGCAGTTCATCAACATGAGCGACGGCTCGTGGTTCGGCACCTGCGCATACATCGAGCGCACCACCGCGATGTCGTCAGCGAATTGCGCGGTGCGGGAGAAGACCTCGCTGATTTCGAGACCGCTTTGTCCGTAGCGCTGAAACTTGAAAGGGGAGGGAAACGCCGCACCGGTCTTGCGTTCGGTACGAAGGTTCTCGCTGGGGAGCTGCTGGCCGGCGTATTTGGCGAGCACGGGCTTGGGGTCGAACGTGTCAACGTGCGACGGCCCGCCATTGAGGAAGAAGTGAATGACGCGCTTGGCTCGTGCGCGGTAGTGCGGGGCTTTTGGTGCAAGGGGGTTGACCGACTCCGAGGCGTCCGCTGATGAAAGTAAGCCTGTCAGGCCCAGCGTACCCATGCCCATGCCACAACGGTTGAGGAAGTTGCGACGGCTGACGCTGTCTATCTGAGGCCCAACGCACAGGGAATTCACAAAAAAAATATAACGGCGTCTGTTGGACGCGGCAACGGCGTTCTGTGTTCTTGCCGCGTTACAGTCTGGTGAGTGCCGCTAGGGTCGCCTCGATGCCCTTCGCCATCTGATCCACGGTGAACTGCTCAGTTACCGCCCGCCGCCCCGTTTCACTCAGTGCTTGGAGCCTTGCTGGGTCAAGTAGGAGAGACTCAATAGCCGCTGCGAGCGCAACTGCATTTGCCTCGGCGATGACGCCACCGCCGGTGGCCTCGACCAGTTCGGGGAATGCCGCGTGACGTGGCTGCACTACTGGCACGCCCGCCGCGAGTGCCTCGATTAGATAAAGCCCAAAGCCCTCGCCGTAGAGCGCAGGCACGGAGAAGACGGTGAGCGATTGAAGGAAGGCGATCTTTTGTGCGCGCGTCAGGTTGGGATGAAAAGAAACTTCCTTAAGGCAGCCCGCCCGCCGCAGATGGTCTTTGAGTTGCGCGACAAACGGCTCGTCGCCGGGGCCGCAGCCACCACCAACCTTGAGTTTTAGGCCGGGCACGCTGTTACGCCGTTTCAATTCGATGAACGTCTCGACTAGCAGGTCGAGGCCCTTCTCGGGGCACATACGGGCGAAGTAGCCGAGAACAGGTGGCAAGTGACTGGAGGCATTTGACAGTCGGGTTGCAATTTCGCCTTTATCACCCGCCATCTGCGATTGGTCACCATGGCCAGCGAGATTGATGCCGTTAAAAATCACTTTGACTTTGTCAGCCGGGAGACTCAAACGCCGCGCCATCGTGTCGCCGAAGTAACGGCTGGGCGCGAGGAAGAGGTCGCAATCCCGACAGCGCTCGGCTAACAAACTCCAAACCTGCTTGCGCATCGGGTCGGGCATCGAATCGAGGTAAGCGTCCTCACCTTGGAGGTTGCAGACGACTTTACACCCTAGCTCGGATTTCAGTTTGCGCGTGAAACCGACGAGCAGCGCGTTGGAGAGTAACACTACATCAGGACGGGGCTGAGTTTTAAGCCATGTGACTAGCTCGTCGAGCTCGCGCACTTGGTTACCCTCCTCACCGCGCAACATCGAGAGGGATAGTTCGCCAACGTCGGCGGCGCGGGTCTTGGCGGCGCGCCCGGCAGCGAGCTTGAGAAAAGCAGGGGAGTCCAGCAGCGCATGCAGCCATTGGGGCGTGTGCCGAAAGAAGACTGATTGTTGTTGGAGGTAAACATTTATGCCGCCGAAGAAGGTTGGCACACCGGCAGCCTGGTTAGGCTCGTCAAGCGTCATGGGCAGGTAGAGTGGCACCATGAGCACGGTATGCCCGCGCAGGCGTAATGCAGCTACGAGCGCGTTGTCTCGTAAGCAGTTGCCACAATACATTCCACCCGCACCGGGGGTGATCTGGACGAGGTTCATCGCCGGCTAGTTTGCCAGCGGCTGTCCCAGGGGCAAGTCATCCGGTAACGGCACAAACTCACGGAATTTTTGCCAAAGCGGCTCGAAATTTTTGTCCACATCGCCGCTGAGGCAGTCAGTGATCTCGCCTCCAGCCTCGGGATACTTAGCGGTCACGTCCTTGAACGAGAAGTTCGGATTGTAAAAGGCATACACAAGCTTCCGCATATTCTCCACACTCAGACGCATCGACTTAGCGTAATCAGCGAAGCGAGCCGGAGAAAAATCGTTTGCTTCAATCGCCTTATGAACTTCGTCGCCGGCCATCACTCCGCTCTTCAATGCCAGCATTAGTCCGCTACTAAATACAGGATCCAGAAACGCAAAAGCATCGCCGACCAACAGTAGGCCGGCGCTGCCACAATGACGAGCGTGTTGGGTGTATTCGCTGGTAACGTAGTGAGGACCAACCTGCTGGCCGACGGAGAGATGTTCTTTGATCCAAACATTTTGTTCCACTTCACGATTGAAAATATCTCTCGGTTCACGCACGCCGTCACGCGTGAGGTATTTGCCTTCGGCTACAACACCCACGCTTACCATGTCGTTATGTTGCGGAATGTGCCAGAACCATCCCTTATCCGGCACGTAGGCCACGGCGGTCTGACCCTCGTCTATGCCGGATTCCCGCTTCGAGCCTTTGTAATAGGTCCAGACGGCAACCTTGTTTAAATAGGGATCGCGCGTGCGCCAGCCGTTGCGAACGGCAGCAAAGGCTTCTTTACCCGTGCAATCCAGCGTAATAGGAGCACGATACTCTGCCACAGGACCATCCTTGTGTTGTGCACGCACACCGACCACACGACCATTCTCACGAAGCAGTTCTTTGACGGTGGTTTCCTCCTTCACCGTGGTGCCCTTGCTGCGTGAGTGGTCGAGAAGCATTTGATCGAGTTCGCTGCGCAGCACCTGCCAAGTCTGTGCGACACTATCGCGGTCGTAACGATTGAAAAAGTAAAACGGGGTGCTGACAGTTCCGTTGGGGGAGATGAATACCA
>Ga0194132_10001163_pt1 | contig 53357 bp, 50 predicted proteins | sample TA2KigOf80mmetaG_FD_148612 | JGI IMG/M metagenome (GOLD analysis project Ga0194132, IMG submission 148612) | Freshwater microbial communities from Lake Tanganyika, Tanzania - TA2015054 Kigoma Offshore 80m | ecosystem: Environmental > Aquatic > Freshwater > Lake | place: Tanzania: Lake... | reverse complement strand
AGGTGCGCGCGGGGCGGGCGCTCGTCGAGACCGGCGCCCTGCGCATGGAGGTCGCCCTCGACGACCTGGAGCGCGAAGACGCGGCGACGGCGCCAGCGGACCAGGAACAGCGGAGGGGTGGTTGGCGGGGTCCCCTGCGCGAGGCGGCCCCCCGCATCGAGCTCGACCTGCGCGGCATGCGCGTGGACGAGATCGAGGCCGAGCTGACGCGCGCGCTCGACGAGGCGATGCTCGGCGACCTCGGCGAGCTCCGCATCATCCACGGTAAAGGTACCGGCGCGTTGCGCCAGCGGGTGGGCGAGATCCTCGCCGGCGACGCCCGCGTGCAGGAGTACCGCATGGGTGGCGTGGGGGAGGGCGGCGCCGGGGTGACCGTCGCGATATTCCGCGCATGATCCCGGACGACATGGTCGAGGAGGTCCGCTCCCGGGCGGACATCGTGGACGTGATCGGCGAGTTCGTGCAGCTGAAGAAGTCCGGGCGGGAGTACAAGGCGAACTGCCCCTTCCACGAGGAGCGCACGCCGAGCTTCTACGTCGTCCCCGACAAGGGCTTCTTCAAGTGCTTCGGGTGCGGGAAGTCCGGCGACGTCTTCGCGTTCGTGATGGAAAAGCAGGGGATGGACTTCGTCGAAGCCGTGAAGCACGTGGCCGCCCGGTCGGGTGTGGAGGTGCGCGAGGTCCGGCGGGGCGCCGCGGACGAGGACCCGCACCGCGCGCTCTACGAGATCAACGCGTTCGCGCGCGACTGGTTCCGCAAGCAGCTCCTCGACGAGCGCGTGGGCGAGGGCGCGCGCGCATACCTGAAGTCGCGCGGGGTGGGCCCTGAGGTGGCGGAGCGCTTCGGCCTCGGCTACGCGCCCGACGAATGGCGCGCGCTGCGCGAGGCGGCCGCCACGCACGGGCTCGACGAGGCGCTCATGCTGGAGGTGGGGCTGCTCGGCAAGAGCGAGAAGTCCGCCGAGCCGTACGACCGCTTCCGCGGCCGCATCATCTTCCCCATCGAAGGACTGTCGGGGCGAGTGATCGCGTTCGGGGGCCGCATCCTGCAGGGGGACGCGAAGGATGCGCCCAAATACCTGAACTCCCCCGAGACGCCCATCTACCAAAAAGGCCAGAACCTCTACGGGCTCTCCTGGGCGCGCCACGCCATCCGCAAGGAAGAGCGCGCTCTCGTGGTCGAGGGATACATGGACGTGGTCTCGGTGGCCGCGCGCGGCTTCGAGAACGTGGTGGCGCCACTCGGCACGGCGCTCACGCGCGAGCAAGCCCACCTGCTCGCGAAGTACGCGCCGCGCGTGCTCCTGCTCTTCGACTCCGACGCAGCTGGCCTCAAGGCGACCTTCCGGGCGGCCGACGTGCTGCTCGAGGAGGGCCTGCACGCGGCGGTGGTGACGCTCCCGAAGGGGGAGGACCCAGACACCGTGGTGCGCAAGGAAGGGCCCGAGGCGCTGCGGAGGTACATGGACGACGCGCTCGACGTCCTCGACCGCAAACTCCAGATCCTCGAGCAGAAAGACTTCTTCTCGTCGATCGAGCGCACCCGCGACGCCGTCGACCGGCTCCTTCCGACCCTGCGCGCGGCGGCGGACCCCACGCTCCGCGACATCTACGTGGACAAGGTCGCCAAGCGCACGGGGGTCCGGCGCGAGACGCTCGAGGCAGAGATGCGGCGGACCCGCCGCCGTGCGGTCGCGGCGACAGAATCGGCGCAGCCGCACGCTCCACAGCGGGGCGCGGCGCAGACCCGCTCCGGGTCGGGGGCCGAACGGAAGCTGCTCATGATGATGCTGCGTGGGGTGGAGTGGGTCGAGCGGGCCGGGGAGCTGGTTTCGACGGAGGACTTTGACGATCTGCACCACCGGGCCATCTTTCTGGCGCTTCTCGACGATCCTGAGATGCGTTCTCCCCCGCCTTCCATGGACCCGGTTGCGGCGAGGAGGCTCGAGGAGATCCTCTCCGATCCGGAGGAGCTCGCGCACGGGATCGACGTCTTCACGAAGTCGGTGAACCGAATGAGGGTGTCAGCGCTCGATCGTCGGATCCGCGGGATGCAGGAGCTCATCGAGGCGGCGCAGACGGAAGATGAGAAGCGAGGGCTGGCGAGGGAGAAGGAGAAGCTGGCGCAGGAGCGCCGAGAGCTCGATCCACCGATCGGGCGTCCGCGGCACGCGGAGTTGGACGCCTGAGCGGCGGTTGCAGACCAGAAGGCGGCAGATGAGGAACGCGAACAGAGGGAGCCGATGACCGAGCAGCGTGGCACAGACCTGAAGCAGCTGCAGAAGCTCGACATGCGCATTGCGGCGGCCCGCCAGCGGATCGCAGACTTCGACCCCCGTCTGGCCGAGTCCGAAGAGCCGGCGCTCCGGCTCGAGAGTGAGCTCGGCACCACGCGCACCCGCCTACAGGAGTTGAAGCTCGAGGAACGCCGCATCGAGCTCTCCGCGGAAGAAAAGCGCACGCGGCGCAAGAAGCTGGACGAGCGGCTCGGGTCGGTTCGCAACCTGCGCGAAGAGGCTGCCGTCACGGCCGAGCTCGAGATGGTGAAGCGCGCACTCCAGAACGACGAGCAGGAGATGCTGGCGCTGATCGATCAGCTGCGGAAGATGGATGAGCGGTTCGCGGAGCTCGAAGCGAGCTACAAGGAGGCGAGCGAGCGCGTCGGTCCTCGGCGTGACACGCTACTCGCCGAGCGCGCCGAAGCCCAGAACGAGCTCGAGGCCCTGCGCGCGGAGCGCGCTCGCTTCGTCGGGAGCATGAACACCGCCGAGCTGAAGATCTACGATGCAATCCGGGCGGGAGGCCGACAGGTGGCGGTGGCCGACCTGACCGAGGACGGCGCGTGCGGTCACTGCTTCGGCATGATTCCTCTGCAGCTGCGGAACGAGATCCGGCACGGTAGGGGCCTCAATCGCTGCGAGGCGTGCGGGGTCATTCTCACTGCCCCGACGCTCGAGACGGCCGCCCCCAGCCCGACCGGGGGCCAGGGAGCGTAGTTGTCACCGAAGGGGGAGCGCCGGGCCACCACGCGCCTTCGCCCCCCCGCTCCCCTCTGGCGAGAGCCCGCGCGTCCCGCGCAGACCCTCGTGGAGGAGCTCGCAGCGGGGACGCGGCTCCCCAGCGCCCTGTGCTCGGTCCTCGCGGCGAGGGACGTAGCCAGCGTGGACGAGGCGAAGCGCTTCCTGCGCCCCCGCCTCGAGTATCTACACGATCCTTCGACCATGGCGGACGGGGTCAGGGCTGCCGAGCGCATCGCGCGGGCGGTACGCGCGGGGGAGCGCATCTTCGTCCACGGCGACTACGATGTGGACGGTATCTGTGCGACCGCGCTCTACACGCGATGGCTGCGCGGGCTGGGCGGTCACGTCTCGCCGTTCACCCCCCACCGGTTGCGCGACGGATACGACTTCTCCGCCGCAGGGTTGGCGGCGGCTCGAGACGCGAAGGCCACCCTGATCGTGACGGCGGACTGCGGCACGCTGGCGCACTCCACGATTCGATCCACGCGCGAGCTCGACATCGACGTGATCGTCACCGACCACCACACCGTCGGGGCGGAGCTTCCCGAGGCGTTCGCAGTGGTGAACCCACGCCGGCCGGATTGCCCTTACCCGGAGAAGGGGCTGTGCGGTACCGGGATCGCGTACAAGGTCTGCCAGCTCGTCGGCGACGTACTCGGGGCGGACCGGGGGAAGCTCGACGCTTACATGGACCTGGTGGCGCTCGCCACCATCGCGGACCTGGTGCCGCTCGTGGGAGAGAATCGCGTGCTGGTGGCCTACGGGCTGCGTCGGCTCGCCGCGAGCTCGCTCCCCGGCGTGCGGGCGCTGCTCACGGTGAGCGACGTCGCACCCACCGACGTGACCGCCGGCAAGGTGGGGTTCGTGCTGGCGCCACGGATCAACGCTGCGGGCCGCCTCGGGGACTCGGCGGACGCGCTTCGACTGCTGCTCACGGAGGACCAGGGCGAAGCGGGAAGCCTGGCCGAGGCACTGGACCGCACCAACCGCGCGCGCCAGGAGGAGGACACCCGCACGCTCGACGAAGCACTCGGGCAGCTCGAGGAGAGCTTCGATGCGGACGCCGACTTCGGCGTGGTGCTGGCATCCGAGGGATGGCACCCGGGGGTCATCGGCATCGTGGCCTCGCGGGTCGTCGAGGCCGTGCATCGGCCCGCGGTACTCATCGCATTGGCCGGTGACAGCGGGCGGGGGAGCGCGCGTTCCATCCCCGGGCTGCACCTGTTCGAGGCGTTGAGCGACTGCGCCCAACACCTGCGCCGGTTCGGCGGGCATCGGCAGGCAGCGGGCATGGACCTGTCCCGCGATGAGCTTCCGGCGTTCCGCCAAGCGTTCAATGCGGCGGCGCGCGCGCGACTCTCGCCCGAGGACCTCCGGCCGGCGCTGCGGCCCGACGTCGAGCTCGACCTGGCAGTGGTGGATGCAGACCTGGCGCATTGGCTGTCGTACCTGGGGCCACACGGCATCGGGAATCCAGGACCGATGTTCCTGACGCGCGGCGTCGCCCTCGAGCGCCCCAAAGTAGTCGGCGAACGCCACCTCAAAGTGAGCCTGGCGGCGGGCGGGAGCCGGTTGGATGCGATCGGCTTCGGGCTCGCCGAGCGATACGAGCCCGCTACCCTAGCGAGCGACCACTTCGACGTGCTCTTCCGGCTCGAGCTCAACGAGTGGCAGGGCGTGTCTCGCCCGCAGGCGAAGCTGGTGGACCTCCGCCCCACCGTGTCCTGATGAGGATCATCGCAGGCAGGTGGCGCGGGCATAACCTGAAGGCGCTCCACGGGAGGGACGTGCGTCCTACCTCCGATCGCGTCCGCGAGGCCTGGATGTCGGCGCTCGGCGGCCGCATCGAGGGCGCACGCGTAGTAGACTTGTTCGCGGGGTCTGGAGCGCTCGGTCTCGAAGCGCTCAGCCGCGGCGCCGAGTCGGTCGTCTTCGTCGAGCGGGCACGCGGAGCGCTCAAGCTGCTGCGCGCGAACATCGAGCTGCTCGGGGCGGGGCCGGAGTGCCGCGTCCGGGAGGGGGAGGTCTTCCGCTTCCTCGAGTCGCTGGACGAGCCGTTCGACCTGGCTCTGGCCGACCCGCCGTACGCCAAGGGTGAGGCCCAGCGACTCGTAGACCTGTTCGTGAAGGCCCCGTTTGCCAAGGAGCTGTGGTTGGAGCATCCTTGGCGCGAGTCTCTCCAACTACCCGAGTCCGCCCGCACGCGTCGCTACGGCGACACCGCGCTGTCCACGATCACCGCTCCGGAGGATGAGGCCCCATGAAGCGCCCCCGCCCCGTCGTGGCCCTGTATCCCGGCTCGTTCGATCCCATCACCCACGGGCACGAGGACCTCGCGCGTCGCGCTCTGGGCGTCGCGGATCGGCTGATCGTAGCGGTGGCCCACAACTCGACCCACGACAAGCACGGCCTCTTCACCATCCAGGAGCGGGTGGCCCTCATTGAGGAGGTATTCAAGGACGAGGAGCGCATCGAGGTGAAGTCCTTCCAGGGGCTCCTGGTGGACTTCGCCAAGGCCGAGAGGGCGCCGCTGGTGGTGCGGGGCCTGCGGGCGGTGTCCGACTTCGAGTACGAGCTGCAGATGGCGCAGATGAACCAGGAGCTCTGGCCCGAGATCGAGACCATCTTCCTGGTGCCCGACGTCCGCTATTCCTTCCTGTCGGCCTCCCTGGTGCGGGAGGTGGCCCGCCTCGGGGGGGACGTGTCCAGCCTGGTTTCTGGGCCGGTCCTCCGGCAGGTGAAGAAGAAGCTGAAGCGGAAATAGGGAGGCTCGGCCCGGTTTTGCTTGCCCCGCCAAACGTTCCCTTTTTACTATTCAGGTCGCCGATCGGACCATGCAGGCGCCCCTCTCGGCGCCACCGGCCCGACCTTCGACCTGCGCCAGGAGCATCTGTTTCATGGGCTTTCGGGTTCTGCAGAATGGTGAAGTCACGCTGGTCGAGGTCGAGGGCCAGCTCATCGTCGGGAACCGGCAAGAGCTCAAGCAGCAGGTCCTCGACCGGCTCGAGAAGGGCGATCGCAAGTTCGTGATCGACTTCGCCAACACCGGCTACATCGACTCGTCGGGTCTGGGGGTGCTGGTCAGCCTCTCCAAGAAGATCCGCGAGCAGGGCGGTGAGCTCCGCCTCGCGAGCCTCAACGAAGATCTGCGCACGCTTTTCGAGCTCACCAAGCTCGACACGCTCTTCCGCATCGCGGACACCAAGGACAAGGCGCTCGAGGGCTTCTAGCCGATGGCGACGGATCCGCACCAGATGAGCGACGACCTCGTCCTCGAGCTGCCGAGCGACGTTCGCTCCATCGAGCATGCGGTCCAGTACGTCATCGGTCGGTGTCCGCGGTGCAGCGAGGAAGCCCGTCGTCTCAACCTCAACTTGCGCGTAGGACTCACCGAAGCCCTCTCCAACGCAATGCTGTACGGGAACCACCGCGACCCCTCGAAGCGCGTGCTGCTCGAGATTGCGTTCCTCCAGGAGTGCATCGAGGCCCGCGTGACCGACCAGGGGAACGGATTCGATCCGGCGTCCGTCCCGGACCCGACCACTCCCGAGAACCTGATGAGGCCCTGCGGACGCGGCCTCTTCCTGATGCGCAAGCTGATGGACGAGGTCAAATACAACGACCTGGGCAACCAAGTGACGCTCGTCCTCAAGCTCGAGGCGGGCGGCCTGGAGGGCGGCGTCCAGGCGTGAGCGCCCCGGACCGGCTCGTCCTCGGGGCGCTGCCGGATCCGGTTCTCAGGACTCTGGCGGACTTCGAGAAGTCGTTCGGCGCGGTCGTGCGCCTGAGCGTGCCAGCTGGTGAGTCCGGTGCCGCAGACGAGGTCCTGTACGCGACGAAGGACTTCGACCCGGCGTCCACTGACGTGATGTGCAAGAGCACGCTCTCCGTGCCCGGTGGATCCGCGCTCGAAGTGCACGTCCTGCACGCGGAGGGCGCTTCGACAGGCCCGGTCTGCTCTGCGCTCGCCTCCATGCTCGGGCTCGCGTTCGAGTCGGCGCGCGAAATGCAGTTCTTCACGGCGGAGCTGTCGGAGCGCTTCGAAGAGATCAACCTCATCTACTCGATCAGCGAGACGCTGGGGTCGACCCTCGATCTGGACACCGGCGCGCACAAGATCCTCGCCGAGGTGCGGGACGTGCTGGGCGCGAAGCGCGGCTCCCTGTGGGTCTACCGGAGCGAGGACGAGCGACTGCACCTGGCCGCGGGCGTGGGAGACGACGGACGCGTCGAGCCCATCGACCCGGACGATCCCGACGCGATCACGTCGATGGTCTTCCGCGAGGGGAGGGCGATCATCGCTTCCCGGCGTCCCACGGGGCATGGGCGTCAGACGGGCGTGCCCGACGACTCCTTCCTGTCCGTGCCGATCCGTTACTCCCCCGGCTCGGGTCAGTCACGCACGGTAGGGGTGGTGAACCTGATCGGGCGTCTGGACGGGAGCCGCTTCAGCACCGCCAACCAGAAGCTGCTGACCGCGATCGCCTCGCAGGTCGGGGCGGCCATCGAGAACAACCGCTTGGTCCGCGAGAGTCTCTCCAAGGAGCGCATGACGCGCGAGATGGAGCTCGCACACGACCTGCAGATGAAGCTACTTCCCGTGGCCGAGAAGTTCGCCCCCGCGGAGGCCGCCGCGCGGGTGCAGCCTACACAGCAAGTGGGTGGCGACTTCTACCAGCTCTTCGAGCTTCCGGGCGGCCGCATCGGAGTCATGCTCGGCGACGTGTCGCTGCACGGCTTCCCTTCGGCGCTGATCATGACGCTCACCATGAGCGCGGCGGGCATCTACGCACGCGAGGTGGACTCGCCCGCCGAGGTCATGCGCAAGCTCGACGACGCGCTCGCCGACGAGCTGTCGTCGACGGAGATGTACCTGACGGCCATCTATGGCGTGATCGATCCCGACGCCGGGACGCTGGTGTACTCGAACGCCGGGCACCCGCACGCCTTCGCCATCCGTGCGGACGGGTCGGCCGAGCGCCTGGGCGCCACCGACCCGCCCGTTGGCTTCGCGGGCCCGGATTCCTACCGCCAAGAGACCGTGGCGTGGCACAGCCCCGGAGACTTGCTCCTCCTGTTCACCGACGGCCTCCCGGACTCGCTCGCCGGCCTCGACCGGCTCGGCGCTGAGCAGCTGCTGCTGGATGCGGTCGCGCGCCACCGGCGTCGTCCGGTCCAGGAGATCGTGGACGCGCTCTTCGATCTGTCCGCGGGCCGGGAGCCCTCCCCGCTGGGCGACGACCGCACGGCGCTCGTCCTGCGACGCTGACGCGCCGGGCCCTCGTGCGCGCCCCGCGGTCGGCTAAGCGCTCGCTCGGCCAGAACTTCCTCGTCGACGAAAACCTGCAACGGAAGATCGTCACCGCCCTGGGGGCGGGGCCGGGGGACGAGGTGCTGGAGATCGGGCCGGGGCGCGGCGCTCTCACCCGGCACCTCGCGGGACGAGTGGGTCGCCTGACCGCAATCGAGCTGGACGACCACCTCGCCGCGGCCCTCACCGAAGAGTTCGCGGGCCGCCCCGACGTGCGCATCGTGCACGCAGACGTGCTCGACGTCGACCTCGACACGCTCACGGCGTCGCCCGGCTCGCTGAAGGTGGTCGGCAATATCCCCTACAACATCACCACGCCGATCATCTTCCACTTGCTGCGGCGCCCGCGTCCCGGCGAGATCGTGCTGATGGTCCAAGACGACGTCGCCGAGCGGATCGTCGCGCCGGTGGGCACCAAGGAGTACGGGGCGCTCTCCGTCGGCGTACGCACCGTCGCCCAGGTCGAGCGTCTCTTCAAGGTGGGCCGTAATGCCTTCCGACCGGTTCCGGGTGTCGATTCTTGCATCATCCGCATCCGCCCCACCGTGCCGGAGCCGCTGACTGCGGCCGAAGAGGAGGGACTTCGTCGCCTGGTGAGGGCCGCGTTCCAATGGCGCCGCAAGCAGCTGCGGAAGATCCTGAGGGACCACCCCGACCTGGCCTGCCCGGAGGCCGCGCTCGCGGTGTTGGCGGAGCGCCTGGGCCTCGCCCTCGAAGATCGCCCCGAGCGGCTCACGCCGGAGCACTTCCTGCGGCTGTCAGCCGCGTTGCCCGAGGTCCTACGGCCCTCTTAGATTTTGTGACGTTTTTCACAAGCGACGGAACTACAGGCTGCTTCGTCCTATCAGGCCTCCGTGTCGAGACGCATTCCGGCGAGCACCATCCGCCGCCTATCCCACTACCTGAGATCCCTCGAGGACATCGAGGGCGAGGGCCGCGAGACGGTCTCGAGCGAGGAGCTCGCGGACCGGGGCCAGACCACGGCTGCCCAGGTCAGGAAGGACCTGTCGCACTTCGGGAGCTTCGGCAAGCGCGGCCTCGGGTACCGCGTGGACGAGCTACGCGTGCGGCTCCTAGAGATCCTCGGGGTGGACCGGGTCTGGAAGGTCGCCCTCATCGGTGCCGGGCGTATCGGCTCGGCGCTCTTCGAGTATCCGGCGTTCGAGTCACGCGGCTACGAGTGCGTGGCGATCGTCGATGCCGACCCCGAGAAGATCGGGGCGATGTGGGGTGCGCTGCGCATCCGCCCTCCGGAGGAGATCGAGTCGCTCATCGGCTCACTCGGCATCGAGCTGTTCATCCTCGCGGTGCCGGCGCAGGCCGCGCAGCAGATCACCGACCGGGCGGTGGGCGCGGGCATCAAGGGGATCCTGAACTTCGCGCCCATCCGGTTGAAGGTGCCGTCGCACGTGGCGGTCGAGGACGTGAACCTCGTCATGCAGCTCGAGGCTCTCTCGTTCGCGATCACGCAGCGCGGCTGAGGCGAGTCGCTACGGGGCGCGACGCCTCGCTGGTCCGCCGCGCGGCGGAGACGCTGGTCGCCGGGCCCAGGCACACGTTGGATCTCGCCCGCGAGGTGCTCGGCCTCGTGGGGCACGACGGTGCGGCTTCCGCCGCGGTGTTCCAGCTGCTGGGCACGGACCCGCGCTTCCAGGTGGACGCCGGCGGCATGTGGCAGCTGGACGCGACGGCCGAACCCCTCGGTGCGCCGCTCGCCGACGTGGGCTTCGCGGTGGTCGACGTCGAGACCACGGGTCGCGGCTCCTGGCTCGGCCATCGCATGATCGAGATCGCGATCGTCGAGGTACGCGGCGGCACCATCGTCGAACAGTACGAGACGCTGCTCAATCCCGGCCAGCGCCTCCCCGCCGACATCACCTCGCTCACCGGCATCACGGCGGCGATGGTTGCGCAGGCCCCCTACTTCGAGCACGTCGCGGACGAGGTGGCCGAGCGGCTCACGGGCCGGGTCTTCGTCGCCCACAACGCCACGTTCGACTGGTCGTTCGTGTCGGCCGAGCTAGTGGCTGCGCGCGGCGAGGCGCCCGACCCGACCAGGCTCTGCACCGTGCGCATGGCGCGCCGGCTCGTCCCGCAGCTTCGCCACCGAAACCTGGATGTGCTCGCCCGCCACTTCGGCGTGCCCAACCACGCGCGCCACCGCGCGGGTGGTGACGCGGTGGCCACGGCGCGTATCCTCATCCGCATGCTCGACGAGGCCGTGGGGCGGGGCATAGAGGACGTCGCGACGCTGACCTGGTACCTCCGCCGGCGTCGTCAACGCAAGCATTTCGATCCGCGCCAGTACTCGCTCGAACTCCCCGGGTACGAGTCGCGAACGCGGAAGCAGAGAGGATACTGACGAGCATGCACGACGGACTCCCCCTCAGTCGGAGCACCAAGGTCGGCTCCATCCGGATCCACGCCATCGAGGCGGGCGTACTCCAGCTCGACGGCGGCGCGATGTTCGGCGTCGTGCCCAAGCCGCTCTGGGAGCGGCGCATTCCCGCCGACTCGCGCAACCGCATTCCGCTCGCCATGCGCTGCCTCCTGGTCGAGGCGCCACAGGCGCTCGTGCTCATCGACACGGGGCTCGGCAACAAGGAGGACGAGAAGTTCCGCGACATCTACGGCCTCATGAACAGCGGTACCCCCACGCGCCTCGAGGACGGGATCCTGCAGGCGGGCTTCCAGCCCGCCGAGGTCGACATCGTGCTGAACACGCACCTGCACTTCGACCACGCGGGGGGCAACACGCACGTGGACCACAGCGGCACGGTGCGCGTGTCGTTCCCCCAGGCTCGCTACGTCGTGCAAAGGCAGGAGCTCGACTTCGCGCGTAGCCGGAACGAGCGCATTCGCGCCAGCTATCTCGCGCACAACTTCGAGCCCGTCGTGCGTGCGGGGCTCTTCGACCTCGTGGACGGCGGGGCGGAAGTGACGCAGGGTGTGCGCGTCGTCCCCACGCCGGGCCATGTTCCGTTCCACCAGTCGGTCCTGATCGAGAGCGGGGGACAGACGGCCTGCTTCCTCGCCGACGTGTGCCCGACGAGCGCGCACCTGCCGCTCCCCTGGATCATGGGTTACGACCTGGAGCCCCTGGTCACCCTCGAGTCCAAGCGGGGACTCTGGAAGAGCGCGCGGGAGGAGGACTGGCTGCTCGTCTTCGAGCACGATCCCCGCACCCCGTGGGGCCGACTCGATCCAGCCGCCGACGGCGCGGCGCTGCGAGCGGAGTAGGCCGCCGCAGAAGTCCGCGTGCAGTAGGCCGCGCCAGTAGGCCCAAGCGCGCCCTCGGGATATCTTCAGCCATGCTCGACCCCCGGACCACCGCCGTCATTCTCCAGGGCGGCGCGCGCACGCCCATCGGCCGCTTCCTGGGTGGGCTGGCGACACTGTCGGCTCCGGACCTCGGAGCCATTGCCGTGAGGGCCGCGGTCGACCGGGCCGGCATCGACGCCGCCGACGTGGACGAAGTCATCATGGGCCATGTGGTCACCGCCGGAGCGGGTCAGGCGCCGGCGCGCCAGGCGGCCTTGAGGGGTGGGCTCCCGGCGACAGTCCCGGCGGTGACGGTGAACAAGGTGTGCGGCTCCGGTCTCAAAGCCGTCATGCTCGCCGCGCAGGCCATCCGCGCCGGCGACGCGCGCCTCGTGGTGGCGGGCGGCATGGAGTCGATGTCGAGCGTGCCCTACTACCTGCGGGGCCACCGCGACGGCGTGAAGTTCAGCGACCAGACGCTCCAGGACGGCTTGATCCTCGACGGTCTCTGGTGCTCGTTCGGCTCGTGCCACATGGGCGGGCACGCGGAGTACACGGCGACCAAGGCGCACGTCTCGCGCGCCGAAGCCGACGCCTTCTCACTGCGGTCGCACCAGCGGGCGATCGCGGCAGCGAAGGAAGGCAGATTCAAGAACGAGGTCGTCCCCGTCGAGGTGAAGTCGCGCGGAGGGGCGAAGGTCGTGGACACCGACGAGGGTCCGCGTGCGGATACCTCTCTGGAGGCGCTCGCCAAGCTCAAGCCCGCATTCGTGCGGGATGCGCCGGCCGACGTCACCCAGCACGTGGTGACCGCAGGCAACGCGCCTGGTCTCAACGACGGCGCAGCGGCCGTCGTGGTCGCATCACTCGAGTACGCCAAGGCTCATGGGCTCGAGGTCGACGCCGTGGTCTCGGCCTACGCCGTCGCGGCAACCGAGCCCAAGGACCTCTTCTTCGCTCCGGTAGGCGCGGTCGAGCGGGTCATGCGTAAGGAAGGGAAGACGATCTCGGACTACGCCCTCTTCGAGGTCAACGAGGCGTTCGCAGTGCAGGCGATCGCGGACATGCGTGGGCTCTGCATGGACGAGGACAAGGTCAACGTGAACGGAGGCGCGGTCGCACTGGGTCACCCCATCGGTGCGTCCGGCGCGCGCGTCTTGGTCACACTGCTGAGCGCGATGGCCCAGAGTGGGGTCGCGACGGGGCTGGCCACGCTCTGCCTGGGTGGGGGGAGCGCGGTCGCGCTGTCGGTCGAGAAGGCGTAACAGGTCACAAAATCGCAATCGGAGAGCATCGATGAGCACGTTGGCACAGTCGCTGAGGTCGTGGGCGGTACAGGACGTCGTGGTGGATCGGCGCGCGCGCCTGGCGGTGGGCGCGGTCGCGTTCGCGCTCGCGACGGCCTTCGGCGCGCAGATCGCGGTGCCGGTTCCGCTCACGCCGGTGCCGGTCACGCTCCAAACGCTGTTCGTGATTCTCGCGGGCGTCGTGCTCGGCCCGCGTGCGGGCGCCGTCTCGATGGCCCTCTACGTGGGGGCGGGGGCGCTGGGCGCTCCGGTGTTCTCGAACGGCGGCGCGGGACTTCCGTGGCTGCTGGGACCGACGGGCGGGTACCTGTTGATGTTTCCGGCGTCGGCGTTCATCGCCGGTTGGGTTGCCGGTCGTCGGGGGTCGATGCTGCGCCTCCTAGTAGGGCTCACGCTCGGCGTGCTCATGCACTACGCCGGAGGCCTCGCTCGGCTCGCGGCACTCACCGGCCAGCCTCTCGGCACCGTGGTCGCGATGGGTGCCGTGCCGTTCTTGTTCGGGGATGCGGTCAAGATCGTCACGGCGGCGTGGTTCGCGCGCGGGCTCCGCGCCACCAGCTTCGGCACGCTCTAGGCGAACTGCGGCCGAACTGCGGGTGAGCTGTCGGCGACCCGCAGGCGACCTCCGCGACGACCTAGACGCCACCGGATCGCGGCGCATGGAGCGACCATCGGCCCTCACGTATCTCCTCCGCGCCCCGGACGGGCGGGTGCGCCTCGGCTGGAGACTGCTCTTCTTCTTGCTCGTGACCTTCACGGTCGGTGCGGCGGCCACGTTCGTGCTGCCCAACCGCCAAGTGGCCGGCTCTGCCGCCCTGTTCATCGGCGCCTTGGTTGCGGGCGTTCTCATGCTCGCGCTCGATGGTCGACCGGCGAGCGCGCTCGGCTTTCGCTTGGAGAAGGTGGCGCTGGGGGAGAGCGCGCTCGGCCTCGCGTTGGGGGTTGCGGTCGGGGGTGTGGTCGTGGGGGCGCTGGCACTCGGCGGTGGCCTGGCCTGGTCTGGGGAGCCCGGGGACGGAGTCGCCTGGCTCGTCGGCGCCTTGAGCGCGCTCGCGTTTCTCGCCATTCCGGCCGCCGCCGAAGAGGCGCTGCTCCGTGGATACCCGTTGCAGGCGCTCGCGCAGGAGCTCGGCCCGGCGCGGGCGTTGGCGCTGACGGCCACCGCGTTTGCGTTGCTGCACCTCGGCAACCCCGGCGCCTCCCTCTTCGGGACGCTCAACGTGGCGGCCACCGGCGTCTTCCTCGGCATCGTGTACCTGAAGACGCTGAGCCTGTGGTGGGCGACCGGCGCGCACCTCGGCTGGAATTGGGCGCACGGGTACCTGGCCGACGTGCCCGTGAGCGGACTCGAGCTGTTGGACGCGCCGTTCTACGACGGGTACGCGCGCGGACCCGAATGGCTCAGCGGCGGGAGCTACGGCCCTGAGGGGAGCCTCGTGGCGACGGTGGTGATCGTTGCAGTCGTCTTCTGGTCGTGGCGAGCCGGCTTCTTGCGTGCCGGTGCGTCGGCGCTGTCGGCGCGCCCGCTCGTGTCACCGCTCGTCTCTCAGGGAGGTACGCGCACGTGAGCGTTCGCAGCATCGTCGTCATCGGCGCGGGTACGATGGGGAACGGGATCGCGCACGTGGCCGCGCAGTTCGGCAAGAGCGTGGTTCTCGTGGACGTGGACCCGAACGCCCTCGCCAGCGCGCGGGCCACCATTTCCAAGAACCTCGACCGCCAGATCAAGAAAGGCCTACTCGACGAGGCGGCGAAGCGCGCGACCATAGAGCGTATCGAGCTGTCGACGGAGCTGGCGCGCGCCTGTGCCGGCGTGGACATCGTGATCGAAGCCGTCCCCGAGATCGCGGAGCTGAAGTACTCGATCGTCGAAGCCGTCGACCAAGCTGCCGAAGGCGGCACGATCATCGCGACGAACACGTCGTCGATCTCCATCACCGAGATCGCGGCGCGCACGCGCCGCCCGGACCGCGTGATCGGCATGCACTTCATGAACCCGGTGCCGGTCATGCAGCTGATCGAGGTGATCCGCGGGCTCGCGACCTCGGACGCGACCACGGCGACAGCCGTCCAGCTCGCGAGCGACCTGGGCAAGACGCCGGTGGAGGTGAACGACTTCCCGGGCTTCGTGTCGAACCGCGTTCTCATGCCGATGATCAACGAGGCGATCTTCGCGCTCATGGAGGGCGTCGCCCGTCCCGAAGCGATCGACACGGTGATGAAGCTCGGCATGAACCACCCCATGGGGCCGCTCGAGCTCGCCGACCTCATCGGGCTCGACACCTGCCTGAACATCCTCGAGGTCCTCCACCGCGATCTCGGCGACGACCGCTACCGGCCCTGTCCCCTCCTGCGTAAGCACGTGGCGGCCGGGTGGCTGGGGCGGAAGACGAAGCGCGGCTTCTTCACGTACGACTGAGGCTGCCCAGGCGTCGATGTCCACCTCCGAGCGTGTCGAGATCCAGGCGATGGCGAGGGAGTTCGCCGCCGCCGAGCTGAGACCGTATGCCGCCGAGTGGGACGAGCGCCGCGACCTGGACGCGACCGTCTTCGGCAAGTTGGCCGAGCTGGGCTTCCTCGGCATGCTGATCCCGGAGAAGCACGGCGGTCTCGGCTTCGACTTCGCGACCTACGTCGCGGTGCTCGAAGAGCTCGCGTGGGGCGACGCGTCCGTGGCGCTCGCGGTCGCGGTGCACAACGGGCCGGTGGCCACGCTGATCGTGCGGCACGCCTCCGCGGAGCAGCAGCGGCGTTGGCTGCCGAAGCTGGCTTCGGGGGAAGCCTTGGGCGCGTTCGCGATGTCGGAGCCGCGCTCCGGGAGTGACCCCGGCGGACTGGCGACGCGCGCGCGCCGAGCAGGCCCCGACTGGAGCATCAGTGGTGAGAAGCGCTGGATCACGAACGGCGGGCGCGCCGGACTGGTCGTGCTGCTGGCGGCCACGGGGGACGAGCACGCGGTGGGAGCGTTCGTGGTGTCACCCACGGCGGCGGGGTACACCGTCGGCAAGCGCGAGCAGACGCTCGGCTTACGCGCGTCCGAGACCGTCGCGCTCGAGTTACACGACGTGGCGGTCTCGGCCGACGACCTCATTGGCGACGAACGCGAGGGGCTCCACTACGCCATGGAAGCGCTCGACGTGGGGCGCGTGGGCACGGCCGCACAAGCCGTCGGCATCGGGCGGGCCGCCATGGAGCACGCCGCGACGTATGCGCTGGAGCGCCGACAGTTCGGGCAGCCCATCGCGCGCTTCGGCGCCATCCAAGAGAAGCTCGCCCGCATGGCCGAGCGGCTCGCCGCGGGTCGCGCGCTGACGCTCGACGCGGCGGTCGCGCTGGGCCCGGTGACGAACGGCGCCGCCGGCAGCACCGCGCCCGACCGCGACCGCGGCCGTCTCGGACTCGAGGGGCGCACCGCGCGCGCGGCCGTCGCCATGCTCGCCGCGTCGGACGCCGCGACGAACGCGGCCGACGAAGCCGTGCAAGTGTTCGGCGGCTACGGCTACATGCGACACTACCCGGTCGAGAGGCTGCTGCGGGACGCGAAGGGCACGGAGATCTACGGAGGCACGAGCGAGATCATGCGGCACGTGATCGCGCGCGAGCTGCTCCGCGACGTCGGTGAACTAAGGGGCGACAAGGAGGCGTGACGACGACGTGAGGACCATATGACGGCACGCGAGCAACGCTGGGACATCTTCGACGTGATGGCGGAGGGGAGCCACGAGCAGCTCGTGATCTGGAGCGAGCCCTCGGTCGGCTACCGCGGCATCATCGCCATCCACGACACGACCATGGGTCCGGCGCTCGGCGGCACGCGCTTCTGGAGCTACGCGAGCGACCGGGAGGCCGTGGTCGACGCGCTCCGCCTCGCGCGCGGCATGACGTACAAGGCCGCGATCACCGGACTGAACCTGGGCGGTGGCAAGAGCGTGATCTGGGGGGACAACCGCACCAAGGACCGCGAGATGATCTTCCGCGCCCACGGGCGCGCGATCGAGTCGCTCAACGGCCGCTACATCACCGCGGAGGACGTCGGCACCTCACCCGAGGACATGGAGTTCGTGGCCATGGAGACGGCGCACGTCGCCGGGCTCGTGAGCGGATCCGGCGATCCGTCGCCCGTGACGGCGTACGGCTGCTATCGGGGCATGAAGGCCTGCGCCGCCATCGAGTACGGGAGCGATTCGCTCGCCGACAAGCACGTGGCCGTGCAGGGGCTCGGCCACGTCGGCTACTACCTGTGCGAGCACCTCGCCCAGGAAGGGGCGAAGCTCACGGTCACCGACATCGACCCGGAGCGCGTACGGCGCGTGGTGGACGCCTTCGGCGCCACGGCGGTCGCGCCCGACGGCATCTACGACGTGTCCGCACACGTCTTCGCGCCCTGCGCGCTCGGCGCCGGCGTCAACGACGACACCATCGACCGCCTCGACGTCGACATCGTGGCCGGGGCCGCCAACAACCAGCTCGCCACCAGCGCGCACGGCCAGGGGCTCCACGACCGGGGCATCCTGTACGCGCCCGACTACGTGATCAACGCGGGCGGGCTCATCAACGTGTACGGGGAGCTCGAGGGGTGGACCCGCGACCGGGCCAAGCGCAAGGCGGGGGACATCTACAACACACTTCTTCGTATCTTCGACCTCGCCAAATCGGAGAAGATCCCGACCGAGACCGCCGCGAACCACGTGGCGGAGGAGCGGCTCCGCGAGGCCCGACACCTGCAACGGACGTACCTGCCATGATGGACAACCTCCGCGCCGCCGATCCCGATACCTTCGACGCCATCGTCTCCGAAGCCAGGAGGCAGGCCAACGGCCTCGAGCTCATCGCCTCGGAGAACTTCGTCTCGCGCGCGGTGCTGGAGGCGATGGGGACGGTGCTCACGAACAAGTACGCCGAGGGCGTGCCGCACAAGCGCTACTACGGCGGCTGCGAGTTCGTGGACGTGGTCGAGGACCTGGCGCGGGACAGGGCCAAGCGTCTCTTCGGGGCGCAGCACGCCAACGTGCAGCCGCACTCGGGCGCGCAGGCCAACATGGCCGCGTACTTCAGCTTTCTGGAGCCCGGGGACAAGATCCTGGGGATGAACCTCTCGCACGGCGGCCACCTGACCCACGGGGCCCCGGTCAACTTCAGCGGGAAGATCTTCAAGGTGGTCCCGTACGGCGTGCGTGCCGAGGACGGGCTCATCGACTACGTCGCGCTGCGCGAGCTCGCGCGCACTGAACGGCCGAAGATGATCGTCGCGGGCGCGAGCGCGTATCCGCGCACGATCGACTTCGCCGCGTTCTCGGACATCGCCAAGGAAGTCGGCGCGCGCCTCATGGTCGACATGGCGCACGTCGCGGGGTTGGTCGCCACAGGACATCATCCCTCGCCGATCCCCTATGCCGACGTCGTCACGACGACGACGCACAAGACGCTCCGCGGACCGAGGGGCGGTCTGATCCTCTGCCCCGAGGAGCATGCCAAGGCCATCGACAAGTCGGTCTTCCCGTTCATGCAGGGCGGGCCCCTCATGCACGTGATCGCTGCCAAAGCGGTGGCGTTCCTGGAGGCGCTGCAGCCGGACTTCGCGCTCTACTCGGCGCGCGTCGTCGCCAACGCCAAAGCGCTCGGCGCCGGGCTCAAAGCGCACGGTTTCCACCTGGTGAGCGGCGGAACCGACAACCACCTCATGCTCGTCGATCTGCGCCCGAGTCATCCCGAGCTTTCCGGCAAGGACGCCGAGGCGGCGCTCGAGGCAGCCGGCATGACCATGAACAAGAACACGGTTCCCGGGGAGACCCGGTCGCCCTTCGTGACGTCGGGGCTCCGCATCGGCACGCCGGCGGTAACGAGCCGAGGCCTGGGGGAGGCCGAGATGCGCCAGATCGCCGACTGGATCGCGGACGTGCTGGCCGCGCCGGGGGACCGATCCCGCCTCGAGCGGGTGCGGGGTTCCGTGGGGGAGCTATGTCAGGCTTTCCCGCTCTACCCGGAGCTTGTATCCGTTGACTGAGGGTCGTCGGGGGGCGACCTGGCGGACGTCCAACCCTAAACACACATTTCGCCCCCTATGACCGACCTGCAGTTCGCCGACGAGGTCCTGGACCGGCTCCAGGAGCGCAACCCGCGCTTCCATCCTCATTCGTACATCTTCGTGCTCCAGGCGCTTCACCACGTCATCCATTCACTGGAGGCGCCCCGGCACGTGACCGGGAAGGAGCTCGCCGGGGGCGTGCGCGAGCTGGCCCTCGAGCGTTTCGGCCCGATCGCCCGCACGGTTCTCCAGCACTGGGGGATCCACGACACGGATGACGTCGGCCGTGTCGTCTTCGCGATGGTCGAGCAGGGGATCTTGATCAAGCAGGAGGAGGACCAGCTCGAGGACTTCACGGGCGTCTTCGACTTCGAAGAGGCCTTCGACCTGAACTATCCCTGGGGTGCTCGGCCCTGACCGTCGCAGCCGCGGCGGACACCGATCGAGCTCCGAGATTGGCCCCGCCGGGAGCGGGGCACTCCGACGACCCGATTCGTCTTCACGCTGATGGGAGGGGATGCGCATGGTGGAGCAGAGCGGTTTTCCTCGATGTTTGAAGTGCGAGAAAGGCATTCTCCTGCCGCTCTCGGACTACGGCCGCGACGGCGCGCCCATCCGGTACAAGGCCTGGGTATGCTCGAACCCCGAGTGCGGCTTCAACCTCCGCATAGACAACGGCGAGATCACGATCGGTCGCACGATCGGCCAGAGCTACAAGTAAGGCTCGCTGACGCCGTCCCCACCGCGCCCTCCCTGGGCGACGGTGACCCTCCCTCACACATGCACGCGAGCCGCACCGGCCACCCTCGAGGTGCCGATGCGCAGTCGACTGCGTCCGTATGCGCGGGGCCCCGTCCGCCCGCGGGCCGTCCATGATCAGCCCGTCGCGCCCGTACGCCCGCGGGGCCATTCCGGCGCCGACGGGCGCGGAGGCGGCCGCGTTCGACCGTCGGGCCATCGAGCGGTCGGGAGCGCCCGAGCCCGTCCTGATGGAGAGCGCGGGGCGCGCGGCGGCCGCCGTCCTCGAGCGCCTCTTCCCGAGGGGTCCCGTGGTCGGCCTGATCGGGCCGGGCAACAACGGGGGCGATGCCCTGGTCCTGCTCCGCACGCTCATGGCGTGGGGGAGGGAGGTGCGTGGCGTGCTGGTCGCCGAGCGGCCGAGCGACGACGCTCTGCTGCACGACTGGCCAGTGGCGCTCGTCCGCGACGCGGAGCTGGACGATAACGCGTGGGGCGCGCTCGCGGGTGCAGGCGTGGTCGTCGACGGCGTGCTCGGCACCGGCGCGTCAGGTGCACCCCGCGCGCGCCAGGCTGCGGCGATCGAGCGACTGAACGCATGGGGGCGGCCGGTGCTCACCCTGGACGTTCCGTCGGGAATCGACGCGTCGACGGGCGCGGTCCCCGGGGTCGCAGTGCGAGCCGACGTCACGGTCGCGTTCGGCGCGCCGAAGCTGGGGAGCTTGCTGCACCCCGCGCGCGCGCTGGTCGGCCGTCTCGTTGCGGTCGAGATCGGCTTCCCGCCTGTGGAGGGTGCCGAGTTCGGCGCATGGGTCGCGACGCCCGCCTGGGCCCGCGCGCGCATCCCCAGGCGACCCACCGACACGCACAAGAAGGCGGTGGGCTCGCTGACGGTGGTTGCCGGACGCGTCGGTATGGCGGGGGCGGCGGTCCTCGCGACGCAGGCGGCGTTTCGGGCCGGCGTGGGACTGGTGCGCGTGTGCTCGCACGCGGCTAACCGCGAAATCGTGCAAACGGTGGTACCGGAAGCGATCTGGGTCGACGCCTCGGGCGCATCTTCGCTGCGCGAGGCCCTCGTCCAGAGTGATGCGCTCGTGGTCGGCCCCGGGCTCGGGACGGATACAGCGGCGGTGGCGCTGCTCCGGGCGGTCCTCGGTGGGTCCGAGTGCCCCGCAGTCCTCGACGCCGACGCGCTCAACCTGGCAGCGGCGGGCGCCGTCGACCTAGCAGGTATCACGAAGTCGCGTCCGCTGCTCCTCACGCCACACCCCGGGGAGATGGCGCGGCTCGGCGGCGAGGGCGCTGGTTCGTTCACGGACTCTGCGTCGACCGCACGCGCGGCCGCCGAGCGCTTCGGGTGCGCCGTCCTGTTGAAAGGCGCGCCTTCGCTCGTGGCCGCAACTGACGCGCCCCTGCTCGTCGACACGCAGTCGTCTTCGGACCTGGCGGTCGCCGGGATGGGGGACGCGCTCAGCGGTGTCGCGGGCGCGCTGCTCGCACAGGGTCTCGAGCCGCAGCTGGCGGGTGCGGTCGGTCTCTATCTCACCGGCCGCGCTGCGCACATCGCCGGGCGGGGCGCGGCGCTCGTGCCCTCCGACGTGATCCGGCATCTGCCCGAGGCGCTCGGGGAGCGGGGGGATTCCGTGAACGACCTCGGGCTGCCGTTCGTCACCTTCGATGCCGACGCGGCGCGCTGACGCATGAGCCCGACGAGCCGGCGTCGCATCGCCCTCGGGCCGGGCGCGGAGTTCGACCTCATCCGCCGCTTTCTCGGCTCGGAGGCGCCGCTCCCCCCCGAAGTGCGCGTCGGCCCGGGGGACGACGCGGCCGTGCTGGAGGGCGGGTGGGTCGTCACCACCGACATGTCGGTCGAAGACGTGCACTTCCGCCGCGCCTGGCTGTCGGACCGCGAGATCGGCTACCGGGCCGCCGCGGGGGCGCTCTCGGACATCGCGGCGATGGCGGCGAGTCCGGTCGCCGTGCTCGTGTCGCTCGCGGCCCCGCGAGGTGGGGCGGTCGACGTGGAAGCAGTGCACGCGGGCGTGCGCGAGAGCGCCGAGTCCATCGGCGCGCAGGTGATCGGGGGCGACCTGTCGCGCTCCCCGGGGCCGCTCGTGCTGGACGTGGTCGCGCTCGGGCGAGCCGCCTGGCCGGTGCTGCGCGACGGCGCGGAAGCCGAGGACGACGTCTGGGTCACGGGTGCCCTGGGTGCCAGCGCAGCCGCCGTGCGCCTGTGGGAATCAGGACGCGAGCCGCCGGCGGCGCTGCGTGAGGCTTTCGCCCGTCCGCGCCCGCGCATCGAGGAGGCATGCTGCCTGGTCGACCACGAGCTGGTGGACGCGCTCATCGATATCTCGGACGGCCTCGCAGGCGACGCCGGCCACATCGCCGCGGCGTCCGGGGTGCGCATCACCCTCGACGCGGACTCGATCCCGATTGCGCCCGCCGCGGTCGAGGCACTCGGAGCCGACGCCGCGCTGGATGCCGCGCTGCACGGCGGCGAGGACTACGAGCTTTGCTTCGTGACCGATCCGGGCGCGGTCGATCCCGCGTACTTCGCGCGCCAGCACGGCCTTCGCCTCACGCGCGTGGGGCGGGTCAGCGCGGGCGAGGGCGTTTGGCTCCGTGAGCGGGACGGGTCGGTGCGGAGGCTCGAGCGCGGCGGCTTCGACCACTGGGGCAGCGAACGGCGATGATCCGCATGCTCGTTCTGCTGGTCGTGGTGGTGCCCGTGACGCTCTGGTACGTGGCGATCATCCTGTGGCACATCTACAGGAAGACGCCCGACGCCGCTCGCATCGCTGACGAGTTGCCCCGGCGCTGGGCTTGGAGACTCCTCGCCGCAGCGGGTGTGCGCGTGGTGCTCGAGCACGGGGAGCGCATCGACCGGGGCTCGCCCCAGATCCTCATCGCCAACCACAGCTCCTGGTTCGACGTGCTCGCGCTGACGGCCGTCACGCCCGGCCGCTACGTGTTCGTGGCGAAGAAGGAAGTGGAGTCCATCCCGTTTCTGGGTTACACGATCGGGGCGTGTGGCCACATCTTCATCGACCGGAAGAACCACCAGGCGGCGCTCGCCTCGCTCGCGGCGGCGCGCGAGAGGTTGAGTCGGGAGAAGCCGCGGGTGATCATGTTCCCCGAAGGCACGAGGTCGGCGACCGGCGAGCTGCAGCCGTTCAAGAAGGGCGCCTTCGTGTTGGCGATCGAGACTGGCGCTGACATCGTTCCCGTCGCGATCCTCGGGTCGCGGGACGTGATGCGGAAGCACTCGCTGCTGATCCACCCGGGCACGATCACGGTCCGGGTCGGCGAGCGGATCTCGGTGGCGGGAGTGGCGCTCGAAGGACGTAACAAGCTCATGGACGACACCCGCGCGGCGCTCGCCGGCCTGCTCGGCGCACCGGGCACCACCCACCAAGGACCTTGATAGGAGGCAGCACGTGTCGGCGATCGTGGACGTGAAGGCGCGGGAGATCATCGATTCGCGGGGGAACCCCACGGTCGAGGCAGAGGTGACGCTGGAGACGGGCGTACGCGGGCGGGCTGCGGTGCCCTCCGGCTCCTCCACCGGGGCGCACGAAGCCGTGGAGCTCCGGGACGGAGACGCGAAACGCTACCTCGGCAAGGGCGTCGCCAAGGCAGTCGCCAACGTCAACACGAAGATCGCCGCGGCGGTCCGGGGCTTCGAGGCACGCGAGCAGCTCGACATCGACCGCACCATGCTCGATCTCGACGGCACGCCCAACAAGGGCAACTTGGGCGCCAACGCGATTCTCGCCGTGTCCATGGCCACCGCGCGTGCTGCCGCGCTCGAGCACGACACACCGCTCTGGAAGTACCTCGCGGAAGGCGGTAAAGCGGATACGCTCCCCGTCCCGATGATGAACATCCTGAACGGGGGAGCACACGCACCCAACAACGTGGACATCCAGGAGTTCATGGTGATGCCCGTGGGTGCGGTGAGCTTCTCCGAGGGGCTCCGCATGGGCGTCGAGGTCTTCCACCACCTCAAGAAGGTTCTCACCGCAAAGGGGAAGAACACGGCGGTGGGCGACGAGGGGGGCTTCGCGCCTGACTTGGCCAGCAACGAGGAAGCCGTCGAGTACGTCCTGAAGGCGATCGAATCGGCGGGTTATCGGCCGGGCGAAGACCTCGTCATCACCCTCGACGCGGCCGCCACCGAGTGGTTCGACGACGGTGAGTACGTCTTCAAGTGGTCGAGCGGCGAGCGGCGCGACGCCGACGGAATGGTTGAATTCTGGAAGGGTTGGGTTGATAAGTATCCGATCCGGAGTCTGGAAGACCCCCTCGACGAGAACGACTGGCGCGGCTGGGAGACTTTGACGAAGACACTCGGAGACCGGCTGCAGATCGTGGGTGACGACCTCTTCGTCACCAACGCAGAGCGTCTGGAGCGGGGCATCAAGGACGGAGCCGCCAATGCCATCCTCGTGAAGGTGAACCAGATCGGCACGCTCACCGAGACGCTCGACACCATGCGGGTGGCTCGCGAGGCCGGCTACAACAGCATCGTGTCGCACCGCTCCGGCGAGACCGAAGACACGTTCATCGCGGACCTGGCCGTCGCGACCGGCGCCGGTCAGATCAAGACCGGGAGCGCGAGCCGCACCGACCGGGTCGCCAAGTACAACCAACTCCTCCGCATCGAGGAGCAGCTCGGGAAGAAGGCGAGGTACCCGGGCAAAGCGCTGTGGTCGCGATGAAGGGAGTGCCGCGGCTGATCATGCCGGCGCTGCTGATGGTCGCGGCGTACTACGCCGTGTTCGGTGGCGAGTACTCGCTCTTCGAGCTGCGCAGCGCACGTGCGTCGGTGGCCGCGGAGCAGGCGACGTTGGGCCAGCTCGAGAGTCAGATCGACTCACTCGACACGTGGGCCGACTCGGTGCGCACCGACTCTGCGACGCTCGAGCGCATCGCGCGCGAGCGATTCGGCATGATCCGCGACGGCGAGACGCTCTACAGGTTCGTGTCGCCCGAAGAGGCGGAAGCCGAAGAGAGGTAGCTGGCGCGTCGCCGAGGGGGCCGCTCAGCCCTCTGCGTCCGCCGGTTCCTTCGCTCGGGTGGCCCCCAGGCCCAGCATCTTCTTCGCAGCGCCCTCCAAAGTCTCCCGGTCGGCTCCTGAGGGGAGCGCCTCGAGCATCGACTCCGCCGCTGCCTTCAGGGCGAGCGCTTTGGCTTCCTCGCTCGCGGGCTGGCCCGGGCCGACCATGTGCCGGAAGAGCTCGACCGGTATGGGGAAGAGCGTGGTCGAGTTGTTCTCGGCTGCGATCTCGACGACCGTCTGTAGGAAGCGCAGCTGCATGGAGCCGGGGAACTGCTGCATGATCTCGGCGGCCGCGACGAGCTTCGTCGAAGCCTGGTACTCGCCCTCCGCGGCGATGATCTTCGCGCGGCGCTCTCGCTCCGCCTCGGCTTGCTTGGCCATCGCGCGCTTCATCTCGGCGGGGAGGTCGATGTCCTTGATCTCGACGGCGGTCACCTCGATGCCCCACCTGTCCGTGCCCTCGTCGATGATCGTGCGCACCGTCTCGTTGATGCGCTTGCGCTCCGCGAGCAGCTGATCGAGCTCCGACTGCCCGATGACGGAGCGGAGCGTGGTCTGCGCGAGCTGGCTGGTGGCGAAGTAGTAGTCCTCGATCTCGATGACGGCCCTGGTGGGGTCGGCCACGCGGAAGTAGACCACCGCGTTCACGCGCACGCTGACATTGTCCTTCGTGATCGTGTCCTGGGGTGCGACGTCCAGTGCGACCACACGCAGATCCATCTTGCGCATGCGCTCGATGCCGAACGGCACCAGGAAGATCAGTCCGGGTCCCTTCGCCCGCGTCAGCTTGCCGAGCCGGAAGACGACTCCGCGCTCGTACTCGAAGAGCACGCGCAGGCTGGTGAGGAGGCCGATCCCCCCGAGGGAGGCGGCCGCGATGAGAATCGCCGCCGGGTCCATGCACCGCCCTCAATGCTCGGGGATGCCCACCCCATCCGGCCTAAGCGTCGCCTACATGGGAACCGGACGCAAGCGGGCGAGGCACTCGGCCAGCGCCGGCTTCGTCAGCCGGCCCCTATGGCCGATACATTGCGCACATCGATCTCCTGAGGAGGGCCCCGAATGTCACCATTCGCCGCGACCCTACCGCTTGTTTGCCGCGCTCAACGTGAGTGACGACCTCCACGGGGCGTGAGCTTCTTCCGGGCGGAAGCGACACGCATGAAGGCCGTCGCCCGTGCCGTGAACGTCGGTCGCCGCGTCGTGAGCCTCGGCGCTGGTTGACACCGCCGCCGGCACGGCGTGAGTTTGTCCGCCCCCGCCGGGGTAGCTCAGGTGGTAGAGCAGCGGACTCATAAGCCGCGGGTCGCCGGTTCGAATCCGGCCTCCGGCACTCGCCAGACCCATCTACCTTCGCATCGCCATCGAGACGGGGTAGACCGCAACGACCCGACAGAACTGGTCGAACACGTGGACCACACCGTCCACGCCGAGCACGCCGGTTCGACGGTGGTAGGCGCCGGTGAACGCCGAGCTGTGCAAGCAGAGGTCGGACGCGGCCGTCAGGCTCACCGCGGCGACGTCGCCGACCGCCACGGTGCCGGAGAGGGTGCCTGTGCCTGCCACGTTGGAGCGAGTCACGCCGTCATCGAGGATCCCCTGGATCCCGAACGCCCCCACGACGGCCCCGCCTGACTCCGCGAGTGCGAACTGCACGTTTGCCGCCAGCATCACTTCGCCCCCGTAGAGTCCGTTGAAGATGCCGTGAAACGTGCCGGTCAGGCTGGGATCCGAGTTCGATGGCTCCGGCGGCAGGGGGGCCAGCGGAGTCTCCCCTGCTTCGCACGCGCCTAGCGTCAACGCCAATGCGAGGAGGATGAAGGGGCGCGCGCGGATCATGGGTCGGATACCCGTCGCCTGGCGCGGCCGATCCGTGGCTAGTCGACCCAGGCCGGTGCACGCCCGCATGGCTCTTGGCGAAACCCCTGCACGCGCGGCAAGTTGGATCCATGCAGAAACACAGAACCTCGGCGGGCGTGTGCCCGGCAGTCGTCGCCCTCGTGGCCACGGTGCTGCTGGTGCCGAGCCCGTCGTCCGCGCAGGACTTCCGCTTTCCCGGGAGCGACATCCCCGCCCGTGTGGTGGGTCGGGAGGGGACGGGGTTGATCATCGAGGCCGAGGGCCCGCCGCTCGCCGCGCCACGGGAGTTCTTCTACCGCCCGAGCCCTCCTTTCGACGTCCGCAACCGCTGGATCCTGGTCCAGGATTCGACGTTCGGGGTCGTCTTCTCCCAGGGGAGCGGTGTGAAGGCCGACATCAGCGGCTTCGCGGGCGACCTGTACCTCCGTTCCCTGGCGGGTGTCCGTGCGGTGGAGGTGCGGGCGTTGGTGTTCAACCTATGGGGCGACTTCATCGACCAGCTGTCGGCCACGGTCCTGGTGGACCGCGGGCCCGGTGAGACGTGGGAGTTCCACCCGGTCTGGTCCTCCGAGAGCTCCCCGCGCGACCACCGCACCAGCATCGTCTGGGTGAACCGAGTCATGTTCGACGACCAGTCCATTCTGGATCGTGGCTGCCGACATCGCCAACACGACGATCACGGGTTCCAAGCTCGCCGCGCAGGCCGTGGGGAGCACTGAGATCTTGGACGGAAGCATCGGTGCAGTCGATCTGGCCAACGGGTCCGTGACAGCAGCCAAGATCGCCAACGGGGCCGTGACGAACTGGAAGGCCGCGTCGTTCAGCGGAAGCAGCATCAGCGCGACGGCCAACACGATCAACAACATCCAGAGCATCACGTTCACCGCGCCGAGCGCCGGAACCGTGTGGGTGAACGCGAGCGGGTATTGCAACGTCACCGCGGCGGGCGCTCAGATCGCCGTGATCTGGGGAACGAGCGCCACCGAGCGCTGGTCCTTCGGCCCGAGCGCGTTCTTCCAGGGCAGCGCCATCGGCCAGATCCCGTTCGGCGTGTCGCGTGTGCAGGCAGTAACGGCGGGCGCCAATACGTTGTACCTAAACGTGGAGAACTTCGCGGGCGGCAACACCAGTTGTTACGGGACCAGCATCCTGTCGTTCACCGCCGCGCAGCTGCCCTGAGCGCGACCCTAGCACCCCACCGGGTCCTCCCCCCGGCCGCCTAACGGCGGCCGGGGGTTTCGTTTGGTGGGCTGGACGCCCCCGCCATCACCCGCAGCACCCAAGCCCCGCCCGCCAGCGCCGCCACCATGGCGACCACGCCTGAGGCCCGTAGCGCCGCGCCGATCTCCTGATCGCGCGAGAGCATCCCGTACTTCATCAGCATGACGGTCCAGTCGTGGCTGTCCGAGTCGACCGGGCCGAACGGTGACACGAGCGGAAGCGCCTGTGCCCGCGCGTCCGCGGCATAGACGCCCGCGCTGAAGAGCGCAGTCCCGAGCCAGAACAGGCACACCGCCGCACCGAACGGGTCGCGTTGCTTGTGCAGGAGGTACGCGCCCGCCGCGAGCGGAATGCCGAGTTGGAAGATGGTCCCGCCCGCCACGGTGAGTATGCGGACGCCCAGCCAGGAGAACGCGGCGTGCCCCATCTCATGGAACGCCAGGTTCACGCCGTCGAAGATCGACGTGTGCTCGGCGTCGCCCAGGCATCCGCGCAGGATCCAGAGCAGGACGAGGAGGGCGGGCGCGCGGACCCACCACACCTTGCCGCGCACCCGCTCCTCGACCCACGCCCTCACGGGCGCCGACTCACGCTCGGGCCGACCTCTCGATCCGTCGCGCTACGCCGGCGGCGGTGCCTGCAGGCCGCCGTCACCGCCATCGTGGCGACGCACGCGCGGGCGCATACCCTGCGGTAGGCCCACGGCCGTGTCGACTGACTCGGAGGTGGCCGTCGCGTCCGACGTCGTGGCGCCGACGCCCCCCGGTCCCAGTTTCGGCGACACCTTCCAGAAGAGCGCGACGTGAGCGCTCCAGTTGCCGAGTAGCTCCTTCGCGCGCTCGGAGCCGGTCAGCTCGAGGTGCCGCTCGACGAGGGACTTGAGCGTCTGGATCTCGGTCGGGTCGGTCAGGCGGTCGGCGCTCACGAGCTCGCGGTTGAGGCGATCGGGGAACGTGCCTTCCTGGTCGAGCACGAACGCCACGCCTCCCGACATGCCCGCGCCGAAGTTGCGTCCGGCGCATCCGAGCACGGCAACCATGCCCGCGGTCATGTACTCGCAGCCGTGGTCGCCCACGCCCTCCACCACCGCGACGGCGCCCGAGTTACGCACGGCGAAGCGCTCGCCCGCGCGCCCGGACAGGAATAGGCTCCCGCCGGTCGCGCCATAGAGAACGGTGTTGCCCGCGAGCGTGGAGTCCGAAGCACGGAAGCCCGCGTCCTGCGGCGGTCGAATGACGATCTCGCCGCCGTGCATACCCTTGCCGACGTAGTCGTTGGCTTCGCCGATGAGCGTGAGGTGCACGCCGTCGAGCAGCCAACCGCCGAACGTCTGGCCCGCCGAGCCGGTGAACGTCAGATCGATGGTGTGCGGTGGCAGACCCGCATCGGCGTGCGTCCGCGAGGCACGTACGGAGATGCGGCCGCCCACGGTGCGGTCGGTGTTCTCGATGGCGTACGAGCCCTTGAAGGGCCTGCCAGTCTCGAGCGCGTCGCCCAGCTCCGCGATGATGCGGTCGTCGAGCGAGTCGTCCTTGTCCGGACGGTCGTTGTGCTGCTGCACGCAGTGCTTGGGCGAGCCGGGCGCCGGCGTGATCATGCTCGTCAGGTCGATGCCGCGCCAACGGGCGGTATCGATCGCCGGTATCTGCTCGAGCAGGTCCGCGCGCCCGATGATGTCCTCGAGACGCTCGTAGCCGAGCTCGGCGAGAATCTGCCGCACCTCTTCCGCCACGTGCGTGAGGAACGTGATGAGCATCTCCGGTGTGCCGAAGTACTTCTTGCGCAGCTCCTCCGCCTGCGTGGCGATGCCCACGGGGCAGGTGTTGAGATGGCATTGGCGCGCCATCTTGCAGCCGAGCGCGATGAGTGCCGTGGTGCCGAAGCCGAAGCGGTCGGCGCCGAGCATGGCGCCGGTGACGATGTCACGCCCCGCGTGCAAGCCGCCGTCGGTGATGACCTCCACGCGGCCGCGCAGGCCGTTCAGCACCAGCGTCTGCTGCGTCTCCGCCAGGCCGAGCTCCCACGGGTCGCCCGCGTACTTCACGGACGAGAGCGGCGAGGCACCCGTGCCGCCGTCGCAGCCGCTGATCTGGATGGCATCCGCGTACGCCTTCGCGACGCCCGCGGCGATCGTGCCCACGCCTTCGGAGGCCACCAGCTTCACGCACACGCGTGCGTCGGGGTTCGCCATCTTCAGGTCGTAGATGAGCTGCGCCAGATCTTCGATCGAGTAGATGTCGTGGTGGGGCGGGGGCGAGATGAGCGGAGTGCCGGGGAGCACGTGCCGCAGCTCCGCGATGTACGGGCTCACCTTGTGACCCGGGAGCTGGCCGCCTTCGCCCGGCTTCGACCCCTGCGAGATCTTGATCTCCAGGATCTCGGCGCCCGCGAGATACGCGGGCGTCACGCCGAAGCGTCCCGACGCCACCTGCTTGATCACCGAGTTGGCGTCGCGCAGGTCGCCGTTGTACGAGTACCGCCGCGGATCCTCGCCGCCCTCACCGGTGTTCGCGCGGCCACCGATCTTGTTCATGGCGCGCGCGATGTCCTCGTGCGTCTCGCGGCTGAGCGCGCCGAGCGACATGGCGCCTGTCTGGAAGCGCCGCAGGATCTCGCTCGTCGCCTCGACCCGGTCGACCGGAATGGGCTTCCGGTCGGAGGCATAGCGGAGCAGGTCGCGCAGCGCCGTGGGCGGACGGTTGTAGACGAGGTCCGTGTAGGCCTTGTACGCGGCGTCACCGCCGCCCTCGACCACGGCGTGCAGCGCACGCCACACGGGGGGCTCGTTGGCGTGGTACTCCGAGCCCTTCTTGTATTTGTGCCAGCCGCCGGCTTCCATGTCGGCGCCGGTGAACGCGCGCTGGTGCCGCTCGACCACGTCCTTCGCGATGTCCGCGAAGCCGATGCCGCCGATCCGGGAGGTCGTGCCGGTGAATGCGTAGTCGATCACCTCGTCGGCGAGGCCGAGCGCCTCGAAGATTTGGGAGCAGTGATACGACGAGACCGTGGAGATACCCATCTTCGACAGGATCTTGAGCAGCCCCGCCTCGGACGCCTTCAGGAAGTTCTTCACGGCCTTGTCGCCGTCCACGTCGCCGAGCTCGCCCTCCGCAGCCAGCGCGCGCACGGAGGCGAGCGCGAGGTACGGGTTGACCGCCGAAGCACCGAACCCGATGAGCGCCGCGAAGTGGTGCACGTCGCGCGCGTCACCCGCCTCGGCGACGAGGCTCGAGCCCATCCTGCGCCCGGTGCGAATCAGGTGGTGGTGCACGGAGGCCACCGCCAACAGCATCGGTATGGGGGCCTGATGGCTGCCGACGATGCGGTCGCTGATGATCAGCCCGCAGTGGCCCTGCTCGACCGCGGCGATGGCCGCGCGACAGAGGTCGTCGAGCGCGTCCATCATCCCTTCGGGACCGGAGTCCGCGGGGAACGTCGCAGGGAGCGTCGCGAACGTCAGATCGTCGCCGCCCGAGCGCTTCATCGCCTCGAACGTCTCGTCGGAGAGCAGGGGGCTCAGCAGGTGGAGCAGCCGAGCCGCTTCGGGCCGCTCCTCCAGAATGCAGTGGCTCGTGCCGATGTACATGTCGAGCGACATGACGATGCGCTCGCGGATCGAGTCGATCGCGGGGTTGGTGACCTGCGCGAAGCGCTGCCGGAAGTACGTATAGAGCAGGCGCTGGTGCTCGGTCAGCACCGAGGGCGGCGAGTCGTCGCCCATCGAGCCGGTGGGCTCCTTGCCTTCCTCCGCCATGGGCGTGAGGACGAGCTTCAGCTCCTCGCGCGTGTAGCCGTGGAGTACCTGGAGTGCCGACAGCTCGGCCTCGGCCACGCTGCTCGGGCGACCCGCACCCGCCTGCGTCTCGACGCGCCGCACGTTGCCCTCGACCCACTGCGTGTACGGACGCGCACGGGAGAGCCGGCGCTTGATCTCCTCGTTGCGGAGGAACTGACGCCGCTCCGTGTCGACGGCGATCATCTCGCCGGGCCCGACGCGTCCCGCCTCCACCACGTCGGAGAGCGGGAGGCCGACGATGCCGACCTCGGAACCGCACACCACCAGACCGTCCCGCGTGACCTTGTAGCGCGCCGGCCGGAGCCCGTTGCGATCCATGGCGGCCGCGGCCACCACGCCGTCCGTGAGCGCCAGGTTGCCCGGGCCGTCCCACGGCTCGATCAAACAGGCGTGGTACTCGTAGAACGCCTTCAGCTGCGGGTCCATGTCGGAGTCGTTCTCCCACGCGTCGGGGACCAGCATGCGGATCGCGTGCAGCACGTCGCGACCGGAGGTGACGAGAAGCTCGAGCACTTCGTCGAGCGACGCGCTGTCCGAGCCCCCCGGCCAGATCACGGGCAGGAGCTCGGGGAGCTCGTCGCCCCAGACCGGCGAGGTCAGCTCCTGTTCGCGCGCCTTCATCCAGTTGCGATTGCCGACGAGCGTGTTGATCTCGCCGTTGTGCCCGAGCATGCGGAAAGGCTGCGCGAGCTTCCAGTTCGGCAGCGTGTTCGTGGCGAAGCGCTGGTGGAAGAGCGCCAGGCTACTCACCGTGCGCTCGTCCGCGAGGTCGGGGAAGAACGCTTCCAGCTGCGGCGCGACCATCAATCCCTTGTAGACGACGGTGCGCGACGACATCGACACGATGTACACCTCGAGATCGTGCTCCCGGTACGCCGCCTCCGCACGCTTGCGCGCGAGGTAGAGCGCCCGCTCGAACTCGACCATCGACACGTCCTTGGGGCGCGCCAGCAGCAGCTGCTCGATGCCCGGCAGGGTGTCTTTCGCGAGCCCGCCGAGGCGAGAGGGGTCGATCGGCACTTCGCGCCACCCGAGCACCTGGAGACGGCTGCGCGTCGCGGCGTCCTCGAGGAGCAGGCGCGCCTGCCGCAGGTGTGAGGGCTCGACGGGCAGGAAGACCATGGCTACGGCCAGGCGATGCAGCTCGGTCGCCGGGAGGCCGAACGCGGCGGCGTCCTTGGCCAGCAGCTCCCGTGGCAGCTGAATGGTGACTCCGGCTCCGTCCCCGGACGAAGCATCGGCGGACACCGCCCCGCGGTGCGTGACCCGCACGCACGCTTCGACGGCCAGCTGGACGATCCGATGGCTCGGGCGCCCCGCGATGTCGGCGATGAAGCCCGTTCCGCACCCGTCGTGCTCGAACGCCGGGTTGTAGAGCGGGAAGGGAGACTCGGCTCCAGCCTTGTATGTCGGCATCTACATACACCCCTTGAGGTTAGCCGTCGACAGACGTGACCTGCCCACCCGGGCGCGCGGTAGAATAAAAATACACTGCGCTCGTTTGATTATGCGATCTTAACCCAGCTCAGGACACGCTGCAAGGGACCGCGCCGCGCCTGGATTCCCCAGTGCGTGAGCCACGATTCCCAGGCCGCTCGGCCGCCCGTATCTTGGCCCGATGACCGACCGAGCCAGCACCCTCATCGACGCCCGCCGCGAGCGCATCGAGCGCATCCTCGGGCGCGACCTGAAAGCGCCCCGCCCCGCCGGGGGAGCGCCGCTTTCCCAAGAAGCCCGGGAGTACCTCGTCGAGGAGGCCCAGAACCTCTACTGGAACGACCTAGAGTGGGAGCACATCACGGACGAAGAGGCTCTCGAGCAGGGGGCGATCGCACAGCTCGCATTTCCCGGCTTCTTGGCATACATCCGCGGACTCCTGCTGCACGAGGTCATGCCGGACTCCCAGGCGCCGGCCAGCCCTCGACCGCAGGTGGTCGCTGACGTGCTGGGCTTCCTCGCCAAGCGCGTGGTCGAGCTGGAAGACGGCCTCGCCACGGCCCCGAAGGACGAGGTCGCGCAGGCCCGCGAGGAGCTCGCCCTGACCAGCCAGTTGGTGGACCTCGTCCTGTACGAGTTCCATGGCGTTGGGCCCCAGGACGTGGAGCGCATCGAAGCCGCAGGATGACTCCTTGGCTCCGGCCCCGTCCGGGACGCGCCTACCTGGCGGGCGCCCCGATGCTGGTGGCCCACCGGGGCGGCTCCGGCCTCGCCCCCGAGAACACCGTGGTGGCCTTTCGGTCAGCCGTCGAGGACTGGTGGGCGGACATGCTCGAGATGGACGCTCACCTCACCAAGGACGGGCACGTCGTGGTCATCCACGACCCCACGGTGGACCGCACGACGAACGGCAGTGGCCGTGTGTCCGACCTCACGCTCCACGAGATCCAGTCCCTCGACGCGGGTTACCGGTTCCGCGACGGATCGGGGTCGCACCCGTACCGAGGTCGGGGCGTGGTAATCCCGACCATGGAGGAGGTGCTGGTGACGTTCGGCGACGTCTGGATCAACGTGGAGTGCAAGGACGCTGCCGCAGCGGAGCCGCTGGCGGCGTTGATCGCACGCCTCGGTGCGGAGCAGCGGGTGCTCGTTGCCGCGGAGCACGAGTCGAAGCGCGCGGGGGCGCGCGGGTACCGCGGTCCATGGGGGGCGAGCCTTCCCCAAGGCCTCCTCTTCTGGCTCCTCCATCGCCTTCCAGGGGGGAGCCCGTACACTCCCCGCGCGGACATCTTCCAGGTTCCCGAGATCTGGAAAGGGATGCGCGTGGTCACGCCCCGGTTCGTGCGTGAGGCCCACCGACTGAACGTGCCCGTGCAGGTCTGGACCGTGGACCGCGAGGAGGATATGCGCCGCCTGCTCGCCTGCGGCGTGGACGGCATCCAGACCGACCGACCCGACGTGCTGGCGCGCGTGCTCACCGAGTTGGTGGGGCGCCCGGTTCCACCGGGTGCGCGCCCACTGGGGGTCGCCGCATGAGCGTGCAGTCGCTCGAGGCGCGCGTTCAGAGTGCGCTGGCCCGTGCAGGTGCCGTCGCCGACGACCGTTGGGTCGTCGCGGTGTCGGGGGGGCTCGACTCGGTCGTGCTCTTGCATCTCCTGCGTTTCGCAATGCGTCCGCGGGCTGGGCTCGTGGTGGCGCACTTCGACCACGGCATGCGTCCCGAGAGCGCCGACGACGCCAAGTGGGTGGCTGGACTCGCCACGGCATGGGAGATCGAGGCGCGGGTGGTCCGTGCTCCGACGGTGCCCGCGTCCGAGGCAGACGCGCGTGCGGCTCGCTACGCGTTTCTGGAAGACGTGCGCCGGCAGGTTGACGCGAGCCTCGTCCTGACCGCCCACCACGCCGACGACCAGGCCGAGACGGTGCTCTTCCGGGCGCTCCGCGGGACGGGGCAGGCGGGCCTCGGGGGAATGGCCCCCCTGCGCGACACGCTCTTTCGCCCGCTGCTCGCCTTCTGGCGCGAGGAGCTCGAAGCGTACGCGCAGGAGCAACATATCTCGTGGCGGGAGGATGCGACCAACGCGAGCCTCGGATATGCCCGCAACGCACTACGCCACGTCGTCCTCCCCGGCATCGAACGACTGGTGGCCCCGGGCGCCCGCAGGGCGCTGGTCCGGCTGGCGGACCTCGCCCGCGAGGACGAAGCCGGATGGGACAGCGTCGTGACTGGGTTACTCCCGTCGCTCGGAATCGAGGACGGGGCGGGGGGGCTCTGGGTCGACCGTCCCGCTCTCGTCGGGCTCCACCCTGCGGTGCGGGCGCGCGCGCTCCGCAGCGTGGTCGCAAGGATGGGCGGCTCGCTCGACGAGGTCGCCACACGGCGGGCAGTCGAGCTCGTGGCAGACGGACGCAGCGGCCAGCGCATCGACCTCGGCGGCGGACTCACCCTCGCGCTCGAGCTGGGCCGGGTCCACATCGTGGCCCCCGCTCGAGCACGAGCAGACCGGCCGCTCGCCATCGCGGATGTGGGCCCCGGGTCGGGGAGCGCGCTCCTGGCCGGGCGGGACGTTCCGGTCGCCTGGGGGCTCGAGGGACGGGGTCCGGGGCCGACGAGCGCGAGCTTCGCCCTCGACCGCCTTCGTTTCCCCCTCTGGGTACGCGCGCGCGAGCCGGGCGATCGGATCCTCCTTCGCTCGAGTGGGAAGCCGATCACCAAGAAAGTGAAGAAGCTCCTCCTCGAGCATCGCATCCCCGGTCCGGAGCGACGCGCTGTCCCCCTCGTGGTCGACGCGGAGGGGGAGGTGCTCTGGATTCCCGGAATCGCGCCTGCCCGACACCCGCCCGAGGCCGGCAGCGTCCTCGGCATCGAAGTCGGATGACGTCGGTGGCCGCCCGAGACCGTCGCCTGGCCGACCGGGCCGTGCGCCGAGTCGCCTTCACCGCGGAGGAGCTGGGTGACCGGGTGCGCGCGCTCGGCACCGAGATCTCGGCAGCCTACCGCCCCGAAGACCGCCTGTTGGTGATTGGACTCCTGAAGGGGTCCTTCATCTTCCTGGCCGACCTCGTGCGGGAGATCACGATTCCCCTCCAGGTGGACTTCCTGGTGGCGGCGAGCTACGGCGCCGGGACCACTTCCTCCGGGGACGTGCGCCTCCTCTACGATCCCAGCACCTCGCTGGCCGGGCGCGCGGTGCTCATCGTCGAGGACATCATCGACAGCGGGACGACGCTGAAGAAGCTCCTCCCGCGCCTACAGGCTCGGGCTCCGGCGAGCCTGGAGGTATGTGCGTTGCTTCACAAACGACTCGGTACGGACCACTTGGAGCCGCGGTGGGTAGGGTTCAACGCACCCAACGAGTTCTTGGTGGGGTACGGACTCGACCATGCTGAAGACTTCCGCCATCTACCTTATATCGCGAGCCTTGAGTAGGACTGCGACCGAATTGCGGCCGCAGGACCCCGAAGTGAGCCGTTCCGAGAGCTGCCCCGATGCCTGAGCCCGACTCGAAGCGACCCGACGATCCCAACCGCTTGGGTCGCGTGTCAAAGAACGCTGCGTTCTTGATGATGATGGCGCTCATGTTGCTCATCGCCATTCGGTTGGTGGGGAGCCAGAGTCAGCCTATCGTGGAGCTCAGCTTCACCGAGTTCCGGGGGCACCTGGATGCCGACCGCCTCGACGAGGTGATCTTCCGCGACCGCATCGTCGAGGGGGAGTTCCGAACGACCATCCAGGTCGACGGTCAGGACTACACCCGCTTCCACGTGCGGCTTCCGGCGGAACCGGACCGGCAACTGCTCGACGATCTCGAGGCCAAGGGCGTCGACGTCTCCGCGGACGCGCCGCAGCGCGGTTTCGGGACGCTCCTGATCACGTTCCTGCCCTGGCTCCTCTTCATCGCGTTCTGGATTTGGATCTTCCGGACGATGCAGGGCGGGGGGAACCGCGCGTTCCAATTCGGTCGTTCGAAGGCCAAGCTGATCTCGCCCGACACGCCCAAGGTGACTTTCGCAGACGTCGCCGGCGCGGACGAGGCCAAGGAGGAGCTCCAGGAGATCATCGAGTTCCTCAAGGACCCGGCCAAGTTCTCGCGGCTCGGCGGTCGGCTCCCCAAAGGCGTGCTGTTGGTCGGCCCTCCGGGGACGGGCAAGACGCTCCTCGCACGTGCGGTGGCAGGTGAGGCGGGGAGGCCCTTCTTCCAGATGTCCGGCTCCGACTTCGTCGAGATGTTCGTGGGCGTAGGCGCCTCGCGCGTGCGCGACCTCTTCGAGCAGGGCAAGGCGCACGCACCCTGCATCATCTTCGTGGACGAGATCGATGCCGTGGGGCGTCACCGCGGTGCCGGCCTGGGCGGTGGGCACGACGAGCGGGAGCAGACCCTGAATGCCCTGCTGGTGGAGATGGACGGCTTCGAGTCGAACGAAGGCGTCATCTTGCTGGCCGCCACGAACCGGCCCGACGTGCTGGACCCCGCGCTGCTTCGCCCCGGCCGCTTCGACCGCCAGGTCGTCGTGGATGCGCCCGACGTGAAGGGGCGCGAGGGCATTCTGCGGGTGCACGCGAAGAAGCTGCCGTTGGCAGATGACGTGGTGCTCTCCGTGATTGCGCGTGGCACACCCGGGATGAGCGGTGCGGACCTCGAGAACATCTGCAACGAAGCCGCGCTCCTGGCCGCCCGGCGCGACGGCGACCGCGTCACCATGGAGGACTTCGAGCGAGCCAAGGACAAGGTCATGCTCGGCACCGAGCGGAAGAGCCTCGTCCTGAACGAGAGGGAGCGGAGGCTGACCGCCTATCACGAGGCCGGCCACGCGGTGATCGGGCTTCGAGTCCCCGGGCTGGACCCCGTGCACAAGGTGACCATCGTGCCGCGCGGTCGGGCGCTGGGCATCACGGCCAGCCTGCCCGAGGAGGACCGGCACTCCTATACCAAGGATTGGATGGAGAGCCAGCTCGCCATGCTCTTCGGCGGTCGCGTCGCCGAAGAGTTGATCTTCGGGCCCGAGGACATCACGACGGGGGCTGGCAACGACATCGAGCGCGCGACCGCGATGGCGCGTCGCATGGTCACGTCGTTCGGCATGAGCGACGTCATTGGGCTCGTGGCGGTGGGCGACAACGAGCAGGAGGTCTTCCTGGGCCGCGAGCTCGTGCAGCGCCGCACGGTGTCCGAGCACACGCAGCGCATCGTCGACGAGGAGATCAAGCGCATCATCGACGAGGCGCACCAGAAGGCTCAGCAGGTACTCTCGGCCAACCGCGATCTGCTCGAGTCGATCGCGCAGGCGCTGCTCGAGCGCGAGACGCTCGGCCGGGAGGATGTCGAGGCCCTCGCGCGTGGCGAAGGCCTGCCGCCGCTCCCGGTGGTGGTGCAAGAGAGTGCGCCGCCGAAGCTCGCGAAGGCGCCGGCGCTGCCGGAGAAGGCCCCCAGAGGCTTCGGCCTCGCGGGAGGAGAAGGGCCCCTTCCCGGGCCTGCGCCCGGGGTGACCGCGCCCAGGGACGAGGACGAGCTCGCCTGATGCATCGCTCCCCAGCTGAAAAGTCGGGGAGTGGGAGGCGTGCGCGGTGATGGGGATCTGGGAGCAGCTCCAGTTCCTGCGGCCAGGCTGGACGGACCTGGTCGAGATCTTGATCGTCGCGTTCCTGCTCTACCGCATCCTGTTCGTGATCCAGCGGACGCGGGCGATGCAGATCGTGCTGGGCGTCGTGCTGCTCGCGGTCGGATACGGCCTCGCGAGGATGCTCGACCTCATTCTGGTGCGTACGCTGCTGGAGGCCGCGTTCCAATACGGTGCTATCGCCGCTCTCGTGGTCTTCCAACCCGAGCTGCGCGCGGCGCTCGCCCGACTCGGGCGCAACCGCATGATCCGAGCTTTCCATCGGCTCGAAGGGACGCGGGTCGCCGAGGAGGTGGTAGACGCCACGGAGCGGCTCGCCCGCGCCCGCCATGGCGCCATCATCGCCATCGAGCAGAGGGCGTCGTTGGAGGAGTTCGCGCTGACGGGCAGCCGCGTGGACGCGCCCGTCTCGGCCGAGATGCTGGTGACGATCTTCACGCCCTATTCACCCTTGCACGATGGCGCGGTGCTCGTCTCGGGCGACCGCATCCGTTGTGCGGGAGCGATCCTCCCCCTGACTCAGTCTTCAGTGCAGGATCGCACACTCGGCACGCGTCACCGGGCCGCCCTGGGGTTGAGCGAGGAGACCGACGCGATCGTGATCGTGGTGAGCGAGGAGAGCTCTCAGGTCGCCGTCGCCCAAGCGGGTGCCCTCGAGCGCGACGTCGACCCGGACCGGCTGCGCGCGATCATCTCGGGTCAGGGGGCGCCGGAGCAGGCGGGCGTCGGGGATGCGAGCCTCTCCGGCGCGTTGACGACGTGACGCCGTCCGGGCCACATTGGGCTTGCCGACCCTTCCGGGGACGGGCCTCCCTCAGCAGCGGACGTAGGCGTGGACACCAGCTATAGCCTGATGACGCTGTTCGTCGACGGCGGATGGTTCATGTACCCGCTCCTGCTCTGCTCGATGGTGGCGCTCGGCGTGATCTTCGCCAAAGCCTGGACACTCCGGTTGGCCCATCGCGGCACCGAGCGGGTCCTGCGCGAAGTCGAGGCGGCCATGCGCGACGGCGACCTCGATCGGGCCAGCGAGATCGCCTACTCGACGCCCGGACCCGCGGCCGCGATCCTGCTCGCCGGGCTTCGGCGGATCCAGAGCAGGAAGCTCGGGGCCCACGAGCTCGAGGCGGCCATCAGCGTGACGGGCACCATCGAGCTGGGATTCTTGGAGAGAGGACTCATCCTCCTCGCGACCGTAGCCAACGTCGCGCCCCTGCTCGGGTTCATGGGAACCGTGGCGGGCATGATCCAGGCGTTCGGGGCCATCGAGGCCGCGGGCCAGGTCGAGCCCGCTCTGGTCGCCGGCGGCATCAAGGTCGCACTCATCACGACCGCTGCGGGGCTCGTCATCGCGATCCCAGTCAACATCATGTACAACTTCTTCGTGACCCGCATCGACTCGCTCATCGTGGATATGGAGCGCGGTGCGGATCACGTGCTCAAGCTGGCGTGGGCGCTCGAGCGTGAGGGCCGCCTGGAAATCGTGCACGTCAAGCCGGCTGCTGTTTCCGGCCCGAGCTCGTAGACCGAGAGGCTCCGACCATGCCATTCATCAACAAGAAGAAGATCAAAGTCAGCAGCGAGATCCCCACCGCCTCCATGGCGGATATCGCGTTCCTGCTCATGATCTTCTTTCTGGTGACCACGACGTTCCCGAAGGATCGCGGGCTGGCCATCGTCCTCCCGGAGGAGGGCGTCGAGGCCCAGGTGAGCCAGCGCAACATCCTGCATCTGATCGTGCAGCCGAGCGGCATCGTGGACGTGCGTCGCGGGGAGAGCCAGCAGGTGCAGCAGCTCCGGCCGCAGGAGGTGGAGGCGATCTGGCGTCAGGAGGTGACGTCGAACCCGAACATCATCGCTGCGGTGAAGACGCACCCTGAGACGCCCTATCGATACATGATCGACGTGCTCGACGCGCTCCATTCCGCGAACGCCGAGCGCATCTCGCTTCAGATCTTGGAGCCATAGCGATGGCGATCAAAGGCTCAGGGTTTCAGCGGAAGTCGCGGGCGGCGTCGGACATTCCGACCTGTTCGCTGGCGGATATCGCGTTCCTGTTGATGATCTTCTTCATGGTGACCACCGTCTTCCAGACGGACCGGGAGCGGCCCATCGTCTGGCCCGAGGCCTTGGCCGCCGAGAAGATCGACGAGAAGCAGAAGAACATCCTCAACATCTGGATGGAGCGCGACGGCCGCGTCTTCATGAACGACCAGGCGTTCCCGCTGGAGCAAGTGTCGGACTACGTGGCCCCGCTGTACGCAGCGTCCGAGCGGGCGTTGGTCATCTCCATCCGGGGCGACCGCGAAGTGCCGTATATCTACATGGATCAGCTGCAGAAGGAGCTGGTGGCGGCCGGCGTGGTGCGCGTGGTTTTCGCCGCCCAGCTGGAGCAGAGCATGCAGCGGGAGCGTCGATGAGATCGTCGCGCTCCGGCCGCTGGGTGCTCCTCCGCGCCTACTCCCGAATTACCTTCCAGACCGGGTAGCCGGACGCCTGGAGCATTTCCTCGGGACTCCGCCGGCGCCCTGGCGGAGTCCCTTTTTCGTTCTCGACCCACGAGTGACATCGAACCGATGATGGCGCCTGCAGCTGCCGAGACCTACGCAGAGAGGCTGGAGCACACGCTCCCCCTCGTACGTGATAGAGTCGAGCACGCCATCCGCTCGACGGGCAGGGAGGGCTCGTCGGTGCGCTTGGTTGCCGTCACGAAGGGGCACCCGGTGGAGGCGATCGATGCCGCTCTCGCCGCAGGGCTGCGAGACCTCGGCGAGAACCGCGTGGATGAGCTCGAGGAGAAAGTGCGCGTGCGCGGGCGGGAGGCCGCCCGGTGGCACATGATCGGCCACGTCCAAGGGCGCAAGGCACGGCGGGCTGCCGAGCTCGCGCATCTCATCCACTCGCTGGACTCGGAGTCGCTTGCGGAGCGCCTGTCGCGAATCGGCGTCGACGACCGCGCCGCGGTCCATGTTCTCGCGCAGGTCAACACCTCGGGAGAGGCCACCAAGGGCGGATTCACTGCTGACCGTGCAGTCGAGTCCGTCCACCGCCTGGCCGAGATGCCGGGGCTCGCCGTCGATGGCCTCATGACCATGGCACCGCTGGTCGAGGACGAGTCGGTGCTCCGCGCGGCCTTCGCTGGACTGCGCGAGGTCCACGAGAGACTGCGACGGGTCACGGATCGAGTCGGCCCCGAGCTATCCATGGGCATGACCAACGACTTGGAGATCGCGATCCAGGAGGGGAGCACGATGATCCGGATCGGTACTGCACTCTTCGGAGCGAGGGGGTACGCATGATCGACCTTACGCCGCTCGACGTCCGCAACAAGCGCGGCGATTTCAAGAAACTGATGCGCGGATACGATCCCCAGGAGGTCGATGTCTTCCTGGAGATCGCCGCCGATCGCCTGGAGGCGATCACGCGAGAGAACATGGCGCTCAAGGAGCGTGTCAGTGCGCTCCAGGCACAGGTCAACTCCCAGACGGACCGCGAGCAGGCCGTGCAAGCCGCGCTCGTCACTGCTCAGGAGCTGCGCGCCGAGATTCGATCGCAGGCTCAGCGCGAGGCCGAGACCATCGTCCGCGAGGCCGAGACGGAAGCGCGCAGGTTGGGTGCAGAAGCGGAGGCCGAGGCACGCACCAAGCTGCGGGGAGCCGAACGGCAGCTCGACAAGCTCGACGACGCGGTGGAGCAGCTGGACCGCCGCCGCACGCGTTTCTTGAGGGAGTTCCGCCAGCTGCTTCAACGAGAGCTCGACGTGGTGTCGGTGGAGGAGGGCCGCAAGCCACTGGAGGAGCGCGCCATCGAGCTCGACCTGGGCACGCGGAGTGCCGAGGAGTCGGTCGCTTCCGGCGAGCCGCCCGCGGCTCCCCCCGCGCCCAAGGCGCCATCGGCTCCCCCGGCGGCGCACCGTCAGGACAACCTCACGCTCTATCTGGATCAGGATGCCGGCGAAGGCCGGCGCTGATCCTCGGCTCTTCCGACAACGCAGCCCCCTGACGAATGAATTACCACGAGCTTCCCGGGAGTCTGCTCGACCTCGAAGAGCAGTCGCTCGCACGTTGGCGCGCAGAGGACCTGTTCAGGAAGACGCTCCAGGCGAACGCCGAGGGCGACCCCTTCGTGTTCTTCGAAGGTCCGCCCACGGCTAACGGGCGGCCGGGCCTGCACCACATCATCAGTCGCACCATCAAGGATCTGGTCTGCCGCTACCAGGCCATGCGCGGCCGCAGCGTCACGCGCATAGCGGGTTGGGACACGCACGGCCTGCCGGTGGAGATCGAGGCCGAGAAGAAGCTGGGTATCAGCGGCAAGCCCGAGATCGAGGCGCTCGGTATCGCCGAGTTCAACCGCGTGTGTCGTGAGTCGGTGTTCACCTACAAGGGCGAGTGGGAGCAGCTCAGCGAGCGCATAGGCTACTGGCTGGAGTACTGGCGCCCCTATGTGACGCTCGACCCGAAGTACGTCGAGTCGGTGTGGTGGATTCTGAAGTCGTTCGCCGACAAGGGTCTGCTGTACAAAGGCCACAAGAGCGTTCCGTACTGCCCTCGCTGCGGCACGGCGCTCTCCTCGCACGAGGTGGCGCTCGGCTATCGCGACGTCGAGGACCCGTCGCTCGTCTTCGTGGCCGAGGTGGTGGGCGCGGACGGGAAGCCGGACCCGGAGCGGCGCGCGTTTCTGGCCTGGACCACGACGCCGTGGACGGTGCCGTCGAACACGGGCCTCGCGGTGCACCCCGAGCTCGACTACGTCGAGGTGGCGCGCGATGGGCGCCGCTACATCGTCGCGGCGGCACGGGCCGAGGCGCTCTTCGGTGAGGCGGCGAGCGTCGTGGGTCGGCACAAAGGCGCCGACCTCGCGGGCTTGCGGTACCGCCGGCCGCTCGACCTGGTCGCCGAGCCGCGCGACCGGGGCAACGGGTGGACCGTCGTCGCGGAGGAGTTCGTGACCGCCACGGACGGAACGGGCGTGGTGCACATGGCCCCCGCGTTCGGTGCGGACGACTACGCCGCCGGGCAGCGCCACGGCCTGCCGCTGCTCAACCCCGTGGACGATGCGGGTCGCTTCCAAGCCGACGTGAAGCTGGTCGGCGGCATGTTCGTGAAGGACGCCGACCAGACGCTCGTGAACGAGCTCCGTGCCCGCGGCGTGCTCTTCGACGTGGGTACGGTTGTGCACAGCTACCCGCACTGTTGGCGCTGCAGCTCCCCGCTTCTCTATGTGGCACGCGACTCCTGGTTCGTCGCCACGTCGACGAAGCGGGATGCCCTGCTCGCCAACAACGAGCGCGTGCGCTGGCACCCGCCGGAGGTGGGGGAGGGGCGCTTCGGCGAGTGGTTGCGTGGGAACGTGGACTGGGCGCTCTCCCGCGACCGGTACTGGGGCACGCCCCTGCCGGCGTGGGTTTGTGACAGGGACGGGAGCCACGTGCGGTGGATCGGCTCGCTCGCCGAACTGGCGGAATGCGTCGGAGGTCTGCCGAAGGACTTCGATCCGCACCGGCCCCACATCGACGCGCCCACGTGGAAATGCCCGTCCTGCTCGGGCACGATGCGCCGCACCCCGGAAGTCGTGGACGCCTGGTTCGACTCGGGTGCGATGCCCTACGCGCAGTGGCACTACCCCTTCGAGCACGCCAGGGAGTTCGAGGCGCACTTCCCGGCCGACTTCATCTGCGAGGGACTCGACCAGACGCGCGGATGGTTCTACTCGCTGCTGGCGATATCCACGCTCCTCGAGAAGGGGCCGCCCTACCGGAACGTCCTGGTGAACGACCTGATCCTCGATGCCGAGGGCCAGAAGATGTCGAAGTCGCGCGGCAACGTGGTGAACCCCTGGGACGCCATCGGCGCCCAGGGCGCCGACGCGGTGCGCTGGTACTTCATCACCTCGTCCAATCCGTGGGTTCCCAAGCGGTACGATCCCGCGGCCCTCGCCGAAGCAGCGCACAACTTCTTCGACACGTTGCTCAACACGTACAAGTTCTTCGCGCTCTATGCGCGCGCGGAGTCTTGGACGCCCACGGCCGCTGACCCCGCGCCCTCTGAGCGACCTCTGCTGGACCGATGGCTCCTGTCTCGGCTCGCTTCGCTGGTCGACCGCATGTCGGCCGACCTGGACGAGTACCAGCTCACGCGCGCGTACCGCGCGCTCGGCGAGTTCGTGGTGGAGGACCTTTCCAATTGGTACGTGCGCCGTTCGCGCGGGCGCTTCTGGGGCAACGTGGATGCTGCCGACACCCGCGCTGCGTTCCGCACCCTCTGGGAGGCCCTGCGCGAGGTTACCGTCCTGGCAGCGCCCTGCGTGCCATTCGTAGCCGATTGGCTGCACCGGGCGCTCACGGACGAGAGCGTGCACCTGCAGTGGTGGTTCACGGAGGAGCGCGCGAAGGCACTCTCGACGTTCGTCGATGCGCGCCTGGAGGCGGACATGGACGCCGCGCGCGCGCTGGTCTCCCTCGGGCGCGCCGCGCGCGAGGACGTGAAGATCCGAGTGCGGCAGCCGCTCCGCCGCATCGTCGCCGTCGTGCCCGGGAATCGTCCACTCGCAGACGAAGTCCTCGCGGTGGCCCGCGACGAGCTCAACGTGAAGCGGGTGGAGTTCGTCTCGTCGGCAGAGGGACTCGTGAAGCTGATCGCACGCCCCAACTTCAGGGCGCTGGGTCCGCGCTTCGGCAAGGACACCAACGAGGCTGCCAACGCCATGCGCGCGCTCCCCCAAGCGTCGCTCGCCCGCTATCGCGACGGGGGAACGGTGGAGATCGAAGTCGCGGGCGCGACGCACCGCTTGGAGGCGGGAGACCTGGAGGTGGCGCAGGAGGCGAGCGCTGGGCTCGTCGTGAAGAGCGAGAGCGGCTACACGGTCGCGCTCGACCCCTCGCTCGACGAGGAGCTCGTGGCCGAGGGCGTCGCGCGGGAGCTCGTGAATCGCATCCAGAGGCTCCGCAAGGACGCCGGCCTCGAGATCACCGACCGGATCGAGCTCGCCATCGGCGGTCCTGACGCCATCCGCAGTGCGGCCGGACTTCACGAGGCCTTCATTGGTGGCGAGACCCTGGCGTTGGCGGTGACCGTCACCGGTGCCGTCGCGGAGCGCGACTTCTCGCACGTGCGGGAGGTCGACATCGACGGGACGCCGGCGACGATCGGGTTGAGGGCGGCTGCCCGCTAGTGCGCGACACGCGCGACAGTTCGCACTCGCTGACCGTCGAACCCGGGGAGTCGGGGCGACTCGACCGGTTCGTCTCCGAGCGGCTCGAGCTCTCGCGCACACGCGTGCAGGCGCTGCTCCAAGAGGGGCGCATCACGCTCGATGGCCGCCCCGCTCGCAAGTCCGACGCGGTCGCAGCCGGCATGCGCGTCGAGGTGGTCGTGCCTCCGCCCGCGGTCGTCGACATCCCGGCCGAGGACATTCCGCTCGACATCGTGTTCGAGGACGAGCATCTGCTGGTCGTGAACAAGTCTGCCGGAGTGGTGGTCCATCCGGCCCCGGGTCACCGCACCGGCACGTTGGTGAACGCACTCCTTTGGCATATCCGTGACCTCTCGGGCGTCGGCGGTAGGCTCCGCCCAGGCATCGTGCACCGGCTCGACCGCGACACCTCGGGCCTCCTGGTGGTGGCCAAGACGGACGCCGCCCACCACGCGCTCGCAGACGACCTCAAGAAACGCCGCGTCAGGCGCCTGTATCTTGCGGCTGCTTGGGGCCATCTCGACGAGTCGCCGCTGACCATCGAGGCGCCGATCGCGCGCGACCGCCGCGACCGAAAGCGCATGGCGGTTGCCGCGGAAGGACGTGTGGCGCTCACTCGGGTGCGGGTACGCGAGCGTTGGCAGCGAGCCGAGCTGCTCGACGTCGCCCTGAAGACCGGACGTACCCACCAGATCCGCGTGCACCTGGCGCACGTGGGCCACCCGGTGGTGGCGGATCCCATCTATGGTCCTGGGTGGGAGCGGGGGATGGGTGGTCCGGGAAGGCTGTGGGCGCTCGAGCTGGCTCGTCGAACGCCGCGGCTCTTCCTGCACGCCTGCGAGCTGGCGTTCGATCACCACGCGAGCGGAGAGCGGCTCCGCTTCCGAGCCGAGCTGCCTCCCGATCTGGCGGCGGTCGCGGCGTGGGCCCGAGCCGGAAACCCCGCTTGAAGCGGGCCTTTTCCCGGGTCTCGCTCTGGCCGATACTTACGTTTCGCCTTCGAGCCAGCCGCCTCTTTCCGTCTGGGAGTCTCCGGACCGCGCATCCGTGTCGGATCTCGATCCCAAGCTGACCTTCGACTCCTTCGTGGTAGGGCCCGCGAATCGTCTCGCGTCGGCCGCCGCACGTCGGGCAGCGGAATCGCCGGGGACGAGCTAGAACCCGCTCTTCCTCTACTCCTCTCCGGGGCTCGGGAAGACGCACATCCTCACGGCGATCGCGCATCAGTCGGCCAAGGTCAACACCGGCAAGGTCGAGTACATGGCACTGGAGGAGTACCTCGAGAAGCTCGAGACCTCGCTCCAGGCCGGTCAGCGGGACGGGCTGTACGCGGATCTGGATATCCTGCTCCTGGACGACGTGCAGTTCCTGACCGGTCAGCCCGAGGCGCAGGAGATGCTCCTCAAGACGCTCGACCAGCTCACCGCTGCCGGAGGCCAGATCGTCCTGGCCAGTGACCGTCCCCCCGCGGACATCGACGGCCTCGACGCGCGTCTGCTCTCGCGTTTCTCGGGCGGGTTGATCGTCGATCTCGGTCCGCCGGAGTACGAGACACGGGTGGCGATCGTCCGCAAGAAAGCTGCGGAGCGGAAGCAGAAGCTCGGTGAAGGCGTCGCCGAGGCCGTGGCCAAGGCGCCGTTCAAGAACGTGCGAGAGCTCGGCGGCGTCCTCAACAAGATCTTCGCGACCCAGGACCTCGAGAAGCGCCTGGTGACGTCCGCGGAAGTCGGGAAGCTGCTCCAGCAGCAGTCCACGGTCACCAAGCTCGGCGGTGGCGGCGAGTTCGGGTCGTTCCTCAGCGAGCTCACCAGCACCGTGGCTCAGGCGGTCGAGAAGACGGAGGAGCCCTGGCGCAAGGCGTTCCGAGAAGCCATCGAGTCCGCCGATCGGCAGGGATTCTCCGTGCAACGGCTCGCCGCCTATCAGACAGGTGCCGAGCCCAAAGGTTGGGAGAAGATCGTCGAGGCGTACAAGGCCGACATCCAGCGGCTGCACGACATCGACAACGAGCTGCAGCGTCTAGGCAACCCATGGCCTGAGGCCGCGCAGGGCGTGCTCGTGGATCCCGACCGCTTGGAAGAGGCAGAGGCGTTGCTCGCTTCCGTGCGAGAGCGCCAGCGCCCGTTCTCCCGACTCGGCGACGGACCCGAGCTGCACGACCTGTCGGGCTTCGAACCGATCGCGCTGAAGGCCGCGGCGCAGCTCGTTGCTACCGAGAAGCCCGAGTACAACCCGCTCTTCGTGTGGGCCTCCAACGAAGCGCTCGGTCGCACGCTGCTCGGCTCGGTGGGCCGGAGCTACCGCCAGGCCTTCCCCGAGCACCGCGTGGCGGTTGGCGCGCTGTCGAGCTTCGCCGAAGACTTCATCCGGGCACTCGGCGAGGGCGTGGCGGGGGCGTGGCGCGAACGCTGGTGGACGGTGGACCTCATACTCATCCACGAGATGCAGGAGCTGTCGAAACTCGAGCGCGCCAAAGACGAGTTCTTCCATTTGTTCGAGGCCTTGAAGCGTCGCGGTGCCCGTATGATGCTGGTCGCGGACCGAGCTCCGTCCTCGATCGCGAACATCGACGAGAGACTCCGCTCGCGGTTCGAGGGCGGACTGGTGCTCGAGGTGAAAACGGGCTCGGTGTCGGAGCCGAAGATCGTCGAGCAAGCCGCGACGCGTTCCGGCGACCGCATCTTCGTGCCCGACCTGGAGGCGCGCGGTGGCCGAACCGAAGGGCGTGGCATGAAGCCGGTCCCGATCGTGCCCGCTGAGCCTCCCACCAAGGGTGGCGCATGGTTCCCAGGGCCCGAGAACGTCGTCATCCACTGGCCGCGAATCGATGAGCTGCTCATCGAGTAATTGGACTAGCCCATGGCCATCTAAGGCGCGCTCCAGGACGTCAGCCTCGCCGACATCTGTCAGCTGCTCGGCATGGGCATGAAGACCGGGTGCCTCAGCCTCACCGACCGCTCGAACTTCGGCTACATCTACTTCGAGAAGGGCCGGGTCATCTACGCGTCGGTCCTGAACCGACGCGATCGGCTGGGCGAGCTCCTGGTCCGCAATCATGTCATCACCCGCAAGGACCTCAACGACGCGGTCGAGGCCCAGGCGCAGTCGAAGGAGAAGCGCGTCGGCGAGATCCTGGTCGAGAAGGGCACGATCAGCCAGCAGGACCTCCAGCTCTTCATCCAAATGCAGATCGAGGAGGCGGTCTACCACCTCTTCTCCTGGGAACAGGGCTCGTTCCACTTCGACACGGATCAGATGCCGGACGAGGAGGGGATCTACCTCGTCAACATCCCCGCAGAGGCCCTCCTCATGGAGGGCGCACGCCGCGTCGACGAATGGGGCCTGTTCGAGAAGAAGATCCCGTCGTTCGACGTGGTCTTCCAGCTCGACAAGAGCCCCGACCAGTCGGGGCAGAACGTCGAGCTCACCAAGGAGCAGCGGAAGGTCCTCCCCTACATCGACGGGGTGCGCACCGTCACCGACATCATGAACGAGGCCGGCCTGGTCGAGTTCGAGACCGGGAAGGCGCTCTTCGGGCTCATCCAGGCGGGTTTCGTCTCGCGAGCTGGGGAGCGAAGCACCAAAGAGGAGACCCGCGGCGACGAGGCCCTGCAGCAGCACCTGAACGTAGGAGTCGCGTTCTATCGCTCGGGCATGTTGGAGGACGCCGAGCGTGAGTTCGAGCAGGCCCTCGCGATCGATCCGCGTCAGGCCCGGGCGAACTTCATGATGGGACTGATCGACTTCCGCCAGGGCAAGCTCGAGGACGCACTTCAGCACTTCGGCACTATGCCGCCGGGGTCCGGCGACTACAGCGTCCACCGCAACACTGCGCTCGCGCTCGAGCTCATGGGACAGTACGAAGATTCTCTGCGCGAGCTCGACGCCGCCCTCATCGCCCGCCCCGATGACCACGAGGTCCACCTGGCGCGCGCCGTCGTCCACCTGAAGCTCAGGGACAGCACCCGCGCGCTGGAGGCGCTGAGAGCCTACCGCACTTCGCCGAAGGTGAAGAAGCCCTCGGCGCGATACTACGCGTATACGGTGCTCGCGTCGGCGGTCGCAGGAGACCTCGACTATGCGGTGGCGGTCGGGCGGGAGGGCATGGCTCAGCACGCCGACTCGGCTCCCATTCTGGTGAACCTGGCGGCGGTCCTCGAGCGGCGCGGCGATGTCGACGCGGCCGCCGCGCTCTACAAGCGCGCCACCGGCCTCAACCCTCCGTCTCCCCAGGCGCACAAGAACCTGGGGGACCGGGCCTGGGCCCACGGGGACATGCAGGGCGCGCAGGCTCAGTACGAGAAGACGGTGAAGCTCGCCCCCAGGATCGGCGACGACGTGTACCTGCGCCTCGGCACGCTCGCCTACAAGGCAAACGACCGCGACATGGCGAAGCTGCTCTGGAAGCGGGCGAGCGACCTCAACCCGCACAACGAAGCGGTGAAGTCGAACCTGGAGATGCTCGCCGCCGAGTGATCGCCCGCACGGTTGGGACCCTGCTCGCGTCACTGGTCCTGACCTGGGGTGCGCAGCTCGGAGCCCAGGTTCCGGACGTCCTGAATGGGGACCGGTACGTGTCCCGGCAGGGCGCGCGTGGAACTATCCATTTCGCTCTGCCCGATTCGCTCGCCGCCGAGCGCGTGCTCGGCTTCATGGACGCACAGGCGCCGCTCCCCGGGCTCCCCCCGTCGCTCCCGAGTGACGTGACCGCAGTGCTCACGCACGGCCCAGAGGCGTTCGAGCAGCTCACCGGTGGAGTGGTCCCGGAGTGGCGCGCCGGAGTGGCCATTCCGGAGGCCGGCATGCTGGTGTTGCCATACCGCGAGGGCCCGAGTGTGCTGGACGCAGAGAGCCGCCGCACCCTACGGCACGAGTGGGCCCATTTCGGGCTGCACGAATACCTCGGTGACCTCCGCGTCCCTCGCTGGTTCGACGAAGGTTACGCGCAGTGGGCATCGGGGGGCTTCGATGCGAGTGAGGCGTGGCGGTTGCGTGTCCTCCTCGCGCTCGGTCGGGCGCCTCCGCTCGATTCACTCGCGCTGACTTGGCCGGGCTCGAGGGAGCAGGCGCGCACGGCGTACCTTCTGTCCGCCAGCGCGCTCGCCTACCTGCTCGAGCCCGGGGGCGAGCGGGGGCTGGCGCTCTTCCTCGAGCGCTGGCGTGAGGGGCGCTCGTTCGACGCAGCGCTCCTACGCACGTTCGGCGTGACGCCCTCTCAGCTGGAGGAGGACTGGACGGCCCACGTGCGGCGTCGCTACGGCTGGCTGCTGGTGGTCAGCCGCTCGTCGATGTTCTGGGCCGTGCTCGCCGTGGTGCTCTTGGCCCTGGCCCGCGTGCGCCGCGCGCGCAACCGAGAAAAGCTTGCGCGGCTGCGCGCAACCGAGCTGCCCGACCATCCGGACTACTGGGTCGACGGCGGCGGACCCGTGCCACCACCCCCGGGGGTAACAGGGGGGCCATGAGCAACTCGATTGCGCCCCGCATCCTGGTCGTCGACGACGACGTCGACGGCCTCGCGGTGCTGAAGACCCGCTTGGCCCACGCGGGCTACGAGGTGGAGACGGTCGAGTCGGCCGAGAAGGCGCTCGCGCGGGTGAAGGCGTTCGCGCCCGGCCTCATCGTCACGGACGTGCGCATGTCCGGGATGACGGGCCTCGAGCTGCTGACCCGGGTGCGCTCCTCGATGACCGACATCGAGGTCGTCGTCATGACCGCGCACGACGACATGCAGACCGCGGTTTCGGCGATGAAGTCGGGTGCCTTCGACTTCCTCGTGAAGCCGGTGGATCCCAAGGCGGTTCAGCGGCTCGCGGAGCGCTGCTTCAAGGAACGCGAGCTCGCCGCAGCGGAGGGGACGCCGGCCGACGCAGAAGTGCGTCCGCGCAGCCTGTTGATCGGCCGCGACCCCCGCATGATCGAGATCTACAAGACCATCGGCGCGCTTTCGAGTACGCGAGCCACCGTGCTCATCCGAGGCGAAACCGGCACCGGCAAAGAGGTCATCGCACGCGCGATCCACGAGAACTCCGAGCATGCCATGGAGCCCTTCATCGCCGTGAACTGCACCGCCCTCACGGATACGCTGCTCGAGTCGGAGCTGTTCGGCCACGTAAAGGGTGCGTTCACCGGCGCGGCTGGCGCGCGCAAGGGGTACTTCGAGCTCGCGGGGCAGGGGACGATCTTTCTCGACGAGATCGGCGACACCAGCCCCGAGTTCCAAACCAAGCTCCTGCGGGTGCTCCAGGAGCGACGCTTCTACCCAGTCGGAGGGGAAGCACCGCGCACCACGGAAGCGAGGGTGATCGCCGCGACGCATCAACCGATAGAGAAGCTCATCGAGGAAGAGCGCTTTCGCGAGGATCTCTACTTCCGCCTGAAAGTCGTCGAGATCCAGGTGCCGCCGCTCAGGGAGCGCCGCGGCGACATCGAGATCTTGGCCGCGGCGATGCTCGGAAGGATCCGCGAGGAAACCAACCGCGACGTCCGCAAGATCTCCGACGACGCCATGGCGCGCCTGGCCGCCTACGACTGGCCGGGGAACGTGCGCGAGCTGGAGAACGCGCTGCTGCGCGCCGCGATCGTGGCGCGGGGCACCGTGATCGGCGCGGATCACCTGATGCTCGAGGACGCGTTTGACCCGAACGGTGACCTGTCCCTGAGTCGGGCGATGGATCGCCACGTCCAGCTCGTGCTCCGGCGTGCCGGGGGGGACGCCACGCTCGCCGCCAAGCTCTTGGGGATCGGGAAGAAGGAGCTGGACCGGCGGCTCTCCGAAGCAGGAGATTGACCCGCCCGTCGCTCCCGGATTAGGGTTTCCCCCCATGGCGAAGAGCACCAAGAAGAATTCGGCCGAGCCGGCGCCCGGGCTCGCTTTCGGGAAGGAGAGCGCCATCCTGGGGGGGGCGGGCGTGGTTTGCTTGGCCCTCGGCTACTGGCTCTTGGCCCTAGGCTCCATCACGGCCGCGCCGATCCTGCTCGTTCTCGCCTACGTGGTGCTGCTTCCCCTGGCCATCATCAGGTAGCTCGGGCGCTTAGCTCAGCCTGGTTAGAGCACCTGCCTTACAAGCAGGGGGTCGCTGGTTCGAGTCCAGCAGCGCCCATTAAGCCCTCCCGAGCCCGTATTGCGACGTTTTAGGCTCAACACCTACATTCGTTCAAGTGTCTCCTTCCTGAACTGCCCCAGGGAGGGGACAAAATCGCGTGGCTCACCGACCAGCTTTCCGGAGAGGAGCATCCATGGAGCTGCAGAGTCGTAACACGCGTTCACGCTGGATCGGGTCCGTCGTGGCACTCGTTGCCGCGCTTGGGTCCCAGACCAGAGTGGACGCCCAGGTCACGTTCGCCTCGACCGCCGAAGTGACGTACGCGAAGGACGTGGCGACCATCATCCGCAACAACTGCACGGTGTGCCACCGTCCGGGCGGAATCGGGCCGATGGACCTCATCACGTATGAGGATGCTCGTCGGTACGCGCGGCGTATCCGCGAGCAGGTGTCGAATCAGT